>Ga0334890_1000085_pt1 | contig 163200 bp, 145 predicted proteins | sample GraSluR1_MG_3_FD_207220 | JGI IMG/M metagenome (GOLD analysis project Ga0334890, IMG submission 207220) | Sludge microbial communities from methane-producing bioreactor in Wageningen University, Netherlands - Granular Sludge_31_08-R1 | ecosystem: Engineered > Bioreactor > Anaerobic >...
GGAAAGCCTGTTTTTTTCTTCTATTAGGTTTTTCCCGGAGAGGGCTGCTATTATACACTATAATAATCACTATAAGTCAGGGGACAGGCCCGGACTTATTCTGGCGCTGGGCAGTATATTCTAACCGCCCCCGCTTTTTTTACTTGTGCCTTATTGAACAATAGTTTAACCATCGTTCAGCATCTTACCTTCCAGCCCGGTTTTTACCACAGGGGGGACCAGTGAGCCTACGTCCCCTCCCAGCAGGGCGGCTTCTTTTACCGCACTGGAGCTGATAAAGGTGTACTGGCTGTCCGACATGAAGAACATGGTGTCAATATTTGGTATCAATTTTTTATTCATCATGGCCATGTGCATCTCATATTCAAAGTCTATAACCGTTCGCAAACCTCGTATAATAGCACAGGCTTGCTTGTCCTCCAGGTAATTGGCCAAGAGTCCGCTGAAAGCGTCTACCCGAACATTGCTCAGGTGCCGGGTGCTTTCCTCAATAAGCTTTACCCGTTCTTCCAGGGAGAAAAGGGCCTTTTTGGTGACATTATGTATTACCGCTACGATAATCTCATCAAAAACCTTGCTCGATTTCTCCAAAATATCAATGTGCCCATTGGTTACCGGGTCAAAGCTCCCCGGATAAACAGCCAGTTTCACTGTAATCGCCCCTTCCGTCAAAAACCTGACATGGGGACGGCCACCTTTCCGATCGAATAAATGGGTCTGTCCTTTTGTCAGATGCAGTTGCAGTTGTCCGTTTCTTCGTTATTTTGTATTTTATCATGATTGGGGGTTTAATAATCAAGATTTATGAAAATTATCTTTGTTCACTAACCACCCACGGCCCGGTGGCCACAACCACCGATGAAAAGTAGGCAAGAATAACTCCTCACCCCTTACTTCCAAAAAAACAAGACCCCTTCCGGGGTCTTGTTTTTTTGCCTAATAATATACTCTTTTGACTTAAGCCTTAAGCTGCGATTGTCAGAGACCGGCTTTATTCAGGCTTATCTTCCTTATTCCATGGCCTTCCAGAGTACTTCAGCCACATCGAATACCTTGGTGTTTTCTTCGGCTTCAGCTGCTTTTACACCGTCAGCAATCATGGTCAGGCAGAACGGGCAGTTGGTGACAATCATTTCTGGATTCGGCACCAGCAGTTGGTCAGTTCTGGTGTCATTGATGCGCTTGTACTGAATACCATCTTTTAGTACGGCTTCTTCTTCCAGCCACATGCGTCCTCCGCCGGCGCCGCAGCAGAAGCCAAATTCCTTAGCCTTTTCAATTTCGACAACCTGTCCGCCTGCAGCCTTGAGGACCTTTCTCGGTTGGTCGTAGACCCCGTTGTGCCGTCCCAGGAAACAGGAATCATGATAGGTCATCTTTACGCCCAGCGACTTGCTAGGTTTCAGTTTTCCTTCAGCTACTAGCTTGGCCAGGATTTCAGTGTAGTGATATACTTCATAATTGCCACCCATCTGCGGGTATTCATTCTTCAGAGCAGTATATCCATGCGGGCATACTACGATTATTTTCTTAACCCCATAATTGTTGAAGGATTCCAGGTTCTGGCTTACCAGAGTCTGGTAAAGATATTCATTACCCAGACGCCGGGCCGAGTCGCCGCAGCAATACTCTTCTGTTCCCAGGTAACCAAAGCTTACTCCGGCTTTGTTCAACAATCTGACCAGGGCTTCTCCCACTCTCTTATAGCGATCGTCGAAGGATACGGCGCATCCGGCATAGAGCAGGTACTCGAACTCTTTGCCATCTTCGGGCAGGAGATTTACCATCTCTCTGACGCCTCTTTCCTCCAACCATCCGGCACGGCCGGCCCAGCCCACACCCCAGGGATTGTAGTTACGTTCCATGTTGGTAAAGGCCATCTGGGCTTCACCAGGCATGTCACCCTGCCACATAACCAGGTTGCGGCGCATTTCTACAATCTTCGGAATGTGCTCGATGAACATGGGGCAGTGCTCCATGCAGGCCCGGCAGTTGGTGCAATCCCAGATGACTTCGCTGCCTACTACATCGTAGAGCAGGCTCTGTTCCATGGGATTAACCTCTTCAGCCGCCGCCTCTTCGGTCATAGCCATTTCTTCTACTTCCGCTCCACTGGCCTTGGCTGCTAAAAGATAAGGAGCTTTGGCGTCAAGATGGGCTTTCATGTTTTGAATCAAAGTAACCTTGGGATTCAAATGTTTACCGGTATTATAGGCCGGGCAGTTTTCCTGACATCTGCCGCAGCGGATACAGGAATCCAGATCCAACAGGTCTTTCCAGCCAAAATCTTCGATATTCTCCACACCAAAAGTTTCCGCTTCTTCAATATTGTATACCATCCGGTTGGCGGAAGGTTCCAGATCGCGGAAAGTATAGTTCAGCATGCTGGCAAAGATATGCCAGAGCTTGGTAAAGGGTACCAGAGCAATAAAGAGGAAAGCGATAGCCATGTGGAACCACCACAGTAACCGGTGCCACATCAGCATCGTATCCACGCTCATGCTGCCGAAGAAACTGGCAAACATCCAGCCAAAAGGTGATGCCGCTCTCTCATAAGCAATCTGTTGTATGGTAGTGGACAGCTTGATCTGAGCAGCAATTCTAAGTCCTTCAATAAAGTAACCAGTCAGCAAAATGGCAAAGATTAAAAGAATAATCCAGCCATCAGATGACTTGGTATCGTTTAAACGCTCTGGTTTTTGGAAATACCTGACGAAACCCAGAACCATGACACCAATTAAAGCCAAAAAGCCGAGAACGTCAACAACCCAGGAGAATCCAATATAAAAATTGCCTTCCAGATGGGGCCAGCTTATCATATTATGCATGGCGTCTATGCCTGCAGCCAGGAATAGAACTAGGAATCCCCAAAACAGGAAAGCATGCATCCAGCCTGCCAGCGGTTTTCTTATTACCCGCGCCTGGGCAAAGGAGAAAACAAACCAGGACCAGATGCGCTGTGCAATTTTGTCATTCCGGTGAATCTCGCCTTTGGCCAAGAGCCAAACTTCCAACTTCTTCCAGAAACCAAAGAGAAATACACTAACGGGGATGAGCATTATAAGATAAATAAGCCATTCGTAGGGAATGTTGGCCCCAACGACACGCATCGGGACATCGTAACCACCTTCTAATGGGTGAAATCCAAAAATCATTATCCAATTCCCTCCTTAATAAGCAAGCGAAAAACAAGGTTATTACTGGATATACGTTTGACGTATATCCAGTAAATACCATCCCCCGGTTGTTAAATAACTATTTCTTTAATTCACTTACCAGAGTCGGAATAACCTTGAACAAGTCGGCAACCACGCCAAAGTCAGATACATTGAATATCGGAGCTTCAGTATCGGTGTTGATAGCCGCAATAAATTTGGAGGAAGACATTCCTGCCAGGTGCTGGATAGCTCCGGAAATTCCAGCTGCCACATAGAGGTTGGGGTTAACTACTTTTCCGGTCTGTCCTACCTGCAGTTCATGTCCCAGCCAGCCAGAGTCAATGGATGCACGGGATCCGCCTACGGCAGCGCCCAGAAGGTCAGCCAGCTGTTCCACCAGCTTGATTCCATCGGGGCCCTTGCAGCCGCGGCCACCGGATACAACTACATCAGCCTCAGTAAGTTCCGGACGGGCTGAAACAGTGGGGACAAAGCTCTTCACAGTCTGGTAAACATCAGCAGCAGTAGCGGCTACAGCGGGTTTTACCACTGCGCCGGCACCAGCGGTGTTGCCAACTTCACATACGCCAGGGCGAATGGTGCCCAGAACGGGCTCACCGGCAACTTCAACTTTAGCCAAGGCTTTACCGGCATAGATGGCTCTGGTGAATACACCTTTGCCTGCGCTCACTTCTACCTTAATAGCATCGGTGGCCAGACCCAACTGGAGCTTCTGGGCCAGTCTGGAACCAAAATCTCTGCCATTGAAGGTATGAGCAAATAACACTGCATTGGGCTTGAACTCGTTAATCATAGCTACCATCTGAGCTACATAAGCACCGGTGTTGTAGTTGGCGAATACATCGTCCTCAACAACATAAACCTTGTCCGCACCATACTTGGCAAATTCGGGAGCCAGAGCTTCAACGCCCTTTCCAAAAACAACAGCAGCTACTTCATCGCCAAATTTCTTGGCTTCTGAGAGCATCTCAAAAGTTACCTTACGGATATTACCGTCTCTTTGTTCTACAAATATCCATGTCCCTGCCATCAATTACCCTCCTTTTATTTTTAATAAGGTTATTCAAAGCTATTTTACTTCAACCTTAACCGTATTCTTCATCCACTCTGCCAGCTTGGTGGCGCATACTTCAGGCTCGTCTTCGATCTTGATACCAGCAGCTTTGGCCGGGGGCAGGCTGAATTCAAGGATTTTTACCTTGTTCTCAGCAGCCGCAGCAGCTGCGGTGGCAACCGGTTTCTTCTTGGCCGCCATAATACCCTTCATGGACGGATAACGGGGCTCATTCCAGCTAACCTGGCTGGAGATTACCGCCGGAAGGCTTACTTCGGTTACCTGAGTTCCGCCATCAGCTTCACTGGTGCAGGTGGCCTTGTCGCCAGCAATTTCAACAGCAGTGATAACATTAACATGGGGCAGGCCCAAAATCTCAGCTACGCGGGTGGGAACCTGGGATGAACCATCATCAGCCGCAACATGGCCGGCGAGAATAATGTTCGGGTTCTCTGCTTTGATAGCCTCAGCCAGGGCAACAGCTCTGGCAAACTCATCAGCAGCGGTATCCTGCTGCACCAGTATTCCCCGGTCAGCACCCATGGCCAGGGCGGTACGAATGGCATCCATGGCTTTGTCGGAACCAGCGGCAACAATAACTATTTCCTTGGCTATACCCTTTTCTTTCAACTGGATGGCACCTTCGACAGCTACTTCGTCATAGGGATTAATAATCAGGTTGATACCGGCATCGGCTATTTTGCCATCCTTCAATTCGATCTTGGCTTCTGTGTCAAATGTCTGCTTAACACATACTAGAACCTTCAAGTTCATTCCTCCTTTTCACTAATTGTTTTCAGGGTTCTTTAACCATAACCTGGTTTTTACTTACTGCAGTTGTAGCTTACCACCCCCATGAACGGATATTATATGTTCTTGCCTACGGCAATTTTACCGTCAAAGCCCCGGTGCTGAACTCGGCCTTGACTTAAAATACAATCAACATTAACCTTTCGCCATTTATATCGTATTTCCTGCTTTTTGGATTGGATAGACAAAGTTTTTTCTTCTATAGATAATGATTAATATTTCTGATAAAAAAAGGTAGCTATGGATTTCAAGTTTAGTTCCCGGGCCTGAAAAATCTGCTCAGTACTGCCGATGAAAAGTACTCCGCCGCTTCTAAGAGAATTGGAAAATCTTTGATAAAGACTGAATTTGCTTTCTTCTGTAAAATATATTACCACATTGCGGCAGAGAATAAGGTCATAGTCCCGGGGAAATATATCCCTCAAGAGGTCGTGCCTCTGAAAACTAATCATCTTTTTCAGTTCATCTTTGGCCTGGTAATAACTGCCCTGGTTTTCAAAATATTTTTTCAGCTGCTCCGGGGAAAGACCTTGTACCGCCTTATTGGTGTAGAGCCCCATACCTGCCTTCTCCAGTACTTCGATGTCCAGGTCGGTGGATAATATGCTACCGGACAGAGGAAAACCCTTTTCCTTAAACATAATGGCCAGGGAATAGGGTTCTTCCCCAGTGGAACAACCTGCACTCCACACCTTCAGGCTGCTGCGCTCCTTAAGCAGCAAGGGGATTATTTCCTTCTCCAGCACTTCCCAGTGATTGGCGTTGCGAAAGAACTCGGAAACATTAATGGTAATATGGTCTAAAAAACGACGATAAATCGTTTTGTCACTGTTTAACAAATCTACAAAGCTTTTGTAGTCGGGAGCATTTACCGAGCGCATAAAACTATTGATACGCCTCTCCATCTGCGGTCGCTTGTAAGCCTTTAAATCTATCTTGCTAAGGGCTTCAAACTTCTTGATAAACCACTCCCAGTCCAGGACATTTTCCACCGTCCTCCCCTCCCACAAAAGTTATTAGTATTCATTGGCTTGTATAAATATACCGCTCCAGCGTCCTTAATAGCGACCGCAGGGAGCATCAGTTGTGCCCGACAGGGCGCTTCGCATGGGTAACACCTGCGGTGACACCCGTAGGGTGGAACACCAGGCGTACCCGAAGGGTGAAGCGCTCTCGCGACATCCTGTCGCTCGCCCCCTTTCGCCTGCTCGCCTTCGCCGGTGCAACCTTAATAGTGACATCCGCAGGATGGAACATCAGGAGTACCCGCAGGGTGCTGCATCCATGCTTCGCCAACGCTCGCTTTGTATATTTATGCAACCCTTCTGCACCAAAAAGGGCCTTTTGCAGTAGAGTCATTTTTTAAAGCAGAAGAACTAGCATCTCCTCAGCTTATAATTGCTGCAGGGCCTTATCCACGGTTTTTAGGGTCTTCTCAACATCCCCTTCGTCATGAGCAGCGGAAATAAAACAGACTTCAAACTGGGATGGGGGGAAATATACTCCTCCCCGCAACAACTGCTGGTGGAAACGGGCATATTTGCCGGTATCGGAGCGCATGACCGAGGGATAATCCCGGACTTTGTCCTCAGTAAAAAATATGGAAAACAGGGATGCTGCCCGGTTCATGCTTATCTGCCTATCATATCTTGCGAGCACCTGATCCAGTTGCCCGCAAAGGCTGTCCGCAGTATTTTCCAGCAGCTCGTAGAATGTACCCTCCCGCAGAATCTTTAGGGTTGCGCTTCCCGCAGCCATGGCCAGGGGGTTGCCGGAAAGGGTACCGGCCTGGTAAACATCCCCTTCCGGGGCAATCCTGTCCATAATCTCCTTTTTGCCCCCATAAGCTCCTACCGGTAATCCCCCGCCGATTATCTTGCCCAAAGTAGTCAAATCGGGCTCAATATTCACTATATTCTGGTAACCGCCAAAACAGAAGCGGAAACCGCTGATTACTTCATCGAAAATCAACAAGGCGCCGTATCTTTTGGTAATCTGCCGGAGGCCTTCCAAAAAACCGGGCTCAGGCAGTACCAGGCCCATATTTCCCGCTACCGGCTCTACTATCACGGCGGCTATGTCCGCCGGGGCTTGTGCAAAGAGTCTTTCTACTGAATCCAGTTCATTATAGCGAGCCACCAGGGTATGCCGGGCAAAGGCTTCGGGTACCCCGGGACTGGTAGGCACACCAGCGGTCAATAATCCTGAGCCGGCCTGTATCAGAAAATGGTCGGCATGTCCGTGATAACAACCTTCAAATTTGACGATGTGGTTCCGGCCGGTAAAAGCCCGGGCCAAGCGCACCGCACTCATGGTGGCCTCAGTTCCGGAATTCACCATGCGCACTTTTTCCACCGAGGGTATGGCTCCGCATATTAACTGGGCCAGCTCGATTTCCTGTTCACAGGGAGCGCCAAAGCTGCTGCCTTTTTCCGCGGCTTCACATATAGCCTGTACCACCTGGGGATGGCTATGTCCTAAAATCAGTGGTCCCCAGGAGCAAACATAATCTATATACTCATTGCCATCCACATCATAAACCTTGGAGCCGTGACCCTCCTTGATAAATAGAGGATTGTTTCCCACGGCCTTAAAAGCTCTGACAGGACTATTTACGCCCCCGGGTATATACTCCCGGGCCCGGGCAAAAAGTTCAATCGACCGCTCTGTTCTCATAGTACTCCCTTTCAGGCATGGGTCGTCAGGCATGGGCGCAGGCATGGGGACGGTTCTCTTGCCTGCTGCCATGCTACCATATGCTCAAAAATACTGCATGCTTTCTTTTTTTAATTCTTTGCTGCTTCTTATTATAATGTATTTTCCTATTCCTGTTCGCAAAGAAATTTCCTCAATGATTTCCGCCAGGCGTTCTTCATTCTTTACATGAATCATGGAGAAAATGCTGTAATCAAAGTCAGGCGGAACTTCCCGGATATAGCAATGGCTGATTTCTTTATAACCGGCCATTATCTTCCCGGCCCGGTCAGCCTCTTCTTCCTTCTCGGGCTTCCATGCCACCATGGCGTTTACGGCAAACCCGGCCTGGCGATGGCGCAGGACGGCTCCCATCCTTCTTAAGAATCCTTTTTCCCGGAGCTGCCTTACGCGAAGAACAATCTCTTCTTCGCTGAGCTCTAATCTCTCTGCCAGGCTCCGGTAAGGACGCGATTCCAGGGGGATATCACCCTGCAAAAAACGCATTATTTCTCTGTCAGTACTATCATAGGGCATTGAGGTCACTCATTTCAAAGGAAACTTTTATCTTATATACCTGCTTGGCCGGCATACTTATTACTTCTATTCCGGCATCACTTTGCAGGGATTGCATTATCTGCATGGCTTCATCCTGCGAGGGAGCAGTCAGGGTAAACCACATATTATATTCATGGTCGCGAATATAATTATGGGTAACTCCTTTTTGCCGGTTGATTATCCCGGCCACTTCATCAATGCGCTGCTCCGGTACCTTGCAGGCACAAAGGGTGGAATAGAACCCCAGGCTTCTGGCATCCATTACTCCCCCGATTCGCCGGATTAAGCCGCTGTTTTTCATAGCCTGAATACGGGCTATGACTTCTTCTTCATCCAGATTCATTTTCTCGGCCACATCGTGGTAGGGCCGGGTAGTCAAGGGAAAATCTGCCTGCAATATATTTAATATTTCCCGATCAGTCCTGCTTAATGCATTCATCTCTTTCATCTCTTCCTGGCATCCGGGGGCTGGTAAAGGCACCACTCATCTTCGGCCATGTAATCTCCGTTGCTGTAGTAATAGGCGCGGGCGCGGCAGCCTCCGCATTTGTCCTTATAGTCGCAAATACCGCATTTGCCCTTGTAATCCATGGTCCTCAGCTCCTGCAGCATGGGGTTTTCCGCCCAGATGCGGTCAAAGGCCTGCTCTTTCACATTGCCCAGGGCTATGTCCAAATAGGCACAGGGCTGTACATCACCCCGGGGGCTTATGATGCAATAAGTTATTCCCGCCAGGCAGCCCCGGGAAAAGCGCAGGGAAAGCCCCTTCTTCTCCCCGATGCGCATGAACTGGGGGGCGCAGGTGGGCTTCAGCTCAATGGGGATTTTCTTTTGTTTCTCCATCAAACGGGCAATAGTTTGCTCATATTCGGCCACGCGCAGGGCTTCTTCTTCTATATCGGCTCCTCTGCCGGTGGGTACGAGGAAAAAAACATGGTAGGCCATGGCTCCTATTTCTATGGCAAAGTCGCAGATGGCTTCCAGCTCATCTACATTCCAGTCCATTACGGTGGTATGGACTTGAAAAGGCAAGCCGGCGGCTTTCAGGTTCTGCATCCCTTCACAGGTGAGCTGGAAAGCGTTGTCCAGCTTGCGAAAGGCGTTGTTCTTGGCGGGATCAAGACTGTCCAGGCTAACCCCGGCGGCCATGAATCCGGCGCTTTTTAGTTTTTGGGCTGCTTCCGGGCTTATGAGGGTGCCATTGGTTCCCATAACTACCCTTAAGCCCTGCCGGGTGGCATATTGCCCCAACTCATAGATATCGGGGCGCATCAAGGGTTCTCCGCCGCTGAAAATCATTATGCGGAAACCGGCTTTTTTTATTTCTTCAATGAGTTTTTTGGCCTGCTCCGTGCTAAGCTCGTCCTCAAGCCGGGCTCCTGCATCCCGGTAACAGTGGTCGCAGAACATATTGCACTGGTTGGTGGTGTTCCAGGATACCAGCATAATAAACCCTCCTCTGGAGAATAATCAATTTTTCCCTTACACCTCTTGCAAAACCCGAGCAGCGTCTTTAGCAAAGTAGCTTATTATCAGATCAGCTCCGGCTCGTTTTATGGAGGTGAGGGCTTCCATCATTACGCGCTCTTCATCCAGCCAGCCGCAAGCGGCGGCGGCCTTTATCATGGCATACTCCCCGCTGACATTATAGGCAGCCGTGGGGTAGGCAAATTTCTCTTTGACGGCCTTTATTACATCCAGATAGGGTAAAGCCGGTTTAACCATCACTATGTCGGCCCCTTCTTCGATGTCAAGAGCTACTTCACGCAGGGCTTCCCGGATATTGGCTCCGTCCATTTGGTAGCTTTTGCGGTCCCCGAACTGGGGCGCGGAATCGGCCGCATCCCGGAAGGGGCCGTAAAAACTGGAGGCATATTTGGCGGCATAAGCCATAATGGGAATATCTTCATATCCATTATCATCCAGTTCTTTTCTTATATATCCGATTCTTCCATCCATCATATCAGAGGGGGCTACGATATCACAACCGGCCCGGGCATGAGACAGGGCTTCCTGGGCCAGTAAATCCAGGGTGGCGTCATTATCCACCACGCCTTTTTGGTCAATAAGCCCGCAATGGCCATGGTCGGTGTACTCGCAAAGACAGACATCGGTAATTACCAGTATTTCCGGGCAGATCGTCTTTATGAGCCGGGTTGCTTCCTGTACTACTCCGTTGTCCTGGTAGGCGGAACTGCCCAGACTGTCTTTATGTTCGGGCAGGCCAAAGAGGAGTACGGCGGGAATCTTCAGGGAATCTATCTCCTTTATCTCCTCGGGCAAACGGTCTACGGAGAACTGAAAAACTCCGGGCATGGAGTTAACCGGTATTTTTTTGTCCTGGCCGTAAATAACGAAAAGTGGATAAATGAAATCGCTGCTGCGCAAAGTGGTTTCGCGCACCATGCGGCGCAGGGTTTCGCTGCTGCGCAATCTTCTCATCCGCTGTATAGGGAATCCCATCTCTACCGCCCCTCCTTTATATCTCTATTTACTTCATTTCAGCTTGGGTCAGATAGCAGGCGGGGTCTTCGGCCCAGAGGTCGTCATAGACCGCGCGGGCCCGGATACGGCAGCCGGAGCAAAGGGATTTGTAACTGCAGTCCCCGCACTTGCCTTTTACATGCTTATCTTTTTCCCGCAGCTTTATCATCAATTCATCATCCGAGGTCCAGATTTCGCTGAAGGGTTTTTCTCTGATATTGCCCACGCTGTAGTCCTGCCAGAACTGGCAGGGATGTACATTGCCGCGGGGGTCGATATTGGCAAATTTGGTTCCGGCGGAACAGCCGCCGTGCATCTGCAATAATTGTTCGATTTCTTCCTGGCGCTCGGGCTGCTGTTCTTTTATATGATTAAGCAGGAAGATGCCGTCAGCATGGTTATCGGTGGTCAATATCTCCACTTCTACCCCTTTTTCATAAAGTTCAACGGTTTTCCGGCTGACCAGTTCCAGTATATCGCGTTTTTCCCCGATGCTGGTGTCCATATCGGCCATTTCCCGGCCGCGTCCGGCATAAACCAGGTGATACATGCAGAAGCGGGGTATGCCTTCTCTTTCAATGATTTCAAATATCTCCGGCAAATCGTCCTGGTTATACTTGTTGACCGTAAAACGAATGCCGGTCTTGACACCGTTATTGAGGCAGGCCCTGATTCCCCGCAAGGCATCGGCAAATGCTCCGGGGTGGTTTCTGAACTCGTCATGGGTGGCCGGAGCCCCGTCTATACTAATGCCCACATATTGAAAACCGGCCTTTTTTATCTTCCGGGCCACTGCATCATCAATCAGGGTGCCGTTAGTGGAGATTACCGGCCGCAAACCTTTTTCCGCCGCCATTTGTCCCAGTTCATAAATATCCTGGCGTATCAGGGGCTCGCCCCCGGAAAAGAGCAGTACCGGAACTTTCATCGCGGCCAGGTCATTAATCATCTCCCGGGCTTCTTCCGTGCTCAGTTCGTCCTGGTACTTGCGGTCTTCGGCTTCTATATAGCAGTGCTTGCAGCGCAGATTGCAGCGGTTGGTCACGTTCCAGACCACCAGGGGCCGGTTGCGGTCCGAAAACTGCAAAAGCTGGGGAGGCACGGCGCCTTCATGCCCGCTGTATTTGATTACTTCGGAAACGGTGGCTGTTCCACAGAGCAGCTTGGTGCATCCTATCATTATAATTCTCCCTCCCTCAATATCTAAAGGTCTTCCAATATGGCTTCCAGCAATCCATTAATGGTATACTCTTGGGCCAGGATATCAACGCTAAAACCGTTTTCCCTGGCAGTGTCGGCGGTTACCGGACCGATGCAGGCCACCTTGACCTTTCCTTTTAATCCGGCGATGTTCTCCGCCCCGATTATTTTAACAAAATTGCTTACAGTAGAGGAACTTGTAAATGTTAGATAATCCATATTCCCGGCAATTATATTCTTCAGGGTGGCCTGGCTGACCTGGCTGGCCGCAATGGCCTGGTACAAATATATTTCGTTGACATGGGCTCCCCAGCGGCGCAGGGTATCGGGCAAAATGCTCCTGGCTCCCCGGGCCCGGGGGAGGAGAATCCACTGCCCGGGCTTGATTCTTTCCCTCAATTCCTTAAGGATGCCTTCCGCCCGGTAATCTTCCGGTACGACATCCACCCGCAATCCCCGGGCCAGCAGTTTATCGCGGGTAGCAGGGCCGATAGCGCCCAGTTTTATACCTTGCAAATCCCGGATATCCAGCCCGGCCTGCCGGCTCTCGGCGAAGAATATATCTACCGCGTTGATGCTGGTAAATATTATCCAGTCATACTGGCCTATATTCTTAAAGGCATTATGCAGTGCCGCCAGGTTCTTCTCTTTTTCTATTTTAATGGAGGGAAATTCTATGGCCTGCCCTCCCAAATCTCTGATTCTTTCCAGCAGCTGGCTGGCCTGGGCGCGGGCGCGGGTTATGACTACTCGTTTTCCCCAGAGGGGTTGGCTTTCCAGCCAGTTCAACTCTTCCCGCAGCTTCACTACTTCCCCTACCACTATGACGGCCGGGGGTTGAAAAGCGCTTTCCTTTACTCGTTTAACGATATTTTCCAGGGTACCGCTTAAGACCTGCTGCCGGGGAAGGGTTCCCCACCTTATTAAAGCTACGGGGGTGCTGGGCTCCCGGCCGTGGCTGATTAAATTATCACAAATGAACTCCAGGTTCTCGACTCCCATCAGAAAAACCAGGGTGCCGATGCCGCTCGCCAGCTCCCGCCAGTGGATGGAGCTTTCCTGCTTGCCGGGCTTCTCATGCCCGGTAATTATGGCCAGGCTGGAAGTGGCATCCCGGTGGGTTACCGGTATTCCGGCATAGGCTGGTACGGCGATGGCAGAGGTAATTCCGGGTATCACTTCGAATCTATGGCCTCGCTCCTTCAGATACAGGGCTTCTTCTCCGCCCCGGCCAAAGAGGAAGGGGTCGCCCCCTTTCAAGCGGGCTACTATTTTGCCTTGAGCGGCTTTTTCGGCCAGCAGAACGTTGATTTCATCCTGGGACAAGGCGTGCCGGGATGAGGCTTTGCCTACATAAATAAATTCGGCGTCCGGATTGGCCATGGAGAGGATTTCATCTCCCACCAGCCGGTCATAGACGACTACTTCGGCTTTCTCCAGCACCCGTTTGCCTTTCAGGGTGAACAAGCCGGGATCTCCGGGTCCGGCCCCGATAAGGTAAACCATTCCTTTTTTCTCCATATATCATCATCTCCCATCGGGGGAATTAATAGTTGCGCAGAGGATGGCGGCTCCGCCCTGCTGCAGGAGGCTGCGGGCGAGCTCACGCCCGGCTTCTTCGGCCTCCGGCGGGGAACAATCACAGGAACCGCTATATTTTTCTTTTCCGTCCAGGGAGGCAATCAGTCCCCGGACATGGAGCTGTCCTCCTCGTAGCTCGGCCATGGAGGCCACCGGTACCTGGCAACCTCCTCCCAGCTCGTGCAGAAAAGCTCTTTCTGCCTGGCCGGCGAGGAAGGAATCCTGGTGGTTTATTCGGCTCAAGAACTTAAGAACATCCTGCTCCCCGGCCCGGGCTTCTACTGCTATCATTCCCTGCCCGACCGCCGGCAGAACCAGGTGGGCCGGGAGATAATCGCTTATCATTTCTTCCAGGCCCAGCCTTTTAACTCCGGCGCAGGCCAGAATGATTCCATCCAAATCCTGTTCTTTCATTTTCCGGATACGGGTCTCGACATTACCCCGCATATCCACCAGCTGCAGATCCGGACGCCAGGCTTTGAGCTGGGCGATGCGGCGCAGGCTGGAGGTTCCTATTAGCGCAGCATGGGGCAAGTCCTCCATACTATAGTTTTTGTGCGAGAGCAAAACATCCCGGGGGTCTTCCCTTTCCAGCACGGCTGCTATACATAAGCCGAGCGGCAATTCTGAGGGCAAATCTTTCATGCTGTGAACAGCGATATCTATTTCTCCGGCCAGTAGTTCTTTTTCGATTTCTTTAGTAAAAAGCCCCTTATCTCCTATTTTGGAAAGGGCTACATCGAGTATCTTATCACCGGTAGTTTTGATGGTCTTTATTTCCACCTTGAGATCAGGTAGGGAGCTTTCCAGGAGGGAGGCCACATGCCGGGCCTGCCATAACGCGAGTTGGCTACCCCTGGTTCCCAATCTCAAATTTCTCATATTTTTCATACTCCTCATTGTCTATTTGCAGAGCAAAGAGCTTTTTCGCCACTTCGGCATAAAGATGCCCCTGCTGGGTGGCGGCCAGCTCTCGGAGATTCACCATGGGGAAATGCAGGATTTGATTTACTATGGAATTGGCCATGGAGGCTATTATGTTCTGCTCCTGTTCCGATAGTTTCCCCAGGCGGTTGCAGGCCCTTTTTATCTCATTTTCTTTGATAATTTCCCCTTTTTGCTTAAGGGCTTTTATCACCGGGACTACATAAAGACTGCCCAGCCAATCGTTAAATTTCTCCAACTCATCAAGGATTATCTGCCCGGCTTCTTGAATCACGCTCTGCCTTTCCTCATAGCCGGCATCCACTACATTTTCCAACTGGTCGATATCATAGAGGAACACGCCGGGAATATCCTTTAGAGCCGGGTCGATGTCCCGTGGAACCGCAATATCTATCATTATTATTTCTCGGCCCTGGCGGGATTCCAGTACCTGGCGGCAATTATCCTCCTTCAGTACATAGTGGCTGGCAGCCGTGCAGCTTATTACTATATCCGCCCGGCTCAGTTCGGTGGGCAGTTGGTTAAAATATACCGCCCTACCGTTAAAGTTTTCCGCCATCTTAACCGCTTTGTCATAGGAACGGTTGGAAATAATAACCGACTTCAATCCGTTGGCCATTAAATAGCGGATGGTGGTTTCACTCATTTCCCCGGCACCGGTTACCAGGACGCTTTTATTGTCTAAATCACCCAATATCTGGCGGGCCAGTTCCACCGCGGCATGGCTCACGGAAAACGGGTGCCGGTCAATGTCGGTATCAGTTCGCACCTTTTTGCCCACATAAATGGCCCTCTGAAACAAAGCGTTAAGCACTCCGTCGGAAGCCCCGGCTTCCATGGCCTTTTGATGGGCTTCTTTGACCTGCCCCAGTATCTGGGGTTCGCCCATAATCATGGAGTCCAAACCGGAAGCCACCCGGAAAAGATGCAAGATGGCATCATAACAATTGGGCTGGTAGAGATATTTTATCAAATCTTCTTCATCCATATGGGCATATTTGCTCAGGAAAGCTTCCAGGACTTGAAAGCCTTTTTGAATATCCTTCGCGGTAGCATATACTTCCGTACGGTTGCAGGTGCTGAGTATAACGGAGGCTTCCAAATCCGCATGGCTCTTTAGTTCCTGGTAAGCCTGCGCTAGCTCTGCTCCGCAGATGGAAAACCTCTCCCGCACCTCTACCGGAGCTGTCCTATGATTTAATCCCGCCAGGAGGACATACATGCTTCAATTCGCTCCCTTGCCTTATCTTTTTCCCCGGCCTTGAGTAATTCCAGTACATCGGAATAGACCAGGCTTGCAAATATCTTCTTGCGCACTGTAATATCAGGAATCTTTTCTTTTATCTCTTCCCTGACTTCTCCCATTATTTCAACAAATTCCCCATACGCGGGGCTAATGGTATTCTCCAGTTCTTCCCGCAGTCTCCGGGCGAAGAAGGGGCTCTTCCCTTCAGTAGAAATGGCCAGTACCAGTGAACCGCGCCGGACAATGGACGGTACATAAAAGTCACAATTAGGGGGGTCGTCAACAGCGTTGACCAGTACCCCTGCTTTACGGCAGGCTTCTACCACGGCCTGATTCACACTATTATTATCCGTGGCGACAAAAGCCAAAAAAACTCCCTGCAGATCACTTTCGCAAAAGTCCCGGGCTTGCCACTGGATAATGCTCTGCTCGGCCCACTCTTGTATCCTTGCGCGGGCTTGCGGGCTTACTACCCGAATATTCATGCCATAATCCAGTAGATTTTCAATTTTCCTTTCCGCGACCTGCCCTCCGCCGACAATCAAGCCGGTTTTGTTCTTTAAATCCAGGTAGATAGGAAATAGTATGGCCTTCAACCCCTGTTTCGTTAGTATAAACTTTAAGCTCACTTTCCATCGGTAGTTGTTGCCCCTATCTGGGGGGATTATTAAAAAGAGGTCTGAAATCAGACCCCTTATTTATCCTTTTTCTCTTCCAGTTCTTCGAAATCCTCTTCTTTGGCTTTTCTGAAGTTCTGTAAGGCACTTCCCAGTGATTTGCCTACTTGAGGCAATTTCCCCGGTCCTACAACTATCAAAACAATAACCAGTATCAAAAGCAATTCCCATGGTCCGAAGTTTCCAATTAAGCCGAACAAAGTGCTCCCTCCTTTGTCTCTTTACTGTTTACTATTTTTTCTGATATCTTTTCTGGAGAAATTGTGTATCTTTACAGGTGAAAAAATGCCTGTCCCTTCTCCATGCTTAGTGCTATTATGACAAAAAGCATTTCCTTTGTAAAGCAGAACAAAATCCCATAACAACGCCATATCTAGCTTTCATCTACTGTAGCTTGCTCCTCGCCTTCTTTCTCCTCTTCAGGCTTTCTGGGCTTTTCTTCCCTTTCTGGTTCTGGCTCTCGGGGTTCTCCACTCTCTTCCTCTTCGGGCTTTTTCCTCGGTTTGGCCATTTTGGCCACGATTATGCTTACTTCATATAAGAAGTAAACGGGTCCGGCCATCAGCATTTGGGATATGGGATCCGGTCCGGGGGTTAGGGCGGCGGCAATTACTACTATGGCTAAAAGGGCATACTTTCTGTTTTTGCTTAAAGTTTCGGCTTTGATAATCCCGAACTTGGCCAGGAAAAATACTACCACCGGCAGCTCAAAGACCAGACCGAAGGGAATGGTAAAGGCGGTTACAAAGGAAACATAGCGTTCCACGGTAAACATGTTTTCCAGACTGGGTCCCTGCATATAAATAAAGAACTTTAGAACCAGGGGAAGTATGCCAAAATAGGAAAAAAGAATCCCGGTGGAAAAGAGCAGAACGCTTACCGGAAGTAATATATAAACATATTTTCTCTCTCCGGGATAGAGGGCGGGCTTAAAAAAACGCCAGATAGCCCAGGCTACTATCGGAAAAGCCAGGGCAAAACCCGCGTAAAAGGCTAGTTTAAGCTTTATAAAAAATGCTTCGGTTACACCGATTACTACCAGACCTTCGCCTAAACCAGACAAGGGGGAAATAATTACGGACAGTATTTCTTCGTTATAGTAAAAACAAAAGACTGCCGCTGCTATAATAGCAATAATGCTTATTATCAAGGACTTGCGCAGCTCTTCCAGGTGCTCTATTAAGGTTTGTTTTTCTTCAGGGGTTAAATCCTTTAGTAACGCCACAATTTCGCCTCTACTTCCTAAAACTCACGTGCGAGAATAAAATCAGCGATATTATAAAGATTCTTTTTCACCGGCAGTTCGGGCAGGAAGGCCAGTTGTTTTTGGGCTTTGCGCGCGAAATGCCGGGTTATATAATAAGAATAGTCTATGCCATCGGTATCGATAATAATATCAATAATCTTTTCGGTTTCATTCCGGCAGGCTTCGGGTGAAGCCAGCAGCTGAGCCAGTTCTTCCCGCCTGTGACTATGTCTTAGAGCATAGAGGGCGGGCAGGGTAATTACCCCCTGCTTGATATCGCTTCCCGTGGGTTTGCCCAGAACCTGTTCATCCGCGATAATATCGAGGATATCATCAGTAACCTGAAAGGCCATTCCCAGGTAATAACCATAATTCCTCAAAGCCCTGACTTCTTGCTCCGGAGCATGGGCTATCATGGCTCCCAGCTGACAGCTGACAGAAATCAACAAGGCCGTCTTCCTTTCAATTCTGCGCAGGTAATTCTTAAGCCCCAGCTTGACATTATAGCAGCTCATCATCTGAATTATTTCGCCTTCACATATCTTCATACTGGCTTCGGCCAATACATCTACCACATCGCTGCGCTCGTAAGCAGCAATTAAAGACAGCGCCCGGGCAAAGATAAAATCCCCGGCGTATATGGAAACCCGGTTTCCCCAAGCGCTTTTCACGGTTTCTGTTCCTCTCCGGGTTTGGGAATTGTCGATAACATCATCATGAACCAGACTGGCCATGTGTATGAGCTCCAGTCCCACTGCCAGGGGAATTACTTCCGCTAAATCATCCATATAAAAATGAGCCGACAACAAGGCGAAAGCGGGGCGGAGTCTCTTGCCTCCAGCCTTAATCAAGTGTACCGCCGATTCATTAAGTAACTCTATGCGGCTATCCAGCTTTTTGCTTAGCTCCCGCTCCAGCAGTTCCATTTCAGTAGATATGGGGTTAAAAAAATTGAAATTTGCCATATCATTCCTCTTTTTAGCACAATCGTTTTTATTATATAATTTAAGCTTAAATTTTCCAACTTATTTTTAAAAAGTGAGGCGTGAGGGGTCTCACTTGTCAACTTAATCACTTTTTAATCTGCCCAGCATAGCGCTGAAATAAATCATGGGGGATATGCATGGCGTCCAGTACCTTTCCAACTACGAATGATACCATGTCTTCTATAGTCCGTGGTTGATGATAAAAAGCCGGCATTGCGGGGATAATGCTAACCCCCATTTCCGACAGGGTCAACATGTTTCTCAGGTGGATGGAATTTAGGGGTGTTTCCCGCGGCACTAAGAACAACGGCCTTCTTTCTTTTAACATAACATCGGCGGCTCTTTCCAGAAGAGTGCGGGAAGTTCCCTGGGCGATGGCGGAAATACTGGCCATAGTACAGGGTATCACTACCATGCTGTCACAGATAAAGGAACCACTGGCCGGAGCTGCGGCAATGTCCGAATTGTCATAAAAGGATATGTTTCCCGGAGGAAGATAGCGCTGCAAGCTAAGAGGCAGGGAATCCTGACAATCCCAACCCAATTCCTGCTCCATAACAATACGGGCGGCATCGCTGGTAATTAAATGAATTTCGCTATTATCTTGCTTCAGCAGCTCTTCGAGCAGGCGCAGGGCATAAACCGCACCGCTGGCACCGGTCAAAGCTACAATATATCTCGGCACAAAATCCTCTCCCAAAATTATAGTGAGGAGTGAAGGGTAAGGTTACTGCTGCTACATTTTACTATATATCATGCATCATGCAATTCGCCTTTACTCTCACTCACTTTTCATAAGTAGTTGTGGCCCCCTGGCCATGGGTGGTTAGTCGGATAATTGAACAGCCCAATGGGACAAGGGACCTGTCCCCATGTCCCAAGAGGTTTTTTCTATGTGGCAGGCAAAAGAACCGTCCCCTTGCCTGTGTGGCAGGCAAAAGAACCGTCCCCTTGCCTGTGCGTCTCCCGTCTTCCGTCCTCTGCCCTCCGTCTTTAGATTGGCCTCGTCTAAAGGAAAATATCCAGTAAGGCCATAATAAATACAATCAAGCCTACATAATGATTTATTTTAAAAGAAGCAAAATTAACCCGGCTCAGATCACCGGGTTTTACAATCCCATGTTCATAAAACAAAATAATCGCTACAAAAGCTACCCCAGAATAATAGAATAAACCAAGATTAAGAATTAATCCATTCAATAATAGAAGAACTATTGTGAAAATGTGAAATATGGCGGAAAAAAGCAGAGCTCCCTTTATGCCGAAGCGGGCCGGAATGGAATACAAAGCATGATCCCGGTCAAATTCGATATCCTGACAGGCGTACATGCTGTCAAAACCTGCAATCCAGCAGGCTACAGCCATCCCCAGAATAACCGGCTGCCAATCCGGGGTTCCAGTTATGGCAAACCAGGCCCCAACGGGACCCAGGCCTATGGCCATCCCCAGCAAGAGGTGGCAGCACCAGGTAAAGCGCTTGGTATAGGAATACAACCACAGGGCCAGAACTGCCAGCGGCGAAAGTTTTAAGCAAAGGGGATTCAAACGAGAGGCAGAATAAAAGAGCAGGATGAAAAAAAAGAATACCAAAAACCAGACCAGGGAAAGGGGCAGACGCCCGGCTGCCAGGGTCCAGTCGGAAGTTCGGGGATTGGCCCGATCAATGTGACGGTCAATAAGACGATTAAGGCATAAAGCCGCAGTGCGGGCACTTACCATGGCTAAGGTAATCCACCCTAACTGGGGCCAGCTAGGCATGCCCTGAACTGCCAGAAATGCTCCCAGGTAAGCAAAAGGTAAGGCAAAAAGGCTGTGGCCAAAGTCAACCATATTTAGAAATTCGCGGATCTTATTCAAAGCCGTATTCACTCCATCTTCTGCTTACCATTTCCTTTATTTCCGGGCTCATAATGATATCTTTCGGCCATTCCCGGGTATGTCCTTCGCTCATCCATTTTTTGGTAGCATCAATGCCCATTTTAGAACCTATCAGGGGAAGGGGAGCCGAGTGATCCAGTACATCCAAAGGCCCTTCTACTATCATGGTATCTCTCCTGGGGTCAACATTGTTGAAAACCTTCCACATAACCTCGGAGACATTCTGCACATTTACATCTTCATCTACTACGATTATAAACTTGGCAAACATCATTTGTCCCATCCCCCACAAGGAACTCATTATTTTACGCGCGTGTCCGGGGAAGGATTTTTTGATAGACAGCAGAACACAGTTGTGGAATACTCCTTCCATGGGAAGATGCATATCGACAACTTCGGGCAATTGCAGCTTTAAAAGAGGCAGGAAAATGCGCTCGGTGGCCAGAGCCATGTAGCAGTCTTCCTGGGGTGGTTTGCCTACGATGGTGGTGGGGTAGACGGGGTTCTTTTTATGGGTGATGCATTTTACATGAAAAACCGGGTATTCATCAGCCAGGGAATAATAGCCGGTGTGATCACCAAAAGGGCCTTCTATCCGGCGCTCGTAAGGGTCAACATATCCTTCGATTACGATTTCGGCATCAGCCGGCACTTCCAGGTCTACGGTCTTGCATTTCACCAGCTCTACCGGTTTCTTGCGAATAAATCCGGCAAAAATAAGCTCGTCAATATCCTTGGGCAGGGGTGCGGTTCCGGCATAGGTGATGGCAGGATCGCCGCCCAGAGCTACCGCTACTTCGGTGGCCTGCCCTCTTTGACAGTTTTTACGGTAGTTTTCGGCTCCGTCATGATGGGTGTGCCAGTGCATTCCGGTGCTCTGTCCGTCATAAACCTGCAAACGGTACATGCCTACATTGCGCTTTCCGCTTTCGGGGTCTTTGGTATATACCTGGGGTAAGGTGATAAAACGTCCGGCATCCTCAGGCCAGCATTTGAGTACGGGAAGCTTATCCAATGACGGATTCAAGTCTACTGCTTCCTGGCAGGCTCCACTTTTTACCATGCGAGGCAAAAAAGAGGACAATTGCGCCAGTTTGGGCAATACCTTGACCTTGTCCAGCAATGACTGGGGAACGCTGTCGGCTATCTCCAACAAGCCCATAATTTCAGCGGCCAGATCATCTAATTTATCTACCTGCAGGCTCAGGGCCATTCTCTTCTCACTGCCAAAAGCATTAATGAGAACCGGCATATCCGAGCCTTTTGCCTTTTCAAATAATAGGGCGGGTCCATAGTTTTTGCTTACCCTATCGGTAATTTCGGTAATTTCCAGTTCGGGGTCAACTTCAACTGTAATTCGTTTAAGTTCCCCTGCACTTTCCAATACCTGGATAAATTCCTGCAAGTCTTTATAGGCCATAGTTAAACCTCCCTATTATTTACTTACATGCTTACACGGGGGTGGGGGTTACGCGAGGGACGGTCCTTTGGTCAAACCCAATGACCAAAAGACCGTCCCCGTATCACCTGCTCCTGTCACCTCTTGACTCATTTATACCACTGCAACCTTATCTATGTTGCATAGAAGCGAATGTACTTCATTAATAACTGCTTCCAAATTGCTATTTACCATGCGCTGGTACTGATTAAGTATTTTATAATTCCTTTCGGCTTCATGTATATAAAGCAGCACTTCCTCGCGTGATATATCGCAGTTCATTAATTCTATCGACATCCCCAGGTTTAGGCCCAATTGCCGACAATTTTCCAGCAGGATTCCCTTCATTCCAGATAACTGTCCGGCTGTCTCGAAAGCCGTGGCATACATGGAACCCCGGGTTTTCTGCAAAACTTCCTTATGATCAGCCTGTAGTTTCCGTTCCATCACGCGACCTTCATTTATTTCCGCCATCATGACAGCAAAAAGACCTACCAGTTTGTCCGCCCCGGCCTCAACTAAAAGCTTGAGCATGCGCCCAAACATATAATCCCCTATTAAAATAGCAAACTGCAAATCCTGGTCGTATTTTTGTCCTTCTTTATCATCTTTTACCAGGAAATGAATGCTGTTGGCGAGATAAAGGGTTTTAAATATATTGGTCATGGAAATAGAAATACTTCTATCCAGACCCAGGTATCTATATACTATATAAACCAGGGGAGGCAGTTGATTCCAGGTAAAGTCTTCGTTAAGCATTTTAATATAGTTATAAACATCATCCCACCAGGGTAAAAGATTCTCTTTAAAGACCTTGTCTACATCTATAAGTTCAGTTCTAAGTTCCCTGGTAAAACTATATTTGATTCCCATTCTGTCCTCCTCAACAGCGGCAAGCTTGCCTGTACTTAGTACATTATACAGGATTGGAGAGATTCTTGCCCTGAAAATTTTTGTTTATTTTTATTTTTTGACGAAAGGGGATTTTGATGCCCCTGGCAAAAGATACATGGAAAATGAAAATTTTATTTTTTACTAGCAGGTATTTTGTTTTTTTCGCAGAAAGACATTTATAGAACCTTTATGTAGTTTTTTAATCTTTCTAACTACACTAATTAACCCGCTTTTTTACTTAGTTTTTTTTAAGAGGAGGTGAGCTGGACTTTTAGTAAAAGTTAATTCGGTTCTGACTTAGATAAAAAATTGGCAGAAATCAGCGATATAAATAGAAAATGTTCTGGTTCATGTCATGGTCAGACCGGGAAAAATCCGTTGTTTAAAGAAAGAAAAAATTTAAGGGGGAATACAAACAATGGCAGAGATTAATGAAGTAGTAGTAGTTGGTATGGCTAGAACTCCAATCGGAAGATATTTGGGTGGCCTGGCAAGCGTAAGGGCTAATGACCTGGCAATAATCGCCGCTAATGCAGCAATTGAAAGAGCTGGCGTCGATCCTGGGATTATCGATGAAATCGTAGGAGCCACTTGCCTGCATGCCGGCAATGGCTCCCTTCCGCCCCGTATTATTGGTATGAAAGTGGGACTGCCGGTTAGAAGCGGCTCCTGTATGGTAAGCCAGAACTGTGCTTCTGGTATGCGCGCCACGGAAATTGCCTGCCAGAACATTATGCTGGGCAAAACCGATATATCCCTGGTAACCGCAGTGGAAAGCATGTCCAATATCCCTTACCTGCTGCAACAGGCCCGCTCTGGTTACAGAATGGGCGATGGCAAAGTGCAGGATGCCATGCTGTCTGATGGTCTGGTATGTCAGCTGGCTGGAGGACACATGGGAATGACTGCGGAAAATATTGCCGAAAAATACGGTATCACTCGGGAAGAATGCGACGCCCTGGCTCTGACCAGCCACCAGAATGCTGTAAAAGCTGTTGACGAAGGTATATTTGATCGGGAAATCGTACCAGTAGTAATAAAGAGCAAGAAAGGCGACAAGGTTATTTCCAAGGACGAGCATCCCATTAGAGGAGCCAGCCTGGAAACCATGGCCAAGTTGCCCCCGGCGTTTAAAAAAGGCGGAGTAGTAACTGCGGCCAATGCTTCCGGCATCAATGACTGCGCAGCTGCTGCAGTATTTATGTCCAAAAAGAAATGCGAAGAGCTGGGACTGAAGCCCTTGATGAAACTGGCTGGCATCTGCAGCGAAGGTGTCGATGCCAAAGTTATGGGACTGGGTCCGGCTGTAGCCATGCCCAAGGTTTTGAAACAAGCGGGCTGGAAATATGAAGATGTAGAATACTGGGAAGTAAACGAAGCCTTTGCCGCTCAGGTTCTGGGCGTAGTGCGCATGCTTAAAGAAGAAGCCGGCATTGAGCTGGACTTCAGCAAGACCAACCACAATGGTTCCGGAATCGGACTGGGCCATCCCGTTGGAGCTACTGGTCTGCGCATAATTGTCAGCATGTACTATGAGCTGGAGAGACTGGGCCTCACCAAGGGCGGTGCTTCCCTTTGTGTTGGCGGCGGCTCCGCTATGGCTTCCCTCTGGACCAGAGATATATAAGTTTAGTTATTACGTTATGGGGCAGCGGCATCGCCGCTGCCCCTTTTATTGGTGACACAAGGGGACAGTTCTTTTGTGTTATCCCCACGTATCTCCCCTTCCCATGACATAAAAGAACTCCCTTATGCCTCGTTTTCCCACAGAACCGTCCGAGACTGCTGAAAAAGTGCTCTTTTGCGTGTCATTCTGAGCGATAGCGAAGAATCTCGTTAGCTAAAGTCCCAATATTACGGACTTCCAAAAGAGATCCTTCGTCGCCTGCAGCTCCTCAGGATGATATTTATGATACTTTTTCAGTGGTCTCGAACCGTCCTCTTGCCTCGCAGCAGTTGTGCCCACAGGGCGTTACGCACGGGTAGTATAACACCTGCGGTGTGTCTCGCGGCTTATGGGGAATAGCGGGAGTCAGAAAATAAAATCAGGCCCTGCTTTATTTTTTCAGCAAGGCCTGCTAATTATAAACCCAAGTCTTTTTTAAGTTACTTCGGTCTACTAAAATAGTATCCCTCCTACATATTTGCCACCAGGCGTTCCTCCGGCTGCTCCATCAACCCCCGTTTTACTTCCGATGCCTTCATATCACCGGCACTAAACATTTCCGCCACATAGTTGCAGGCATCCCAAGGGTCAACTCTATCTCCGCAAGTAAATACATCTAGTGCTGCATATCCTAATTCGGGCCAGGTGTGAATCGCCAGGTGAGATTCCGAAATTACAACTACTCCACTCACTCCCTGCGGACTAAACTTGTGAAATACGAATTCTCTAATTTCGGCGCCAGCCTCTAAAGCAGCGTTGACCATGATATCCTCAACTTTCTTGATATCATTCAACACTTCAAATCGACATCCGTATATTTCAGCCAATACGTGACGCCCCAAAGACTGCAATAATGTCTCCTCCCTTCAGTTTTTATTTAAAAATCCCAGACCTCCTTCCTTAACTTAAAACGTACATGTAGAATTTTAGCATATTTCTGCTCCATGTCAATAAAACCGGGAAGTTTTTTTTGGCTGCTTTAAGGCCGGTAAATCCTGGCTTAGCCAATAATAATTTCTATGCAAAAAGCTTTCCTTAGAGAAGTGAGGAGTTAGGGGTAAGGGGTCTTCCTCCATTTTCCGTCCTCCGTCTTCCGCCTTCCGTTATTATATGTTTGTTTTTCTGGGGAGGAATAAATAGCTTTGTATAGAATTTCATAAGCTAGCGATTAGGAGGATCAGATATGAGATTTCGCGTTGTTGTTCTGTTTTTATTTCTATTAGTATTTTTTTACCCTAATGCCAATGATCTTGCTCTGGCTGCTGAAAAACAGGAAAAGAAGGCGGTCATTCTGGTAATGGATTATATTGATGTTGCCGATCTTTGCCAGGCCGATACCCCCAACTTGCACCGCCTGGTGGCCAAAAGTGCTACTGCTCTTATCAATATCAGAACGAAGAGCCGGCTGCCCTCCAGTTCATACCTTTCCCTGGCCAGCGGTAACCGGGTAGGCAGCATCTCCAATGCTGAATTCTCTTTTAATGGTGATGAAGAAGTCAGAGAACTGCCCAATATTTTTATTGATAGGGATTCCCCTCCTTCGGCAGGAAAACTTTATCAGCTCTTTACCGGTTTACCCGCGCCTCCGGAGGGCCTGGTTAATCTATATATAGAACCCCTGAAAAAATATGCCGGCAAGCATAATCCTTCTTTTACCCCCGGGCAATTAGCTGCTTTAGCGGAAGACTGCGGCCTTAAAACTGCCGCCCTGGGCAATGCAGATACTATAAATTCGGTGGATCGAAATATAGTACTCCTGGCCATGAATGAAGCCGGGCAGGTTGATGAAGGTGACGTCAGCGCAAATCTCCTGGAAAAAGATAAGCTGAGCCTGGCCGGAGTCCGCAGCCGGCAACAAATCCTTCTTGATAAAATTGACGACTCTTTGAAAAAAGCCGATATAATATTTGTTGATTTGGGTGATAGCAGCCGGGTGGAAAAAAGCCGGACAAACTGTGCCGATGAAGTGCTGGTCCGACATCGTAAGCACGCCATAGAAAGTAATGATGAACTATTGGGTCGGTTGCTGCCCAGGCTGGACTTGCAAAAAACTATGCTGGTCATTCTGGTGCCCAATCCCCACAAGGATATGGTTCTGGCAGGTAATTTCGGTTTAACAGCGTTTATTATGTATCAGCCCGGGAAGGAGGCAGGTCTTTTAACTTCTTCTACTACCCGGCGCAGCGGTCTGGTTAATAGTTCTGACTTTTTGCCCAGTATCCTGGCTTTTTTTAATCCTGAGAGCATCTATCAGAACAGCAGCATGAAAGTTGTTCCGGCGACGGATAACAGCCTGGAGAAACTGGAGCGGGATCTGGGCTTTTTCGTACGATTGAGGGCGGCTAGATCTCCCCTGCATTATAGTTTTATTGCCCTGGCTTTTCTCAGCATTATTGGAGTGGCTTGCCTGGCCTGTAATATAAGAACTAAATGGAAGTCTTTTTGGCTCTTTTTGTTTTATACCAGCCTCAGTATGCCTCTGGTTTTTATGTTTTTAAGCTATTCTTCCTATCCTTCGATAAGCTGGAGTATTATTATAGCATTGGCGGCTTCGATGCTCCTGGCCCTCCTTCTCCAGCTCATTTTCAGGGCTTCGGCTAAAGCCTTCCTTTTTCTTACGGCGGCAGTGGCTTTATTGACCCTGGCGGACGGCCTCCGGGGTTCTCCGCTGATGCTCTTGTCTCCTCTGGGTTCTGATGCTATAGCAGGAGGAAGGTTTTATGGCATAGGTAATGATTACATGGGAATATTAATCGCCTCTTCCGTTATTGCCCTGAGCCTGCTCGTGGCCAAATTGAGATTGAGCAGCAGAGGCAGGATGCTAATCGCGCTGCCCTCTTTGTTGTTGCTGTCTTTTGCCATAGGTCATCCTGCATATGGCGCCAATGTGGGCGGGCTTATCACCGCTCTGGTTACCACCGGTGTACTGGTGATATATTTGCTGGAACAACGATTGCACTTTAAACAATTGCTGATTATCGGGGTATTGGCGGTGCTGGGGGTATTGCTTACGGCTTTCCTGGACAATTGGCTTAATCCCAATCCTTCCCATGCCGGAAAAACCATTAAACTTCTGATTAGCAATGACCCCGGCATCTTCCTTTCCATAATCCGCACTAAACTGGGCATTCTGGGCAGCACCATCTATCATTCCGCCTGGAGTATTGTTTTACTGCTGGGTATTATTGTGCTGGCCTGTATCTGGCGCAAAAAGCCACTTCAGGCTTTGAAAGAAGCAAAACCCGAGGTGCTGCCGATTAGCAATACCCTCCTTATTGCTGCGGCAACTGTTTTCCTGGTCAATGATACCGGAGTAATTGCGGCAGCACTTATCTTCCTTTACCTCCTATCCTACCTGGGAATATTGCTGGCTGAGGGAGGGGACACCGGGGGAGGGTTCTTTTGTATGCCAAGGAGCAGCGAAACTTCTCCCTCTGTTCCTAAAAAGATAATAATAGGGGGATTGCTGTTGGTTTGTGTTTTCGGCTGTGCCAAACCCGTGCAGGCTGCGGAGACGGAAAGGAAGCCGGAACCCAGGCAAGTTATCATCTACATGATTGATAAATTGAGTATAAATGATTTGAGTCCCCAAACTACTCCCTATCTCTGGAAATTGCAAGAGCAAGGGGGAATTGGCCTGCTGAACACGATTACCGGTGGGGAGCGTACCAGCATAAACGGCTGCTGTACTATATCGGCGGGAAAACTGGCGGTGGGCAGCAGCAATGCTCATTTAAACTATGAAGCCGGAGAAGTCCTGGAGGGAGAACCGGCGGCGGATATTTTCGCCCGCAATACCGGCATTGTTCCTGAAAAAGATAATATTTTGATTAGCAGCATTAATGTCATTGAGAAAAACAATAGCCAGAGAAACCTGGGGCAGGCAGGTAGACTGGGAGACAGTATTCATGCTCTGGGTTTAAAGACTGCGGTTATCGGGAATTCTGACCGCCCGGGCTATCCCAACCGCTCGGGTTGCCTGCTATTAATGGATTCCCGGGGTATAGTTGACAGCGGTGCCATTGGCCCCCAAATGTGCCGCCCGGGCGGCTTTAATGAAAGCCTGCTTCCCTTGCAAAGTGATTATGATAAAATGCGTGGGCAATTCTCTATTCTCCGAGATAATAATGATGTAATCCTGCTGGAGTTCGGCGACCTGTCGCGCCTGGAATCCATGTATTCTTCCTTTTCCCTGGCTCGCTACCGGGAGGAGCGTAAAAATATCCTGCAGCGTATCGATGGCAGTATCAGACAAATCCAGGAGGAACTGCTTCCCGGGGATAATTTCATTTATATTATAAGCCCCAGTCCGTCCAGGAACTCTTACATCCCCAGCGCTTTATTGACCCCCATAATAATAATCAAGCCCGGTTTTGAGGGGACTCTTACCAGCTATTCCACTCGACGTACGGGAATAGTGTTGACCACCAGCCTGCAGAATTCCATCCTTAACTGTCTGAATCCGGAGAGAAAAGAGAACATTTTTGCTACGGCTGCCAATGATAGTTTCCAGCAGCTTAAAAAGCTGAATCACCGGGAAGTCTTTAATTATGTATATCAGGCCATTATTTTATCCTCATTCATCGCTTTGATCCTGCTCTTATTGCTGCTGGCCTGCTGGCTCTCGCTTCGTTCCCCGGATAACCCCTTGCGGCTTCCTATTCTGGGCTTCATTCTATGCCTTCCCTGGTCTATGCTGTTAATCGGCTTGTTTACCTTCATCCGGCCTCTGTATTTTTTTTTGCTTTTGCTCTTATTAAACCTCTTTTTAACTATTGCCGGCTTCTTATTGGCTCGAATCTTGAGATTAAACCCCCTGTTTTTAATTATTTCCGCCACTATTATAACCATTGCCTGGGATCTGATGAGCAAGGGCAGCTTGATAGCCAATTCAGTCATGAGCTACCGGGTTATCAGCGGTGCGCGCTATTACGGTCTGGGTAATGAATATATGGGGGTACTTATAGGAGCTACTATTGTCCTGGCTACATTAATACTCAGCAAATCATTCACTTCCAAAAACCGCCTGTTCTCTGCTCTTATTTTCGCCGCCATCATTTTCCTGATAGCCTATCCCTTGTTCGGTATTAATGTGGGAGGAGCCATTACTGCCAGTATTGGCTTGGGTTACAGTTACCTGGCTTTAAGCCGGGGCTATATCAGGATTAGCTGGAAAAAGATAGTTTTCATTCTGGTTCTGACGGCTCTGCTCTTGCTGCTTATGGCCCTCATTGACCTGAGGCAGCCGCTGGAAGTGCAATCTCACCTGGGGCATAGCATTGCGCTCATTATGAACGGGGGTTGGGTAGAGATTATAAATATCATTAGCCGTAAAGTGCAAATGCAACTCAGGGTAATCAGCTACGGGGGTTGGGGATGGATTCTCCTGGCCGGCATGCTGCTGGTCAGTTTTTTGCTTTTCCGGCCCCGCCGCCGGATAAAGGCCTACAGTGAAAGACAACCGCTGATACTTCAGGGACTGCGGGGAATACTGCTTTCATCCATGGTGGCAATTCTCTTTAATGACTCGGGGATCACCTCGGCGGCCAGCATGTCTCTTTACTTCGCTGTTCTTTTCATCTATTCCCTGGGCCTGGAACCGGCCCGGAGCGAGAAGCAGGCTTGAACTAACGATGGTTTCAAAATATAATGGTATTTTAGGGACTTAAAAATGTAAAGAGGTGGGGTGTCAAGGGGACGGTCCTTTTATCACCGCAACCTCTTACCCCTTACTCCACTTTTCATACTAACTTACTTTTCAGTGGAAAAAATATTATTATGTTAATTTATTATAGTAGGGAGATAATGCGGATGAATAATAATAAGAAGAAAAGAATACTGACTGGAGATAGGCCTACCGGCAGCCTGCACCTGGGGCATTATGTTGGGAGTTTGGCCAACCGGGTTAAACTGCAGGATGAATATGACAGCTATATTATTATAGCGGATGTACAGGCCTTAACCACCCATTGGGAAAAGGATGAGAACCTGAGCCGCGATGTTTTTCAAATTGCTACCGATTACCTGGCGGCAGGAATTAAACCCGAGATATCAACCATTTTTATTCAGAGTATGATTCCGGAGATACATGAATTAACCATGTATTACTCCATGTTTACCACGGTTAATGTGTTGCGCCACAACCCTACAATAAAAACGGAAGCGGCGCAGCACGGCCTCAGCGATATGCCCTATGGTTTCCTGGGTTATCCGGTTAGCCAGGCAGCAGATATAACTATTTTCAAGGCGGATCTGGTACCGGTAGGCGAAGACCAGATTCCTCATATTGAATTAAGCCGCAAGATAGTACGACGTTTTAATGAACTCTATGAACCGGTTCTGGTTGAGCCGCAGGTTCTGGTAGGAGATGTTCCTCGCCTGATAGGGCTGGATGGTAAGGACAAGATGAGCAAGAGTCTTAATAACGCTATTTTCCTGGCCGACAGTGCTGACGAGGTGAAGCAGAAGGTATGGGATGCTGTTACTGACCCGGCCCGGATTAGAAAGACCGACCTGGGACATCCGGAAGTATGTACGGTCTATGCCTATCACCAGGTTTTTAACAAGGCGGAAATTGAGGAAGTGGAAACTGACTGCCGCCAGGGCAGGATTGGTTGTGTGCAGTGCAAGAAAAAACTCACTGCTAAACTCAATGAATTACTGGAGCCCATGCGGGAAAGAAGACAATCTTATCTTGAGCAACCTGAGCTGGTCAAGGATATCCTGCAGGAAGGAACCAGAAGAGCTCATGCTGTAGCCAAAGAGACTATGCTTGATGTCCGCTCCGCTATGAAAATTAACTACTTCGGGTGAGCCAAAGGACGAAACCGGAGCACAGGGAGGTAATTCCTAAAGGGTTAAAGCAGATTCTGTCATGAAACAGGCTCAACCATCGGATCTAAGCTGGTAGTTTAGCCTTTTAAATTGTCTTGCGCAAAAGAGAAGTCCCCGTGTGTCCTATTTAGGACAACCGCCGGGAATCCTCCCCATTTCAATGGGGAGATGAAAGGCGCAGCTGGGACAAGGGGACCGGTCCCTTGTCCCCTTTTGTCCGCATTTAGCAACCCCGATAAAATAGACCAACTACAAGCATAAATAGCAGAATAGCGATTCCTATTAAATTATTCTTTAGCCTGGTCTGTTCAATCTTCTTTAATTCCTCAGGGTCATCAATACGAACCCTCTTTTTTTTAGTATCTCTATTTTCAGGCATTATGGCCCCCCTTTCACTATATTCTCTTATTCCTCGTAAACAACAATAAAATAGTGGTTTTCCGGGTATAACTAAGCTATATTTTTGATTTTAACGCTTGTGAAGATATTAATAAACCGGTAAAATCCTATTAAAGCAAGATAAGGAGTGATGGCTATTTGAAAGAAACAGTTAAATTCGGGCTGGATTTTATTAAACTTGAGAATCACTATCTCTTACCTCGTGTAACCTCTATCGTTCTAACCCAAAGCCTTTACGATATCTTGTTCCAATATGTGATTACTCCGGAAAAGGAAGAACGACTTAAGGAATTTATTGCTCTTCTGGAAGAACACATAAAGAGCAAATCCAAGACTCCATTCTCCATCCCGGCAGTAGAAATGGAATTTATCGGTGAAGGCCTGCAGGAGTTGAAACTGCTTAATTGGATGGAAGTTCCCGTTGCAGAATTCAGCATCAGGCTGGATGAAGGTGCAGAAGATTCCCCGGAGGAAATGGAACAGGTTCTGGAACTCCTGGAGGAAATGCTGACCTTTAAACGTAAGGGAAACAGCAACTCCATATATGTTTATCCTGACAAAATTGTAACTTAAAAAAGTGAGAGGAGTAAGGGGTGAGGGGGGCTATTTCCTGACGTTTTACCCACAGCTGCGGCTACTTTACTCACTTTATCGCTGTTTGTATCCCCAAGGAGTGGAAACTACAATTGAAAAAGGAGGAATAAAAATATGGATTTAAAAGGATCTAAGACTGAACAAAACCTGTGGGCAGCTTTTGCGGGTGAATCCCAGGCCAGGAACAAGTATAGCTTCTTTGCCAGTCAAGCTGATAAAGAGGGCTTTAAGCAGATTGCTGCCATCTTTCTGGAAACTGCTGATAATGAGAAGGAACATGCCAAACGCCTGTTTAAATTCTTAATGGGAGGAGCAGTTCCAGCTACAGCCGAAAACCTCTTGGCATCGGCTGAAGGCGAAAACGAAGAACATACCAGCATGTATCCTGAATTTGAAAAAGTCGCCCGGGAAGAAGGCTTTAACGAAATCGCCGATATATTCAAAGAAATCGCCGAAGTAGAAGAGGAACACGAAAAACGCTACCGGAAATTGCTGGAGAATGTGAAAAATAATACGGTGTTTAAGAAAGATAAGCCGGTTAAATGGAGATGCCGTAACTGCGGTTATGTACATGAAGGTACGGAGGCCCCGGAGGAATGCCCGGCCTGTGCCCATCCACAGAGCTATTATGAGGTAATGGCCGAAAATTATTAAACAATATGATAATAAGTCCGAGGACGTCCCTCGGACTTATTGCAATAACTTAACAACTTAAGTGCCTGGCACCTTAGTAAGCCAGGAGGGCTTCACGCAGTATCTTGGCTCCCAATATGGAGGTATTGTCTCCTTGTTCACAGGGGGGGGATATTTCCACCAGGTCAAAGCCCACAACATCCAATTCTCTTAATTCGTGCAGCATCTGTAGTAAATCCCGGGAGGAAAATCCTCCCGCCTCCGGTGTTCCCGTACCGGGAGCGAAAGCGGGATCCAGGACATCAATGTCCAGGCTTATGTATACCGGTCGCTGACCGATCTTCTCTTTTACATCCTCCAGTGCTGTTAAAAATCGGTCTAAATAAAGCTGGCTGTGCTGCCGGGCATAATCCAACTCTTCCCGGGTGGCGGAGCGTATACCTAGCTGAAACAGCTTCTTCGTTCCAATAATTTCCGCCACCCGCCTCATAACGCTGGCATGGGAAAGTTTCTCTCCCAGATAATCAGCTCGGAGATCGGCGTGGGCATCCATCTGTATTACGACCATATCCGGATAAAAGTCATGATAAGCCTTTATAAGCGGAAGGGAAACCAGGTGTTCTCCTCCTATGGAGAAAAGCTTTTTCTCCTGCTTCAAAAAATAGCGGGCGGTTGCTTCAATGTTCTTCAGGCTTTGAGGCACATTGCCAAAAGGTATTACTATATCCCCGGCATCATAAAAATTGATTTCTTCCAGGGATTTGTCCAGGTAAACGCTGTATTCCTCCACCGCTTCGGAAACTTCCCGGATGCGGTAGGGAGCCAGGCGGGTTCCGGGGCGAAAACTGGTAGTGGAGTCCAGGGGGAGTCCTAATAGCACCCGATCGCAAGCTCCTAAATCCCGCGAGCTTCCCATAAAAAAGGCTTTTTGCTCCAGAAGATCAGCAATTTCAGATAACAAGGCTATACCTCCGTTTCTATATATCACGGGGACGAGCCTGGTGATATACTCCTATTTTCACCGGTGGTTGTGACCCCCTGGCCGTGAAAAGCGAGGAGTTCACTGGGACAAGAGACCTGTCCCCTTATCCCAGTTCCTCAGTGCTATTCTATTATCCTGCTTACAAAGGCCGGAAGCTGAAATGCCGCCTGGTGAATCTCCGGCGTGTAGTACTTGCATCCCTGGCTGTAGGAGCAAGAAGGCAGCTGGGGATCATATAATTTGGAACCTACCGTAAAACTCCATAAGCCGCTGGGATAGGTAGGGATATTAGCCAGGTATAACCTGGTCAGGGGAAATACCTGATTAATACCGCCAAATGCCATTTTAATAACATTCTGGTTATAAAATGGAGATTCGCTCTGAACTACGAGCATTCCATCATCTTTCAGGGCATCATACACGCTCTGGTAAAATTCGCGGGAAAATAATTGAATTGCCGGGCCTACCGGCTCGGTAGAGTCAACAATAATTAAATCAAAGCTCTGATGCTGCTGTTTTACATAATCTACGCCGTCAGCAATCAGAACTTCTGCTTTAGGCTGGCTGAAGGCACAGGCTAAATCCGGGAAGAAATCCTTGGAGGCAATTACCACCCGTTCATCAATTTCCACCAGAGTAGCCTGGCTTACAGCAGGGTGCTTTACAACTTCGCGCAAAGTTCCTCCATCACCGCCTCCAATAATTAGGACTTTCTCCGGATTGCGATGGGAGTTAAGGGCTACCAGGGTAATCATTTCGTGATAAACAAATTCATCCTGTTCCGTGGTCTGAACCATTCCGTCCAACAGCAGCATTTTACCGAATTGCTCGGTTTCCACTACGGAAAGCTCCTGAAATTCCGTTTTCTCATAACGCAAAGTTTCTCTAACCTTGCAGGAAAATCCTAAAGACGGGGTTTGATATTCGGTAACCCAGAGATCCAATCCAACTCCTCCTCACTTCTTTTAATACCATAATGGCACTGCGGCGAAAGCGCAGCCGATTTTCTCTATCAGGTGTTCAGTAGCGGCGATTTTTATTTCATCCAGTTCCAGGCCTCTTACTCGAAAGGCTTCCTGGCACATTTTTACAACCATTTCTTCAGCTTCGGCCTTACCGCAATATCCTTCATATTCCATTATTACTCCAAAGCTGTCTTTTTTTATTCCTACTGCAACCGCGGCAGCAATTCGGGCTCCGGGCTCGCAGCTGGTAATGGTTCCATAGGCAATGGGCAGTAATGAACCAGGTGGTATGATAAGGCCAGGTTCATATTCACAGCCCGGAGGAAGAATGCTGCTAACTCTTAGCAGGTTAGTATTACCCACTCCGGCCTCTAATAGTGCTCTATCAAAAGCAGTAAGTTCGGTTTCTCCTTCACAGGAGGCAGCGGTTAGAAAATATTTTTTTGGTAATGGTAGCACAATGAACACCTCCAGTCTTATTTGGGCAACAGATTCATTATATATAAATCGTTGAAAAAGTAAACATGGTTTTTGCAGCAGAGTCAAACAAAGAAAAAGGGGACTGTTCTTTTCTGCTCCAGGGAGCACAAAATAAACGTCCCCTTGTGTCCCTTGCCTTTATTCTTCCTTGATGAAATCAAGAAAACTTTCCACCGCTTTACGGCGGGATTTTTGGCGGGGGTAAATTATGTAAAAGAAACGGGTAGCTCCGGGGTCATCTATCTTTAAGCTGCGAATTCGGCGGTGCGGGTCTGTCTTCTTGATGGCCCAGTTGGAGACAATAGAAATACCCATGCCTGACTCTACTGAAGCCAATACGGCTTCGGTACTTCCTGCTTCCATGCCAACATGTAAATCTTCTTTTTTTATGCCGTGGTTGTTGAGCAATTCTTCAGTAGCTTTGCGGGTACCTGAACCCTTTTCCCGGAATATCCATTTCTCATGCAGTAATTCTTCTATGCTCACTTCATCTCGCCCCATCAAGTGATGATTCTCCGGTACAACGAGGAGAAGTTCATCCTGCAGCCACTGAAAGCCTTCCACCTTGCGGTTGGATAGCCAACCACCGACTAAACCTATATCCAGTTCCCGTTCAGCCACTTTTTTAAATATTTTTTCCGTATCGCCAATGTCGAGAGTGATGTTTATATAAGGGAAGCTGTCGGAGAACCTCTTGATATAATCCGGCAATATATATTGCCCGGGAATGGTACTGGCTCCTAAATAAAGATTGCCTTTTTTGCTTTCCACTACGGTTTCCATGATATTATCTGTTTTTTCCAGGAGTTTTATTATTTCCCGCGCGTATTGATAGAGGGTTTCGCCTGCTTCAGTCGGTTTCAAGCGCCGTCCGGCTCTTTCCAGAAGAAGAACTCCATAATAATCTTCCAGCGATTGAATCTGCTTGGTCACTGCAGGTTGCGAAAGCCCGAACTCTTCAGCGGTTTTTGACAAATTTTTGGTCTCCACTACGCGCACATAGGTCTTAAATAGATTCAGGTTCATTCTAATCACACCATTCTATAATATTTGTCAAACAGGCTTCAAACTCCTGTCTTGTACACGGGAGATTATCAACGGAGAAATCCTTCTAATATTGTATCAATAGCTTCTTGCTCGCTCAAACCCAACGACATAAGCTTTATCAACTGCTCACCGGCTATTTTACCGATGGCTGCCTCGTGGGTAAGTACCGCGTTGGCATCTTCGGCTTCCAGCTGGGGTATGGATTTGATCCGGGCTTTATCCATAAGGATGGCATCACATTCTACATGACCGGTACACTCGTTTTTACCAACCAGCGCGGCCTTAAAGAGCTGGTAAGAATCGTCCTGGGCCACCGAGCGGGATAGAATCTGGGCGGCTGCCCCTTGGCCTTCAATTTCAACCCGGATATCTGATTCGGCTTTTTGCCGGCCATGAGTTAATAGTCTTTCTACCACTTTTAGATTTCCCTTTTCCTGCACATAAGCAGTGGTGGTACGGATGGTATCATCCACGCCTTTTATTTGCAGCATTTCCATCTCTATACTTCCGCCATTTTCCACCCGCACAACGGTGGTGGGATTCAAAATCCTTTTTCCTTCCCCCCTGCCCTCTCCATAGTGTTTTTCCAGGTATTTTACATGAGCCCGCGGTCCCACGATTATCTCATGGATACCGTTATGGCTGGAATCGCTATGGCTATCATTGTGAATCCCGCAACCGGCAATAATGGTAACCTCAGCGTCCTCAGCAATTTTAAAAGTGTTGTAAACCCGATCATGGAAGCCGGAATTGGTAAGTATTACCGGAACATGAACGGTCTCCCCTTTGGTTCCGGCTTTTACCTCAACTATTAGGCCCTTGTTTTCCGGATTGGTGGCGATAATTATGTTGGGAGAAGAATGCCGGAAAACGGCTTCTCCATTGCGCCTGATGTTTACCGCTCCGCTGGGAATGCCTTTAATATCCGCTACTGCCTGCAATAAATCCATATCCAACTGCTCAAATTTCATATACCATTTCTCCTCTGCACTGCTCTTTCATTTTGCATTCAACTTCATGACGAATTAAGGGCCAGATCTCATCCGGGGTTCCCCTATCCTTGATTTGGCCTTCTTCTACCATTATTATTTCGTCAACGATATGCAGGACATTTTCATTATGGGTGATAATTACGGCAGTTTCGCCTTGCTTACTCCGGAATTTGCTCATTATTATGGCAATAAGTTTTTGTATGGTCCACAGGTCAACTCCGGCTTCCGGTTCATCAAAAATGCTGATTTTGGCATCTCTTGCCAGCAACTGAGCGATTTCAATCCGTTTGATTTCTCCCCCGCTCAAGCCCGGGCCGATATCCCGGTCAAGATAATCTTCGGGACAAAGGCCTACATCACGCAGACTGGTTCTGAGGTTCATGCCATCCAAGCCGGGGCGGGCTATTTGCATCAGGTCGCTTACGGTCAGTCCCTTAAAACGAGGGGGCTGTTGAAAGGCATAGGCGATGCCTTTGCGAGCGCGCTCGCTGACGCTTAAATCATTGATGTTTTCCCCATCAAGATAAATATTCCCGCCGCTTTGCTTATAAATGCCCATAATTATTTTGGCAATAGAGGTTTTTCCTCCGCCATTGGGACCGGTAATGGCATAAAGGCGATTGGGGTGGAATTCCAGGTCTATTCCCCGGATTATTTCTTTGTTGGCGCCATTCTGTCCGTTGACTGCGAGGCTTATATTCTCTAATTTCAGCATCGCCATAACCTCCTTAAACAAATCTCGTTAGATGCTTGTATAAATATACCGCTCGCGGGTCTATTATTAATTATCTTCAATGGCCGGCAGAGCGGCTAAAAATGCTTCAACCATCTGGCCCACTGCCTCCGGGTAATAGTTGTCAATCTGCCCTCGGTCCGCGCAATAAGACAGAGCTGCATCCCAGGGAATAGAGCCCAGATAATTTACCTGCTTCTCTTCACACCATTGCCTTATCCCGCCCCCGCTGAAAAGCTCCACCTCATGTTGGCAATGGGGGCAAACGCCTGAAGTCAGGTTTTCCACCACACCCAGTACGGGAACCTCATGTTTATTCAGCATGTGCCAAGCTTTCCTGACTATAGTAAAAGCCAAATCCTGGGGGGTGCTGACCACCACTGCGGCATCCAGCTCTATACTCTGCAGAACGGTTATAGCTATATCCCCGGTACCCGGAGGCATGTCCAATATTAGAAAATCCAATGTTCCCCAGTCCACCTGGCTGTAGAACTCTTTGACTGCCCCGCCGATTCTGGGCCCCCGCCAGATAACCGGTAGTTCCTCATCGGCCAGGAAAAGATTTAATGACATTATTTTAAGGCCTTTCCGGCTGCGGCGAGGAATTATACCATAATCATTCTTCCCCATCGAGCCTCCACTAACATCGAATACCCGCGGAATACTGGGACCGGTAATATCTGCATCCAAGAGCCCAACCTTATAACCATGGGCCAATAAAGCAGAGGCCAGCAAACTGCTGACAGTGGACTTTCCCACTCCGCCTTTACCGCTTATAACGGCTATTACCCGTTTAATGTCATTGCGCTGCCCTATCTGTGCGGAAGGCCCGGCATCGCTGTTATCCTCCGTAGTTGCTGTTGCCGTTGGCGTCTCCGTTACTGCTCCTTCTTCCTTTTTAGGTTTTGATTCCTCTTTTTTTTTCTTGAAGATTTTGAGCATCCTCGTCTCCTTCTAGTTCAATATTCCGATTAGTTTCCTAAATACTCGGATAATAATAACATTATTATTTGTTATAATACCATATTATAATTTATCCAAACAAAATTGTCTTAAGTACTCACAAAAAAGCGGATGTTCTTAGGAACATCCTTTTAAAATCTCCTTTTAAAAGTTGTGGAGGAAATTTTCTTATTCTTGAATCTCAATCTCAACTGAATTAGCCATTTTCCTGCCCAATGCTATCTGCGTGTTCGCTATCTGTAAAAGCACCGGGCCTTTGAAGGGGTGCCTGGATACCAGCTTGACCCTGGCTCCGGGTACCAGTCCCATTTCGAAAAGCCTTCGCCCCGCTTGCAGGCCTCGATTCAACTTAAGTATTCGGGCACTCTGTCCCGGTTTCATATCATTAATAGTCATAGCTGTCACTCCTTCAATTTATTCATTCAAATAAGTCATTGTGTCACAGGATGTGGTGGCCATTTGCTCATAACTACGGTTCCTTTTAGCGTTCAATTACAGTATCAAATTGAGCATAATTCCAACGGAACAGGAGGTTAAAAATCCTAAACCCAGTATTTTTGTCAGCCCACTCCAGCCTATCTCCCGTACGGTCATAACCATAGCCGGCAGGCAAGGCAGGGAAAGGGCAATCATGCTGATGGCAATGGTAGCCTCCCTCGGCGTAAGATCCAGGTTAAGCAGGACCAGAGGGGCCAGGTAACGCTGGAAAATTGTTACCAGAACCGCTATGAAAGCCTCTGCCGGGATACCGAAGAGGAAACGAGTAAAAGCCTCCATAGTACGGAAAATTTCCAAAAAACCAGATTCCAGCAAGGCTCGTACCGCAATACTCATAATCAAGAGCAGGGGCAGCACTTCGGTAAAAAAGCCGGAGAAACGCATTTTTACCTTTTTCCCCACATTGCTCCACAAGGGAAACCGCAGAGGAGGAAGTTCATAGATAAAAGCGTCCTCACGCGGCATCAGACGGCTCAGGATAAATCCCATCAGCATCAAAACCGCAAACATTGTTCCTGCTATTACCGGCAATGAGGCCTGAAAGGCAGCAATTACTGAAGCTAATATCCCCAGAGTAGCGGCACAGGGCACTACTATACTCAAAAGGGTTATTACAATAAAGCGCTGGGAAGCGGTAGGCATTATCCTGCTGGCCATAATGGCCGGGGTCCGGCAGCCAAACCCTAATGATAACGGGATTATAGCCTCACCGGAAATGCCAAAAAAGCTTCCTGCTCTTTCCAGAGCTACCGAGTAACGGGGTAATAATCCGCTATCTTCCAACAGGGACATAATACAAGCAACCATCAACATGGCCGGCATTATTATGGAAAAGGGGATAATTAAACCTTCAGGAACAGCTTTAGATAAAATCGTATTTAACATTCCTGGAGGCAGGATATTGCTCAAAAAGCTTTCAATTGTCTGGTTTAAAGGTTCCAATAATGCCGTAATGGGGCCTTCGCTTATAGCTACAAATTTTAATAGAAGCACAAAAGCCAGATAGGCCAGCAATAAAAGAACGGGAGTGCCTAATAGAGAACTATCGAAAAATGCCTGCGTTTTTTCCAGCAGAATCCTTTGTCTCTCTCCCAGGCTGCTGCTAACCATATCAGCTGTAGTTCGTGCCTTTTCCACCCGTCTCCAATCAGCATAACTCATACAGGTATCAGCGGGAATGGAACAGAGACCGCAATGCCCGTTGCACTGCCCCATTCTTAGCTCGTTAAGAGAGCATTCCTGGAGCGGTTTTTTTCCTCGGCTCAAGTTTTCTTTATTTCTCTGACCTTCTTCTTTTATAGCTTTATCTTTCTTTTCCGGGGAGGAGCTCTCCATGATTTCCCATACCTCTTGCAAGCCCTCGCCAGTGGTAGCGGAAAAAGGAATCACCGGTATTTTTAATAGTTCGCTCAAAAGTTTTTCGTTTATCCTGATTCCCAGCGCACGGGCCCGGTCAATCTGGTTAAGCAACATCAAAACCGGGAGAGCCAAATCCATCAACTCATAGCTTAGTACCAGATTTCTCTCCAGGTTGCTGGCATCAACAATATTCAGGATAAGGTCAATTTCTTCCCGCTCGAATAAATCACGGATGGCTTTTTGCTCTTCTCCTTCGGAAAAAATAGAATAAATGCCTGGAGTATCAAATATTGTTATCTCTTTTTTCCCAATCTTGACCGGATTGGCGGATATTTCGGTAGAGGTTCCGGGATAATTGGAAACCAGTATATTGCTACCGCTTAAACGGTTAAGAACCGCACTCTTGCCCACATTGGGATTGCCAATTATCACTATAGCCATTTCTATCAACCCCCCCTGGCAGTGATATTGATAATCTTTCTTAGTGCTCATGCACAGTGGATACAGATTAATGAAAAAAATAGGGGCGTTAACCTATATTGATATCCCATCAATACAAAAAAAGAACTCCTCCTGTTTTCATCGTGTTGTGCTCCCCCGGCTATGGGTGGTTATTAAGAAAAGTGAGTTATTATTTCTTAGCGTTAGAGAATCCTCCCCTTAATACCTTCTTGCTATTTGTTCTTTTTTTCCCTGCAGACCGGACAGTAAACAAAGAATTTTAATTCGTGGTCCACTACCTCAAAACCCTGTGTTTCCAGTTGCCCTTCCAGCGAACATAAGAGGTCATCCTCCAACTCGGCAATCTTGCCGCAAGCCAAACAAACAATATGGTGGTGATGGTGTTCGCTATGGTCATCTTTAATCTCATAACGATATTTATCATCATTGAACATGCTCTTGTAGAGTATGTCGATAGCGGCTAGCTTCTCCAGAGTCCGGTATACGGTGGCAATACCAATGTTGGGTTGCTTTTCCCGGGCCTGAACCAGTACTTCTTCCGCGCTGAGGTGCCGGCCCTGATTGTCCATCATTACTTCCAAAATAGCCGTCCTCTGTCCGGTTAACCGGTAATCATTATCTTTTAATTTATTATTGATGCTTTTGCCAAACACTACCTCACTCCTATATCACTGATAATCATTATCATCTCTATTTTAAGGCCTGCCCATGAGTTTGGCAAGCAGATAAACTTGCATATTAATAAAAAAGTGAGGAAATCAATAGTGACTCTGGGGCCAATTCTATGACTTGCGATGGTCTTTAATTTGAGCCTGCTGACGCAAGTCCTCCATGTACTGGCTGAAAAGAGTATTTTCCTTTTCTTTTTCCAGCTGCATCCGTATCTGGTTCTTTACTTCGTCAAAAGACTTGGTAGTGGTTGGTTGGAGCTGACCGGCCTTAATAATGTGGTAGCCGAAATCGCTTTTTACCGGCTCCTGGGTGATCTCTCCGGCTTTGAGTTTTAAAGCCGCGGTTTTGAATTCGGGCACATAATTACTGTTCTCGTTTACAACCCCGAGATAACCCCCCTGGGCCTTGCTGGCACAACTGGAATGTTCCTGGGCCAACTGGGCAAAGTCGGCTCCTTGCTGCAACTTGCTCAGCAATTCCCGGGCGTCCTTCTCCGTCTCTACCAATATATGGGATATTTGCATGCCGGCTGCTTCCTGGTAGCTGGCAATATTCTCCTGGTAGTATTGCTGTAGTTCCCCTTCCTCTATGGCGATAGAAAAACTTATCTTTTTTTGAAGTTGATTAACCAGCAACTGCATCCGGGCTTCCTCACGGAGTTCTTTTTCACTGAGATTGTTTTCCTGCAAAAACTTCTGGTAAGCATCTTTTCCTTCTGCCGCCAGGTTGGCTTTAAAGCTGTCAATAGTTACATCAATTTCTTTTTCCTTAATCTTTATACCCCGTTTTTCGGCATCTTGCCGCAGCAGAGCCTGCATAACCAGGCTATCAAAGGCCTGTTCCTGCAAGCGTTTCTCCATCTCGGGGTCAATTTTGCCGCTGCTGTCGGCTTTGTCTCCGGACTGGGTGGGATTCTGCTTTTCAAATGCCTGTTTAATGTTCTGGCAAGCTTTATCATATTGCTCCTGAGTAATTATTTCGCTGTTTACTTCGGCTATGCTCGGGGAAGCTTTCTTATCATTACAACCCGGTAATAATAACAATAAGCCCAGTATCACCAGCATTGCCAGCTTAGTTTTTTTCATAAATTTAACCATTCCTTTCTTGAGGCACAAAACGTCATGAAAGATTTCTTTCAAACTTTAATCCTCCTTAAGACTATTTCAGGCTTATTATAGCATAAGGGAATATTATTCAATACAAACATCTCTTTCTTTGGCTTAAGGCACCGGTAGGGCAGACGGCCGCACATTCCCCACAGCAATTGCATAGGCTATTTTCCAAGTCATTCCCCCATTCCCATTCGGGCATAACCACGGTGCCAAAACCCCGGTTTACTAAACCCAGGGCGGTAATCCCCATTACTTCATCGCAGATGCGCACGCAGAGACCGCAGAGTATGCATTTGTCCGTATCCCAGTTAAGAAAGGGATGATGGTATTCACTGGAATGATGGTGTGTTTCACCGGCCAGGCGCTGAGGTTTTACTTCATATCTTCCGGCATAGCTCAGAAGCTTGCACTCATAAAAGGCAGTACAGCCGCATTCCAGGCAGCGCCCGGCTTCCCGGAGCGCTTCCTCCGGAGTGAAAGCGGCTTTTACTTCGGCAAAACTACGCAGCCGCCTTTCCGGGCTGGTGGAAGGAGGTTCAATTCGCGCTTCTTTCTTTATTCCGGCCAGGTCTTCCGCCCGCACTTCCCTGCTCATCCGGTAGGGGGAATTATTATCCGGCAGCTTTTCCCCCTGCAGGTAGGCGTTCATAGCCTGGGCGGCTTTGCGCCCCTGGGCTATGGCTTCAATGGCGATACCGGGCCCGGTTACCCCATCTCCGCCGGCAAATATCCCTTCCATACTGCTCATAAAAGAAAGGGGATTGCTGGCTATGGTATTCCAGCGGCTGAGCTCCAGCTTTTCCAAACCGCCAAGGTCAACCTGCTGGCCGATGGCGGCGATGACGGTATCAACGGCGATTATTTCCTCTTCTCCGGTAGGCTCCGGCCGCCTGCGCCCGGAAGCATCCGCTTCGCCCAGCTGCATCTTCTGCATTCGGATGGCGGCCACCCGCCCGTCTTCCTCTATTATTTCTTTGGGAGCCAGGAGGAATTTGAAGATTATGCCTTCTTCCTCGGCTTCGACTATTTCACTTTCATCAGCGGGCATTTCCGCCCGGCTGCGCCGGTATAGCACCATTACCTCGGCGGCACCAAGTCTTATTGCGGTTCGAGCTGCATCCATGGCAGTATTGCCACCACCGATAATTGCTATCCTTTCACCCATTAATACCGGTTCTCGCGAAGCAACCGCACGCAAAAATTCAATTCCGCCCAGTACCCCCCTGGTTTCCTCGCCGGCACAGCCGATTTTTGAGGATACCCAGGCTCCAATCCCCAGAAAAACCGCATCATAGTTCTCCCGCAGCTGCTCCAAAAAAATGTCTTGCCCCAGCCGGGTGTTGAAAGAAAATTTTACCCCCAGTCGGGCTATCAGGTCTATTTCCTGCTCCAGCAGTTTTTTAGGCAAGCGGTAGTCAGGAATTCCATAACGCAGCATCCCTCCCGCCGCAGGCATGGCTTCAAAAACCTCTATCTGATGGCCTTCTCGGGCCAGGAAATAAGCTACGGTTAAACCAGCCGGTCCTGCCCCTACTACGGCCACTTTCTTCCCTGAGGGGGCTTTGATTTCGGCCATGCTGGAATCCGGTCCGCTTTCATCATCATTTTCCTGCTTCTGTTCCTCTAAATAATAACGGCCTACAAAAGCCTTGAGAGCGGCCATGGATACCGGTTCTTCCACCAGGCCCCGGCGGCAGGCGCTTTCGCAGGGATGAGGACATATCAAACCTATGCTGGCCGGAAGGGGATAGTATTCTTTTAAAACGGCCATAGCCTCCTTAAATTGCCCGTTGGCAATCAAGCCCACATAAGCCTGGCAATCGGTATCCGCCGGGCAGGCCTGCCTGCAGGGGGCACAACAATCCCCACGGTGATCGGATAAAAGCATCTCCAGGGTAAGTTTGCGGGATTGTCTTACGCGGGGGCTTTCCGTTTGCACTTGCATTCCCTCCTGTACCTCGGTGGCACAAGAGCGTAAAAGTTTTTTACTGCCGGCCACTTCCACCACACAAATCCCGCAGGAGGCAAAAGGCTTTACCCGCTCATCGTAGCAAAGGGTAGGTATTTCTATACCATTCCCCCGGGCTGCCTGTAAAATAGTCTGACCGGCAGCAGCCTTGATTTCCCTGTCATTTATTGTAAGCGTAATCATGGACTTGAATCACCTCTTCCATCCCACCTTGTTGTCACTGGCAAAAAGTATTAATATTCACTGGCTTGTATAAATATACCGCTCGCAGCTTCCTTAATAGCGACCAGAGGGAGCATCATTTGTGCCCGCAGGACGCTTCGCATGGGCAACAGCTGCTTGTCTCATGACTTCAGGAGTATGCACAACAAACGAAGTTTGGCAATGACATCAGCATTACATAACTTAACAACTTAAGTGCCTGGCACCCTAACCGCAGCAAAACGCTCGGGGCAAATATCCAGGCAGGCACCGCATTTGCTGCAGTTCTCCTGCTCAATATAATAAGGCTGGTTGTTTTCTCCGCCTTTTATGCAATCCGCCGGGCAAGCATAGACACAAAGGCCACAGCCCATGCATCTATCCGGATCTATAGTATACTTTAATAATTCCTGGCATTGTTTGGCCGGGCACCTTTTCTCCCGGATATGGGCTTCGTATTCATCACGAAAATAGCGGATAGTGGTAAGCACGGGATTGGGAGCACTCTGTCCCAGCCCGCAGAGAGAATTTTCACTTATATGGGCGGATAATTCCTCCAGGAGTTCAATATCTCCCTCCCGCCCCGCGCCCCGGCAAATCCGCTCCAGGATTTCCAGCATCCGTTTGGTGCCTATACGGCATTGAACACACTTGCCGCAGGATTCCTTCTGGGTAAAGTCCAGGAAGAAACGAGCTAAATCAACCATACAGCTGCTTTCATCAAGCACTACCATTCCGCCTGACCCCATAATGGCACCGGTATTATTGAGGGATTGATAATCCACCGGGATGTCCAGCAGTTCTGCCGGAATGCAGCCGCCGGATGGCCCTCCCATCTGCACAGCCTTGATTCTTCGACCGGCTTTTACTCCTCCCCCAATACCATATATTATTTCACGCAAGGTGGTTCCCATGGGTACTTCTACCAAACCGCCTCTTTTTATCTTACCGGCCAGGGCAAAAACCTTGGTGCCTTTGCTCTCTCTACTACCCAGAGCGGCAAAGGCTTCCCCCCCATTCCGGATTATCCAGGGAACATTGGCCAGTGTCTCCACATTATTAATGCTGCTGGGATATCCCCATAAACCGCTTTCTGAGGGATAGGGCGGCTTCAGCCGGGGCATGCCCCGCTCCCCTTCCAGGGAGGCTATGAGGGCAGTCTCTTCCCCGCAAACGAAGGCTCCGGCACCTTGTTGTATACTTATATCGAAAGAAAAATCAGAACCGAGAATCCTCCGCCCCAGCAGCCCGTTTTCCCGATCCTGAGCTATGGCTATCTCCAGCCGTTTCACCGCCAGGGGGTATTCCGCCCGGCAATATATGATTCCTTGTTCCGCACCAATGGCATAAGCCGCTATTATCATACCCTCCAAAACCGCGTGGGGGTCGCCTTCCAATATGCTGCGATCCATAAAGGCGCCGGGATCGCCTTCGTCGGCATTGCATATAATATAGCGATAAAGACCGGCAGCTTCACGAGTTGCTTTCCATTTCAGCCCGGTGGGAAACCCCGCTCCTCCCCGTCCTCGCAAAGCCGAAACTTCGATCTCCTTTATTACTTCTTCCGGGCTCATTCCCGCAAGCGCCTTTTGCAGGGCACTGTAACCGTCCTGCCGGCGGTAATCGTCTATAGACTCCGGGTCTATCCGACCACAGTTTTTTAGTACTATCCGCAGCTGCTGCTGCAGGAATTCAGCCGGCTCATCGCTGCTGGATACCAGGTAGGCTTCCAGCGGGCCGCGCCCGGCCAGGTGGGCTTCCAGAATTTCCACACTGCGCCCGGCATTTACTGCGCCATAGGTGAATACCTGCCCATCATCCTCTATCCAGTCCAGCAAAGGCTCATGATGACAGAGGCCGATACAGCCGCTTTTCTGTATTTCCAGTTTTAGTCCCCGGCTTTCCATCTCCTTCTGCAATGCTTCCAGTACCTGCAGGCCGCCGGCGGCTATACCACAGCTCCCCAGACCCAATCTCACTTTCATTGGGCCTCACCTCCGACCAAAGATAATGATTCCGCTGCCTTTATCTTGCGAATTATGGCAACTGCTTTTTCCGCGCTAAGCGGACCATAGGCCTGCCCGTTTATCATCATTACCGGAGCCAGGCTGCAACAACCCAGACATGCGGCGCTTTCCAGGCTGAACAATCCATCCGGGGTAGTTTCGCCCCTCTTTATTTTCAACTCCTGACAGATAGTGCTTTCAATTCGCTCGGAACCATTGACGTGGCAGGCGGTTCCCTGGCAAAGCATAATCTGGTATTTGCCTGTCGGCTGAAGCCGGAACTGGGTATAGAAGGTGGCAATCCCGTAAACCTTGGCTGGTTTTATTCCGAGTTCCCGGGCAATGCATTTTAATACGCTCAGGGGCAGGTAGCCATATATCTCCTGGGCTTGTTGCAAAATCGCAATCAAGCTGCCTTTTTCGTGCCGTTTTTCCTCGATTATTTTTAGCACCGGGCTCAGGTCAAGCTGGGCATCAAGCATGCTCTTCTCCTCCGGTCGCTTATTTTTACTACAGAAATGCACCAGACGACCTCCTTTATTGCACAGATAATATTTAAGCATCGGAAGAAACTGCGAAGCAGTTTCAACACAGCGCTGCAACGAGGCAGGGATTAGAACCCGCCGCCTGTTTTGTTAATTGGAAAACGATTACTTAAGAAGCGGGGGACATATATAATTCTTAAGCCTTTTAATCGTTTTGTAAATACTCCCGGGCAAGATATTCTGTATACTTGCAAATAAAGACCCCTGTTTCCGCCGGGTGCGAAAGCAGGGGATGGATCTTACGGTATTAGACGGCGCCGGGCCAGGGAAACATAGGCTATGCCTCCAGACCGCTTTTAATAGCCTTGTTGATAATTTCCTGTATATCATTAAACATCTGCACAAAAGCGGTTTCAGCACGCAAGAATTCGGCTATTTCTTTAATCTGGTTAATGCGAGCAAATTCCAGGCTTAGTTCCTGTACTGTTTCCTTTGGTACATCATTTCCTAAAATCTGCGCCCGGTTAAACTCGGCTTGCCGCTGTCGTAGTTCCAGCAGCTTGGATGTCCACTCCGGTTTTTTTTCTACTTCCTTTTTGGCCTGGCAATAGTTCAGATAGGGTTCACTCTTGGTGATGGCCCGGGCCAATTCGTGGGCTTTGTCATAGCTGTTCACATTACTCATAACTAAAATCACTCCTAATTTCATACTTTATCTTAATACTCATTGGCTTGTATAAATATACCGCTCAGCTCCCTTAATTGCGACCGAAGGAAGCATCAGTTGTGCCCGACAGGGTGCTACGCATGGGCAACACTTGCGGCTTGTCTCGCGGCTCAAGGGGTACCCGCAGAGTGCTGCATCTATGCTTCGCCAACGCTCGCTTTGTATATTTATGCAACCCTTATGCAACAAAAAGGGGTTTTTGCAGTGGAGTTACCTAATAATTCCCTCAAAGACGCCTACCAGGAAAATACCATAGAATACTCCCATTAACAACAGAGTTCCCGCTGTTATATGTTTTTTGCGAAGCAATTCGATATATAAAATGCCTGCTGCCGCCAGGGCAAGAAGGGCGGACAAAAAAGCCCCCCCGGAAAGCTGCCAATCGGTAAGGAATATTCCCAGGGCCGGTATAAGTGAGCTTTGAAAAACCATGGCTCCGGTTATATTACCCAGGGCCAGGCTGTCCTTCTCCCGCGATATCCAGATAACGCTGTTGAATTTCTCCGGCAACTCGGTGGCAATTGGGGTTATAATCAAAGCCAGCACAAAAGCCGGAACCTGATACATGACCGCGACTTCTTTAACCGCTCCGACAAACATATCGGCTCCTATGATGATTAAGAGCAGGGCGAATAAAACCTGGCCAATTACTAGGGATAAGCGGGGAGATTTCTCTTTGCGCGCAAAATAGCAAGATGGCAATTCATAACTGGAGTCCAAATCCCTTTCCTCACTGATCATTACATAAACATAGAGAAAATAGGATAAGACCATGAAGCCGGCAATTATCAGCTGCCAGTGGCGCAAGGCCGGGGGCATGGTTCCGGTTATTATGGCAGCAGCGAAGACGATAATAAAAAAGCTCAAATCACGGGTCATGCTGGAATAATCCGCCTGCACCTTGCTGCCTTTGATCCTGCGCCGGCTAAAAAAAACTACTGCTAAACCCGTAACAAACATGGCCAGGGTGGAGAGCATCAAAGGTGCTCCCAATATGGCTCCTATTCCTATATCATGGCCCTCTTTGCCATGACCGAAAACTATGGCTATTACGGGAATCAGAGTCTCCGGCAGGGCGGTGCCTACTGCCGCCAGCACGCTGCCTACCGCTCCTTCGGAGAGATTCAGTTTCTCTCCCAGCCATTCTACACCGTTAACGAAAACTTCCGCTCCCAGTAAAATAATGCCCAGGCTTAAAATCAATATTCCAATACTGCTCATGATTCACTCCTACTTGCATTTTTGGTGTTACTGCAAAAAGTAAAAATATTATTCTTGTATAAATATACCGCTCGCAATCTATGCATGGGCAACACCTGCGGCTTGCAGTAGAGTCATTTTTCATTTAGTATCAAATCTCTACCAGCTGCCTCTTGCGGCCGGAAAATGTGACCAGCTGCCTGTAACCCACCTCCTGGGCCAGGCCGGCTGCTTCCTCCAGGCCTTCTCCCAATTGCGAGGGGTGGTGGGCATCAGAACCCAGCGTTATGGGTATGTTAAGGGCCAGCATCAGTTCCAGGATTTGCCGTGCCGGGTATATTTCCCCCACCGCTTTACGCAAACCGCTACTGTTTATCTCTACTACCATTCCCGCCGCTTTAATAGTATTTAAAACCGGTTCAACATAGGCTGAAATGGGTTTTTTAAGCGGACGGTGTCCCCAGATTTTTATTAAATCCAGATGACCGACTATATCGAAAAGGCGCGACTTTACCGCCTGGTTTAGCAAAGTAAAATAATCAGCATAGATATCATCGATGTCCCGGGTGGCAAACTGGTCTTTAAAATCGGGATGGTCGAAACCCCACCCATCGATGAAATGCACCGAGCCAATTATGTAATCATAATCAAAATTCGAGTTGACCAGCATTCGCTGGATTTCTCCTTCCCGTCCGGGATGATAATCAACTTCCAGTCCTAATTTAATTTTAAGCTCCGGGAAGTCTTCCTGAAGCCTTTTAAGCTTGTCCGGTTTAATTCGAGGCAGGTATTCATCATGTTCGCTGAATCCGATTTCCGCAAGTCTTTTCCGGCGAGCATTTTCCGCAAAAAGCCGGAGCCAGGATTCGCTATAATCGTATTCCCCGTGGGCCAATGCATGAATATGATAATCAAGCAACATTTCCCGTCCTCCGATAGAATTCCTTAAAGAGTTTCCTCAGTAATTCATTTAAACACTATGTACTGCAAAAATCAAGAAATACCGCTGGAAATATGCCTATCTCTCACGCTAAGATGTTAAAACAAAGCTCAAGCGTAGAAAGTCCGGTAAAAAGGAATTGCATTAAGTTAATGCATATACTACAATTTTAGCTGTCAAGGGAAGTAAAGAAGGAGGTTTATTTCATAAATGGCAGATATAATCCCATTTAGGGGACTCCGTTATAATCCCGAAAAAATTAGCAACCTGGCTTCGGTAGTCACCCCACCGTATGATATTATAGATGAATCGGCTCAAGCCCGATATTATGCAGAAAATCCCGCCAATGTAATCCGCCTGGAACTGGGACTCATATTTCCTCAAGATAGCAGTTCCAATAACCGCTATACCAGAGCAGCACAATACCTGGAAAAATGGCAGGAGGACCAAACCCTGCTGGCGGAGGAGAAGGCGGCCCTGTATCTCTACCAACAAGAATTTAATTTCCGGGGAGAAAAGGTCGTCAGAACCGGCTTTGTTTGTGGCCTTAAACTGGAACCTTATGAAAAGGGCAATATTCTGCCCCATGAGGAAACCCTGTCTAAACCAAAGGCAGACCGCTTGCAATTAATGAGGGCCACCAATTCCAATTTCAGTTCCATTTTTGGGCTATACTCAGATGAGCAAAAAGAAGCAGAGCAGCTTCTGCTCGCGGAAGTCAAAGAGCAGGCTCCCGATATCAATATAATCGATGAGGCTGGTGAGACTCATAAAATCTGGGTGATAAAAAATGAAGAGCTAATTGAGCGGATCGTGGCTTTGCTTGCTGACCGCCCGGTTTATATCGCTGATGGACACCATCGTTATGAAACTGCTCTGGAATACTACCACGAAATGAAGGAACAAGGGCTGCAAGGTTATGATTATGTAATGGCTACCCTGGTCAATGTTTTCGATGAAGGGCTGGTAGTTCTCCCCACTCACCGGCTGGTAGGGAATATCCCGGGCTTCAAATTGGACGCTTTTATGAATCGCCTGGCCGACTTATTTGAAATAGAGCTATATAAAGATAAGAATATCGGCGCTTTCATGCAGGAACTGGAAAGCAAAGGCAAAAAGCATAGAGTTTTTGGCATGTACAGCGGCAAAGACATCTTCTTTTTGGAGCTTAAGAATCCTGAACAGGCCAGTAAATTGCTTCCAGACAACAAGTCAGCTGCCTGGGAAAAACTGGACGTTGCATTGCTGGATAACATTATTCTGGATCAATTGCTGGGCATTAACGAGCAAAAGCGCCGCAGTCAGGAAAACCTGGCTTACACTCGCAGTGAAGAGTGGTTAATGGAACAGATCGACAACCGCAATTACCAATTGGGCTTTCTTCTCAACCCCACCCGGGTGGAAGAAATAATTGCCGTAGCTCAGGCCCGAGACAAGATGCCCCAGAAGTCAACCTATTTTTACCCTAAATTAATTACCGGGCTTATAATAAATAAAATGAGGTGACAAGGGGACGGTCCGAGACTGCTGAAAAAGTGCTCTTTTGCGTGTCATTCTGAGCGATAGCGAAGAATCTCGTTAGCTAAAGTCCCAATATTACGGACTTCCAAAAGAGATCCTTCGTCGCCTGCAGCTCCTCAGGATGATATTTATGATACTTTTTCAGTGGTCTCGAACCATCCGCATGACACATGATGACAGACTGCCCGTGACACAGAAGAACTGTCCCCGTGTGCACCCATGGAAGAACCGTCCCCGTGATATACCATATGCTGCAGGTGAGTGATGATGGCAACGGTAATAAGTATGATTAATCTGAAAGGAGGGGTAGGAAAAACTACCCTGACCGTGGCTATGGCGGAGTTTATGGCGGCGGAGTATGGTCTTAAGGTGCTGGTGGTGGATCTCGATCCCCAGACCAATGCCACCGTGGCTTTGATTAATGAACTAGAATGGAGAAAACGCAATATACGGGGGCAGACGCTACTAAATATTTTTTTGGATCATCTGAGCAAATACCAGGTATTTTCGCTGGAGGAGGCTATAGTACATAATGTTTCCAATGTTAATGGCAGCATAGAGGGTTTGGATTTGCTGCCTTCCAGCATTGACCTGATTGAGGTGCATGATGAGTTCCTGCAAGCTATTCCTTCGCTCCCCATTAATCCCCTGCATCTCCTGGGTGATGTTTTGCGGACAACGCTTTCCGAATATGACATAGTCTTGCTTGATTGCCCGCCGGATCTGGGCCTGATTTGCCAGAACGGCCTGATGATCAGCGATTATTATATAATTCCTACCATACCGGACATCCTTTCTACTTATGGGATTCCCCAGATTATAAACCGCATCGGGCGTTTGCAGCGGGAGAATAGTATTTCTATCCAGCCGCTGGGGCTGGTTATCAGCAAATACCGCCAGCAATCGGAAATCCACAAGAACCAGGCAAATCTTTTAAAAATACATGCTCCCAAGGCCGGATACCGGCAAGTATTTAACACCTTTATTCCAGAAGGAAATCTGGCCGCCATGGTGATGGATTATACCTTACATTTTAATAGCCTGCGGGAAAAATATAACTACAGCAAGTTTTATCAAATATATAAAGCCCTTACCGAGGAGGTTTTAAGCTGTGTCCAATAATGAGCTTGGTCAACAAATGGCGGAGTTTTTCCGCGCTCTGGCCGTGGAGATTGAAAACAGTCCTTCTCTGGCGCGCAAGCTGGTAGTTCCCTTTCAAAACGTGGCTGCGGCCGGCCGCCAGGCTGCACCCAAAAAACGTACAAGCAGGAGTAAAGTTTCGGTGCCGGAGGGATTTGATCCCTTTCAGATTTACTATGACCAGGGCGGGCTTGGTTTGCAGCAGGCCCTGGAGCCTATGGATGCAGCTACCTTAAAGGCCATCCTGAATCATTTTGCTCTGGACCCTACCCGCAGTTATACCCGCTGGCGCAAAGAGGAGCGGCTGATGGCTTATATTATTGAAAGGGTCAAGGCTTTAAGCAATAAAGGTCAGGTCTTTAGGGGATAAAGGGGAAAGTAAAATATTTTTGCCGGATTTTTTATGGCATTTTGTGGTTCTGGAAGTAGAAGCCAGGAACAACAAAAAACTTGAAGATATATTCAGACTAAATTATAATTTCATCAGGAGGTGGAGCATATATGTCAGTGGCAAGAGTTGGGAAACGTGGCACATTAATTATTCCAGCGGAAATACGTAAAAACAACGGAATTAAAGAGGGCGATGAATTGATTATCAATATCAGCGAAGCGGGAGTAATATATATGATTCCTAAACCCAAGGATTTTGTTATGGCTTTAAAAGAGTCCGGGCAGGGTTTATGGGGTGATATTGACCCGATTGAATATATTCGGCAGGAGCGGGATTCATGGGATTAGACTATACGGGTCAAACACTTATGATTGACAGTAATTGCTTTATATATCTTATTGAAGGTGAATGTTATCCACTATTCTTACCCCGGGTGGAAAGATTATTCAGAGCGGTTAGTGAAGGCCAATCTATGGCTTTGACTTCTCCAATTACCTTAACTGAAGTTATGACCCGCCCCAGGAAAATGGGTCAGGAAGACCTGGCTTACACCTACAAAGCACTTATTACCAATTTCCCCAACCTTAATATAATACCCATCGACAATAACATCGCTGATCGTGCGGCTGCTTTGCGAGGCCTATACGGACTAAAGACCCCGGATGCTCTGCAATTGGCAACCGGTCTGGTTAATAGAGCCACTCGTTTTGTAACTTTTGACCGGGAATTTCGCAAGCTGCCACCTTTAATGAATGTGCTTATTCCAGGTGAATAAAAGGGTGGATTTTAGCCCGGGGATGTATTTCATCATATATTGGGGCCGATACAAATACATTTCCCATGCTTCAATTCGGCAATAAAGGATTTGATGGGTTTTTGCGATATATCTATTAGTACAACCGGGAGTATCACTTACCAACTGCTTGCCTATGCTGTACCGGTAAGCTGGTAATATGTGACCGGGCCGATCGCGGGTAGTATCTTGATGGTCCGGGGTGCAGGTGGTTGCGCTATACTGCCGGATGAGATGAGGAGATAAAACATGGCTATAAAAGAGATGATAAGTGGCAAAAAGGTGCTGGTGACCGGGGGCACCGGGACGGTGGGGAAAAAGCTGGCGCAAAGGCTTCTGGAATTGGAGGCGGCGGTGGTTCGCATCTATTCCCGGGATGAACATAAACAGTTTGCTATACAGGAGCATTTTACCTACCAGAGGCTGGACATGAAGCGGATGCGCTTTTTTCTCGGCGATGTGCGGGACAAGGAACGCTTGAAGCGGGCGATGGAGGATATAGACCTGGTTTTCCACCTGGCGGCTTTAAAGCATGTACCGGCCTGCGAGTACAATCCTTCGGAAGCAGTCAAGACCAATGTGATAGGGACGCAGAACATAATTGATTGTGCTATAGAAACGGCGGTTTCCGCCGTGGTATATACCAGTACGGACAAGGCGGCGTCACCCACCAATACTATGGGGGCTACCAAATTGCTCTCCGAACGCTTGATATCTTCAGCTGATCACTGGAAGGGTCCCCGGCAAATCAAATTCCTTTCCGTTCGTTTTGGCAATATAATCAATAGTAGAGGTTCAGTGGTACCGCTGTTTGAGAAGCAGATTGCGCGAGGGGGACCGGTTACGCTTACCGACCCATTCATGACCCGCTTCTTTATGAGCGCGGATCGAGCGGTGGATTTGATTCTGGAATCTTTAGCTATGTCACGGGGCGGCGAGACTTTTGTATTTAAGATGCCGGTTCTGCAAGTGGGCGACCTGGCCCGGGCGGTGATAGAAAATTCGGGTAAAGATGTAGAAATGAGCATAATCGGCCTGCGGCCCGGGGAGAAGATGTACGAGGAACTGATGAGTGAGGAAGAAAGCGCGCGAGCGCTGGAAACGGACGAACTTTTTGTCATAATACCTTATGACCATGACCGGCGGGAGTACCAGGAGTGCTATAGCGGTGCCCGGCTGGCCGATTGTAGTACATATAGCTCAACTGCTGCCGAGGCGATGAGTTTGGAAGATATAAAAGCTATGCTTAATGGGGATTTTATATTGAGATGAAGGGCAAAAGACAGTCTACTTGTATCATTCCGGTGAACTGAAAACATGAAATGACCGTGAATATATGCTGATGAAAGGAGCTGCTGGATTGAAATATAGAATTCCTGTTCTAATTACTCGTTTAGAAAGTGGGGACTTTATGGCGCGTTCCGAACCGCTACGAGCTACAGCTACAGGTGTTTCAAGGGAAGATGCTGTGGCAAAATTAAAGGAAGCCATTTTGGATATGGTTAACGAATTTGGAGAGCGCCGGGTATTTGAAGACCTCGAATCCGATACTGAGGTTCAGATGGTGGAGCTGGCCTTATGAGTAGATTTCCCGGTTTATCATGGGCTGAATTGGAGGCTTTTCTTAGAGCTTTTATCCAGCCAGATACTTTAGTATTTAGAAATAATAAATGGTTGATGTCACTGCAAAAAGTCATTTTTCAAAATTAACACCGCCATATCTAGTATAATGGTGAGGTTTTGAACACCATATGTAGCGTTGAGTATACCCGGGAACAGGTTTTTTGCAGTGGCATCATGGTTGGGTCTTAACCGAAACGGGAAGAGCTATACGGTTCATGTTCGACATGGCGCTAGTAGAAAATATGATGCTTCTTTAGTTGAAGTAGTTGCGAAAGATCTGGGGGTATCATTACAGGAGTTTAAAGATTGGTATGAGAAGCGATAATTTTATTTCCGGGGAGGATATCTATGAATATTCTGGTTACGGGCGGGGCCGGGTTTATTGGCCGGTGGGTGGTAAAGAAGCTGCTGGCGGAAGGGCAGCGGGTTACGGCCTTGGATGACCTGTCCAACGGACGCTTAATGAATATAGATGAATTCAGGGATAACCCTGATTTCTTGTTTATAGAGGGAGATATCAAGGAGCGGGATACATTAAAGCAGGTGTTTGCCGGTGGTTTTGACCTGGTCTATCACCTGGCGGCCAGCATTAATGTACAGGATTCCATAGATGATCCCCGCACAACTTTTGCTAATGATGTGACTGGGACTTTTAATGTATTGGAAGAATGCCGGCAGCATAACATAAAGATGCTTTTCATGTCCACCTGCATGGTTTACGAGCGCAGCATGGATGAGAGAGGTATCACTGAGGAGCACCCGGTGAAACCGGCTTCACCTTACGCGGCCAGCAAGTTAGCGGGAGAGGCCCTGACCCTTTCCTATTATTATGCCTATGGCTTGCCCACGGTGGTAGTTCGGCCTTTCAACACCTATGGGCCTTTCCAGAAATCCTCCGGTGAGGGTGGGGTGGTAGCCATTTTTATCCAGCGGGAACTGGCCGGAGAAGAGCTCAATATATACGGGGATGGCACCCAGACCCGGGATTTGCTCTATGTGGAGGATTGTGCTGATTTTGTTGTACAGGCAGGTAGGGACAGCCGGGCGAATGGGCAACTGCTTAATGCCGGGCTGGGGCGGGATGTAAGCATCAACGAGCTGGCTCGGATGATAGGCGGTGATGCCGGGCGAATCCGACATGTTGCTCATATTCATCCCCAGAGCGAAATACCGAAACTGCTCTGCAACTACGGTAAGGCCCGGGAGTTGCTGGACTGGCAGCCCCGGGTAAGCCTGGAAGAGGGATTGCAAAGAACCCGGGAGTGGATGATTGTCGGATGACGGAAGATGGAGGACGGAGGACGGAAGACGGAAGTAAGGGGTAAAGGGTTGGGGTTGGTCGCAGGTTCGGGAGTTACGGGTAAGTCGTCAGTCGATGGGGGAATAGGGAAAAGAGGCAGTTAAAAACATGGAGATAGATAGTTTTATTCCTTATGGCAGGCAAATCATAGAGCAGGATGATATCGATGCGGTTATAGAAGTTTTACGCTCTGCCTGGATTACCCAGGGACCCCGGGGAGAGGAGTTCGAAAAAAAGGTAGCCGCCTACTGCGGGGTGTCCTATGCGGTGGCCTTTAACAGCGGTACCTCGGCTCTGCATGCCGCCATCTATGCGGCGGGGATAGGGCCGGGGGATGAAGTGATTACTTCCCCGGTAACTTTTCTGGCCACGGCCAATGCGGCGGTTTACGCAGGTGCCCGCCCGGTTTTTGTAGATATGGATATTAACAATTATTGTATTGACCCGCAGCTGGTTGAAGCGGCTATTACTCATCGCAGCCGGGCCATTGTTCCGGTGGACTATGCCGGTTATCCGGTGGATATGAGCATGATAAAGGAAATAGCCCGGAAGCATAATCTCCTGATTATAGAGGACGCCGCTCATGCCCTGGGGGCGCAGAGGCAGGGGCGAGCGATAGGCCAGGATGCGGATATGAGCATCTTGAGTTTCCACCCGGTAAAACACATTACTACCGGGGAAGGGGGAATGGTGCTGACGGATAACCCGGAGCTGCAGGAGCGTTTGCGGCAGTTTCGCAGCCATGGAATAGTGCGTGATGCCTCTCGGATGATGGAAAACCACGGCCCCTGGTACTATGAAATGCAAAGCCTGGGCTATAATTTCCGTTTGAGCGACATTCAGTCGGCCCTGGGCATTTCCCAGTTGAAGAAGTTGGAGACTTTTGTGGAGGAACGGCAGCGGATAGCTCGCTATTATGACCAGGCTTTTGCCGGTATAGAGCAGCTGCATACTCCGCCGCACCCTGCTGCCGGCGATCGCCATGCCTATCATCTCTATCCTTTGCTCGTGTCTCCTGAGATTGACCGCCAGGAAGTATTCTCCTACCTGCGGGAGCAAAGAATCGGGGTGCAGGTGCATTATATTCCGGTGCACCTCCAGCCTTACTATCGTAAAAATTATGGCTATGCTCTTGGTGATTTCGCGGTGGCGGAGGATTTCTACCGGCGTGAAATCAGCCTGCCCATTTTCCCGGGATTGAAGCGGGAGGAACAGGATTATGTGATACATCATGTTTGGTCATCAGTCATCGGAAGGCGGATGACGGAAGACGGAAGGCGGAAGACGGAAGACGGAAGGCGGAAGACGGAAGAGTTGACCCAAGAATAAGAACAGCAGGCAAAAGAACCGTCCCCTTGCCTGACAAGATCAGCAGGCAAGGGGACGGTTCTTTTGCCTGCGAGTGGGAAAAGGAAATGAGATAATTGTCTTGAATTATTTTAAACTAAAGGGTAAAATTTACCTATAAGGATGGAAAGGGGGCTACTATATGGAAACTGCAGCTATAGCTGGGATGGCTATGGGGATTCAGGCCGACAGGCTACAACAAGAGGTGGCGACCGGGGTCATGAAAATGCAGATGGATGCGAGCAAAGAAGCGGCCCAGGGTATTATCGACATGATGAAAATGAGCAGCCAGGCCCTGGAGAAATCCGTAAACCCCCATCTGGGAACTATGTTGGATATTTTGGCCTAGTTTATGGCAACCTCCTGCTTCAGTAAATCAGGGGAAAAGAAAATTGTGTTGAAACTGCTCCGCAGTTTCTTTCGATGCTTAAACCTGCCAGGTTTTAAGGATTAGAAAGGAAGGCCCAATGGAATATATGTATGAGGTAGCCGGACAAATAATTGAGCTTTCCCAGACTATTAAGGAAGGCTTGATACATATCAACGAAAAAATGGATGAGGGGCAATTAAAAGAGACCTTATATCTTTTTGAAGATGTACTGGAGGCCTTTTCCTCTATTGAAATACCCATACAACCGGTATTGCAGGCGGATAATATGGATGAATTGCAGGGGGCTACGGCTGAGCTGAAGAAGAGACTGGAGATGTTGGCCCAGGCTTTTGAAGCCAATGATCTGGAAAAGGCCAGGGCAGAAATATCGCAATCCCTGATTCCATCTTATTCGTGCTGGCAATCGGAACTGGAACAAAGCCTCAAGGCTTACCGGGAGTCGTAAGCCTTGAGTACATAGCTTCATTATCACTGTAACCCAGGATACCCGGGAGGATTGTTCCCGGGTTTCTTTATTTTCAGAAGGTCCTAATTTTGCCAGGTGATATAAAGTTTTAATCGCCTTTACACGATATTCTTCATAGTTGATATTATCGCTAGGAGGTTTATATAATGAGTGTTAATGCCCAGGCGTATAATCAATACAAGAAATCTGTGGTAGAAACGGTTGCTCCGGAAAAGTTACTGCTTATGCTCTATGATGCTGCTATAAAAAATATAAATAATGCCAAAAAGGCTATCAAGGAAAAGGATATAAACCGGGCTCACGAACAAATAATGAGAACGGAAGAGATTATTGTTGAGTTGATGTCTACTTTGAATATGGAATATGAAATATCAGGGAGGCTATTTGCTCTTTACGAATACTTCTATCACCGCCTTACCCAGGCCAATGCCCAAAAAGATATTGAAATACTAGATGAGGTAGAGGGATTCTTGCTGGAGTTAAGGGGCACCTGGCAGGAGGCCATTAACACTCTGAAAACGGCTCCTGCTCAGGAAAACAAGGTTGAAGTCGAACCCGTGACCAGCGTAACTCCAAGAATTCCAAGTGAAGCAATGGGGGTCAAGCCCATAAATCCGGTCACTACAACCAAAGGGATTAACATCACCGGTTAGTAGAAAAGTGAGGGGTAAGGGGTTTAATTTATTTCCGGCTACATCCTATTATACCAAGCGCATACTAACCCACTTTTCATCAATGGTTGTGGCCCCTTGGGTCATGGGTGGTTAATAAGAAAAGCTTTGTATTGACAAAAAAGCAGCTTAATAAAGTATTTATACGAATAATGCGATATTTACAATAGGACTTCACTGCAAAAACCCCTTTTGATACAGAAGGATTGCATAAATATAACTTCTTGAGTGGAATCAAATAAAAAAAAGTAAGGGTAGACACCCTGCTCAGGGATTCTCTTTTTATCAATGCTTATGTCCCCGGTATGGGGAGGATAATATTGTCAAATTGCGCAGGGAGGCGAGATTTATGCGGGTAGATGGGCAAGGGATGGCCCCTAATGTTTTCCCCTCTGATACTCCGGTGAACCGGCCGGTGAATTCGGCTGCAACTGTAGTTAAAGAGCCAGGCGGAGAGCCCCGGGAGAGAATCGGGCGGGAAAGTCTTAGTACACAGATGGAGGCCAAAAAAATCGAGGAATTAGCCAGGAACCTGAATGAAGCAGTTAAGTTTGCCAGTTGTCATCTTGAGTTTCAACCTTATGAGGATAGCGGACGTTTTCAGGTTAAAGTAGTAAATAGTCTAAGTGGTGAGGTCATAAAAGAGATCCCCCCGGATTATTTGCTGGATTTTTCAATTAAGATGAAAGAAATGATAAATCAGGTAGTAGGTCTTTTTGTAGATGAACTGGTATAACGAGGTGAAGTTTGAAAGAAATCTTTCATGACGTTTTATGCCTCAAGGAAGGAATGGTTATAAGTCTGAAAGAAATTTTTCATCCCGTTTTGTACCTGAGCGTTAGCGAAAGGAATGGTTATAAATATGTCTCCCGCTTCTTAAGCAGTTGGGTTCCAATCGCCCGCCTTGTTGCAGCGGTGCGTTGAAACTGCTCCGCATTTCTTCCGATGCTTAAAAAGGGGAAAACTACGGCTATTAGTAAAGGGGTCGAGTATATATGGAAGTGATGTTGCCAATTGAAAAAGCCCGGGGATTATACGGTGATTTGCTCCTGCTATCCAAGGAGCAGTTGTTGCTGGCTCGAAGCATTAATGCTGATAAAGACCTTAGCCAGGAGATGCTGAATCTATTCCAAAAACGCCAGGAAATAATGGAGGGGATAGATCTCCTGATGTCGGAGATAAATCAAGGGGAAAATAGGGATAATACAGTAAGCGGTAAAAATAGCCGGGTTGAATTCCCGCTTTCTCTGGGAAAACAGCAAGCGGAAGCACATGATAAAGTAATACAAGAAATTATTGCTATAATTAGAGAGATTCAGGCTCATGATGAGGTAGGACGAAAAATCATCCTGAACTCGCGCCAGGAAGCGGAAAAAGGGCTGGCCGACCTGAAAAGAAGCCAGGCAGCTTCGAATGCCTACTTGTATGTCGACACCTGCTCAGACGGCTGGTTTTTTGACCAGAAAAAATAGCGGGTTGAAATATGGCAGATTGGGGAATAATTTTATAATGACCAGGGAGATTATTATAAGAATAATTGAGAATTTTAAGCAGCAAAGGCAGAGTTATTTTCGTATGTTGGATTTAGCCGGTGAACAGCTGGCTATTCTGGAAAAAAACCGGGGCAAGGTATATGCAGATGAGATAGAAGTCCTGCTTGCTCGTAGAAATAAGCTTTTAGAGGAGATAAACCAGAATAACCAGGAAAATAGGAATCTTCAACAGAGAATAGTAAAAGAGCTGGGTTTAGAAGGATTTGTTCTGAGCCAGTTGGAGAATAAATTGGAATCTGAGCAATATCAGGCTCTAAAAGAACAAATAAGCAATCTAAGCAAGCTTTTAGAAATGATTAGTGAAAAGGATCAACGAAGTCAAGAACTCATGCAGCAGTCCATAAATTCCCAACGGAAAAAAGGGCCCCGAAGCAGCAGCCGGCAGGCCAGCCAGGCCTACAAGCAATCCATGGAGCATAAAACTGATAGTTGATGGGGAGGAGGACAATAATTTTTGTCCTCCTGCTTGCTCATGGCTAAGGAATAATTGCGTTATTTCTTGCTATTTTAATCTTTTCGCAGTATAATTAGGCGTAAGGCTTAATGGGCTACTTTTTCCAGTGCACATTGGGCAAATTTCAAAAAAGCGAGGTTTTTTTCACATGTTTCAAGACAAGACTTTAGTGTGCCAGGATTGTGGACAGGAATTCGTTTTCACTGCTGGTGAACAGGAATTCTACAGTGAAAAAGGGTTTGAAAACGAGCCCAAACGATGCCGGGAATGTAGAGTGAATCGTCGTAATAGTCGCAGCAATAGCCGGGGGCCGCGCGAAATGTTCGCGGCAGTCTGTGCCGGTTGTGGAGCTGAGACCGAGGTTCCCTTTAGACCAGTTGAAGGCAGACCGGTCTACTGCATGGAATGTTTCCAAAAACAAAAAGAAGCAGCATACTAATCATGAATTTATTACCGGGCTTTATAAGCCCGGTTTTTACATTTCTGGGGCGGTGCGGGGAAGGTTTTTATTGTCATCTGGTTACTCCCGTGTTACCCCAGCTTTGTTTCGACAAGATTCTTTTCCGCTAAGGATTTTTAGGCGGCTTAGTAGTATAATATAGTTAACAACAGGGAAAGAGGTGTTTCTATGAAATTTATCATCAGAGGAAGGAACATTGAGATTACCGAAGCTCTAAAAGATTACACCACCAAGAGGCTTTCCAAGTTGGAGAAATACATCGATGATGTAAAGGAGGCACAGGTAGCTTTATCAATTGAGGGAGAGGATCATAAAGTCGAAGTTACTATACCCTTGAATGGTATAATCCTCCGGGGAGAGGAATTGAGCGATGATATGTACAGCTCTATTGATATGGTGGAGGAAAAGCTGGAGAAGCAGATTGAAAAGTATAAAACCCGGCTTTACCGGAGCAACCGGGGCGCAGGCCTGAAGAAAGCTCTGGCCGAGGAAATCAAGAATGAGTTGGATAAGGGCGAAAAAATCGAGAAGTTTAAGGTCGTTCGCAGCAAGAGATTTGCCTTAAAACCCATGGATGTAGAAGAAGCCATAATGCAAATGAACCTTTTGGGGCACAGCTTTTTTGTCTTCTTTAATCCCCAGAGCGAAGAGGTAAATGTAGTCTATAAAAGAAAAGACGGAAATTACGGTTTAATCGAGCCGGATTTCGATTAGTTGAAGCGAGTAAGGAAAAAGTGATAATATTAATATCAATGAAAATATTAGGAACCATAATGGTTCCTTCTTTTTTGCGAGGTATATAAGATGATTAAAAGAGTATTGAAATCCCTCTTGGATGATGATGAAAGAGAAGTAAGAAAACTCAGGCGAACGGTGGAGGTAATAAATTCCCTGGAAGCAAAGTTCCAGAAGTTGGCGGAGGAGGAGTTTCCGCAAAAAACCGGTGAATTTAAGGAAAGATTAAAGAATGGCGAGGAACTTGACGATATATTACCTGAGGCTTTTGCCTTGGTAAGGGAAGCTTCACGACGGGTTTTAGGCATGCGGCACTTTGATGTGCAGTTGATTGGGGGAATGGTTCTTCACCAGGGAAGGATCGCCGAGATGAAAACCGGTGAAGGTAAAACCCTGGTGGCTACCTTGCCGGCCTATTTGAATGCTCTGGAGGATAAAGGGGTTCACATCGTAACCGTTAATGATTACCTGGCGGCCCGCGATGCGGCCTGGATGGGACCGGTTTTGGAATATTGCGGCCTATCGGTAGGTTTAATTGTACACGGCTTAAGCTATGAGGAAAGAAAAGCCGCCTATGCCTGTGATGTCACTTATGGTACCAATAACGAAATGGGTTTCGATTACCTGCGTGACAATATGGTGGTGTCTGCGGACAATATGGTTCAGCGTGAGTTGCATTACGCCATTATTGATGAGGTTGACTCGATACTGGTTGATGAAGCCCGCACCCCTTTGATTATTTCGGGAGAAGGGGACAAACCTACCACCCTTTATTACCAGATTGCTAAATTTATACCCCGTTTGAGGAACGAAGAAGACTATAATGTGGACGAAAAGGCCCATGTAGTTACCCTGACCGAAGAAGGGGTAAAAAAGGTTGAGAAGTATTTTGCCATAGAGAATCTTTCCGAAAATATGGAACTTGCCCATCATGTAAACCAGGGCCTGAAGGCTCACAGCCTTATGAAGAGGGACCGGGATTATGTGATTAAAGATGAACAGGTAATAATAGTGGATGAATTTACCGGGCGCTTGATGTTTGGCCGCCGCTATAGCGATGGCCTGCACCAGGCTATTGAGGCCAAAGAGGGAGTAAAGATTGAAAAGGAGTCCCAAACCCTGGCCACTATTACCTTCCAGAACTATTTTCGCATGTACCATAAGCTGGGGGGAATGACGGGAACAGCCAAAACTGAAGAAGAGGAATTCCGCAAGATCTATGGTATGGATGTAGTTGGCATTCCTACCCACAACCCCATGATCAGGGAAGACCAGGCGGATATGGTTTATCGCACGGAAGAAGGGAAGTTCCGGGCGGTAGTAGAAGATATTATTTCCCGGCATCAAGCCAAACAGCCCGTTCTGGTGGGTACTATTTCGGTGGAAAAGTCCGAATACTTAAGCGCAATGCTGGCCAAAAGAGGGGTTAAACATCAGGTATTAAATGCCAAATACCATGAAAAAGAGGCGGAGATCATTGCCCAGGCGGGGCAGGAGGAAACGGTAACCATTGCCACCAACATGGCGGGACGAGGAACCGACATAGTATTGGGGGAAGGAATACAGGAATTGGGAGGTCTTTATGTTCTGGGAACGGAAAGACACGAATCCCGCCGTATAGACAACCAGCTGCGCGGGCGTTCCGGCCGCCAGGGGGATCCAGGCGAATCGCGTTTTTATGTTTCCCTGGAAGATGACCTGATGCGGCTCTTTGGCTCAGCCAATGTTGAAGGTCTTATGGATCGCCTGGGTATGGATGATGACATGCCCATTGAGCATAAAATGATAAGCCGTGCGATCGAAAGTGCCCAGAAGAAGGTAGAAGCCCGCAACTTCAGTATAAGAAAGAATGTTTTGGAGTATGACGATGTTATCAACCAGCAGCGGGAAGTAATGTACGGGGAACGCCGCAAGGTGCTCTTCGGCCAGGATCTGAAAGAAACCGTTTCCAGTATGGTGGATGATGTTATAGAGCAGGCAGTGGAGAGGTTTGCCGGTGAATTAAAATATTCGGATGAGTGGGATTTGCCAGCTTTTCTTTCCTATATTGAACAGAGTATCATTCCCCAACCTGATTTCCAGCAGGAGGATTTGCGGGGAATGCGAAAAACTGAAGTTGCGGCATTCCTGGCGGGAAAAACGCATACCCTCTATGAACAGCGGGAAAAAGAAATGGGCAGCGAGGTGATGCGGGAGCTGGAGAAGGCTATCCTCTTGCGGATAATTGATGAAAAATGGATGGATCATATTGATGCCATGGATCAGCTCCGCAATGGGATTTCCTTGCGGGCTTATGGTCAGAAGGACCCGTTAATCGAGTACAAATTCGAGGCCTTTGAAGCTTTTCAAATGATGATTGAAAGCATGAAGGAAGATGTGGTGCGCTACATCTTCCGGGTGAAGGTGGTTCGACAGCCGGAGGAAAGAAAAACCTTTGAGAACCAGGGGGAAGAGGCAGAGAAGAAGCCAGTACGCGTGGGTAAAAAGATAGGACGCAATGACCTCTGTCCCTGTGGAAGTGGAAAAAAGTACAAGAAATGTTGTGGGAGAGGGGTTAGTTAATGGATATAGCTACTTTTATCGGATTGGTAGTGGGCCTGGGAGGCCTGGCAGGAGGTTTCCTGCTGGAAGGCGCGCATTTGAGCAGCCTGTGGGGATATACCGCCTTTATAATAGTCTTTGGCGGCACCATAGGGGCTACTGTAGTATCCTATACGATGGAAGAGCTTAGGAAAGTGCCATTTTTTGTTAAAGTGGTATTTGGCGAAAAGAAAATCGATTATTTTAGCGTGATGGAAACACTGGTGGAAACGGCGGACAAGGCCAGGCGTGAGGGACTGCTCAGCCTGGAGAGCCAACTGGGGGAAATAGATAATGAATTCCTGTCTCGGGGACTGCAGCTGGTAATCGATGGTACCGACCCCGAATTAACCCGCAGCATGCTGGAAATGGAGATAGAGGCCCACGAGAAAAGCCAAAAAGTAGGTGTTGACATATTTATGACGGCTGGCGGTTTTGCTCCCACTATGGGTATAATCGGAACTGTTATGGGATTGATCCATGTTTTGAGTAATATATCCGAACCGGACAAGCTGGCCGGTGCTATTGCGGTGGCTTTTTTAGCCACCCTTTATGGTGTTGCTTCCGCCAATTGCCTGTGGATACCCTTTGGAACCAAGATAAAGGTAAAATCAGGCCGGGAAATCCTCTTGATGGAACTGGTCTTGGAAGGAATCCTTTCCATTCAAGCCGGGGAAAATCCCCGGGTCATCCGGGAAAAACTGATGACCTTCCTGCCGGCTGATGCCAGGGAAAAGGGGGCAGAACAGGAAAGAGCCAGGATGGGGATGTGATATAGATGGCTGGTCGTAGAAGAAAGAAAGTCCAGGATGAAGGACACGGTGGCATGGAACGCTGGCTTATCACCTATGCGGATTTGATTACCCTGTTAATGGTTTTTTTTGTTATGATGTATTCCATGAGCCAGATTAACGCCCAGAAATTTGCGGCTGTAGCTAATTCTTTGAGCCTGGTGCTCACCGGGCAGGCCATGTCCACCCTTAGTACCCAGGGGCCATCAATGGTTGAGGGCCTGTCCGGGCAGATGCTGCCTGAAGGGCCGGGTACCATCCCGGACAACCAGGGGCAACTGGACGAAGTTAAACGGATGATTGCCGAGTTCATTAAGGCAGAAGATCTGGCTAACGGTGAGGCCCAGAAGGGGGGGAATACCTCCACTACCCGCTTGAGTGACAGCCTGATAGTTTATGAGCAGGAGCGGGGACTGGTAATCAGTTTTAAAGATACCATGCTTTTTGCCAGCGGCTCGGATGAGCTTACCCCGCGAGCACGGGAAATCATCCAGCAGATAGGAGGAGCCTTGCTCAAGCTGCCCAATTATATCAGGGTGGAGGGTCATACCGATAACCGGCCCATCAATACGAGAAAATTCCCCTCCAACTGGGAGCTTTCCGTTTTGCGGGCTTCCAATGTGGTGCATGTTTTAAACGAGAATGCCCGTATTCCAGCGGAACGCCTGTCGATAATAGGTTATGGGGAACACCGTCCCCTGGTGGCCAATGATAGCGATGAAGGCCGGGCTATGAACCGCCGGGTGGATATAGTAATATTAAAGAAGAAATATGATTATTTTGAACCGCCTCAAAGCAACCCACAAGAGGTCGGTACTCAGGAATAATTATTGATATCAAGGGGGGAAGATTTTGCTGATTGATCCCAAGAATACCTGTCGGGAGATAATTAATAGTTTATCTGAGATGAGGGTTTCTCTTTGACCTGGATAACTGTGAGAAAAAAATAGAATCCCTGCAGAAGAAGACCCTGCAAGAGAACTTTTGGAGTGAGCGCAAAGAGGCCCAGGAAATACTGAAACAAATCAGCAAGCTCCAGGAAAACCTTAATCTTTATAAAGAATTGATGGGGACAGCTCAATACCTGAATGACATTCTGGAAATGGCCGAAGAAGAAAATGATGAAGTACTTTGGCAGGAAAGCATGCGGGAACTTTTGGCTTTGCAGAAGAGATTCCGGGAATTCGAACTGTTGGTTTTATTTTCTGGCCCCCATGATTACAGCAATGCCATCGTTTCTCTTCATGCCGGGGCCGGAGGAACTGAAGCCCAGGACTGGGTAGAAATACTATTTCGCATGTATAGCCGCTGGTCGGAAAACAGCGGCTATAGTACTGAAGTTTTAGATTTTCTGGATGGTGATGAGGCTGGTATCAAGAGTGTGACCTTTTTGGTCAAGGGCCCTTATGCCTTTGGCAAATTAAAATGTGAAGAAGGAGTACATCGCCTTATTCGCATATCCCCTTTTGATTCTTCCGGGCGCCGCCATACATCATTTGCCTCCCTTTCCGTACTGCCCGAAATAAATGAAGATATCGAGGTATTGATCAATGTTGAAGATTTACGCGTTGATACCTATCGTTCCAGCGGAGCCGGGGGGCAGCATATCAATAAAACCGATTCGGCGGTTCGTATAACCCACTTGCCCAGCGGAATTGTAGTACAGTGCCAAAACGAGCGCTCCCAGCATGCTAACCGGCTGGCAGCCATGAAAATATTGCAAGCCAGGCTCTATGCTTTAAAGCAGAAGGAGGCTCAGGATAAGCTGCAGAGTATCAAGGGAGACTATAAAGAGATTGCCTGGGGAAGCCAAATCCGAACCTATACCTTAAACCCCTTCAATCTAATAAAAGACCACCGGACCAATATGGAGATCGGCAATGTACAAGCGGTGCTGGACGGGGAATTGGATGACTTGATTTTCGCCTGCCTGCATTGGAAGAGCAAAATACCGTAAGGACTGGATAAAGTGAATTTCAAATATAAGGGAGATTGGAATGTGAGAAGGATTGGTGAAGAAGAGCTGGCCGTTACCAGCGAAAAAGCAGGAATTATCAGGCAGGAAATAATAAAAATGCTGGGTGAAGCCGGTTCCGGACATACCGGGGGCTCCCTGTCAGCTGCCGATATGGTGGCCTGCCTGTATTTCTGGGAAATGAAGCTTGACCCCCAAAAACCGGACTGGCAAGATCGGGATCGCTTTGTACTCAGTAAGGGTCATGCCGCCCCGGTTCTATATGCTGCTCTGGCGGAGAAAGGATTCTTTCCCCGGGAGTACCTGAGAACTCTGCGCAAATTAGGCAGTCCTCTGCAAGGACACCCGGATATGCGCAAGCTGGCCGGAGTGGAAGCCTGTACAGGTTCCTTGGGGCAAGGCATCTCCTGGGCGGTGGGAATGGCCCTGGCTGCCAGGATAGACCAGAGGGATTACCGGGTTTATGCCTTGCTGGGCGATGGCGAGTTGGAAGAAGGTATGGTATGGGAGGCCGCCATGGCCGCCGCCCATTACCGCTTGGACAACCTGCTGGCTCTGGTGGATAATAATGGCCTGCAAATAGACGGTAAGATTGCCGAGGTCATGTCACCTGAACCCATAGCGGATAAGTTTGCCGCTTTTGGTTGGAATATCCTGGAGATTGATGGGCATGACCACCGCCAGATTATGGAAGCCTTAAACAGCGCTCGTTCTTTTAAGGGAAGTCCCACTGCGGTAATTGCCCACACCATCAAAGGCAAGGGCTGCTCTTTCATGGAAAACCGGGTGGAATGGCATGGTACCGCTCCTAACCGGGAGGAAATGGAGAAAGCTTTGGCGGAACTGGCCTGAAGCAGAATAGTACATTTTGCAGTGAATTTAGGGAGGAAAGATTTTTGAAAAAGCAAGCAACGAGAGATGCTTATGGCCAGGCCCTGCTGGAGCTGGGGGCCTTATATGATAATATAGTAGTTTTGGATGCCGACCTGTCCAAGTCCACCAAGACGGTGGAATTTGCCCGGGCCTATCCCGAAAGATTTATAAATGCCGGGATTGCGGAGCAGAATATGATGGGTATGGCCGCTGGGCTGGCTAGCTGCGGCAAGGTGGTTTTCGCCAGTTCCTTTGCCATTTTTGCCACCGGGCGGGCCTTCGAGCAGGTACGCAATTCCATTGCCTATGCCAGGCTAAATGTAAAAATCTGCGCCACTCATGCCGGGATTACCGTGGGTGAAGACGGGAGCTCACACCAATCGGTGGAGGACATCGCCTTGATGCGCAGTGTACCCAATATGACGGTGATAGTACCATCGGATGGAATAAGCACCCGCCAGGCCCTTTTTCAGCTTTACCAGCATGATGGTCCCGCCTACCTGCGCCTGGGGCGACCGGCCGTTCCGCAGGTTCACGATCCAGGGCTGGACTTTGCCATTGGGCAGGCGGTGGAATTACGCAGAGGGAAGGACCTCAGTCTTATGGCCTGCGGCATCATGGTAAGCAAGGCTTTACAGGCGGCGGAAATCTTGGCCGCCGAGGGGATAGAGGTTTCCGTTGTTGACATGCTGAGCATCAAGCCGTTGGATAAGGAAATGATTATTCGCAAGGCTCGAGAAAGCGGAGCCCTGTTGACTCTGGAAGAACATAGCATAATAGGCGGTTTGGGCAGCAGCATTTGTGAAGCAGTATGCGAGTATTGCCCGGTGCCGGTGACTTGCCTGGGGATAAATGACCTCTTCGGCCAGTCCGGCAGCCCGGAGGAACTTTTGCAGTATTATGGTCTGGGAGTAGAACAAATAGTGGAAAAAGCCCGAAAGTTACTAAAAAAGAAATAAAAGAAAAAAGGATTTTTCGTCCTTTTTGTAGAACCACCTTTGAAGGTGGTTTTTTTCTGTCTTTGGAGGATAATAAATGCTGGTGCAATTTTATAATGTTTCCAAAATTTATAGCAATGGGGTTAAGGCCCTGGATGATGTTTCTTTGAAGATCGAACGGGGGGAATTTCTTTTTCTTATGGGGCCCAGCGGGGCTGGAAAATCAACCCTGATAAAGCTTTTTTTCCGGGAGGAAGCACCTACCCGGGGGCAAATATTTATTGCTTCCCGCAGTATTGTGCGGATGAAGCGCAGTGAAGTACCCCGCTTGCGGCGGAATATAGGAATAGTATTTCAGGATTTTAAGTTGCTGGAAAACAAGACCGCCAGCGAAAACATCGCCTTTGCCATGGAAGTTGTAGGAGCCAATCCTAAAGAGATTAGCCAGCGGGTAGCCGAAGTTATTGAGATGGTGGGTTTGAAAGGCAAAGAAAACTCTTTCCCCGGCGAATTATCGGGAGGAGAGCAACAGCGGGTAGGTATTGCCAGGGCTTTGGCCAATCGCCCTCTTTTGCTTATAGCCGATGAGCCTACGGGGAATCTGGATATTGACACTTCCCGGGAGATTATGGAGCTTCTTTTTGATATTAATCGTAAGGGAACCACGGTTATCATGGCTACGCATGCCCGGGAACTGGTAAAGGCTGCCCGTAAAAGAGTCATTCTGCTGGATAAAGGACGGGTTATCGCGGATAACCCGAACGGGGAGTCAATCGTATGAGACTGAGAAATGTTGTTTATTTCTGGCGGGAGGCCTGGAAATCTCTGCGCCGGAACAAGGTTTTGACTATAGCCAGTGTTTCCACCGTTTCTATTTGCATATTGATACTGGGAATGGCCGTGTTAATGACGGCAAATGCGGGAAATGTCATGAAAAAGCTCGAATCTGATGTTGAAATGGTGGCATTTTTGGACCGGGCTTTGACCAGATCGCAGATTTCGCAGATAGAGGAGCAAATCTCCCGGCTTGACGGGGTAAAGAGCGTCAAATTTGTTTCCCGGGATACGGCCCTGGCCCGGTTGGAAAAAAGTTATGGCAATAAAGAATATGACCTTAAATCCACCCTGGGCAAGAACCCCTTGCCCCATAGCTTCGAAGTCAAGGCCAAAAACCCCCACGATGTACCACGTATTGCTAGCAAAGTGGGAAAAATCGAGGGAGTTTACAAGGTGAATTACGGCCAGGGTGTAGTAGAGAGGTTGTTCGCTGTGACCAAGTGGGTGCGGGCTATCAGCCTGGCCTTTATTGTATTGCTGTCCCTGGGGGCTATTTTTTTGATAGCCACTACCATTCGCCTGGCTATTTATGCCCGGCGCAAGGAGATATACCTGATGAAGCTGGTTGGTGCTACTGACTGGTTTATACGCTGGCCCTTCTTTATTGAAGGCATATTGCTGGGAACCCTGGGGGCTCTTTTTTCCATCCTTTTGTTGGCTGGAGCCTACAGCTCACTGGTCAGCAATATGGGGAGTGTATATTTTATTCCCCTGGTAACCGGTGGTCCCATTTTGAACCAGCTTTATATAGCTTTGTTGGCTGCCGGAGCGGTTTTAGGGGTCGTTGGGACCTATATCTCGTTAAACCGTTTCCTGGATGTGTGATATACGGAAATCGGAAGACGGAGGGCGGAAGACGGAAGACGGAAGTTATCAACAACCCCGTTCCCGTGTCAACCCTTGGATGGTTAGTAAGAAAGTAAACGCGGATGCTGGTTTATATATAGGGGAGGATTTGAAAAATGAGCAAAGCAACGAAAACGCTGGCCTGGTTCCTGACGCTATTCCTGGGTTTGGCTTTAATTTTTCCGGTTTCAGCCGGTGAATTGGAAGAACAGCAAAAAAAGCTGCAGGATGTTGATCAGCAGATAAACCGGCAAAAGAGCAATTTGGATCAGGCCCGGAAAAAAGAAAAAACCATTATGGGGCAGCTGCAAAATATTGAACAGAACATAATCCGGACCGAAAATGAAATCAAAACCCTGGGGGAGCGAATAAGTTTTCTGGAGGGCAATATAGCAAAAACCCAAAAGGATATCACGGAAATGGAGGCTAAACTGGCGGAGCAGAGTGACATATTAAGCGAGCGCATGGTTTTTATTTATGAAGAGGGCGACCTGACCTACCTGCAAGTATTGTTAGCGGCCACTGATATCAACGACTTTCTAACCCGCTATGATATGTTAAACCTCATAGTGGAACAGGATGTGGAGTTGATTGATTCCATAAATGAACAGAGAAAAGCCTTGAACGAGAAAAAAGAATCGCTGGAAGCAAGTCGAAAAGAGCTGCTCGATGCCCAGCAGAACCAGGAGGAAAAGAAAGGTGTACTGGGTGAGGAACGTGAGCAGAAGTCGGTAGTATTAAGTAGTGTCCAAAAAGAAAAGAAGGCCTACCAGCAAGCCCTGGAGGAGTTGGAAAAAGCCTCCCGAGAAATAGAAACCATGATCAAGAAGCTTCAATCCAGTGGCAGCGGGGCCCAGCTTGGCTCGGGGACCTATACCTGGCCGACTCCTTCCTGTAAAAAGATAACTTCGCCTTATGGAATGAGATATCACCCGATACTTAATACCAGAAAACTACATACCGGGATGGATATAGGCGCTTCCCAGGGAAGCACCATTGTGGCCGCTGACAGCGGAGAGGTTATTTATGCTGGTTGGATGTCGGGTTATGGGCAGGTAACGATTATAGATCACGGAAACGGGATGTCCACTTTATATGCTCACCAGTCTGCTTTCCTGGTGAAGAACGGGGCGCAGGTAAGCAAAGGGCAGGCCATAGGCAAGGTGGGCAGTACCGGTTGGAGCACCGGCCCCCACCTGCACTTTGAAGTTCGGGTCAATGGCAGTCCGGTTAACCCCGCGGGCTATGTAAAATAGGGAAAACCACAAGTGTTGCCCATGCGGATTTTATTAGACATAAAAGCTTATTGGGAACGGCAGGAGTATGGACTCCCGCCGTTTTTACTTGTGCGCTAATATATGTTAAGCTGGGGTCTAAATCCTTCATCTCTAAGCTTTCGTAAAGATTGTATTGAACTGTCTAATGAAGTAACATATTAAATGTAGTTTTAAAATATAATTGCATATGGTGGTGGAGAATTGAGAAGCCGATTGGTAAATAGTTTTAAGACTTTTTTTGCGCTGCTGGGAATGCTGGTTGTGGCTGGCCTTTTGTATGTTTACATTACCAATGCCGCCGGTATAAGCACCCTTATCAGCGTATTGGGGCTGGTTAAGAGCCAGGCTCTCTATGAAGTAAACAGCAGCCAGCTTATTCAAGGGGCAACGGCGGGGATAGTTGATTCCATGCATGACCCTTATTCCAAATACCTGGATAAGCAAACCTGGAAGGACCTCAGAGAAAGGTTGGAAGCGGAGTTCGGAGGAATTGGGGTTTATGTTCTGCAGGATAATGAAGGCCGCCTGAAAATATTTTCACCCATAAAGGATACTCCAGCTTATAGGGAGGGGGTAAAACATGGGGATATTATTTTGCGCATCAACAACAAGAGCGCATTGAATATGAGTACTGATGATGCCGTACACTTGATGCGGGGCGAACCCGGGACCCAATTGCTCCTGGGAATATACCGGGAATCAGATAAGAAAGAATACGATTTTCGCATAATCCGGGAGATAATTAATGTTCCTTCGGTGGAAGACAAGATAATTAGTGAAAAGCCCCGTATCGGTTATATTGGACTCAACCAGTTCCACTCTCGTTCCGCTGAGGAAATGAAAGAGAGTATAGATGAGCTGCTGGAGGAGAAAAAAATCGAGGGCCTGATCTTAGACCTGCGTAACAATGGGGGAGGCGATTTTGATGCGTCCATTGCCATAGCCTCAATTTTTTTGGATGGGCAGGAAGTTGTAAGTGTAGTCGACCGCAAAGGCAATAAAACCGTACACAAGGCCGGTCATGGCAAGTTGGATATTCCGCTGGCAGTAATGGTAAACGGTGATAGCGCCAGTGCTTCAGAAATTTTGGCCGGAGCCTTGCAGGATAATAAACGCGCCTTGCTGGTGGGGGAAAAAACTTATGGCAAAGGTCTGGTACAGACAGTTTATCCTCTAGGCAATGGGGGAGCCTTGAAGCTTACTACTCAGAAGTACTTTACTCCTGATGGTACGGATATAAACGAAATTGGCATAACCCCGGACTTCCCGGTTAAAAATGAGACTAATAGCGAAGAGGATCGGCAGCTGCAAAAGGCTCTGGAGATAGTGAAACAGCAGATAGCCGGGCCGGTAAGCAAGGCTTCTTGATAAAAGGAGTGGTTTGACTGGAACAATCATTAGCTGTTTTAGAGATGATGGGGCGAGTTTTTGTAACTACATTTACTTCGCCTCTTTTTCTTTTAATCTACCTCTTTCTTTTTATGATTGTAGCCTGGCAATATAGACGCATGGATAAGCTTTCCGGGCGGATTTTGGATAATGGACGCCAAAGCTGCTGGAAGGCAGCTTTACTATCAAGCTTCCTGGGGCTTCTGGGGGGAGGAATGGGAAGCATACTGCTGGTTATATTGGGCATTAACCTCAACAACATAGGAATAGCGCAGCTATGGCTGCTGGCTATCCTTCTAATGTTCATTAATCCCCGCTTTTTGTGCTTTGCTTATGCCGGAGGAATACTTTCCCTGTTCAGCCTGCTTACCGGCTATCCGGAAATCAATGTCCCGCATTTGATGGGTTTGATTGCCGTGCTGCATATGGTTGAAAGTATGCTCATCCTGCTCGATGGAAAATTTCATCCTTCTCCGATTTATGTTAAAAAAGACGGCACGGTTCAGGGAGGTTTTAACCTGCAAAAATTCTGGCCTATTCCTCTGGTAGCCTTAATCGGTGTTGGTATGATTGAACCCGGCAGTGGAATAGATATGCCGGCCTGGTGGCCTTTACTAAAAGACTATCCTGCGGTATCGCCGGATCAAACTTATGCCCTGCTCCCGGTTTTAGCTATTCTGGGTTACGGGGAAATAACTACTACCACTACCCCGGCGCGACGAATCCGTCATTCGGCGGGAAAGCTTTTTGCTTTCAGTTTGATTCTGCTTTTGTTGGCTCTGGGGGCCTCGCGTTGGGAGGCTTTGGGCCTGGCCGCCGCTCTGTTCGGTCCCCTGGGCCACGAACTGGTAATATGGTTAGGACAGCGGGAAGAAAGGCGAAAGCCACCCCTGTACCTGCAAAGCGGATCTGGAGTGATGGTTCTGGATGTGAGCCCGGGAACTGCGGCTGACCGGGCGGGAATAAGATCCCGGGATATTATATTGACGGTCAATGACCAGGAACTGCGGAGCTTATTCGGCCTGGAAACAGAATGGGAGCGCTCGCAGGGCCGGGTTTGCCTGGAGGTTTTGCGTGAAGGGAAAAGAATGCCATGTCAATTGGAGCAAAAATCAGGAAGAGAGCTGGGTATCATCCCTGCTCCCGACCCCTATAACCGCAGGTATTTACTCTGGCAAGAAGATAATGTATTTGAAATTTTGCAAAAAATATGGGAGAAATTCAAATAACACTGGGCAGGCAAGGGGACGGTTCTCTTGCCTGCCTGGGTTGGGGATAAATAATAAAAGGAAGCAGGCAAAAGAACCGTCCCCTTGCCTGTCAAAGAACCGTCCCCTTGCCTGCCCTTGCCTGTCCTAATTGTTCACACTTTGGATGCAAAATGAATAGACTAAAAAAACTGGCATGGGGAGAGTTGTTTATGCTGGGCAAGCAGGGAAAAGTTCGTTATGTTTTTACTAGCAGCAATACTGCCGGAGGTTACTGCAGCTTTATGCCGGAACTGCTGGCGGGGCTGCAGAAAATTTTTATTTTGAAAGGTCCCGCCGGCACGGGGAAATCCAGCTTTTTGCGGCTTCTGGGTCAATCCATGGCCGAACAGGGTTATGAAGTGGAGGTATGGTTGTCAGCCCTGAATCCGCTTAATCCGGAGGGAATATACTTACCCCAAGTGGAGGCGGCGGTAGTTAATGGCAGTCTGCCTATTACCATTGACCCCGGCTATCCCGCAGGGAGAGCGGAAATAATCAATTTGGAAGATTATCGGGATAGAAATGCGGCAGCCGAAAAGAGCCGGGAGATTTTGGAACTGGTGCAAAGAGTAGAAAAGCACCATAGCAAAGCCTATAATATTTTAAAAAGTGTTATCCAGACCAGGGAAGAGCTAAGACAGCTAACCGCTCGCCAACTGGACAACAGCAAATTCAATCAGATTTTTCAGGAGCTCGAAGCCCGCCTGGCAGAGGAAGAAGTACGGGAAAGACATTATTTTGCCAATGCGGTGACTGCTGACGGTATAATCAGCTATATGGAGGAACTCAGTACCCCCTGCCGGAAAAGGTATATTTTCAAGGGACCTGAGGGCTGCGGGAAATCGACCATGATTGCGGAGTTGGCCCGCAAGGCAGCAGAAAAGGGGCAGTTCCTGGAATATTATCACTCTGGGTTGGAGCCGGAAAGGCTATTGATGGTGATAATCACCAGTTCCCAGACGGCTCTGATAGATATCGGGGAGATGGAGATTAAGCTGAAACCCTGCGACCTGCTGGTGGACCTGGGAAAATGTCTCAATGATTATGACTGCAGACTGCTGGGGATGAAAAACAGCCAGGTTTACCGCAACCATGAAGCCATGCTCTTGCAGGTGCAAGATGAACTGGAGAATGCCGGCCTGGCGGTAAAAAAGATTAAAAAGATTAATGCGAGCTTTATGGTCTATGATTCTGTCGATAAGAAAAGAATGGAGATAGAGCAAGAGTTGGGTTCTGAGCCTCCAAGTGTTTTTTATAGTGGCATTGAAAGGGGGTTATATTATGCCGGAGTTTAAATTGCATTCATCCTATCAAGCGACCGGAGACCAGCCCCAGGCGATAAAGCTGCTTCTGGACGGAGTGGCGGCAGGATTTCGTGACCAGACCCTCTTGGGAGTAACCGGTTCCGGTAAGACCTTTACTATGGCCCGGATTATAGAAGAGCTGCAGCGACCGGCCCTGGTTATGGCCCCTAATAAAACCCTGGCCGGCCAGCTTTATTCCGAGTTCAAGCAGTTTTTCCCGGATAATGCCGTGGAGTATTTTATTAGCTACTATGATTATTACCAACCGGAGGCTTATGTTCCCCAGACTGACACCTATATTGAAAAGGATTCCTCTATTAATGATGAGATAGACAAGCTTCGCCATTCGGCTACGGCTGCCGTTTTAGAGAGGCGCGATGTGATAATAGTAGCCAGCGTTTCCTGTATTTATGGCCTGGGTGCTCCGGAGGATTACTACTCCCTGGCGGTATCGCTGCGTCCCGGAATGGAAATAGCCCGGGATGATCTTTTACGCCGTTTGGTGGACAACCATTATGAACGCAATGATTTTTCGTTTTTCCGGGGGAACTTCCGGGCTCGCGGGGATGTGGTGGAGATATTTCCCGCCTCCTCCAATGAGAATGCTCTCCGGGTGGAGTTTTTCGGCGATGAAATCGATCGTATTATCGAATTTAACCCCTTGAGCGGGGAAATCATAGGCCGCCGTTTGCATAGCATGATATTTCCTGCTTCCCATTTTGTCACCACCCGGGAACGCATGCTGGAGGCCGCCGGGCAAATCGAAGAAGAATTGGCGCAGCAGTTGGCCCGTTTCAAAATGGAAGGCAAGCTGCTGGAGGCGCAGAGGCTGGAGCAGAGGACCCGTTATGATTTGGAAATGATAAGAGAGATAGGTTATTGCAAGGGGATTGAAAATTATTCGCGTTATATTACGGGACGAGCCCCTGGGGAGCCGCCCTATACCTTGCTGGACTTTTTCCCGGATGATTTCCTGCTCTTTATCGATGAGTCCCATATTGGCGTGCCCCAGATTCGAGGTATGTACGAGGGAGATCGCTCCCGCAAGCAAAACCTGGTGGATTTTGGCTTCCGCCTGCCTTCCGCTCTGGACAACCGGCCTTTAAAGTTTGCTGAATTTCAGGAGAAGGTTAATCAGGTGATTTATGTCAGTGCCACCCCGGCTGATTATGAATTACAGCATAGCGTACAGGTGAGTGAGCAGATTATCCGCCCGACCGGACTGGTTGACCCGGAGGTGGAGGTCAGGAGCAGCCAGAATCAGATAGATGACCTTATGGCTGAGGCCCGGGCGGTGGTGGATAAGGGTTACCGGGTTCTGATAACCACCCTGACCAAGAGGATGGCGGAAGACCTGACGGATTATTTGGCTGATACAGGTTTGAAGGTGCGTTATATGCATTCGGACATAGACGCCCTGCAAAGGTTGGAGATTTTGAGAGAATTACGCAGCGGAGTTTTTGATGTTTTGGTGGGGATAAACCTGCTGCGGGAAGGTCTGGATCTGCCGGAAGTGGCCCTGGTAGCCATACTCGATGCTGATAAAGAGGGATTTCTTCGTTCAGCCCGCTCGCTGGTTCAGACTATCGGCCGGGCTGCCCGCAATGTTGAGGGCAAGGTGATAATGTATGCGGATGAAATCACTCCCTCGATGAAGTCGGCTATAGATGAAACCAACCGCCGCCGTTTAAAACAACTGGAGTATAACCGGGAACACCATATTACTCCGGAAAGCATCAGGAAGGCCATATATGCTCCGGTAGAAGCAACTATTGCCGAAGAAGCGGTGGAATACGATATCCGCGATTTTCAAAAAATGCCCCGGGAGGAGAGGGAAAAGCTCTTGCGGGAAATGGAGGCCGATATGTACCGGGCGGCAGAAAACCTGGAATTTGAAAAGGCCGCCCGCTTACGGGACAGTATTCGGGAATTGCAGCAGCCGGTTAAAAAAGCCAGGAGACGGGGGAAAAGATGAAAAACCGCATTATAATAAAAGGTGCGCGGGAGCACAATTTGAAGAACATTGACCTGGAGATACCGCGGGATAAGCTGGTGGTATTTACCGGAGTATCGGGCTCGGGCAAAAGCAGCCTGGCTTTCGATACCATATACAGCGAGGGACAGAGGCGTTATGTGGAGTCACTCTCCACCTATGCCCGGCAGTTTCTGGGGCAAATGGACAAGCCGGATATTGACCATATCGAAGGGCTTTCTCCTTCCATTTCCATTGACCAGAAATCCACCTCCAATAATCCCCGTTCCACGGTGGGGACGGTGACCGAAATCTATGATTACCTGCGCCTGCTCTTTGCCCGGGTGGGGAAACCGCATTGTCCCCATTGCCGGCAGCCCATCAAAAAACAGACGGTGGACCAGGTAGTGGATAGTTTGCTCGCCCTGCCTGCCGGAAGCCGGCTCAAACTGCTGGCGCCCATTATCAAAGGGCAAAAGGGGGAGCATAAGAAAGTCTTGGAGAACCTCTTCCGGGACGGTTTCGTAAGGGTGCTGGTAGATGGCTTCGAGTACACGGCCGATGAGGAGATTGTTCTGGCTAAAAACCAGAAGCATGATATCGCTGCGGTGGTTGATCGCCTGGTGCTGAAAGAGGGCATCAGGAGCCGCCTGGCGGAATCCCTGGAGCTGGCTTTCGAACTGGGAGAGGGTATAGTTAAAGCCCGATTGCTCCAGGAAGATGGCAATGAGGAAGAAATTCTCTTCAGCCGGGAATTTGCCTGTCCGGAATGTGGGTTCAGCCTGCCGGAGCTCAGTCCCCGCATGTTTTCCTTCAACAGTCCCTTCGGGGCCTGCCCGGAATGCGATGGGTTGGGGGAGAAACGGGAAATTGACCCGGATTTGCTGCTGGATATGAACAAGAGCCTGGAGCAGGGGGCGGTAATCCCCTGGTCCAGGAACTTTCACACTTATTATAACCAGATACTGGCGGCTATGGCGGCCAGGAATAATATCCCTGTAGATAGTCCTTTAAAGGAGTTGAGCTCCAAACAAATAAAAACTATTTTATATGGAAACGGTAAGGAGCGCTTTGAGATAGTTTATACCAATTCTTACGGAGAAACCGGCAGCTTTCGCTCCAGTTACGAGGGGGTCTTCAACAATCTTAAGCGCCGTTACCACGAGACCAAATCCGAGGCGGCCCGGGAAGATATCGAAAGATATATGAGTTCCACCCTCTGCCCGGCCTGCGGGGGAAAGCGGCTGCGCTCCGAAATTTTATGGGTATTGCTGGGGGAAAAGAACATCAACCAGGTTACCGCTTTTTCCGTAAGGGATGCCCTGGATTTTTTCCGCCAATTGGAGCTGAACGAGAGGGACTTGTTTATTGCCCGGCAGGTGATAAAAGAAATCCGGGAAAGGCTGACTTTTCTGGTGGATGTGGGGCTGGATTACCTGACCCTGGACCGGGCAGCGGGGAGTCTTTCCGGGGGTGAAGCCCAGCGCATCCGCCTGGCCACCCAGGTGGGGTCCAGCCTGGTAGGGGTTCTCTATGTGCTGGATGAACCAAGTATCGGACTGCATCCCCGCGACAACGATCGCCTGCTGGCTACGCTGAAGCGGCTGCGGGATTTAGGAAATACGGTAATCGTAGTGGAACATGATGAAGATACGATTAGAACGGCGGATTATATTGTGGATATCGGCCCCCGGGCCGGCATACATGGAGGACAGGTAGTGGCCGCAGGACGGCTGGAAGACATTATGGCTGCGGAAGAATCGCTGACCGGCCAATACTTGGCCGGAAAACTGGAAATAGCCATTCCCTCACGGCGGCGTGCAGGAAACGGGCAGAAACTGCTGCTGAAAGGGGCGGCGGAGCATAACCTGAAAGAGATTGAAGTCGCCATTCCCCTGGGCCAACTGGTGCTTATCACCGGTGTCTCAGGTTCCGGCAAAAGTACTTTGGTGGAAGATATAATCTACCCCGCTTTGATGAAGGAACTGCATGGAGGCCGGCATCGTCCCGGCAGTTATAGGCAGATGGAAGGGATGGAGAATGTCGATAAGGTAATAAATATTGACCAGTCCCCTATCGGACGCACTCCCCGTTCCAATCCGGCTACTTATACCGGGGCTTTCGATGGTATCCGGGAGCTGTTTTCCCATACGGGAGAAGCACGCCTGCGCGGTTACCGGCCCGGACGCTTCAGTTTCAATGTGCGGGGAGGACGCTGCGAGGCCTGTTCCGGAGATGGGATAATAAAAATAGAAATGCATTTCCTGCCCGATGTTTATATACCTTGCGAGGTCTGCAAGGGCAAGCGCTATAACCGTGAGACCCTGGAGGTCAAATACCGGGGTAAAACTATTGCGGATGTACTGGAAATGACCGTAGATGAAGCAGTGGAATTTTTCGAGAATATCCCGCGGGTTTATCGTAAACTCAAGGTCTTGCAGGATGTGGGCCTGGGTTATATCCAACTGGGGCAGCCGGCCCCCAGTCTTTCCGGCGGCGAGGCCCAGCGGGTGAAACTGGCCACCGAGCTCTCCAAACGTTCGACCGGCAAGACCCTGTATATATTGGATGAGCCCACCACCGGCTTGCATAAGGAAGATGTTAAACATTTGCTTACGGTACTAAACAGATTAGCAGATAATGGAAATACCGTACTGGTTATTGAGCATAACCTGGATATGATCAAATCCGCTGACCATATAATCGACCTGGGGCCGGAAGGCGGGGAAAAAGGCGGTTATATTGTAGCCGAAGGGACCCCGGAGGAATTGGCCAAGCACCCCTTGTCTTATACCGGCAAGTATTTGCAAGATGCCTTACGGAAGACGGAAGACGGAAGTCGGAGGTCGGAAGGCGGATGAGGGAGCGGAAGACGGAGGACGGATGACGGATGACGTAGGGGGTATTCAGGAGTTAGTTATTACTCTACTGTAAAACCCCTGTTGATATAGAAGGCTTGCATAAATATACAAGACGCAGGTGTTGCCCATGCGAAGCGCCCTGTCGGGCACAACTGATGCTCCCTTCGGTCGCTATTAAGGACGCTGGAGCGGTATATTTATACAAGAATCGGGGGCATGGGGTGAGGGAAGTATGGGTGATGAGATGCTGAAGGAAAGATTAAAAAAGGTGCCGCTCCAACCGGGAGTATACTTGTTCAAAAACCAGGAGGGGCAGGTGCTCTATGTAGGAAAAGCCCGGGTTCTTCGCCAGCGAATGCGCTCCTATTTTCAGGCCCCGGAGCGAATGCATCCCAAGGTAAAGGCGATGATGGCCTGGGTAAGTGATTTTGACTTTATCGTCACCCACAGTGAGATGGAAGCTCTCATTCTGGAAAACAACCTTATAAAAAGCTATAAGCCCAGGTATAATATCGATTTGCGCGATGATAAAAGCTATCCTTACATCAAAGTCACTGTCGCTGACAAATTTCCACGGGTTTATCTGGCTCGGGAGAAAAAAGACGGAATATCACGCTACTTTGGACCTTATACCGATGTTACTTCCCTGCGCGATACGCTCAAGCTGCTCAACGCCGTTTTCGGGCTGCGCAGTTGCCGGACTATGAAGTCCCGGCGCCGGCCCTGTCTCAACCGCGACATGGGTAAATGCCTCTCTCCTTGCAGCGGTGAAATTTCAGAAGAAGAATACAGCCAGAAGGTTCAAGCCTTAATCACTTTTCTGGAGGGTGATTTTCAAGAGATAGTCCGGGAAAAAGAAAAAGAAATGGCTATGGCCGCCAGGAGTCTGGAGTTCGAAAAAGCCGCTCGCCTGCGGGATCAGATCCAATCCCTGCGCCAGTTGGGGGAAAAACAAAAGATTGAGCTGGCTTCACCTTATGAATTGGACCTGGTGGGGATGCTAAGCGGGGAAAAGGAGAACCTGGTCCTGGTTTTTAAAGTCCGTTCGGGAAAGATAGTGGCCAAAGATACCTTCTGGCTGAAGCGCCCTATCCAAGAAGATGAGAATGAAACCATGGAATTTTTTATTAAACACTATTATGATGAAAACCCGGATATTCCACCGGAGATACTCTTGAGCCACCTGCCTTCCGAGTCCAAACTGGTGGAAGCCTGGCTGAAATCCAGGGTCTCCCACCGGGTAGAACTCCGGGTTCCGCAAAGAGGAGAAAAGAAACAGGTTCTCAACATGCTGCTGGAAAATGCTCGTTTGTTGCTAGAGGAAAAGCAGCGGGAAGAAAATAAGCAGTTCTCCGCCCTCTCACATTTGGCGCGGGTCCTGGACCTGGAAGTTGTACCTAATCGCCTGGAATGTTTTGATGTATCTCATCTGGCCGGGGAGGAAACAGTGGCCTCTATGGTGGTTTTTGTCGGAGGCCAGCCGGAAAAAAAGGCTTATCGCCATTTTAAAATCAGAACTCAACAGAATAATGATACCGCCTCACTGGCTGAAACCGTAAGAAGGCGTTTGGAGAATGCCCGCCAGGCTAATCCGGCTTTTTTGCCTGAGCCGGATTTAATACTGGTCGATGGTGGATTAGGGCAAGTTAATGCTGTGGCAGCAGTTTTGCAGGAAATGAATCTGGATATCCCGATTTTTGGTTTGGCTGAAAAGAATGAGGAGATATACCGGCCAGGTAAAAGCCAGCCGCTGGTATTGGCGGCCCGGGATAATGGACTGCAATTACTGCAAAGGCTTCGGGATGAAGCTCATCGTTTTGCTATTGAATATAACCGGAAAAGAAGGGCAAAAAAAATCAGGTCTTCCGCCCTGGACGAAATACCGGGAATAGGGAAGCAGAGAAAGAAGAATCTGCTGGCTCATTTCACTTCGGTGGCCAAAATTAAGGAAGCTTCACTGGATGAAATAGCAACCGTTCCGGGAATGAACCGGAAAGCGGCGCTGGCGGTAGTAGAGTTCTTCCAAAATCAGAACCTATAAGTCTAATAAAAATTTAAAACCTGGTTTTGTTGCTCACTGCTCCGCCCAATTCGCCTCCTTTCGCCAGTCTGCTTGTTGAAAACTCCACTTATCGGAATATTTCCCGGGAAATAAGTCGAAGTGGAGAAAAAAGCTGTTGGAATAAGCAAGAAAATTCCGTATGATTTAAGAAAGAGATTATTATGTGTTGAAACTGCTCCGCAGTTTCTTCCGATACTTAAAGCGAGAAAGGAGGGGGCTTGTTTGCAGGGTTGGGTGCTCAGGTGGTTTTTAAATATCCTGGCTATTGTTATTACGGCTGCTTTGTTAGAGAATTTCGAACTTACGCTCTGGGGGGCTATTGTCGGGTCCATATTTCTGGGAATAGTAAATGCGGTAATCCGGCCGTTGTTGATTATCTTGACCTTACCTCTGAATATTGTTACGCTAGGGCTTTTCACCTTTGTTATTAACGGTGTAATGCTGTGGATAACCTCGGCAACCGTCAAGGGTTTTGATATTCATGGCTTTGGCTGGGCTATTGTCAGCGCTTTGCTTATCAGTATCATCAGTTTTATAATCAGCTTCTTTATCGATGACAAGACCTTTAGATTCAGGAATTAAGATATTGATTTTACTGCAAAAAGTTATTAATGTTTATTGGTTTGTATAAATATACCGCTCAGCAACCTTAATAGTGACACCCGCAGGATGGAACATCAGGAGTACCCGAAGGGTGCTGCATCCATGCTTCGCCAACGCTCGCTTTGTATATTTATGCAACCCTTCTGCATCAAAAGAGGTTTTGCAGCAGAGTCAGCTATTGATTTAAAATATTTATACGGGAAGCCGGGCCTCTGCTCGGCTTTTCTGTCAAGGTGATGATTTTTTAATATGCTTATACTGCTCATGTAGTAATTAAACAGGCAAGAGAACCGTCCCCATGCCTGCAAACAGGCAAGAGAACCGTCCCCATGCCTGCATGCCTGTCGAACTGGGGGAAAAAGATGTCCATAGAACTGGTTGCAATTGATCTGGATGATACCCTGCTGGATTCTACCTGGAAGATACCGGAATCCTGTCTGGAAGCTATCAGCCAGGTGCAAAGAAAAGGAGTTAAAGTAACGCTGGCTACCGGGCGCATGTTTCGCTCTGCCGTGCCCTATGCCCGACAATTAAAGGTAGATATACCATTAATCACCTATCAAGGAGCCCTGGTAAAAAATTCGCTTTCCGAGGAGGTTCTCTATTATGAGCCATTGCCGCGCAAGCTGGCAACCGAGATTATGATATTTTTTAAAGAACGAGGGATATTTTACCAGAGCTATTTTAATGATTGTTTTTGTATAGAGAGATGGAGCCCGGAAGCACAATATTACGCGGAATTATCCGGAATGGAGCCCTGGTTTCATGATGACCTCATAGCTGTTTCGCGGGAGCAAGATACACCTAAAATATTAGCCTCTATTTTCGATGAAAGGCTGATGCTATCGATAGAAGAAGAATTGAACCGGCGTTACGGGGAAGAATTGTATATTACCCGTTCTAAACCGGTTTTCCTGGAGGTAATGAAGCGTTCCGTTGATAAAGGGCTGGCTTTAAAGATGCTGGCTCGTTACTTTGGTATTCCTCGGGAAAAGGTTCTGGCCTTTGGTGACAGTTATAATGACCTGGCTATGATAAAGTGGGCCGGAATTGGTGTAGCCATGGGCAACGCTCCGGAAGTAGTAAAAGAAGCCGCTGATTATCTGGCCCCTTCCAATGAGGAAGATGGAGTAGCCCGGGTATTGCATGAATTAATACTTGATAAGAACAGTAATAAGGGTTAAGGTGTGAGCTTATACCTGTCATAATAGAAGGATGAAAAGCCGGGGAAGATAAACTGATGGCTATTTTTGTACTAATCATAGTTGACTCCGCTGCAAAAACCCCTTTTGTTGCATAAGGGTTGCATAAATATACAAAGCGAGCGTTGGCGAAGCATGGATTCAACACCCGGCGAAGGCGAGCAGGCGAAAGGGGGCGAGCGACAGGATGTCGCGAGAGCGCTTCCTCCCATGGATGGGAGATTAGCGCGGTACCCCTTGAGCCGCGAGACAAGCCGCAGGTGTTGCCCATGCGAAGCGCCCTGTCGGGCACAACTGATGCTCCCTTCGGTCGCTATTAAGGACGCTGGAGCGGTATATTTATGCAAGCCAATGAGAATTAATAACTTTTTGCAGAAGAACCATAGTTATGTTGTTTATGTAAGGGGGGCAGGATTGTTACGGATATCGACAAAGGAAAGATGCATGGAAAAGCCCCCCGCATAATTAAGCCGAATAACAGGGATTTGATTCTCTGTGTGGATCTGGGAGGAAGCAAAGTGCTGATGGCTATTGCTACAGCTGAGGGGCAGTTCTTGCGCCGCCTGAAGTTTCCCACGCAGTGCGAAAAGGGGCCGGAAGATATTCTGGATCGTATAGCAACCGGGGTTCAGGAAATGTTAAAAGCAGAGGCGGAAACAGCTGATAGGATTATGGCTATAGGAGTAGCTACTCCCGGGCCGCTTTCGTTTCCGGATACGGTGGTTTGGGATTCGCCCAATCTGGGATGGAACCGGGTGAACATTAAGGAGGAATTGAAAGCCCGGCTGGGTTGGGAGCCGCTGGTGGAGAAAGACACCAATATGGCTGTTTTGGGAGAATATTATTTTGGCCAGATGCAGCGCTGCCAGAACCTGCTCTATATTACTGTTAGTACCGGAATCGGCGGAGGAATAATGCTAGGAGGCCAGCTTTACCGGGGTCAAAATGGGGGAGCCGGAGAAATCGGGCATATGGTAGTGGATTCCGGGGGGAGAACCTGCGGCTGCGGAAGGCGGGGCTGCCTGGAAGCTCAGGCTTCAGGAACCGCCATAGCGCAGATGGCGAAGGAACTTGGGCAGGAGGGAAAAGGACAGGGAATATCTTTCGACCTGGGCACGGCCGGGGCCAAAGAGGTGGGAGAAGCCGCCCGCCGGGGAGATAGGGAAGCCCGGACCATTGTAGCTCAGGTGGTAGATTATCTGGGAATAGCCCTGAGCAACCTGGTTAATATATTCAATCCCGAGAAAATAGTATTGGGCGGGGCCGTAAGCCTGGGTTGGGAAGACCTTCTTCTGGAGCCGCTGCGGGAAAGGGTTAAGGCGGAAGTTTTCCCGCTTAATGCCCGGGATTTGCGGATAGAGGTTACTCGCCTGGGGGAGGATGTAGTGCTTTATGGATGCATAGCGGATGTCGGAAGGCGGAAGACGGAGGACGGAAGATAGGCATCGGACATAGGGGGGTATAAGACGTCAGTCGTCAGATGTCGGAAGACGGAAGACGGGGGATAGGTCATCGGTCATCAGGTGTCAGATGTTGGAAGACAGGGGACGGATAAGGGTTGATTCCACTGCAAAAAGTCATTTTTCAAAATTAGAACCGCCATATCTAGTATAATGGTGAGGTTTTGAGCACCATATGTAGTGGTGGGTATATACCCGAAAACAGGGTTTTTGCAGTAGAACCAGGGTGGCATAAATAAAAGTATTGGAAGTACTTGGGAAAGGAAGGTTGAAGCTGATATGACAGTCGAGAAAATGAGGGACTACCTGTATCACCTGCCGGAGCAGTTTGCCGAAAGCCTCAAGATGGAATTCGACTTTGCCGGGGATTACCGCTCAGCCTATGAAAATATTGTGGTTACCGGCCTGGGGGGATCAGCCATTGGTGGGGATATATTGCGTACTTTTGCACTACAAAAAGCCAGTATACCGGTAGTGGTAAACCGCGATTATAATATTCCCGCCTTTGTGGGGGAGAAGACCCTTTTCTACGCGGTCAGCTATTCCGGGAATACGGAAGAAACCTTGAGCGCTTACCGGCAAGCGCGGGAACGGGGGGCAGCCATAGTCTGCTTTAGCAGTGGGGGAGAACTGGAGAAGATGGCCCGGCTGGATGGCAAGCCGGTGGTAAAAGTACCGGCTGGTCTGGTACCGCGAGCAGCTACCGGCTATCTCTTTGCTCCATTGGCCTTGTTGCTGGAAAAGCTGGAGATAGTAGCCGGTGCAAGGGACGAATTGGAGGAATGTGTCCAGGTTTTACGGGATATCCGTGATTCACTTCATCCGGAAATCGAAATAGAGAAAAACCCGGCTCAAAAAATAGCCCGGGAGCTTAAGGATAGTATCCCGATAATCTGGGGCAGCAGCGGAATTTCCGAGGCGGCGGCCCTGCGCTGGAAAGCTCAGATTAACGAGAATGCCAAGAGTCCGGCTTATTACCATATTTTCCCCGAGCTCAACCACAACGAGATTGTCGGATTTGAAGTTCCTGCTGAACTTGTATCCCGGCTCTTTGTAGTTATATTGAAAGACCGTTTTGACCATGAGCGGGTAAAACGGCGGATGGAAATAAGCCGGGATATAATCAAGCAGCGGGTTAAGGGTTTTATTGAGGTAGAAAGCCGGGGCGAATCATTCCTGGCCCGGCTCTATTCGCTCTGTTATACCGGAGACTATGCCAGCTTTTATTTGGCTTTGGAAAACGGAATAAACCCGACTCCGGTGGCGTTAATCGATTATTTAAAGGGGGAACTGGCTAAATAATAAAGCTGTCGGGAAAAGCGCACTTTTGATAAATAGTTATAAACCGGGGCTGTCCCCTTGATATATTGGATTCAAGGAGTTTTATGATGGAGTTCTATGGTGATTATCATACCCATTCCCGGCATAGCGATGGGCGGCAAAGTGAGGCAGATATTGCTGCGGCGGCGAGAAAGAGAGGTCTCAAAGAGGTAGCGATTACTGACCACGGTCCTCTGGCGGCGGTTATCGGGGTGGATAATGCCGGTGAATACTCAAAGATAAGAGAGAGGATAGACGAGGATTGCTGGGATAAGGAGGGACCGCGGGTTCTGCTCGGGGCTGAGGCCAATATTCGGGATTTGCAGGGAACTCTGGATATCCCTCCGAGCGTTATTGAGGATTTAGACCTGCTCATTGCCGGTATGCATCCCTATACTTTGCCAAGCACAATCAAGGATGGTTGGGATTTATTTGCTCGCAATTCGCTGCGTCATCTGGGGGCAGCGCAGCGGGAAAAGGCTATCAATGCCAATACCAAGGCATGTAAAGAGGCCATTTGCCAAAACCCGGATTTAGATATTTTGGCTCACCCGGGTCTTTTTTTTACGGTGGATGTCCAGGAAATAGCCGAGGCTTGTGCCCAGAAAGAGGTTTTGTTTGAAATAAATTGTGCTCATGAGCATCCCGATATTTCTGATATAATGGAAGCAGAACGGGCGGGGGCTTGCTTTATAGTAAACAGCGATTCCCATTTTGAAGAAACGGTGGGGGAGCTGGATTATGGTGCTAAGGTACTTGAACAGCTGAAGATTGACCCTGATAGGGTGGTAAACCTGGAAGCAGGGGGAGGTTATGCACAATGGGGGAAAAAAATGAAGAACTGCAGATACTCATAATTACTGGTTTATCTGGAGCCGGGAAAACCCAGGCCATAAATTGCCTGGAAGATGTCGGCTATTACTGTGTAGATAATCTTCCTCCGGCATTAATGTTTAAGTTTATTGAATTGAGCATGCAATCCGCAGGCATAAAAAAGGTGGCCCTGGTTATCGATGTTCGGGGAGGGGATTTCTTTCCGGATTTGTCTTTGGTACTTGAGGAACTGGAAGATAGCCAAATCAACTACCAGATTATTTTCCTGGAAGCTTCGGATGAGGTTCTGATTAGACGATTCAAAGAGTCCCGCCGCCGCCATCCCCTGGGCAGTTCCTCCCGGTTGCTGGAGGCCATCCAAGAGGAAAGAAGAATACTGCAGGAATTAAGAGGTAAAGCGCACTTCTTGATTGACACCTCCAATCTCAGTCCACGAGAACTTAAGGAAAAATTGGATCTTCGCTATAGCGAGAATGAATCGCTTCGTTTCTCGGCCAGCATAGTCTCTTTTGGTTATAAGCTGGGCCTGCCTATGGATTCCGACCTGGTAATCGATGTCCGTTTTTTGCCCAATCCCTTTTATGACCCGCTTATGCGAACTATGACGGGAAAAGACCCCATGGTAATAGATTATGTACTGGACTCATCGGTCACCAAATCCTTTACGCGGCGTTTTTTAAACCTCTTAAAATACCTTATTCCGTATTATATTAAAGAGGGCAAAACCAATCTGGCCCTTGCTATTGGATGTACGGGCGGACAGCACCGCTCGGTGGTTTTAGCGGATTATACCGGAAAACAGCTAGAGAAGATGGGATATAATGTAATCGTCAGGCATAGAGATATTGCAAAACACAAGACGGAGGAATAAATGATAGTAGTTGAGAAGGAAGCAAAAGTGGTGGTTATAGGTGGGGGGACGGGACTGTCTGTTCTGTTAAAAGGATTAAAAAACTACACTTCCCGCCTGACGGCTGTGGTAACGGTTAGCGATGATGGAGGAAGCTCCGGGCGCCTGCGGGCAGAGATGGGAGTCCTGCCACCTGGGGATATTCGTAATTGCCTGGTGGCCCTGGCGGAGACGGAGACGCTCATGGACAAAGTGTTTCAGCACCGTTTTAACCATCCGGGAAGTTTGAAGGGCCATAATCTGGGTAATTTGCTGCTGGTTGCCCTGACCGAAATAGCGGGGGATTTTATCTCCGCTATACAAGAAGTAAGCAAGGTACTGAAGGTTCGTGGCCGGGTATTGCCAGCCACTCTGGAACATGTGGCCCTGGGAGCTCGTATGAAAGACGGGATGTTGATATATGGTGAGACATCCATTAGGAACTATGGGGGAGAAATCGAGAGTTTATTTCTGGTACCGGAAAAATGCCTGCCGGTGCCGGATGCTCTGGAAGCCATTATGGAAGCTGACATAATAGTCCTCGGTCCTGGCAGTTTGTACAGCAGTATTATTCCTAATCTCCTGGTAGAAGGGATAGGCTTTGCCCTAGCAAGATCCAAAGCCCGGAAGGTCTATGTCAGCAATATCATGACCGAGCACGGGGAGACCGATAGTTTTACTGCTGCCGATCATCTGCGGGTGATAATGAGATACCTGCCAGAGTCCGTTGTTGAATACGTAATCGTCAACAATGGGGTTATTGATGAAGGGATATTGAAAAGATATCGAGGGGAGCAAGCGGTTCCGGTGCTTTCTAATCGTCCGGTAATTGAAGCTATGGGTATCAAGCTTATTGAGGCGGACCTGGTTTCTGATTCTGATCTGGCCTGGCATGACTCGGAGAAATTGGCTCGGGTTATTATGAACCTATGATGTGGTAAAGCTTGTATAAATATAATGCTCAGCAACCTTGAAAGCGATCGAAGGGAGCATCAGGAGTACCCGCAGGGTGCTGTATCCATGCTTCGCCAACGCTTGCTGGTATATTTATACAATCATTATGCAACAAAAGGCGTTTTGTAGCAGAGCCGTAATCGGGAAAAAGGAGCAGCTATGAGTTTTTCCAGTGATGTTAGAAATGAGCTGGCCCGGATTATTCCGGAGAAGGAATGTTGCCGCAAGGCAGAACTGGCAGCATTGCTGGCCATCAGTGGAGATCTTGTTGGAGGCGAAGATGGCCGGCGGGTTCTGCGAGTGCAAGCAGACAACGCAGCTACCGCCAGGAAAATCATTACCCTGCTCAAAGAGAATTATCAAGTACCATCAACGGTTAAGGCATTAGAACAAAAGAGATTTAAAAGGAAACGAATATATGAAGTCAATGTACTCCTGGACGGAGAAGATGAAGCCCTGAATAAAGAGTTGGAAGAGATTCTTCTTCTCCGGGAAAAGGAAACAACTTCAGTGCTTAACCGTTCGTTGCTGGGGCGGACATGCTGTAAGCGGGCTTATTTGCGGGGGATATTTTTAAGCCGTGGTTCCATTAATCGCCCCGAAGGAGAATACCATTTGGAATTGCTCTTGAATGATAGCCGTATGGCTCTTGCTGTTCAGAAAATGCTGGATAAATTTGCCCTGGAACCTGGGCTGGTGGAGAGAAAAAACTATTTGGTCGTTTATCTCAAAGAAAGTGAAAAAATCGTAGATTTTTTACGAGTGGTGGAGGCGAGTAGAGCCTTATTGAACTTTGAAAATGTCCGCATTATCAAATCTGTACGCAATAATGTCAACCGACAGGTCAATTGTGAAACAGCCAATCTTAGCAAAACCATTGATGCCTCGCTGCGGCAAATTGAACTGATTAGGAGACTGCTGGAAGAGCAAGGTTTAGAAATTCTCCCGGGAAACTTGCGGGATTTGGCGGAAATGAGGATGAGCTATAGTGATGCTAGTTTGAAGGAACTGGGAGCTTTATTGAACCCGCCCTTGAGCAAGTCCGGAGTGGCCTATCGGATGCGAAAACTGGAGGAAACGATAAAGGAGATACTGCAGGAAGATTAAACTTCCATTTTTGTAAAGCTATTATTGTGCAAGAAAGGCAGGATATTATCCGGCGGGTGGAGAATATTTTTTATAGTTTACTAAGGATAGGTTATTTTCAGGGGAGTATTTAAAGCATCGGAAGAAACTGCGGAGCAGTTTCAACACACCACTGCAGCGAGGAGGGGGATTAGAACCCGCCGCCTGTTTTGTTAATAGGAACCTGACCGCCTAAAGAAGCGGGAGATATATTTCACCTCATTATACTTAATTATAGATAGATATAGTACTAGAGAGATATAAGGGGAGACAAGAACATGAAATTAGTTCAGGATATTTCTATTCAGCAACAACAGAAGCTACTGATGACGCCTGAATTGCGTCAGGCTATTGCAATATTGCAGATGTCCACCCTGGAATTAAACGAGTATATTCAAAGAGAGTTAGAAGAGAACCCTTTTTTGGAGGAGAAAGAGTCTGAAGAAAATGTGGACTACGAAAAGGAGGCTGCTGATAACAGCGATAGTAAACTGGAAGATTGGCTTGAATATTACAATGACCGCGACATTGGCTTTTTAAGCAGAGAAGCAGAAGCAGAAAAATCCTTTGAAAACTTTTTTGCCCGGCGACCCAGCCTTTATGAACACCTTGAATTCCAACTGCGCTTGAGCTGCAAGAACCGGGATGAGTTGGCAATAGGGAACTATTTAATTGGCAGTATTGATAGGAATGGCTACCTGGGTATAGATTTGAAGGAACTGGCATCTCATTTGGAGGTTAGCCTGGAACAGGTAGAGGAAGTTCTGGAGATGGTTCATTCTTTTCATCCCCACGGTGTTGGGGCTCGGGACCTGCCGGAATGTCTTTTGCTGCAACTCAAGCATTATGGCAAGGAGAGTTTTCTGGCCCGGGTAATTATTGAACAGCACATGGATGACCTGGCCCGGGGCAGGCTAAATAAAATTGCTCAGTCCCTTTCGGTTCCAGTTCACCAGGTTCAGGAAATATCCGACTTAATCCGAACCCTGGATCCCCGGCCCGGATTGCAATACAGCAATATTGATGAAATCAAATATATAATTCCCGATGTATTTGTGGAAAAAGTAGAGGGTGAGTACATAGTAATTGTAAACGATTTCCATTTTCCGCGCTTGATGGTTAATCAACTTTATGGAAATATCCTGCGTCAGCCTGACTCCTTTCCTCAGGATGCCAAAAAATACCTGGAGGATAAAATGGGTTCAGCGATATGGCTTATCCGCAGTATAGAGCAGAGGCGTATGACTCTGTATAAAGTGGCCCGTTGTATTGTTGATGTACAAAGCGAATTCCTGGACAAAGGTATCGAGTTTTTAAAACCGCTTAATCTCCGGCAAGTGGCAACAATAGTTGATGTGCATGAATCAACGGTCAGCCGTGCCACTACCAACAAGTACATTCAAACTCCACAGGGCTTATTTGAATTGAAGTATTTTTTTGGGGCTGGTTTGGAGTCTTGTTATGGTGGAGAGAAGGTTTCCAGCAAGAGTATTAAACGCAAGGTAGAGGAGATTATTGCCGAGGAAGATAGCTTAAAGCCCTTGAGTGATGAAGCCATTGCCAAGCTCTTGAAGAAACGGGGTTATCGTATTTCTCGCCGAACCGTGACCAAATACCGCCAGGAAATGGGCATCCCGGCTACCACTGCACGCAAAAGGTTTTAGCAGGCAACAGAACCGTCCCCTTGCCTGCTACCCCTTCGATGACCCTGCGAATCTCACCGCTAAGTTCACCGATTTTATTCAAAAACCCCGGTTACATCCGACCATGATTTGCCATCCGTGCTGAAAAAACCCTGTCCCGGCTCGGAACGGGTACGTAAAAGGTTTTAGTGTGAAAGGTGAGGAGTAAGGAGTGAGGGGTTAGGTATCAAAAGGGTCGTCCCCTTGACACCTCCCCTGACACCTTATTTTGACTTCTTAAGTCCTTCAATCATTAGGGGAAGAACTTTATAAAGGTCTCCTTGAATAGCATAGTCGGAGACAGCAAATATGGGAGCGTTTTCATCATTGTTTATGGAACAGATGATGCGAGCATCACGGATGCCGGTAATATGCTGAATCTGACCGGAAACCCCGATGCCGATATAAAGCTCCGGTTTAACCTGTATTCCCGAAAGGCCTATACAGCATTCTTCCGGCAGCCAATGCATTTCATCGGAAATAGGGCGGGTACAGCCTATTTCTGCCCCCAGTAAATCAGCCAGTTCCCGCACGAGGGAGAGGTCTTCTTCCTTTTCCACTCCCCGGCCCGCGCAGAGCAGGATTCTAGCCTCAGTAAGGGCAGCGGATTCATGGGTTCGGGTCTTTTTCCCCAGAATTTTTACTTTCGATGGAGGCGCAGGTGGCAGTTCCCGTATATTCCCTGTTCTTCCCTCCTGCACAGCAGCAGGGAAGAAGAGACGGGGAGGAATGGTGGCCATTTGGGGGCGGGTGGGTATAGCAACCCTTTGTACCGCTGCGCCGCCAAAGATAAGCCGCTCCATTATCAAACTCTGGTTGTCATTACTTGGCTTTAGAGAAATACAGTCACTGCACAAACCGGTGTTTAAACGGGCAGCAATTCGGGCTGCCAGCTCTTTTCCACGTAAAGAAGAACCGATAAGGAAAATATCAGGTTTTTCCTGTAAAGCTTCGGCGACTATTAGCGGAATACAAGCCATAAAATCCCCATCTTCGGTCAGGGGAGGGAGATAGAGTACCTCATCGGCACCACGGGCAATACAGTCATGGGCTTTTTCATCGTTCCCGGAATTATAGGGAAGGATAACCACGATTTTACCGGCCAGCTTTTGGGCCAGTTCCTTTCCCCCCTGTATTAGTTCGAGATTATGTTCGTAGTCTTCAGCAAAAATCCAAATTCCCGCCATCTATTTCACCCCCCGAGCAATTATTCCTTTGCTTTGAAGAGTATCCAGCAGAAGCGCGATATCTGCGGCTTCATCGCTTAGTTTCTGCCCGTTTCGTTCCATATTGGCTTTGAAGCTAGCCAGGACTTGCAGGCAGGGTGTAAAATCTCCGGACAGTTCATCTTTGACGATTTCGATTACTGGTTTTTTGGAAGCCGCCAGGGTATCTCTGAGTCCCGGTATTCGCGGAGAATTAATATCCGGCAATACCGTTAAGAGAGCAGGCAGGCTTAGCGAAACAGTTTCGATACCATCATCTACTTTGCGCTCGGCAATGAGCTGCTCCCCTGCCAATTCTATCTTGCTTACCATGGTAACGCATGGAATATCGAGAAGTTCAGCCAGGCGCGGGCCTACTTGCTGGGCATAAAGGTCGCTCGATCCCTCACCGCAGATGATCAGGTCATATTCTGTTTTTGCAGTGACGACATCAGCGAGAATAGCTGCGGTTTGCGCCGGCTCCAAATTCTCAAAAGAGGGGTCATTAATAAAATAGGCTTTTTCCGGGCCGCGGGAGAGGGCATCCTTAACTCCCTTGGTATCGTCAGGATGACCTACGGTAATGGCTGCCACGCTGCCGCCATATTTTTCATGGAGCTGCATGGCTGCTTCAATGGCATTGCGGTCATAGTCGCTCATTTTCTTATCAGCATATTCCAAATCCAGCTCCGGCGAGCTGTCGGTTCTTATATAGGCTTCGTCAACTACCCATTTATAACAAGCAATAATTCGGGGCATCAAAACACCTCGTTTCTTAATCCAGGCTCATAATCCCGGGCTTAACGCAAAAGATTACCTGCTATAACCATACGCTGGGCTTCTGAGGTACCCTCGTATATTTCGGTAATTTTGGCATCGCGCATCAGGCGCTCAACTTTCTGACCTTTAATATAACCGTAGCCCCCGTGGATCTGCACCGCTTTGGAAGTATGACGGGTAGACATTTCCGCAGCGAAAACCTTGGCCATGGCAGCTTCCTTGGTAAAAGGTTGTTTCTGGTCTTTTAAGAAAGCGGCATAGGAATAGAGGAAACGCGCGGCGGCAATATCGGTAGCCATGTCGGCAATCATCCACTGAATAGCCTGGTTTTTGGATATGGGTTTGCCAAACTGTACGCGCTGTTTGGAATAGCTTATGGACTCGTCCAGAGCAGCCTGGGTAATACCAACGGCCTGGGCGGCAATGCCGATACGGCCATGGTCAAAAGAGGACATAGCTATCTGCAAACCCTGCCCTTCTTTGCCCAGCAGGTCTTCCCGGGGAACCCGGCAGTCTTTCAAAATAATCTCCGAAGTCTGGGAAGCTCTTATGCCCATTTTATAAAAATGTTGTCCTACTTTAAGACCCGGATTATCCTTGGAGATAATAAAGGCGCTCAATCCTTTGCCTCCCAGGGATTTGTCAGTAAAGGCAAAAACCACAAAAGTATCAGCAACCGGGCCGTTGGAAGTAAAGGTTTTGATTCCGTTGAGCACATAGCTATCACCGTCCAAAGTGGCAGTGGTAGTAGCTGCTCCGACATCAGTGCCTGCTCCCGGTTCAGTCACCGCAAAAGCTCCTATGTGCTGGCCTTTGGCCAGGGGAACCAGGTATTTTTGCTTCTGTTCTTCATTCCCGAAATTGAAGATGGGGCCGCTGGCCAGGGAGGTGTGACAGGAGACGGTAAAACCGGTAGCCGCACAGGAACGGGATATTTCTTCGATTACCATGGCATAGCTGACATAATCCAAACCGGCTCCGCCGTACTCAACCGGATAAGGCATCCCCATCCAGCCGCCTGCCGCCAATTGCTCAATGACTTCAGCCGGGTAGCGACTGGACTCATCAATTTCCACCGCAATGGGGTCAAGGTACTTCTTGACCAGTTCTCTTATATTTTCCCTGATCAATTCCTGCTCTTCACTTAATTTAAAATCCACTAAAACCCAACTCCTTTCATTTTTGAATAAGTCAAGGAACGATGACTTACTCTAAACCAAAAACTGCCCTTGTAAGCATTGTAAAACCGGAAATATATGTTGTCAACCATTAGTTTGTACACCAATCATTTTTCTTTATTCGACAAAAAAAGCCCCGGATTAGTTGCCGGGGCTTAGTTTGTGCAGAAGTTCTTTAAGCGATTCGAATTGATTTTCATCCATTTGCCGCAAGGCCTTTTTGTTGGCATTGAGGATGGCCTGGGTCAAGGGTTCTTCGAGGTCCTGACCCTTTTCGGTCAGTAAGACTTGCAGGGCACGCCGATCTTTCGGATCAGCCTTTTTTTTAATCATTCCTTTTTGTTCCATACGATCGAGAATACCGGTGACGGTTGAACTGTCCAGATATAGGTGTTCTGCCAGTTGCTTTACGGTTTGACCGTTGTCTTTCCAAAGGCACTTGAGAACGGAATATTGTCCAGGGGTTACCCCGTAGGGCATTAGCTCGGCTTTAAAAAGTTGATGTACCGATTGTTGAGCCTTGGTAAGAACAAAATTCAGGCATTGGTCGAGTTCCATCTGCGCAACTTCCTTTCATTAGCAACCCAAACTGCTTCATATATGCAACGACAAAAGTAGGGCGGGGGCTTCGATATAGCAGTCGCTTTACCGTCTTAGAGAGTCAATCTCGTTTTCTTGAGAAGTTAAACGCTTATCCAGACGGCCAATATCAGACCAAACACCTTTTAAATCCCGCTTGATAACGTTAACATCTTTTTGTATTTTAGTTACCTGGGTTTCGAGTTTAGTTACCTGGGTTTCGAGTTTAGCTTGTCTAGCTTCCAATTTAACCTGACCGGCTTCCAATTTAGCCTGACCGGCTTCGAGTTTAGCTTGACCAGTTTCCAGTTTAGCCTGTCCCTCATCCAGTTTATCCAAGCGGCAATTTATTTGCGATAATTGTTCAATCACCAGATTCTGAAAATCAATATCTTTCAATTTAATATTCCCCCTTAGATTACCCTATTAATTATTTTACAATAGAATTCTGCTTTGGCTAGCTTTATTTTGGAAAATTCGGAAAGCCTTTGCAACAGGTAGATTTTTTCTAATGTGCATCATTTTATCCTATTGTGATATAATATTAAAAAAAGACTCTACTGCAAAAACCCCTTTTGTTGCATGAGGGTTGCATAAATATACAAAGCGAGCGTTGGCGAAGCATGGATGCAACACCCTGCGGGTACTCCTGATGTTCCATCCTTCGGATGTCACTATTAAGGTTGCACCGGCGAAGGCGAGCAGGCGAAAGGGGGCGAGCGACAGGACGTCGCGAGAGCGCTATCACCCTGCGGGTACTCCTGGTGTTCCACCCTGCGGGTGTCACTATTAAGGTTGTGACCAGGATGGGAGGCGCGGCACCCCTTGAGCCACGAGATAAGCCGCAGGTGTTGCCCATGCGAAGCGCCCTGTCGGGCACAACTGATGCTCCCTTCGGTCGCTATTAAGGACGCTGGAGCGGTATATTTATGCAAGCTAATGCATATTTATAACTTTTTGCAGTGACATCAAAAAAGAATATTTCCTAAAAATATTTGTGCCTAATGGGACAATTTTGTCCCTAATATTAAATTGAGTCCCGGAATAAACTTGGAAAAGGATAGATTATGGATAGATTTTTTACCATCGTACAGCGTTTTGCTCCGGAAAGCCTGGAGATTATGGAAACAAGATATCGTTTGTTGCGACAGATACTTCACCACCAACCAGTGGGAAGAAGACAATTGGGTAAAGAGCTGGGACTTAGTGAGAGAATGGTAAGAAGTGAGATGGAACTGCTGAGATCAAGGGGGGCGGTTTATTTCACTGCTGCAGGCATCTGTCTGACGGCATATGGTGAAGAACTATTAGGTGATATAGATGAACTAATACCCTATATTTTTGACACACAAACTTTAGCTGAAAGAATTAAACAAATGTTTAATCTCAGAGAAGTTATTATTGTTCCAGGGGATTCGCAGGATGATTATTTGGCTAAACGGGATTTAGGCCGGGCCGCCGCCCGCTTTCTCAAGAGAAACTTGTATCCTGCTTGTACGGTAGCCGTAACCGGGGGAAGTACTTTGGCGGAAATGGCTACAGCTTTTGGTGATGGCATCAATGCCAGAGATGTTCTGGTAGTACCGGCCCGCGGTGGACTGGGGGAGGAAATGGAACAGCAGGCCGGGGTGATAGCCGCCCGGATTGCGGGAGCCATTGGTGCCCAATATCGTCTTTTACATATTCCTGATAACCTGGAGGAGAGTACGGTGGAGATATTGAAAAATGATGTACATATTAAGACCGTAGTTCAAGCCATAAAGAACAGTGATATTCTCCTGCATGGTATAGGCTCGGCTATGGAAATGGCTAACCGTAGAGGATTGGCTCCTGAGGAAATTGATTATTTGCAAGAAAAGAGGGCAATTGGAGAAGCTCTTCGATATTATTTTGATAAAAAGGGCAAAATAGTCTATGAAGTGCCGGGAATAGGGCTGGAATTCCCTGATTTGCAGAATATCGGAATTATCGCTGCGGTAGCTGGAGGAAAGAATAAAGCTGATGCCATCAAAGCCGTTTTGAGTCATCAGCATGAGAGTGTGTTAATAACCGACGAAGGAGCGGCAAGAAAAATTATAGAAGAAAACAATGGGAAGGATGATGGGTAATGGCAGTCAAGGTTGCGATCAACGGTTTTGGGCGTATCGGGAGGCTGGTAGGCCGGATTGCGTTGCAGAGAGAAGACGTAGAAATTGTGGCCGTCAACGGACTGGGAGATATTAAAACCAGCAGTCATCTTTTTAGATATGATTCGGTTCACGGAGAGTTCAAAGGACAGGTGGCAATTGATGGCGAGTATTTGCTTCTCAATGGACAAAAAATCAGGTATTTATCAGAAAAGGACCCCCGGCAACTACCCTGGAAAGAAATGGGGGCCGAGGTGGTGGTAGAAGCCAGTGGAGCCTTTCGTACCCGGGAAAAGGCCGCCCAGCACCTGCAGGCCGGGGCTAAAAAAGTAGTTATAACCGCACCCGGCAAAGGGGTGGAGTTGACCATGGTCATGGGAGTCAATCACGAGCAATACCGGCCGGAATACGATGTGGTATCAAATGCTTCCTGTACCACTAATTGCCTGGCTACCGTGGCCAAAGTGCTCTTGGATGAGTTTGGGATTAATAAAGGCTTGATTAATACGGTACATTCCTATACCAATGACCAGCGGGTTATAGATTTGGAGCATGATGATTTGCGCCGGGCCCGAGCGGCAGGGCTGTCCATGATTCCTACGACTACCGGAGCGGCCAGTGCCCTGGGCCTGGTCTTGCCTGAACTGGAGGGGAAACTGGATGGTTTGGCGGTAAGGGTTCCCACCCCGGATGTTTCTTTGTTGGATTTTACCCTGGAACTGGAGAAGCCGGCCACTGCTGAAGCAATTAATCAGGCCTTCAAGGCGGCCAGTGAGGGTTACCTGAAGGGCTATTTGCGTTATGAAGAAGAGCCGCTGGTTTCCATAGATTACCGCGGGGATGAACATTCCGCTATCGTAGATGGACCCTTGACCATGGTAATGGGTGATAGATTGGCCAAGGTTATTGCCTGGTATGATAATGAATGGGGTTATTCGGCCCGGGTGGTTGATATGGTATCCTATTTAGCGGCCAAAGGGCTATAACGAGTTGATTTGGAGGTATGTTGCTTGCGTAGTCTAAAAGAGCTCGAACTAAAAGGAAAAAGAGTTTTAATGCGGGTGGATTTCAATGTACCCACAGATAAAGAAGGCAATATTATTGATGATACCAAGATGAGGGCAGCACTCCCCAGTATTGAGCATGTACTGGCTCAAGGCGGGCGGCTTATTCTTATGAGCCACCTGGGTCGACCCCAGGGTAAGATAGATGAAAAATACAGCCTGAAAAAGCTGGCTTCCCATTTGGGAAAATTGCTGGCAGCACCGGTATACATGGCCCATGATTGTATTGGTCCGGAAGTAAGGGAGGCAGCAATGGGACTGCAGGATGGGGAAGTACTGCTTTTGGAAAACCTGCGTTTTCATGCGGAAGAAGAGCAGAATGCTCCCGCCTTTTCCCGGGAGCTGGCGTTCCTGGGTGATATTTATGTTAATGATGCTTTTGGCACAGCACACCGGGCTCATTCATCAACTGCCGGCATAGCTGATTATTTACCTTGCTATGCCGGGTTTTTGATGGAAAAAGAGGTGGAAATGCTGGAAAAGGTTCTGGAAAACCCGCAGAGCCCAAGGATGGCTATAATGGGTGGAGCCAAAGTAGCGGATAAACTGGGCCTGATTGGTAATCTTCTGCAAAAAATGGATGTAATACTTATTGGCGGGGGTATGGCCAATACCTTTTTAAAAGCCTTGGGAAAAACTATAGGAAAATCAATCTGCGAGGATAACCTGCTGGAACAGGCCCGGGGTTTGGTAGAAGAGGCCGAAAAAAAGAAAGTAAGTCTAATCCTGCCGCTGGATGCGGTCGTGGCCCCGGAATTATCAGCTGAGGCCCCGGGGCAAATCGTGGATATTGATCATGTTCCTGCGGAGATGATGATTCTGGACATAGGGCCGCAAAGCATAGAGCTTTTTAAAAAATATATTGCGAAGGCTTCGACCATTGTATGGAATGGTCCCCTGGGGGTGTATGAATACCCGAACTTTGCCCGGGGAACCGAGGAGATAACCCGTGCTATAGCTCGTTCTTCCGCGGTAAGCGTAATCGGTGGAGGAGACACGGCAGTAATAGTACATGATATGGGTTTGGAAGAAGGCATTACCCATATTTCCACCGGTGGGGGAGCTACCCTGGAGTTTCTGGAAGGAATAAGGCTTCCCGGAGTGGCTGCCTGCCAGGAGAAAGCATCCCGCGGAACAGGAGCCGAGTTGGGCCAGGGAGCGCCCTTGTGGGAAAAAAGTTAAAGGGAGGGGATTTTCTGCGCCGGAGATTAATTGCCGCTAATTGGAAAATGAATAAAAGTATCGGGGAGGCCGAAGATTTTGCCCGGGAGTTTTTGCAACTAATCCCGGATGCTAACAGTAACGAGCGACCGGAGATAGTGATTTGTCCTCCATTTACGGCTTTAAGTACATTAAGATTTATTATGGAAGGTTCCGGGATTAAACTGGGCGCCCAAAATGCCTTCTGGGAAGAAAAGGGAGCTTATACCGGGGAGATTTCCCCATCCATGCTCTTGGACGCCGCTTGCAGTTATGTGATTCTGGGGCATTCCGAACGGCGGCAGATAATGGGAGAAAGCAACAATATGATAAACCGTAAAGTCAAGGCCGCTGCGGAGGCAGGAATCACTCCCCTGCTCTGTGTGGGGGAAACCCTGCAGGAGAGGGAAAAAGATAGGGCCCGGGAAGTAGTGAAGGAGCAGCTTGCCAAATGCCTGAAGGATATCAAGCTCTCCGGGGAGAAACTGGTGGTAGCCTATGAACCGGTCTGGGCTATCGGTACCGGAGTTAACGCCAGCAGTGATGATGCCCAGGAGATGATTGCTTTTATCCGCAGCTGTCTGGAGAAAATCTATAGCCGGGAAGAAGCAGATTCGACCAGAATCTTATATGGAGGCAGTGTTAAAGAGGAAAATATTGCCGAAATTTTGGAAGAAGCGGATGTGGATGGGGCTTTGATAGGCGGGGCCAGCCTGCAGGCTGACTCTTTGGCCCGTATTGTGAGGTTGAGCAGCCATGCCTAAAAAACCGCTGGTTTTGATGATTCTCGATGGATGGGGCAACCGGGCAGCCTGCAGCGACAATGCTATCAGCCTGGCCAACCCCGTGCATTTTTGCAGTTTGCAAACAAAATACCCATCTACTCTTTTGGCCTGTTCCGGGAAGGATGTGGGCTTGCCGGACGGGCAAATGGGCAACTCCGAGGTGGGGCACCTGAACATAGGTTCAGGCCGCATCGTATTCCAGGAGATAAGCCGCATCAGCAATGCTATTGAAGATGGCTCCTTTTTTTCCAATCCGCTTTTTTTAGCAGCCATTAATTCTGCTCGTGCGAAAAAGGGAGCCGTTCACCTTATGGGCTTATTATCAGATGGAGGGGTACATAGCCACAGCGAGCATATTTATGCCTTGCTGCGCCTGTGCCAGATGCAAGAGGTGGAAAAAGTATTCGTGCATGCCTTTCTTGATGGCCGGGATGTGGGGCCCCAAACGGCAGGCAAGTATATTGCGGAACTGGAGAAAGAAATGCGGCGGCTCGGAGTGGGAAAGATGGCCACTCTGGGCGGCAGGTTTTATGGCATGGACCGGGATAAGCATTGGGATAGGATAGAAAAAGCCTATAATGCCATGGTTTTAGGGGAAGGCCGGAAGGCCCCCAATGCTTTTGCCGCTCTGCAGAACAGTTATGAAGCCAGGTTAAGCGATGAATTCATGGAACCGGCAGTGATAATAGATGAAAAGGGCGAGCCTTTAGGATTAATAAAGGACGGGGACAGCATAATATTTTTTAATTTCCGGGCGGACCGGGCGCGGCAAATAAGCCGGGCTTTCACAGACAGAGAACTGCATTCCTTTAAGAGAAAAGTCCGGCCCGAGGTTTTCTTTGTTTGCCTGACCCAGTATGATGCCACTATCGAGGCCCCGGTTGCCTTCCCCCCGCAGAATCTGGAGAATACCCTGGGGGAGGTGTTGGCCGCCGCCGGTCTAAAGCAGTTGCGCATCGCCGAGACGGAAAAATATGCCCATGTCACTTTTTTCTTCAATGGTGGTGCGGAAACAGCCAACCCGGGGGAAGATAGAATTTTAATACCTTCGCCCGCAGTGGCCACTTACAACCTGCAGCCGGAAATGAGTGCCCCGGAAGTAAGCAAAAGGGTTATTCGGGAAATAGAGCGGGATTTCTATGATGTAGTAATAATGAATTATGCCAATCCCGATATGGTCGGCCATACCGGTATATTGGAAGCCGCCGTCAAGGCAGTTAAAGCTGTGGATGAATGTATGATAGAGGTGGTAAGGCTGGTGCGGGAGAAAGAGGGGATAACTCTGATAACGGCAGACCACGGCAATTGTGAGATGATGGTTTGTCCGCAAACAGGGAATCCCTTTACGGCTCATACTTGCGAAAAGGTACCTTTTATTCTGGTTTCAAATGAACATATCGATTGCCAGCTGCGGGATGATGCTATTTTATCGGATATTGCCCCTACCATCTTGGAGCTTTTAGATTTGCCGGTTCCGGCAGAAATGACCGGGAAAACTATTTTAAGAGGGTGAGGCTTGAGGGGTAAGCTGTGAGGGGTAAGGTATGAGGGCATAAAATAGTAACATAGGAGGAAGGGAAGCGAAAAGATGAGTACCATAGTAGATGTATTTGCGCGCGAAGTATTGGATTCCCGCGGGAATCCCACCGTAGAAGTGGAGGTATTCCTGGAAGATGGGACTATGGGACGAGCCGTAGTGCCATCGGGTGCCTCTACCGGAGCCCATGAAGCCGTAGAACTGCGGGACGGCGACAGCAAAAGATACCTGGGCAAAGGGGTATTGCAGGCGGTAGACAATGTGAATATGATAATTGCGCCGGAAGTCATCGGCATGGATGCCACTGCGCAGATCGATATAGACCAGCTGATGATTGATCTGGATGATACACCGAACAAAGCTAAATTAGGGGCCAATGCCATAATGGGGGTGTCGCTGGCTGTCGCCCGGGCCGCCGCTACTCACCTGGCTATTCCGCTGTATCAATACATCGGCGGGGTAAACGCCCGGGAGATTCCGGTACCCATGATGAATATATTAAATGGCGGTAAACACGCGGACAATAATGTGGATATCCAGGAATTCATGATCGTCCCCAGCGGGGCGCCAAATTTTGCCGAAGGACTGCGTATGGGGGTTGAAGTCTACCATAGCCTGAAAAAGGTTTTAAACAATAAGGGACTGGGCAGTGGAGTTGGCGATGAGGGTGGATTCGCGCCCAACCTGCCCTCCAATGAGGCTGCCCTGGATTTGATCCTGGAAGCCATTGCCGCTGCGGGATACCAGGCGGGAAGTGATATTAACCTGGCCCTGGATGTTGCCGCCACCGAACTGTTCCAAGATGGCAAATATCACCTGGCCAGCAGCGGGCAGGTATTGTCTTCCTCCGAAATGGTCGATTTCTATGCCCAAATGATGGAAAAATACCCGGTTATATCCCTGGAAGACGGCCTGGCGGAGGATGATTGGGCAGGCTGGAAACAGCTTACTGAGCGTCTGGGCTCTAAAATACAACTGGTGGGTGACGATCTCTTTGTTACCAATTGCCAGAGATTGGCGCGGGGGATAGAAGAGGGAGTTTGCAACAGTATTCTCATTAAGGTGAACCAGATCGGCACCTTAAGCGAAACCCTGAATACTATTGAAATGGCCAGGAGAGCCGGCTATACTTGTGTAATATCGCATCGCTCGGGGGAGACGGAGGATTCTACCATTGCCGATATTGCCGTGGCCACCAATGCCGGGCAGATCAAGACCGGTGCTCCGGCTCGTACTGACCGGGTAGCCAAGTATAACCAACTGTTGCGGATCGAGGAGGAACTGGATGTTTTCGCTGTATACCAGGGCATAAAGGCTTTTAAACGCTAGCAGAGAAGTCGTGACGGAAGACAGAAGGCGGAAATCGGAGGGTGGAATGGCCTGGCACTCAGCTATATTGATTGGATAATAAAAGGGTGGCTAGTAAGAAAATATGGTTTCTGACGCAGGGGGACGCTGATTTTTATGATTAATGCTGATTCTTTTTTAAAATAACTTAACTTAACTATATTCAGGACTACCCGCAGGGTAATGCTTCGTCAACGGCTCGCTTTGTATATTTATGCAACCCTTATGCAAATAAAAGGGGTTTTGCAGTAGAGTTAAGGATATATTTGCAAAAGGACAGCTTGTTTTTTCACAACTCCTTGTGATAAAATAATAGCCAGTTCTTAAGGATGCCGAATTAATTGGAGGTGTACCCGTGTTAAAAACTATTATCCTGATCCTGCAAGTAATCTGCGCTCTGGGGCTGATTGCCACCGTTCTTCTGCAGTCGGGAAAGAGTGCTGGTCTTTCGGGAAGTATAGCCGGAGCCGGTGAGACCATTTTTGGCGGGAAGAAAAAAGGCTTGGACGACCTGTTGGCCAAAATAACCGCCTATGTTGCCGTATTGTTTATGATTTTGACTCTGACTCTGGCGATAATGAACCAGTAGGACAGGAATAATAAAATAGAGGGCAGCAAAGCAGCAGGTGAGGGATTCTTACCTGCTTTTTCTTATTGCAAAACTTGAGGTGGAAAGGGCAGAGGAGGTAATAATCAGCTATGTATAAACAAGCTCAGCCTTTTTTTCTTAAAGGGGATAGCCGGGTGGCCTTGCTCTTTATCCACGGCTTTACCGCTTCACCTTCCGAGCTCTATCCGGTTGCGGAATTGCTGCATGAGCTCTGTGCTTGCAGCATAAGCGGCTTGCTCTTGCCGGGTCATGGAAGCAGGCCGGAGGATTTGAACCTTTGCCGCTGGCAGGACTGGTTTGCCGCCGTAAAAAAAGCGTTATTGGATTTGCAGGAGGAATATGCCCAAGTTTTCGCGGTGGGTCTTTCCATGGGAGGACTGCTGGCACTGTACTCCGGACTTCATGTACCAGGCGTCTGTGGGGTATCATCCATAAACGCCCCCGTTTTTCAACGCTCCACCCGGACGACCGCCCTGGCTCCTCTTATCAGAATATTCCGGCCTTACTGGCCCAAGCAGGAGCAGGGACGACAGCGGCAACTGGAAGCAGAGGGGAGGTTTGCCTACGACTGCTTTCCCCTGCGGGCTTTTCAGAGTATGATGGAATTGCGAAATCAGGTGGTGCGGGAGCTGGGGGATTTGAGAGTTCCTGTGCTTATAATGCAGTCGCAAAATGATGAAGTGGTGAAAAGCGAAAGCGGCAGGTATTTGGCCGCACAGCTTCGCCATAGGGAGGCAAGGCTGGTGGAATTAGAGAATTCCGAACATGTTGCTACCATGGGTCCGGAGAAGGAGAAAATTGCCCGCGAATTGGCCGAGTTTATAACGAGATGAAGACCTGCCAAGCCTGCCCATGCGAAGCGCCCTGTCGGGTACAACTGATGCTCCCTACGGTCGCTATTAATGGAGCTGAGCGGTATATTTATACAACCAATGAACACTAATAGCCTTTTGCCGTAGAACCCCTCATGGCCGGGGGCCACAACCACCGATGAAAAGTGATTTAGTAAGAGCTTGAATGGTAAGATGTTGCAGGGAATAAACTAAACCCCTCACCCCTTACCTTTCACTCCTCACTTTTCGTGCTAATCATAAGATGAATTTAATGAAATTAGCTTTGAGAAAGGAGATAAGAAATATGCAAAGAGAGGAAGCCCTGGAATTACTGAAAACGCACCTGCATAATGAAAATCTCTTCCATCATTCCCTGGCGGTTGAAGCCATAATGCGGGGTTTGGCGGAAAGCTTGGGTGAAGATGTGGAAAAATTCGCCCTGGCCGGGCTGCTGCATGATATTGATTATGATATTACGGTAGACGATCTGGAAAAGCATTCGCTGTTGGGTGCTCAAATCCTGGAGGAAAACGGCCTGCCTGCGGATGTGGTCTACGCGGTGAAGGTACATAATGAAAGGCACGGTTTGAAGCGCCTGAGCCTGTTGGACCGAGCCCTTTATGCTGCCGATCCGGTAAGCGGCTTCATAACTGCGGCGGCGCTGGTAAGGCCGGACAAGAAACTTGCGGAAGTGCAGCTCAAATCACTGAAGAAGCGCTTCAAGGAAAAAGCCTTTGCCCGGGGAGCCAGCCGGGAGCAGATGGCTAGCTGCTCCGAGCTGGGATTGGAGTTGGATGAGTTTCTAAGCATAGCCCTGGAAAGCTGTAAAAAGATTGCCCCGCAGCTGGGACTCTAATTAATAAAACGCTCAAGATTTTTAACTTATATTAGGGTGGGGAATAATAGCAGTAAAAGAGAGATAAGCTGGCTGTTTGTGAGAGTTCTGCACCTGGCCGTTCCAAATTTGGTATTATTAGAATTTTACGCCGGCTCGGGAGGGAAGGCGGTGCAGAATTCAGGAAAAAAAGCAGGATTATCGAGTCGGCAACTTTAGAAAAAACCACCAGGAGGAATAAATGAATATATGATAAATAGGGATAGCATACTCGAATGTATGCATAAAGAAAGTTACAAGCCATTGAGTTACCATGAATTAAAAGAGGTTTTTGGCATCAAAGATGGCGATGATGAAATTAAATTCAGCAAGATCGTGGGAAAGCTGGAGAAAGAGGGAGAAATCGTCAAGACCAGGGCACGAAAATTTGGCCTGCCGGAAATGATGAACCTGGTCAAAGGGATAATCCATATCAGCAAAAAGGGCTTTGGCGTGCTGGTACCGGAAAAAGCAGGCATTGAAGAGGTATTTGTTTATGGCAAGAAACTCAACGGGGCTATGCATAATGACCGGGTGATGGTAAGGATACAGGAAAAGGGATATAACGGCCAGCGGCCGGAGGGCACGGTTATCAGAATCCTGGCCCGCAACACCCGGGAACTGGTAGGGACCTTTACCAAAGGCCGGCACCTGCTGCAGGTGGTTCCGGATGATTCCCGGCAGATTTACCCTATCTATGTTAAAGCCTCGCGTAAATGGAAAGCCAAAGAAGGAGACAAGGTATTGGTCAGGATCAGCTCCTGGCCTGAACGGGACAAGGTGGCCGAGGGTAAAATCGTGGAAGTGTTGGGACGCAAGGGAGAGGCGGGTGTTGATCTTAAAGTTTTGGCCAAAAAACATGGCCTGCGCCTGGAGTTTCCTGATAATGTGCTTGAAGAAGCCCGGACCGTGGCTGTGGCGGTTACGGCGGAAGAGATATCCCGGCGCCGGGACTTGCGGGACTGGCGCATGGTAACCATTGACGGTGAAGATGCCAAAGACCTGGATGATGCTGTTTCCATTGAAAAAACATTAGAAGGTTACAAGCTGGGGGTGCATATCGCTGATGTCTCCCATTATGTTAAAGAAGACAGCAAATTGGACCGGGAAGCCTTTAAGCGCGGCACCAGTGTTTACCTGATAGATAAAGTTCTGCCCATGCTGCCGGTGGAATTATCCAACAATATCTGCAGTCTCAATCCTCAGGTCGAGCGCCTGGCTATAAGCTGTATAATGGATATTGATTCCCGGGGGCAGGTAGTGGATTATGAGGTTTGCAAGTCGGTAATCCAGATAAATGAACGCATGACTTACAGTGAGGTAAACCGTATTCTGGCCGATAATTCCCCGGCCTTAAAGGAGCGATACGGGGAACTGGTAGAGAATTTCTTCCTGATGAAAGAACTATCTGATATCCTGCGCCGTTCCCGCTTAAATCGGGGGATGCTGGATTTTGATTTCCCCGAAAGCAAGGTGATAGTAGACGAAGAGGGTTTTCCCCTGGAAGTCAAACGGACTGAGCGCGGTCCGGGTGAAATGCTGATAGAAGATTTTATGATAAAAGCCAATGAAGTGGTAGCGGAACACCTGCATAATCTGGGACTTCCCGCCTTGTATCGGGTCCATGAAAAACCGGATGAAGAAGCTATTGGCGAGTTAAACAAGGTGTTGGCGGTATTTGGGCATAAGATAAAAGGACATAAAGTCAGCCCCATGCTTTTTCAAGAGATACTGGCCGACATTAAGGGCCGGCCGGAGGAGCAAATGATTTCCTTGATGATTTTACGCTCCATGAAACATGCTTCCTATCTGCCTGAGCCCCGGGGTCATTTTGGTCTGGCTTCCCCCTACTACTGCCATTTTACCAGTCCTATCCGGCGTTATCCCGACCTTATAGTTCACCGGGTGCTCAGCAGCCTTTTGGATGGGGGTATGACTGCCCGTAAGAAGAGCAGCCTGGAAAAGAAGATGACAATTTACGGAGAACAATCCAGCCTGCAGGAGATGAAAGCCGAGGAGGCGGAAAGAGAGCTCCTGGATGTGAAAAAGGCCCAGTATATGTCCCAGTTTGTTGGTGATGAATTCTCAGCTCGCATCTCTTCCGTGCAAGCCTTTGGTTTTTTCGTAGCCCTGGAAAACACGGTTGAGGGCCTGGTGCATATCTCCAGCATAGCTGATGATTACTATTTGTTCAGCGATCGTACTTACACCCTGCGTGGCCGGCATAGCGGGAGAAAATTTGCTATCGGCGATAGCGTTCGGGTGCAACTGGTTAGAGTGGATGTGGATGAAGGCAAGATCGATTTTGAATTGCTCCAGGATGAGTAAAAGCGTTTCACCTCCCATAGCTACTAACTCGCTTTTCCTCCCGGCACTCAGAAACGATAATGCTTAATAGACATATCGAGGTTTGGCTGAGTGCCAGGGAGTGTGTCCACAAGTCCGTCCCCCTGTCATTCAGACTCGGGTAACATTGACGTAGCGATGAATCTGAGCTATAATAAGAGCGTAGGCAATAGAAAAACCCTGGTCTCAGCAACAGCTTTTGGCCCGAGACGAGGGTTTGTTTCATCTATAATAGCTTGAGGTGTGAAAGATGGGCAAGAAGGGCAAAGGGATTAAGTCGGTGGTAGATAACCGCCGCGCCCGCTACGAATATCATATCAAAGAAAACCTGGAAGCCGGTCTGGTACTGGTGGGGACCGAGGTCAAATCACTGCGCATGGGCAAGGCCAACCTGCGTGATGCCTATGCTGTGGTCAAAGATGGAGAGATCTGGGTCAACAATTTCCACATCAGTCCCTATGACAAAGGCAACCAGTTCAACCATGATCCTCTGCGGCCCAAAAAGCTCCTTTTGCACCGGCGGGAAATAAACCGCCTGCATGCTTTACAGAGGGAAAAAGGCCTGACCCTGATTCCCTTGAAGATTTACTTCAAAGAAGGCCGGGCTAAAATGGATCTGGCGGTAGCAGTAGGGAAAAAACTCTATGACAAGCGCGAGGATATAGCCAGCCGCGATGCCCGGCGCGATATGGAACGCAGCCTAAAAGAGAGGAACCGTGCTTAGGGTTAAGCTGGGGAAAAGAAATAGCACCCGCAGGGCGCAAGTTCAAAACTTACAACTTAAATGTTTATCACCGTTGACAATATAAACGACAGGGTTTATTATGGCTTTTGCAGTCAGTATTAATTAATATGGGGGCGTACTGGTTTCGACGGGGGATAAGATGGGTTGAGCAGCGAGCCGAGTTGTCGCCAGCTCGTTAAAAAGGTGAAAACTTAAATTAACTGCAGAAGATAATTTTGCACTAGCCGCTTAAGCGGCTCGTCCGGCCAGGTTTCCTAACGGCCTGGTGCAGGGCGTCACTTAGTTAGGGTACCCTGAAGCCTTCTTTCTCGAGGGGCTTTATGGGGAAAACAATCGGGGATAGCTTGATGGGAGCCTGTCCGCGGGCGCCCGGATGGCGAAGCTCAAAACACGGACTGCGCTCGGAGATACTCAGCTGGTCTTTCTTGCGGACGGGGGTTCGATTCCCCCCGCCTCCACCAAATATTCTACCATCTATTGATAAAAAGAATTTTATCGGTGGGCGGTTTTTGTTTTGCCTGTAAATCCAGTAATAAAGCCGTTCCTGCGTTTTAGCGGAGCGACTTTATCGTTTTCTGGAGGGCTATTGGGGGTGGAAGAAATCCAACTGTGAGTTGAATCATTCAAGCATGTCACAACTGACCTTCGATAGATATTTGCATACCGGTAAAGTACAATTTGATTATTAGCACCGATAATCCGAACAAAGGGGGTAAACTTGTGTTTAATATCTCTAATACCGGACAGCGGATTGCATTTTTACGCATGGAAAAAGGGCTTACTCAGGAACAAATGGCCGACCTGCTAGGGGTTACTGGGCAGGCGGTTTCCAAGTGGGAAAAAGGGCGTGCTTTACCGGATACGGCCTTGTTGCCGATAATAGCAAAGGTACTGGATACCTCTATTGATCGATTACTTACCGGACAAGATGTAGTCATCCCGGCTAGTCCGTATGATAATGAATATGAAAAGCAGGAGTATTATTGGGGATTGCAGCAGTCAGTATTAGCGGAGCAGATCGTTAACCTGATGGGCAGTCAATCAGCAGGTAAACGTTTATTAGACATAGGAAGCGGCGAAGGGAGGGATTCCATTTATTTTGCTAAATGTGGTTTCCTGGTTGATGCCTTGGAAATCTCTTTACCCGGGATGGAGAAAACCAAGAGGTACAGCCAGCTAAATGGACTGTCTATAAGTACAATTCATGCTAATATGATTGGTTACGAGCTCACTGATGATTATGATGTCATTTATTCAATGGGGGCTTTGCAGTTTTTACCGCTAGACCAGCGGTTGAAGCATTTTGAAAGGTATAAAGAACACACGCAGGTAAGGGGATTGAACGCTCACCTGGTGTTTGTGGAGAAACCTTTTATCTCATTGGCACCTGACTGGGAGAAAAATGAGTTTTTCTACAGGTCGGGCGACCTGGCAGGCTATTATCATGATTGGGAGATTATTTATTACGATGAACAAATAATAGATTGTATGTCAGCCAATATCTCACATCAACATGCAGTAAGCTCGATCATAGCCCGAAAAATAGAATGAAAAATAAGAGCGCAAATTCGAATACCACAAAAAACTAGAAAACCTTCAAAATAGTGGAGATACGCCATCATGAAAAATATCTTGTTGGTTTATACAAGGATAAGGATAAATGCTGTCCGAATTGGTCCCCATCTGGCATGCATTGTCGTAATGCAAAAGTTGAATTGACAAGCTTTCATGATAAAATAGAAATAAGGTTGGTTAATATTATCAGGCAAAGCAACCGGTTTGGGTTCCGGCCCACACACATAACTCTTTAGGGGGTAAGGCAATGGCTGACAATGCATTGATGAATCGCATCAGTTCAAGTCCAGACATATGTCATGGTCAAGCTTGTATAGTTGGCACCAGGATTCCGGTTGCGGTTATCCTGGACAATTTAGCCAGTGGGGTAATGAAAGAAGAATTGTTAAGGGACTATCCTTCATTGACGTCTATTGATATCGATGCAGCTTTGGCGTATGCGGCTTTGTTAGCTCGTGAACGTCATGTGGCGATTTGAGGTTGTCATGAGATTTAAACTGGATGAGAATCTGCCATGGAGTATTAGTAATATAATGATTGATTACGGGTATGATGTAGAAACGGTATTGTCCGAAGGTCTGAATGGTTGCTCGGATGATAAGCTTATTAATACTTGCACCCGGGAACAAAGAATTCTAATAACCCTTGACTACGACTTCGCTGATATCCTTGCATATCCACCACAAACATATGCGGGAATAATTGTCATAAGGGCCAAAAATCAAAATAAATCACAAATACAGGTGCTCATAACCAAGTTACTTATCTTGTTTGAAGACTATAATCCAGCAGGATCATTATGGATTGTGGAAGAAGACAGGGTCAGAATTCGCAAATAATCTTTGGCAGTATACAACAGTGTATGTCAAGATCTATTATGAGCACAAATTAACGGCTTAAGCCTGTGTCAAAGGGACGGGGGTATTGTCACGCCCTTGACACCTTTATATGTCGCTAAACGGGCAGGCATGGAAACCTGCCCCTACGAATAACATGGTAAATTATTGGTAGGGGATGGGTTCCATCCCATCCCGCATATGACTAAATGCAGATTTGTATCTGGGGAAAGAAGAAAAACAACGCTTAATCGATGCGGATTAACTGGAATTAATAGAGGTGTTGTTTCAAGGATATAAATGTGACAACACCCCCGTCCCCTGATATGGAAGGGCCTTGTCAAGCCCCCCAACAAAGTTTTAAAGACAAAAATAGTCCATCCAGTCCAAGTAATCACCAACGTTTGAGTTGCCTTAGGAAAATTGGGATATAATAAAGTTGGCTCTTACCCATCTGGAGGATAGGGCAATGCTGAGGAGCAACCCGAGCGCCAGAGGGGGTTCTGCCGGGGATAGCAGGGGTAACTTTGTTGCCCCTGATCCTTCATTGCTATCCTTGTGCAGAATAAAAGCGGTACCATTAAGGCACGAGCATATAGGTACCAGCAAAAAATAAACCAGGGTTCAGTATTGCTTCTAAAACATTACCCTGGCTGAGTATTACTTATTTTTTATGTTGGGTTTGGGCTTTTCTAGTTATCTTTTATAAATACCACCTTGCCGTTGTCCAGTGAGGTTGTCTCATCGTCAATAATCCCATAGCCGCTGGTCTTAAGTATTTGCGTAATAAACCATCCTGCCTGACTGTTATCGGTCAGCTTCTCTACCACCATTTTTTCAGTTGCTATAGCATGGGTCTGGCCGGAAAAGATCTCCGGGAAAGAAATGGTATACTCGACTTTGGTATCGCTAAGCTCGTTCCGGCTTTCTATGGTGATAGGACCTACCTGAGGACTTGAACAGCCGGTAACCCAGTAAGATTGACGGACATAAGCGCTTTTATCCGCTTCCTGACGCAACAGGGGTGACAAAGCTGAATACTGCAGAGCTCCATTGCGGGTTTGCATACCCCGACCCCATAATTTTACGGCTTCTTCGGCACTGTCAGGAATAAGGGCGTTTTCTATGCGTTCAATTTCGGATTTGATTTGCTCTAGGTCAGGGGTTTGAATGGACAGTATATTGGCTGCTTCATTATAACTAACCCGGGCATTAAATAGGTATCCCAGCCAGTCCATAGGCAGATAATAATGGCCATAGTGGTTTTCAATGCTATTTGCCACACTGCTATGTTCATAAGTGCCGTCCGGGCAGGTAATAGTGATGGTTATATAAGGGCGGGGTGCGGGCAGGGTCAGTCCTTCTCTTGCCGGCTCAAACTTTTCCAGATTCAACACAAAATGCCGGTCGGGCAGCAGTTCAGGTAACCCCATGTCCTTAACCTTATCCGGCAAGGGACAGATTTGATCGTTAAGTTTCTCAACAGGAGACTTTAGGACCCTGGCATAAGCGCTGAATTTCTCCATACTATAGAAATCCTGCGGAGTCGTAATAGTTACCGTACGGGTGGCGGCATCCCATTCTACCGAAGTGGCTCCTAGTAAATCGGCTGACCACCGCAATGGTACCATGACTTGGCCTTCGATTACACTCATATAAGGGGGAACATTTACTATGGCGCCATTTAATTGCACCTGCAATGAAGGAGCTTTCAATTTCTCCAGCATATTAGCTGCATTGTCCAAGGAATCTTGAAGGTTATCCAATTCAGCTTTCTGCTGCGCACTCTCTTCTGGAGTCAACCAGACCCCTTCATTCCTTAATTTTTCACGAACATCATTCTCACCTGCGGCAGCATTGGCAAAACCGCTGGTATTCACTGCAAAAAGCATGAATACTAACACCAAACCGGACATTAACCATCTTTTCATTATAATGATCATTCCTTTCTCTGTATTCCGTTTATAAAATATCATGTAGTATTCCTCTAACCCTCACTCTTTGCTTCCTTATGTCGCTAAATATAAATGATGTGTCTTACTATTCCTTTTTACTACTCAAATTCCAAACACCTGTAAGCATACAAAACATACTTATAGCCCATAGGATTCCATAAATCCCAAGAACTAAAGAGTTCACTTCTGAGCGCTGATTTTTTCGATGTGCTGCGGATCGCTGGTTGTAGTACCGTCACTTATAGCATTGTTGTCTGTAGAATCTTCGTTAACTACGATCCAAATTGAGGCCTGTCTTTTAGCTCCGCTCTCGTCGGTCAACATTGGCTGGATTAAGTTGACTTCTACTTCGCCGTCCTCCCATGCAAATTTGACCACGGCCAGTGGGGTTTCCGCATTTTGGTCTTGATAAGATCCTGTCACCTTTGCTCCTACAAGGTTTAATTGATGAATGGCAGCCGATACTGGATTCTCAAAGATCCCGGTTTTGCCCCGGACATTTTTATCTGCCTGAGCCTGATAAGTAGCTGCTAAATGCATAAAATCAGGGAATCCGGGCTCGAATGCCACATCAAAGTCAGCCTTGCTTTTAATGCTTTTGAAGAACTTCATCGTGACCTGCGTCGCCTTATACGCGCCCTCGATTTTTTTCACCGTAATAGTTTCTTTCCCCACATAAATTGAGGGGTCTGATGTCCTGAAATAATAATACATATGAATAGTTGAATTATCCTCTATGTCTATCACATAATCTTTACTCCAAGGCCATGGGCTGGACCAACCCATCCAATACTCTCCATTTTCCGCTATGCCGCCGATTGTTAAGTATAGCTCCTCGCTTTCACACAATTCGTGAATAGTCCTTGCATCTCTCTGCGAAAACGCATCTGCCCATTTAATGGCGAAAGCCTCGATCTCTTTTTTGTCGTCATTGCTCAAACCCTCTACATTATTTGGTGCTGCAGTAAAGGTATAACCGACAGCAAATATAGAAATCAACAGTACGGCAATCAATGTCGTGGTCTTCATTTTCTTATTCTTTGCAATTAGAGTGATTCTCTCCTTTATCCCATTTGTACTGCCGTACATGGTAGTTGCCATTTGCAAAACATCGCCCTTATGATCACTTTGCTTTATTAAGTCTACTAAGGTCCTGCTATAGGCCAGCCTATCTTCCTTTCCGATCTCTTGCAGTACACCGTAATCACAGGCCAACTCACAATCTCTTTTGGACATTATTGCAGCTACCCATACCAAAGGATTGAACCAGTAAAATGCCAACAGTCCACCCCTGACAATAGCCCAGATCAAATCATGGTGCTTGTAATGACATAGCTCGTGAGCAATAGCAAAACGAAGCTTTTCCTGATCGGCAGCTACCTCAGAAGGAACATAAATGGCCACTTCTCCTTTGTATCCCATGAGACATGGGGAATCAAGACCTTCTACCACATATACTGACAGCAATTTTGTTGTTTTAATATCGGCCTCTCGATGAATAAGCCCTTTCTCGTCAACGGCTAGCTTACCGTTTTTATCTGCTCTAACGGACATTAGGAACATTCTGTTTTTAGAGATCTTCTTACCAAACTTGCGGTTCACATGAACGAACCATAACACTAAAGCAAAAGCCCCTACTGCCCAGACAATCATCATCAAAAGCTGCCAGTCTATGGCCGCTGCAGCGGAAATTCCCTCACCACTGGTCATGACACCAGTTTGCACATTATTCATAATCAGTACGGCATTATCAATTGCTTCCGCCTCTGCATGACCTGCAAGGACCTGCTCGACATCCGAAGCTCCTCGAATTGTTGCTTCAGCACTGCTTATTGCATTCATTACACTGAATGCACTTTCCACAGGGCGAAGGTCAAACAATCGAAAGGCTGCTAGCCTGAGCGCCACAAGACTCCAGAGTCCATACTGCACCATGGGATTAATTTTTCCCTTAAACGCAAACCTTATGGCGAGGATAATCAAAATCAGCACAGATGAAGATATAATTGTATCAATCATTTCTCTTACTCCTCAGCCCTTTTTAATATGGCATATAACTCTTCGATTTCTTCCTTTGATAAACTGTTTTTCTCAACCATTGTGTTAACCATCAGGCCCAAGCTTCCGGAATAGACTTTGTCGAGAAAGCTTTCAGTTTCTTCCAATGCCGTTTCGGCACGCTCCACTACAGGATAATATTGCTTTGCTTTAACCCCTTGCTCATATTTTACCGCCCCCTTGGATTCCATACGGCCGAGCATAGTAATAATAGTGTGCTTGCTCCAGCCTGTGGATTCTTTCAGAGCAGACGTAAGCTTGGTAATAGTTTGAGGAGCTGATTTCCATAGCACATTCATGATATTCCACTCACCATCAGATAAATTGATTCGTTTCATATTTATAACCATTCCTTTCGCTAACGCTCAGGCACAAAACGTGATGAAAGAATTTCTTTCAGATTTAATCCTCCTTTTAATAAAGGTTGACATCCGTTTACCTAACAATATTATTGTGGTATACATATGTCAACCTGTTCTTTAGAATTATCTGTTTTGTTTTTTTATCAATTTCTAAAAGTTTTCATTACGAACATCCATCTTTTGCGTATGATTCACTTTATAATCATGCCCTGCGGTAGGATTCATACGATAATCAATCCTTAGATTTTCTCCGTTTTCACTTTTCAGCCTGCATTCCCAGAAACACGTAACGAGAATGGCCCGAACCCCCATTAGTACCTGAAAGTTCACTCGTTATGCGTTTTTCTCATAACGATGGCTTTGAAAGGTTGGTGGGTTTTTATAACACCCGATTTTACTGTGTTTATACTGAAACCTCGTTATGAGTAGTCGAGAATGCAGGTTTCAGCTCAATTCGGTCTGTTGGCATATCCTTAGCATATTGTATTTGACGAGCTAACTCCCGTACTTTATTCGAATCACTTGATGAAATATTTTTGTAAAAATAAAGTAAGCCAAAATCGTAGAGGGCCTTTGTATTTTCAATTTCTTCCTTTTGAGTATTGTTGAGTAATTGTCATTAACAATTCCATATTAGTAATGCACACCCCCACCTTGGGCGAGGAACAGCAAATGGCTTTCATAAAGCAAAAACACGATATTTAAGGCATTGGGGGCTGAGTTTATCGCTCTTGTTTTCCAAAGCAGATAAAAGCAAAAACGGATAGCCATTTGACTATCCGCATCTGCTTTGGAAAACCCGTCGAGTCGCTCGGTTCGCTCTCCAGCGTTGCCCTATCCTGCACGACGGTAAAAGTATTCATATTGTTGACAGGTTTATGTTGATCTATACGCCTTGCAGAGCGGGTGTGCATTTTATTTGTGCAAAGCTTTGGGGGCAGTACCCTTGAAATCGTTAAAAGATTGACCAGGGGTGTGCATTTGTATCATTTTATAGTAGGGTAGCCATGTGAATCCTCGTACATCTGTCAAGATGGCCGATAATTGGATATATAGAGGGCCTCTTCATTGTGAAGAGGCCCTGTTGTATTAAGGCGGTACTTCATTTCGTTTTCTGCTTGCTGCTGGTTCATAGCGTTCTCCTTGAATTTTTAACCGTAGTTATGTCTCCAAGGAAAGAATAAGTCAAGTAAATATATGAACCTAGGCTATACGATCAATGTGCTTTAGGAAATAAATGGCTGGATGTTTGATACTATTGTAACGGTGCGTTACAATAGTATCAAACATAGCTTTGGGGGATTATCTATGGACATTAAAGAAGAACTGTTTCGGGAGGATTATCTATTTACACGGGAAGATATTTTAAAGTCATTAGAGTTATTTGTTGAACACGAAAGATTAAATGAAGAACCCGCCTATTCAGGTGAAGTTGTAAAAAATAGGGTTAAACTTTGCGAAAAGTTTATTGCAGCAGTAAAGAAATCCAAACTTCCGGTCTTAACAGAACTTTGGTGGTACTATGAATATCAGTTCTTAGGAAACAGCATGGAACTGAATTTATGTCAGGCTGATGAGATCGAAGTTGAAAATGATGAAATCAGTGGCATGACCTCAACTGTGGAACACACGTTAATTACGGTCGAATGCGATTACCTAACAGTTGACCAATATTCGGCTATGCTTGGGGTGGAGCCTGTTACAGTAAGGCAATGGATACGGCGCGGGAAACTAAGGCATGCAAAAAAGAACGGACGTGACTGGTTGATTCCCGATACTGAAGATAAGCCCCGCCGTGGATTTACCAGTGTTCAGTATATTGTAGAAAATGAAGCACATATCGAAAGTAATGAATTTCCGCTGCTGTCGGTATGCGAATCAATATTTATTTTGCAAGATGAAGATAACAAAAACAAATTCATTTGTTATCTTAATAATTATAAAACTAAGTTCAATAGCAAGCTTGAACTGACAAGAAGCGAAGTTGAGCGGCTGGAACATGCAATCATTGAATCAGGCAAAGCAAGAGTTGAAGGGAGTATACAATATATCCCTTATTTGAGAGATCCGGAGGACTGAGTAAGGTATGCTCTCTATTACGTTTGCTTTCCAATCGAATAAGTTGTGCCAGGCAAATCTTATTCAAACAGGAGTGCTTGAAATGGCCGGGTAGTTCGAACCTGGATGAGAAACACACCAGGATATTGCGGCAGTTGGTGAATGTAAAACCGTGGGCCAACCAACGGGACAGACCCGCTATATACGGCAAGGAGGCGCAGCCTTATCATGAATAGAATACTTCTGGTAGAAGACGACCTAAATATATCCAAAAATTTATCTCATCTGCTTTCCTCGGAGGGCTATTCGGTCGTGCTTGCCGACACCCAAAAGGTGGCGCTAGCCAAGATAGAGAAGGAACATTTTGATCTACTGATACTTGATATCGCGCTTCCCGATGGCAACGGTTATATTGTATGTACCGCCGCCAAGCGAAGCAGTGATGTTCCGGTCATCTTTTTGACCGCTTCCAATGACGAACTCAGTGCCGTCACAGGGCTTGACCTGGGTGCTGATGATTACGTGGTCAAGCCGTTTCGCCCGATGGAGCTTCTGGCCCGAATTAAAAGCGTGCTCAGGAGAAGCGGAAAAGCGGAGTCCGTTTTTGAGATCGGAAACCTTAGGATCGATTTATTGCATGGCACGGTTTATAAAAACGGCACCGAGCTGTTTTTGTCGGCGTTGGAATATAGGCTGCTGCTGGTGTTCGCCAATAACCACGGCATTGTGCTGTCAAGGGACAAGCTGCTTGGCGAGATATGGGACATAGCCGGAGAGTTCGTCAACGATAACACATTGACAGTCTACATCAAAAGACTGCGCGAAAAAATCGAGGATAACCCGCAAAATCCGCAAATCATCAAAACCATACGGGGGCTCGGGTACAGGCTGGGAGAATCATGATGGCGTTTTTACGAAACCGGGAGATCAGGATTTTTGCATTGCTGATGGCGGCAATCTGCGTTATAGCCGTAATAACCGGTTTTGTAATCAGCTTTATAACCGGAGTCTTCACGACTATATTATGCGGCCTATTCTGTATGGCCTTTTTTGTTTTTACCAGAAAAAGATACCGGGACATCGCTTTTTTGGGCGAACAAATCGATATCGTCCTGCATGGGAAAGATGGATTTGATCTTAATATGTTCAATGAAGGCGAGCTGTCCATTCTGCAAAGCGAAATCCACAAAATGACGGTGCGGCTTAAAGAGCAGTCGGACATGTTAAAAAAAGAAAAAGTGTACTTATCCGATTCTATTGCGGATATCGCCCATCAACTCAAAACGCCGCTGACGTCTATCAATATGATCGTCTCATTTCTCGGCCATTCCGATCTGGAACCCCAGCATCGCTTGGAGCTTGTGGGTGAGATGAAAAGCCTCCTAGCGCGGATCGACTGGCTCATAACCACGCTGCTCAAAATATCCAAAATCGATGCGGGCACAGCTATCTTTCAAAAGGAGCCGGTATCCGTCCCCATCCTGCTACAAAAAGCCGCCGAGCCTTTTTTGATTCCTCTTGAACTCAGGAATATTGAGCTTCGTGTAAACGGAGACGGAGTCGCTCAGTTTACCGGCGATTTGCGGTGGACCTCGGAAGCCATCGGGAACATCCTTAAGAACTGCATGGAACATTGCGAAAATGGCGGATTGATCGAAATTGATTATACCCCAAACCCCCTTTTTACAGAAATCATAATCAAGGATAATGGCTCCGGAATCGACGCTGATGACTTGCCCCATATTTTTGAGCGGTTTTACCAGGGTAAAGACGCCAAAGACTCAAGCTTTGGGGTGGGGCTTGCCCTTGGCCGCATGATTCTGTCTCTGCAAAACGCTACCATCAAAGCGGCCAACCGCACTGACGGCGGAGCCTGCTTCACAATAAGGTTCTACCAACAGGTTGTGTAACCTAATGGACAGTTTTGCATAATGGAAAAATCCAACCTGTCATTCTGAGCGTTAGCGAAGAATCTCTAAGATCCTTCGGCGTTGCCTCAGGATGACAATTCTAAAATGCCGGTTATTTTTAAGAAAAAAACGAATTATGCAAAAACCTCAATAAGGTGACATTATTGTTATATAGAAGTCACCGAGGTGTCATTTGGCCCGGCTATACTAAGGATACAACCAAATGATGGAGGAATGAGGATGGAAATTCTTAAGGTCGATAACCTATATAAAACTTATGGTCGAGATGAAAACCTCGTTAAAGCACTTGACGGGGTATCTTTTTCTGTGGAGAAAGGCGAGTTTGTTGTCATTATTGGGCCATCGGGCTCAGGAAAATCCACGCTCCTGCATATGCTGGGCGGGGTGGATACGCCCACATCTGGCCATGTCTATGTGGATGGTAAGGATGTTTACGCTCAAGATCCGGAACAGTTGGCTATATTCAGACGCCGGCAGGTGGGGTTGATTTATCAGTTCTACAACCTCATCCCGGTGCTTAATGTGGTGGAAAACATTACCCTTCCGGTATTGATGGACAACCGTCAGGTCAACCAGGAGCGGCTGCATGAATTATTGCAAACGCTCAACCTGACCGACCGTGCCGAACATCTCCCTAACCAGCTTTCCGGCGGTCAGCAGCAGCGGGTATCCATAGGCCGGGCACTCATCAACGCGCCCGCCATCGTGCTTGCCGACGAACCGACCGGCAATCTTGACAGCAAAAACGGGCAGTACATCGTTGAGCTTTTAAAGCTGAGCAACAAAAAATATCACCAGACGTTGATTATCATCACCCACGACGAAAACATCGCCCTGCAGGCTGACCGTATCATCAGCATCGAGGATGGGAGAATCTCCAAAGACGAGGTGATCCGCAGATGAATGTCTTCAGCAAAATTACATTGAGCAGCTTGAAAAAGAACCGCACCAGGACCATTGTCACCATTATCGGGGTTATTTTATCGGTGGCTATGATAACTGCCGTCACAACACTCATTGCCTCGCTGCAGAGTTTTATGATCCGGAATGTAATTGCCACCGATGGGGACTGGCATGTTCAATTTATGGAAGCTGACTCCGCTTTGGTGCAAAGACTGTCTGCGGATAACGAAGTAGCAGCGGCTGCGGTCAGTCAGAATATCGGCTATGCGGTGTTGGAAGGGGGGCAAAACGAAAATAAACCATATCTGTTTGTAGCCGGATTTGATGATAAGGCAATGGAGATGATACCGATACGGCTGCTCGACGGGCGGCTGCCGCAGAATGACCGCGAAATCGTTATCAACAGCCAAATAAACAACGCGGGAGTAAGATATAAAATCGGCGATACGCTGAATCTTACTCTGGGCCATCGGGTGCTGGCAGGCAAAAGGCTGGGGCAAAATAACCCGTTTGTCCTCGATGACCAGAACGGCGCTCCCCGCGAAAGCTTTGTGCCGGAAAGCCCAAAGGCCTATACCATCGTGGGGATATGTGAAAAGCCGAGGTTTGAGGACTATTCCGCGCCTGGCTATACCGTAATCACCAAGATGAACCTGGCGGAGCTGGGCGATGCCGACCGGGTAAATGTTTTTACCAAGCTCCGGTACCCGGCCAAGGTATATGAATTTGCCCAATCAGTCGGGGGCGGCTCCGGTTATACCTACAACAATGACTTATTGCGGTACATGGGCATCTCGAAAGATGAGACCTTCAACGCGGTCCTGTACCGCCTGGGCGGCATTTTCATCCTGCTGATTATGCTTGGCTCCATTTTGTTGATTCATAACTCGTTTTCCATTTCAGTCGCCGAGCGCACCCGCCAATTCGGGATCCTTTCCTCGGTGGGGGCAACCCCCCAGCAGTTGCGCAGATCAGTTCTCTTGGAAGGCGCGTGGATTGGATTGATCGGCATCCCGTTGGGCATTATGGCCGGGATTGGCGGCATCGGGATTACGCTTTCGCTGATGAGCGGTATATTTGCGAGTCTGTCTTACAGCGGTGTTCACATGAAGCTGTCACTTTCCCTGCCCTCGCTGGTGACGGCCGGCGTTGTGGGCATCATCACCATTCTGATCTCAGCCTATATTCCAGCCCGCAAGGCGGCCCGGCTATCGGCTATCGATGCTATCCGCCAGACAACCGATATTAAAATCAACGCCAAAAAGGTGAAAACATCAAGGCTGGTGCCAAAGCTCTTCGGTCTGGAGGGGACATTGGCCCTGAAAAACTTCAAAAGGAACAAGAAAGGATACCGGAGTACGGTGATCTCGCTGTTCGTCAGTGTCGTACTGTTTATATCGGCCAGCGCCTTTGGTATCTATCTCCAGGAAAGCGCGGAAACAACCATCAATGAATCCGGCTACGATATTCTTTTTAGGTCCACCCAGACCACAGATGAAGAGCTGCTGCTATATGAGAAACTGAGGAACGTGAGCGGCGTTTACGACAGCGGATTTTATAAAGCCCTTTATTTTGAAGCGAGCCTGCCTAAGGACCGATTAACGGAGAGATATTTGGAACATTATTACGGGGATTCGCTGCCGGCGGGTGATATGGTTCCCATCAATGTGGCGTTGTGTCTGGTTGATGACGGGACTTATGCGGCTTATGTAAAGGACCTCGGGCTTGACCCGCAGAAGTATGCCGGTGAAAACACCGACAACATGATTGTCATAACCAAGATAAATAAATACGATGATGAAACCGGACGGTATGTGTCGTTCGATGTGCTCCAAGGCAGCTTGCCCCTGTCCCTGCAGCTCTTCGCTCCGGGTGAGCCATCAGGCGGGAGCCAGCCCGGCCCGGAGATTACCGTCACATATATAGCCGACCGGATGCCGGAAGCTATTTCCGAATCCCGTGGTGCGGGCTTCTTGGTTTTTGCTCCCTATTCTATGAACAGCCGCTTTAGCGAAACTCGTGATGAACATCTGACATTTGCCTTTTTGTCGACCGACCCCGGTAAATCAGCGGAAGAAATGAATGCTATCCTAAAAGATGAAGGTATTTTTTCCGGATACAGCCTCTACAATATAGCTCAGATTCAGGAACAAAACCGTAATGTGATTATTTTGATCAATGTCTTTTCCTATGGCTTCATCCTGCTGATCTCGCTTATTGCCATTGCCAACGTATTCAACACGGTTTCCACCAATATCAACCTGCGCCGGCGCGAATTCGCCATTTTGAAATCGGTGGGCATGAGCTATAAAGGCTTTAATAAAATGATAAATTTTGAATGTGTTTTTTATGGGCTAAAGTCTCTGTTATATGGACTCCCGGTTGCGTTCATCATTACTTACTTGATCTATAGAAGTGTCATGACTGGCGCTGATGTTGCCTTTTTGGTGCCATGGATGAGTGTGGGTATCAGTGTTTTCAGCGTATTCCTGGTGGTGTTTGTCACCATGATGTATTCCGTCAGCAAGGTCAAAAAAGAAAACACGGCGGATGCACTCAAGAAAGAGGCATTGTAATTCAGTGCCGAAATAAATACTGCTATCGAAAAATAAAAGTATAATCCAACCTGGCTTTTCTATGGCTTTATCGGCGGGATCGTGATCTGTGCTTTCCAGTTTTGCCTGTCGCTGGTGATCCGCAGTTTTGCCGTACCGCTGGGGATCGCGTTGATCGGCGGCATATTAGGGCTGGTGGCGATGGCCAAGGGGTATGGGGTATGGTTCCCAGCTATTGCGTGCATTTCCGCCTTCAGTATATTTCTGAATATAGAAATATACTGAAATCTGTAGTATAATAAAAAAAACTATTTGGGGGTTACCATGCTGGATTATATGACTGTGAAGGAAGCGGGAGAAAAATGGGGCATCGGAAGCCGGATGGTAACGCTTTACTGTGCAGATGGGCGGATTAAAGGGGCGGAGAAAATCGGCAATATGTGGCTGCTCCCTAAGGATGCAGAAAAGCCTAAAGATGGCAGGTATAAAAGGGGGCTAAAAAATGGGAAGTAGTATGAAAGAAATGCAAAATAACATTATAGGGTCCTTCCAATCGCTCTTTGGAAAGGAAGAACTGCTTGCGAAAGTAATCGAGTGCTTCCCCTATCCGATTCAGGTTTACGATCCGGACGGAACCTCGGTGCTGGTGAATAAGGCTATGCTGGCTGAATATCATACGATTAGCCCGGACATGGTTGTCGGGAAATACAATATATTCAAAGATCCTTATATTGTCGCCTCGGGCCAGCTCCCCGTGTTAAAGCGAGCTTTTCAGGGAGAAACGGTCTTTTTCCCGGATATCAAAGTGCCTTTGGAAGATATTGCGGAGCGATACGGAGTAGAGGACTTCGATATAGAGGCCGTATACCAGGATATTACGGTTTTCCCTATTCTGGACGGCGAAAAACGGGTGATCTATGTCGCGGCATTTTTAATCAACAGGAGGGTTTATCGCGGCAAGGATGAAATTGAAAAGGCAAAAGAATACATAGAAATCCACTGGCTGGAAAGGTTTGACTTGAACGAAACGGCAAGGGCGGCCTGCCTCAGCAAAGCCCATTTCACAAAGCTGTTCAAGAAGCATACCGGTGTAACGCCTCATGAGTATTATACCAATTATAAAATCAGCAAAGTGAAGGAGAAGCTGCTGGATGCCAACCTTTCCATCGCCCAAGCCTTTGCCGCCTGCAACATGGACTATAACGGCCATTCCGCCCGAGTATTTAAAAATAAAACCGGACTTTCCCCTTCTGCTTACCGGAAAAAGTCAGAATAAAAAATTGCCATAAAAAGTAATAAGGGAAAGCCCGGCTTTTGTGTGTACGAAAGCCCGGCTTTTTTTATTGTGAATAAAACAAGGTTCCCGGGATCCGTCAGCAATCCTTGAATGCGTTGACGGGTAGGGGCTCTTATTTTCAAGATAGCACTTTCCTTACTAATTATAAGCATATTCAACCTATCCTCACAGCCAGCCGGCTAATAAAATATTGATAGCCATAATGAAAATATCGGCACTTTGGCTGGAAAGGAGCGTTCATATGGGCGGTAAAACGAAAAAGCAGCTGCTTGAGGAACTGTCGGAAGTACAGAAAATGTTGGAGAAAAGAACAGAGACTCAAGGTCATATGATAAGAAAATTTCAGACGCTTATCGAAAATGAGGGGCTGTTTTCTCAAATAATCGACTTTCTCCCTTATCCCCTCGCTATATTTACACCACAGCATACACTGTCCATGACAAATAAGGCTTTTGCGGCGGAAACAAAAACGCGGGTAATGTATCCGGAAAAAGGAGCCGCACGCATTCTTCAACACAAGATCAATGATATGCAACTGGCTGCCGCCATCACAGGGGTCTTTGCCGGGAATACCTTCTTTTTAGAGGACTTAAAGAACCCGTTTTCCATGTTTTCGGGAATTACGCAACAAAGCGCGTCGGAGCCTGACCTTTTTAATCGGGTCGTTATTTTTCCTGTTCCGGCCGATGATGCTGAAATCACCCACGGCGTGGTTGTGTTTATACCGTGAGCAAACAGGACAAGACAAGTAAACACAGGCCGCTGGCGGTTGCGTGAATAACAAACCCTACAAAAATATCATAGGAGGATAAACAATGAAAACAAAAATTTTTGCATTTATTATTGCCGGTGTAATGGCATTCACCATGCTGTCCATACCGGGCATGAGCGCATTTGCGGAATCACTCCCGACAGGCGGCAGTTTGGAGGCCCCTCAAAATCTGACGGCGGAGCTCAAGGAATGGGAAGATGGAAAGCCCTATTTTGCGCTTAAGTGGACTAACCCTCGAAGCATATGGGAACTGGGACGATACGGCGTCGAACATGGAGAGTGGGGCGCGGAGTATCAGATTGATATGAAGGTCGGCGACGGGAAATGGCGCTCTGACATGGGCGAGAGTCTTTTCGGGAATGCGCTTTCGTTTGATGAAGAATTGGATGAACCCGGAAATTATGTAACAGATGACGTTAAATGCGACCCTATGGATCTCGGTGTGGGCGGTACTGCCGATATCAAGGCAAATGTCTATCATTTGCGGGTGAGATACGCCTATTCAGCTAATCAAGGCAGCGATGACGAGCATTATATATACAGCCCGTTTTCCAATATTGCTTCTATCGGTACCGAAGCGTTCTACAAGGAAGCGTCCGACTGGGCAAAGTCCGAGCTTCAGAAATCCAATGATCTCGGCCTGATCCCCGGCATATTGAAGGGCGCCGATATGACAAAACCGATCACGCGCGAGGAGTTTGCCGAGCTTGCGGTAGTGCTCTATGAAAGGGTTACGGACAAAAAAAGCGAGCCGGTTTCTCCAAACCCCTTTACGGACACGGCAAATCCGCAAATACTGAAGGCCTATAATCTCGGGATAACCTCAGGAACCTCACAAACCACCTTTTCGCCCAAAGTGCTGATTAACCGGGAGCAATGCGCGGCCATGCTGTTCAGAGCGATTAAGGCCATTCACCCCCAGGGTGATTACAGCGTAGCAGGCGTTAAGGATTTTCCCGACCAGAAAAACATTTCAAGCTGGGCGGTTGAAGCAACAAAATATATGAATAAAGTCGGAATTATTACCGGCGACGCCCAGGGCAATTTTATGCCCAAGGCAACCACGCCGGCGCAGGAGGCCGCCGGATACGGCATGGCAACGAGAGAACAGGCCATAGCTTTATCGGTCAGGACCCATGATAAAGCGCCGGATATTAAAGCATCAAGCGCGGGCAATTCCAATCCCGTTGACAATTCATCGGGAAAGGCGGCAAGCAGCGGCGGCCGCTTACCCGCAGACATAATAGCCAGGCTGCCGGGCTGGCTGCCGGACTGGTTTCTCGACATCCCCATTGCTGCCGATGCGGAATTCGGCGCCCTCGGCGGGATATATCCACCCAGTGACGATATGATCATGATTGGCTACACGTCAGAACAAACTCTAGAAGCCCTGTATTATTTGTACGTTGATTTCATGAAAGGCTTGGAGGACTTTTTTACATACAAACAGGATGACGGAAGAGCCTACTATGTTCGCGGCGTCAAGGATGGCTGGGAGATAGATATATCCGTTGCGCTTAGCGGGGGAAATCTAGTGGGGATTCAAGTCAAACCGCATAAAGAGTATTAGTAAAAAGAGGGGAGTTCAATATGAGAAAATTCTTGTCATTGATTTTAATGCTGATACTTCTTGCGGGCATAATTACAGGCTGCGCAGGAGGAAAGTCACATACTGCAGCGCCTTCGGGGACCAATAATCAGAATGAGGCTGAAGCCGGTTTCACGCAAAATGTACCGGATGAAAACGGCGGGAAATCAACTCAACAGGGTAAATCGACAATTTCCGCCGGCTACAATGCCTACAAGCAGGCTCGTGACGCCTTTGACAAGTATGCTTTGGAGCAAAGTCACAGCCATGAAGTTGTAGATGTGGGTATTGGGCTTGTAAGCGCCTTTGAATTGAAGATTATTGAGTATTTACTGCCGCTTGTTTTTATCGGAGAATCGATAAACAGCACAGGACGGTATAACGAGGCCATGGAAACCACCATGCTGCAGACAGGCTGGGCTGACGACGCCAAGCTGACCGACAACGGGGACGGCAACTTTTTAGTGACAGGCACCTCCCGTGATGGCGGCGCAATGAGCATCAGGATTGAATACGATCCCGACCGGGACGATCTTCGCCTGGAGGCGCAAAAGGATGGAGAGCCGGCGCTGCTCTTTGAATATGCGAAGAACGGCGGCGGTTACGCGGCGCAGTATTATTTCAAGGCGATTACGGGCCGTGATTTCAGCGGTGCTAAAGAGCAGATGTGTGTTTACAGAACTATTTTTGATGGGCAAAACGGCTCCTGCGCCCGCTTTGACGGTATAGATGCCGAACCGGAAACTTTGCTTGGCGGCGTTCCCTCGGAGGAAGATTTCATCAGCGGAGCTACTCACTGGTTCACCATTGCCAATGGAGAATTTACAGGGAAACTGAACGGAAAGGCTTTTTAGCCAGCGCAGCAGTGAAAATATGCACAAATTTTTCAAGGAGGAACGGCAAGTGAAAAAGAGATTTTTGTTACCCATATTAATCTTAATAACAAATTGATTGGAGGGGAATTATACTACACTATAGATGATGAGAGTTTTGTATTTGGGGCTATGCATGACGAATGAATAACAACAAATTTATTTTTCGCATATAGTTGCTGTAATTTGCCCCAAACGCAAAAATCATTTGCGGTGAGTGTGGCGGTTTTTATGGTTCCAAGGTCTGGGGATCAAACACCAAATATCGGCGTACGGTATGGCGGTGCAATAAGAAGTATAAAAACTATAGGCCTTGGCAGTCATTGATAAAGTCATAATTCATGATGCTGATGACATCCATTTTACTTTCAGAGACGGTACGGTAATTAAAGTTTAATAATTATAAACAACTAATCCGCAGGGCTGGCTACCATTCCGTTGTGCGGATTTTATTGTTTCTTTCTGAAGAGTGCTATTTTGACAGTAAAGCTAAAGAATGAGCAAAAAGATGTTGACAATAGGTAACATGTTGCATATAATAAATGCGTAACATATTACCTTAATTATATTTGCGAGGTTGTACTATGAATCAATTAGAACAGAAGGCATACATTTTCGGGACGATATTTGCCTTGTCAAACAAATTGCAGGTGATTGGGGATAAATTTGATAAAAATATCACCATTAAACAGTGGCTGCTCCTGGTAAGTATTTCAAAATTCGAGGAACCACCGACAATAAGCGAAGTAGCCAACTATGTCGGCTATTCTCGCCAAAATGCCAAGCGAATGGCGGCTGTGCTGCAGGAACGAGGCTTTGTAACCATAGCCAAAGATGAAAACGATGCACGAGCTCTTCGCATTGCACGGACGCCAAAGTGTATAGAATACTTTGCCGGGCGCGATCAGAGGGAATTGGAATTCCTGGAGGAGATTTTCAATGGATTTGATGCTGAATTAACCGCTGGTTTTTATCAGGGCTTATCCAGGCTTGAAAAAAATATTGCAACGATGATATAGATAATGATGCAAACGACAGTTAAGGGGTTGTCGTGTCATCGAGATAAAACCAAATCAGAATTTGCCAAGGATTCAAACCCAACCCGAGAAAAATGGCTGTGTATAGACAACTATGGTGCGGTTTTACTATATGGCGTAAAGCCGAGTATATGAGGAGGGGCTGGCATAAATAAAAAAGGTATCCGAAATCTAGGCTTATTTATTTCCATTGTTATTATAAGCGGGTGGTTAGGGGTCCTGCTTGATTCTGTCCTCACCGAGCAGCCCGAAGGTGATTCTCTTGGTATGGGTGTATGGTTGGTATTACCTCTGCTGACTGCCTTGGTAATCATTTTAATTTCACGGTTCAGTTGGAAAGAACTTGGCTTAAAACCGAACTTTAAAGGCAATATAAAATGGTACCTGGCTTCGATTCTTATTTTCCCGGTTGTAACCGCCATCGTTATGCTAATTGGAGCAGCCACGAATTGGATAGACTTGTCCGCATTTGCTCTCAGACCTTTTATTGTCGCGTTTGGCAGTACTATGTTCGTTAATTTTATTATTGATATCTTTGAAGAGACTGCCTGGCGCGGTTATCTGACTTCCCAACTTCTCAAACTAAATCTTAATGACTGGAAGCTATATCTTATCGTCGGTTGTGTGTGGGCCGCATGGCATATTCCATATTATTTGGTTTTTTTGCCGGAGGCAGATATACAAGCGGTAATGCCAGTCAGTCGGGCTATCTATGTTGTCGTTGCTTTTACCACTTTCTTATGCTGGACGGTGATGTTTACTGAACTTTTCCGGGTAACAAAGTCAGTCTGGCCCTGTGTTATATTGCATACGGTGGAGGATTCACTTATAAATTTGTTAGTTATATCAGGTTATATCAGCATTGCTGTCGGAAAAGAAATACTGGTTTCCCCTATCAATGGAATCATTGCTTCAATTTTGTATTTAGCTGTTGGGCTGGGAATAAGAGCCTATAGAATAAAAGCTTGTGGAATGCGATCAGACCAAATCCTTATTAGTAAAGCTGAAGAGTGTTCAGGATGAGGAATAATGAGCGATCCAGCGGTCCATGGAGATGGTGTGTATGGATAGCGCCCATATTGAACTGATCGTTTAAGGAGTTGATTTTTTGTGAAAAGAGGTAAAAAAAATATGGTCTGGAGCCTAGCGGTTGCAGCGTTAATTGCCGGCATATTGATATGGTTTATCGTTCCTTATTCACCTACTAAAGCAGAATTTGCTAAATTGACCAGCTATCAAATGACTAAAACGATGACCCAAGGCGGGATTATTACTTCCGAAGATATTGCAGAATTGCCCCTGCCAGTGCAGAAGTACTTTCAGTATTGCGGATATATCGGTAAATCCAAAATGTCGAATATGATTATGCATTTTAACGATGTTGATTTTGTGTTAACACCAGACAAACCAAAGCTGAAAATAAAATACACCCAGTATAACTACGTAGCAGAACCAGAAAGATTTGCTAATATTAATACAAGTTTGTATGGTATCCCTTTCGAAGGTATCGATGCTTACCAGAATGGTGCAGGTTCCATGAAAGGTGTTATTGCCAAAACTTTTACTTTGTTTGATCAAAAGGGTGAAGCGATGGATCAAGCCAGTCTGGTTACCTGCCTGGCTGAAAGCTTGCTATTACCTACCTTAGCCCTGCAAGAATATATTAGCTGGGAAGAGATTGACGAAACTCACGCTCAGGCAGTGATAAATTTTTATGGAATATCAGCCAGTGGAATCTTTACCTTTGACGATAATGGCGCCATGACCAGGTTCACTACCAATGACCGAGAATATACCGATACCAAAGGCAATAGTCAAAAGGTAAAGTGGTCGGCAGTCTGTGGAGATTATGAAGAGGTTGATGGAATCAAGTATCCATCAAATCTAAAAGCCGTATGGCATTTAGAAACTGGAGATCTGGTATATTTTGATGGCCGAGATATAACCGTAAAATACGACGTGTCCAAGTGAGCCCGCTTTATTAAATGGGGGTAAGAAGAATGAGAATATGCAACCAGTGTCGATCGGAAATGATTAAGTGGTATCCCGCTTACTTCATGTATCGCTTCAGTTCTTCATAGAAGTTTTCGCGGGTGCCTGCAAGGATAACAACAACGGTTTCGCCACCTTCTTCAACGATGGTATAGGCCAACTCGTAGTTGGTTTTATTGTGGAAGATATCGCAGCAATATACGCCGCTAAGATCACCGGTTTTAGGTTCACCATAATAAGGATTCCTTAGAATCTGATCGACAATAGCTTGAAATTTTTCTTTTAGCGGTTTCTCTTTAAGCTTTTTAAGATAGCGTGCGGCAGGAGGCAAAATGACTAATTTGGTCATCAGTCTGCCTCCGAGCCGAAGACATCTTCATAGTTATCGCTTGATGCGTGGCCCTGAGCTGCAAGACGGGCCTCCTCAAGCAAGCGTTCCACAGCGGGACGAACTTGGCGACGGGTTTCCTTAAACTTATCAAGCAGTTCTTGTCCGGAAAGACCTTGGGATATTAAATCAGCCAAAATCTGTTCGTCAAATTCTCCGCCGCTTTCCCGAACGGGACGGATGACGATGGCATTGTTTTGGACGTAGCATTCTACTTCCTTGTCAATGCCGACGCTGTTATAGAACTCAATCGGTATGGTTATCTGGCGTTTCTGAGACACCGAGATGCGTTTCTTTATCATAGGATTTTCTCCTTTGGTTTTAACTTGAGACATTACTGTTCCTCCTTTGGTAGTCTATGCTGATTCAAAAGAAAACATGCAAGGAATCTTTGATTAATTATAGCAAAGAAACAAAGAAAACTCAAGTGTAGGGGGGCAGGAATAAGCATATTCTATTAGGCTTTGTTCTTATTTGTATGAAGAGGCACAGGTTTCATCGAAGAGGAGACAGTTTCTATTTTTACAGGTGTGGGGATTATGGGAAACAGTGGTATAATTTGTATCGGTAATAGATAGTGATATAAGGAATAACCCTAAACAGGTAAGGTTTGCGGAGTTGGACAAAATATTAATCAGGACTGGATTCGAACGAAGGCAGCCGGGCGGCGGTTCCAGCCACTATATTTTACACAAAAGACGGGGATTCCCTGGTTGTGCCTTTTGACCAACCGCATATTAAAGCTGTTTATGTTGAAAGAGCTATAAAGCTACTGGAAGGAGGTAAAATCGATGAATAAAGATCTTGATTACTACATGGCCCTCCCTTATAAGGTGGTTCTTGTTCCTTGTGATGAAGGCGGGTATGTGGCTGAAATACCTGATTTAAAGGGATGCATTACTCAGGCAGAAACAAAAGAAGAAATTGTGGGAATGATAGATGATGCTAAAAGGCTTTGGTTACTTGCAGCTCTGGAAGACGGCAAGGAGATCCCGGAGCCTGGCAAAGAAGACGATTACTCAGGAAAATTCAATGTTCGGGTTCCCAAGACATTGCATCGTACGCTTGTTGAGCTGGCCAGTTCCGAAGGAGTAAGCTTAAACCAGTTTATAACTTATACCCTTTCTCGTGCCGTTGGACTTCGGCCTTTTTAAGGATTAACCTGCTGCCGCAGCTATTTATGGACTGCGACTACGCCGGTGTCTGGGACGGCATAATTGATATCGGCCGAAATGGCCCACATCCATGCGGATGTGGCAAGAAATATAAGAAGTGCTGCGGAATAATGTACCGTAGCACTCATATTGTCGAAGGTTTCTTTATTAGTAGATAATCATAACCTGTTTTGATATAATCCATAACTTTGTCGGCAATTACCTTTTGTCCGTTCCGGTTGGGGTGCATTCCGTCTCTGCAAATTATTTTAGTGAAGTCAGGGAACTGCAAAAATGCACTTCTGACATCAATGAATTTGGTATGGGTTTCTTCGGCAACTTTGCTAATGACTAAACTGTATTTTTCCTGCCAGTAATAAATTTCCGCAACGTTTCCCAGCCATTTAAGAATATTACTCTGGGCAATAGGGTTGTTTTTACTAACCCATTCTAAATATTTATCAGCGTTAAGCGGAGGCAAGGTCATCAGCACGGGAGTAACTTTAATATTTTTTAGCAGTTCTATAGTCTCACGAAGGGCTGTTTCAAATATTTTGATTTCTGTCTGGGGCAAATGGTCGGTATAGGGGTTATCTGCTACTTCATCCCAATTAAAGGTGCAATCATTCCCGCCATATTCAATTAAAACCATATCCGGGTTTTCTTTACTAATGTATCTTTCCAGTTTACCAATTCCTCTGGTTATAGTACTGCCAAACTTTGAAACATTTTTAACAGAACATCTAATTTTAGTGCTGATTGTATCCACATAATTGTCTTGCAGTACAATATATCTGTTCTTGGTTTCATCATATATTACCCCTTTAGAGATTGAATCCCCTGACACCAGGATTTTGATGTTATCGCCATTGTTCATCTCTCTCATATAATCACCTTCTATCATTAATAGGTACCATTATATACACAACATATCATGCCTAATTGCATAGGTCAAACAACAACAGGTTCATCAAAGCTCTTATTTAATGGAGGAGGTAATGACAATTGATCCCTATCATTATTAAAAATCTGGAAAGAGTCAGAACATCCAAGCCTTTGATTCATCCCCTCCATTCCCAGTACAGTAGATTTAAAGGCTTATCGAGCGAAGACAACTCCTGCACTATTTCTTTTTGGATGGGAAATTAAATTAGACTTTCCTTTCTATAAAATGTTTAGTTAGCTTTTAATACTGTTAAATCTCGCTTAAGTTCTTTTAACGCATAGGTTAACAGTGCAAGAATGCTCTTTAGATAGTCGATTCGTTCCTGTGATGCATTAGCTTCTAACAGAAGCTGATTACGAAGGGATTTCTCTCTGGCCACAGCTTCGTCATACAAAATCTGTTCTTTTTGTTTAATTTTCTTTCTCCTAAAAACCAGAAAGAAAATAGATCCAACTAGAGCTAATAGCCCATCATTAAGACCTGGTGTCAAGTATGGCAGATGTGAACTTATAAAGGTGCCGGCAGCATCCTCAGATGGAATATATTCTTCGGGATTGCTTATTTTGCTTGTACCGTATGCATAAATAGCGCGAAAAGAAATATCAGCTTCAGCAATAGTTTGAAGAGTTATCCTAAGTACATTAGCAATTTCACTGCTGCCAATAACCCGGTCTTGATCTTTTAATGCCCGGGAAGCCTCGGTAATAACTATCTCAACCGGTTTTAGTGAGTTTATTGTCGCAAAATTCAAATCAGGCAATAACATTTTCTTTTCTCTTCCTTCCTTTGCTGTAATCAATGGACAAGGAACCTGTCCCCCTTGACCCTCCAATAACTTGAAATACGGACAGTTATGCTTGCTGCTCTCACAAGGTCAATATCATTGATTTTTATAATTTCTTATTTGGTGGTAATAGTAAAACAGTCTCCTGGAGCCTCTCCTATATAAACAACCTTTCCATTTTCGGGAAGCTTCACTGCTTGATTACCGTTTACCGTAGAATAGTAAACACACGATTCTTCATCATAAACAGCAAATGACGCGTTTTCCGGCAAATTAACCGTCATTGTTTTACCGGCATCATTTTGGCTGATAGTATACCATCGAGCATATCCGTTCTCCTGGATTGTGCAGATAGCATTATCCCCCGCATACATATCGGCCATATCTTTTTCACTAATAAAAATCGAGCCAGCATTTGAAAGATATTCTTTCCCGTCAATATTTGAAATTTCAAGGGTTCCTAAATCGCGGCCTGCCATAAGAGGAATTTGTACATCTTGCCAAGCCGTATCAGAATCAACAATTTTATATTGTACGGCATAGCCTGGCAATTCTTTATTGGTGGTGATTTCAAAATGCGAGCTTTCCAGCTTATGATAAGCCTGACTTTGAGGAATTTCATTTACAATATAATATTTTGTTCCGTTTCGTTCATCCCATGCTTTTTGCGATACATCATCTATAATATTAGGCTCTGTTTTCTCATACTCATATGAAGTCATAACCGTCTGTCCCATATTAGGCAAATTAAAAAATTGCTTGATCTGTATATATGTTTTCCCATTTGACTCATTCACAAAAGTCAACTTTTTGCTACCATCTTCGTTGACAAATACACCTTCAGATGTATAAAGATAAATTTCATCAGGTATATCTTTATGTGATAAAGCCGAAATAGTGATTTTCCCCTCTGTTCCAACACTTACATTCATAACCATGGCGTTGTTAGCATAGATACCTGCATATGAAGTTTGTTCTAATGGCATCGAGGATAGAACCGGTGCTTGAAGGTCTCTAGGTGGAATAATTTCTGTAATATCATTTTCGGCTAACAGGGTTTTAAGAAGCAATGTTTGACCCATTACTTGTCCGTAGAAGCTGGAACCGCCTGATAACACAGCCGCAAAAGCCATATTGTATTCAGGAAGCACTATCATGCTGCCATGATACAAGCCTGTATCACCGCCCTTTACTAATGCTTGAATATGGTATTGGCTGTATGGATATGCATCAACTGAATCCCAGCCTAAACCATAGCCAAAAAGTCCTTCGTTCTGTTCAGGCCCTATACTTCTCAGATACTCTTTTTGCATCGTCTTGGTCTTTGCATACTGAGATAATAGTTTTGCCGCAGCTGCATATCCCGGGTCGTTCATATAGGCTTGTCCCAATCGGCATAAGTCTTCAGCTGTTGAGTATACTCCGCCTGCTCCGATCATATTTAAAGTTTCGATAGGTGTTTCTTTTTCATTTATAAATGTTCTTGCAAGACGATTTCTATCAAAGTCGTCTTGAGGTGTTTTGGTATTAGTCATGCCAAGAGGTTCCGTAATATTTTTCTTTATAAATTCTGAAAAACTCATGCCGCTAACCTTTTCAACAACAAGCTCTGCCAGAGTAAATCCGTCATTGCAATAAACGGAAAATTCTCCTGGATCTCCCTTTAATTTTTGTTTGGCAAGCTCTTTTAAAAAATTATCATGATTAAGTGTAGTTGGGTAATCATACATTCCACTGTTAACATAGAGGCTGCCCATTATTCCCGAAGAATGGTTTAAAAGCATCCTTACAGTTATTTCTTTATAGCGTTCATCTGCCATTTTAAATTCCGGAAGATAGGTTGCGACCGGTTCATCTAAGTTCAATTTACCTTGATCTGAAAGCAGCATTATGGCAGTGGCAGGAAACATTTTGCTTATTGAACCTATGCCAAATATTGATTTATTATCTAAGGTCTTGATATTAGCTTTGTGAAAAATTCCGGATGTACCTGAAACGACAATTTTCCCATCAGAAATCAACGCATACTGAACTCCGGAAACTTTATAGTCATTTACAAGAACTTCAGCCAATTCAACGGCTGATTTTTTGACATCAGTATAAATATCGTTTTCAGCAAATGCAATGCTTGGAAACATCATAAATATTGCCACCACTACATAAAACCAAGGTGTTTTTAGTTTTTTCATACTGTTGTCATCCTCCGTATTCCTTTTCTTTTTCCAGTTATCCTGGTTCTAGCCGCAGCAATCGCCCAAAATTGCCAGCTGTCTTTGCATTATATTACCAGGCTAACAAAAAGGCAACAAATTTAACTAAAGAATGCGCAAAAGATGTTGACAATAGGTAATCGTTTGATCTGTGTAAAGAAACGCGTTTTAAATTTTCGCTGTACCGTATTAAAAGAATAGCTGCCAAAGACCACTTGCATTTCAGGGATGATGGAGGCCTTCTGCTTTATAGACAATACTTTGCGGCTTCCTCATAAATTTCGTGATACCTGATTCTTTTCGCAGTAGCCCAAAGTGCTTCGAAATCTGATAAGTATTCTCCTTTGTATAGGGATAAAAGATTTTTTGCTTGCACTTTGGTATTATGAAGCTTAAATTCTTCATATATCCTTTCAAAAAGGTCGATATCGCACGCAATTTCGTCCCGGCAGATAAAATAGCGGTTTTCCCGGTATATGACTGATTCCATTATGCCGGCACATTCAAGGTCATTTTTTATGTGCCTCAGATTTACCGCAATCAGGTTTTTTATATTATTGGATTCCGATTCCCACCAAATAGCGTTATATATTTGTTCTTTTGTAGCCCCCTGGTCGCCTGCATCGAGCAGAAAGGCCAAAAGTTCACGTTCCTTTTTCGACCTAAATTTTAAAAGCTTTTGCCTGCTTCTGTCTTGATAAACGGTAAAGGCTCCCAATGTTTCAATATATACTTTCTTTGGTCGGTATCCGGCAAATTCTATCATCTGCTTGGTAAATTCAGGCTCTATTCCGTAGTTATACGCAAATTCCAGGACTGGGTCGTAAGCCTTCCGCAACCTGAAATATTCATAGAACCCATGGTCGGAGCAAAGCTTAAGATAACGCCCTGTCAGGCTGGTCGCCTTTTCATGATCCTTTGTCTCGATTGCCGCTCTTACAAGTACTCCGTATGCCAGCGACGCATGAAGGAGCATACCGGAGCTCTCTCCTGTCTCTATGCACAGGTTCGCACATTTAACCGCGTTCGGATAATCGGATATAGCGGAAAAATACCCCATAAGTCTGGCCAGGACAAGGCTTTTTAAATAAGCTCCCGCCTGGTCAAGATTTTCAAAGATTTCCCGAACAATGTCTTCCTTCGGGTCATCCGTAAAAATAAGGCTGTAGGTAAGACGCTGCATTTTTGCCCAATGCATCTGAAAATTAGTTTTACGGTAAAGAGGCGCATACTCGTCCGCCAAGGTAAAATACTTTACGGCGGTTTCATAGGATGCGTTTTCGCCGTTCATTTTATCAATAAAGGTATTCTGAAAGTGAATTTCAGCTGCCAACAGGTAGCCTGCCCACATTTCCTCATAGTTTCCTGTATTCCTGAGCCGTTGAAGCTCCTCCGACAGTGCGGACAGTGAACGGCTTCGTTCTCCCAGCATCTGATAAGCCTTGGCCACATAGATGCCCGTACTGTGCATACCCAAATAGTTCAGTTCATCCTCGGGAAGCTCAAGGGATTTTTCGTAATAGTAAACCGACTCCTTCATCCTGCCGGCAAAAAATTGAATTGTGCAAAGATACCTTTCAAACCAACGCATGATCTTAATATTGCCGACATGGGCGCAGCTCTCTATCATATGCCGTGCAAGAGCATAGGCCTCGCCTATCTGCGAATTCCAGCACAGGTTGTACAGCTTTTCGATGACTACAGAATATGCCAGTTCCCCAGTCGGATCGTCAAGCTTGGCGATCAACTCATCAAGCAGCCTGTTTGATTCTTCGAATGAAACGAAATTACGGAGAACCCTTGCCTTATGCATCATAGCCTCAAAATAAAGCTCCTTATCGTCTCTGTTCATTAAGGGTATCGCTGCCTCAAGGCATGCTTTGGCCTGTACAAAATTTCCGAGAACGGACAGAAAAGCACCCTTGGCTACAAGAATTCTTGGATTTAGTTCGACCGCCGCATCATTAAGCGCCCGGAACCATATCCGAAGCTCATTGTAATTGCCGGCTTTTATGTAATCTCTGTAGCATGCGAGGATTATATTTTCCAGAAGTTCGTCATCCTTCGAATCAATGGCGTACCGGGCTGCCCTTGAATACTGCTTATGATCAAAATAGTACCGGGCGGCTTTCTGCCTCAGTAAAGGCATTTGGTCCTTATCTCCCGTTTCCAGCAGGCCGCTTCTGAAAAGCGCGTGGTAGCGATAAAACCCGTCGCCTGTTTTGATGGTGAATATATTTCTGGATACAAGGCTTTCCAGCATGAGTCGTGTATTTTTTTTATTCAGGACATTATCCAGCATCTGTGCGTCCAGCACGTCAAAGCAGGCGGATTTTTTAAGGAAATCCACCATGTCGGAGTTCAGATTGGCTATGCATTCACGGAAAAGGTAGGCATACAAAGTTTCATTGCCGTAGGAAGTAATGTCGCCAATGGATATACCGTTCTCCAGCAATACCTGGAAAGAACGGATGGCCAGAGGCCACCCCTCCGTGGAACCGTAAATGGCGGGATCGTCAAAACCCAGGATACCGACGATTTCTTCTCTTGTAAACGCAAGCTCCTTTTGGGTCAGTTCTGTGATCTTGCCCTTTACTTTAAACGATAAAAAATCCTGCCAAGGAGCCTCTCTGCTGCCGAAACAAAGCTTGGCATTGTTAGGGAGATACTTGATCAGGCAGGTGATAAGCTTTTTGACCTCGTCTTCTTCTATGGTATGCAGATCGTCCATGATGGCGACAAAATCACCGGAAATATTTTCAATGCTGCAGATCAGTGCACCCGCAAGCATGGAGATGAAATTGTTCTTTTCGGAAAAGGGCAGGTATTCCGAGGCGGAGAAGTCAAATTCCGGGAAAGTCTGCTTTACAGCCTCGCAGAGCGTGTTTATAAAGGTAAAAATATCGTTTTCTCCGTCCAGAGAAAGCCAGACGACCTTTTCGGTGCTGTTTGCAAATTGCGACAGAAGGGTCGTCTTGCCGTGACCCGCGCCGGCATGGATATACACAAGCTTTGTTGGACTGTTAAGGACGGTATCTATTAAATTTTGGCGTACAATTTCTCCTGCGGCGGCTCGGGGAATCGTCAGCCTCGCGCTTGGTATATTGAACATGCACATACACTCCACAACTAATATATGATTGGTAAATTGTAACACAAATTAGGGAAAATTGCGGGAAGCATACGAAGAATTATGATAAAAAAGTCGGAATGAGAAAGTTTTTAAAAAAGTTTTGCAGTTATGTTCACGGTTTTGTTAATTGCCGGTGTTTTAAAATTATCTGAACAGTAGTATGCACTGCTGATATACAGCTTGGTCGTAAAATGAGGTGATTTAGATGAATACTGATATGATAGAAAAAATTCCAGATGAGGACTGTGGTGTGGATGAGGAAATGTTTCCCTGCCTGGGGAAGTGCTGCTGCAAAAACGATGCCTTATTCATGGTTTCATATGAAAAGACTTGCCCGCACTGTGACATATGGTCCTCTCTTCCTTATGGAGCAGATCTAAAAACGGTGACTGTTTTTGAATGCAGCAGATTAGGTTACGGCAAAAGGTTAGCGGGATAACGGAATAATGAAATGATGTTGAGATTAAATGTTGATGTTTAAGGATAATAACTTAATATTTGTGAATAGATTGGGGGGCATAAAGAATGTTTAAAACGATTCAAAAAAGGATGACTGTTGTATTGATTGTGTCGATGCTCTTCCAGGTGTTTGTTGGTGTGTCACCAGTGTTGGCGGAAGATTCAAGTGACCACATAGCAGGGCCTGAGTTTGTGCCTCTGCTGGCTGTAACTTTATCCCCTGGGGAAACGACAGGGGCCACTTCAGCAACGGTTACCGGCTATGTTTATGGGAACTTGCTTGTTAATATAACGGAGCAGGAGATTGCAACACCTCGGGTGGGAGACACGGCCCCAACAACCGGAGATACCATGATTGCAGACTATGAGTCAGGTGCAGATATAACCGCCGGTGTTGCGGCAGGCAATTATCTGCAGATTTACGATATTGATACGGAAGAAGGAGCCCGGATAGTCGCTTTTTATCAAGCAAAGCTGACGGAAGAGGATATAAAAGAAGAAATAGGGGAAAGTGCGGAAGAAGAACCTGGCGAGAACCTGATGATGGGTGCTGGGCTTAGGGCTGAAGGGGGATACACTTATATAGACGAAAACGGCGTGACAAAAAATACGGGGAATAAAACTGTTGCTAAAATAACCTCGAAGACCGCCACTCTAAATGAGGGCTGGTATATAGTGGAAGGCAATATCAATAGAACCGGTGCAATCACTGTAAGTGGTAATGTTCATCTAATCCTGGCAGATAGTTCATCCCTTACCATCAGAGGGAAGCGGGATGATGCGGGCATCAACGTCCCCAAAGATAATAGTTTGACAATTTACGCACAATCAAAGGGGGATGAGAGGGGCTCCCTCAATGCCACAGGCGTTGCCGGCAGTGCAGGCATCGGCGGAGGAGCCGAAGGATCTAGCGGAGAGATTACCATAAACGGCGGAACAGTCACAGCCATAGCCCGTTACGGTGGTGGCGCAGGCATCGGCGGAAGAGCCCTAGGCTCTTATATCGGAGAGATTACCATAAACGGCGGAACAGTTACAGCAACAGGCGGTGACTATGCTGCGGGAATAGGAGGGGGCGAGAGGTGCGACGGTGGCAATGTGACAATTAACAACGGAACAGTCATAGCCACAGGAGGCAATGGCAGTGCGGGAATCGGCGGTGGAGGTCATCCCAGATTAAGTGGAGGTTCCGGAGGCACTATAATTATCAATAACTATCCCACGGTTATTGCTACCGGAGGAGGCGGTGGTGCAGATATAGGAAATGGAAGATATGGTGTAGGAAAAACTATTATTAAGCGTGGTGACGTCAAAGGTACAGATTTAACATATGTAAGATTAGAAGTAGAAAATTTGTCACCTGAAAATGAAAATAAGATAACTTTGAATGAACAAGAACATGTAATCAATAGTGAAGGGATAACCGGATTTTTTGTGGATAAATCAGCACAAAGCAAATATATTAGTTTAGAGTCAGCAGGACCTTTAATAAGTATAAATCCAGGGGATGTTCAAAACAGCAGAATAATCCTTAACGCCCATGACTATGCCAAACCGGTCGCGGGGTTTGGCAGTGCGCTGGATTTTCCTGAAAATTCGCAAGGGCGGATTAATGTCCCATTCGAAGATACCAAGATAGGAGGCAATTCGGATTTTACCATATCTATGTGGATTTTCCCCAGAGAAAATGAACCATACCAAACTCTATATCGCCAAGAAGGAGATGAAACTAGGGGATCTTTAGGTTTAGATTTTAGATTTATTAAATATAATGACGATGAAGGATACCTGTACTTTGGATTTAATGGGCTAAATTACAGCTGGCAAAATGCTTTTCCTTGGAATGACGAAATATCATTAACCAATATCACCAAGATTCCGATGAACCAGTGGACTCATATTGCGCTTACGAAGTCAGGAGAAAGTGTAATAGTTTATGCAAATGGGACAAAGTATTATGAAATGACCTTAGATTCCATGCACTTTTACGCACCTGCGCCTTTAGCGGGTAATATTAGTATTGGTGGTACAACCGCAGTCAACCAATTTTTTAGCGGACGAATGGATGAAATCCAATTTTGGAATACTGCACTGAATCCTGATGAAATTGTAGCTTGGATGTACAGGGGCGTAGATAGCTCACACCATAAGTATGGTAATTTGGTTTATTACTATAAACTCAATCAAAGCAGCGGAACCACCGTTATAGATTCAAAAGGATCGTATAATGGAACCTTGGTTAATATGACAGACGGCAGCTGGGTTGTTTCGGATGTACGGGGATGGACAGTGTACGCAGGTTCAACTCTTGAAGGCCGGTTGATAGGATCGTATGACGCCGGATCAAGTAATGATGGCACTGACTGGAAGCTTACCTTTGAGATTGTAGAGCAGGCCAAAAAGGGAACCGTAACCATTACCGGAGATAATCAATTTGAATATTGTACTCATGATATGAAACAGGTAGGTCATGATTCTTTTACATATAGAGTAAAAGGCCCTAGTGGCAAATATTCAAATACTCAGACCGTGAATATAGACATAATACCCATTCCCAGTGCGGGAAATGGCAATTCGCTTGGTTCTCCTTCAAATTCGCAAAGTACGAATAATGCCAACGGCAAGTCCGAAACGGTCGCTGCGGCAACCACCACCCGGGAAGGCGATAAAAAGGTTACAACCGTTGTTATAGACGATAAAAAAGTGGAAGAGACACTGGCACGGGAAGGCAACCATGCAGTTGTAACCATTCCGGTTATGAGCGGTGCGGATGTTGTCATCGGTACTCTGAACGGCCATACCGTCAAGAACATGGCAAGCAAAGATGCTGTTCTTGAAATTAAAACCGGACAGATTACTTATACGCTGCCGGCATCCCAAATAAATATTGACGCCGTTTCAGAACAGATCGGAAAACAGGTGGAATTGAAGGATATTGCGGTAAGCGTAAAAATATCTGAGCCGGCCACAGATACTGTTAAAATCGTTGAAGATACCGCAGACAAAAACAATTATCAAATTATCGTAAAGCCCATTGAGTTTGAAATTACCTGCTCAAGCGGAAGCAAGACCGTGGAGGTTTCCAAATTCAACGCATATGTAGAAAGGATGATTGCGATACCTGAAGGTGTCGATCCGTCCAAAATTACGACAGGTGTTATTCTGAATTCCGACGGAACCTTTTCCCATGTGCCTACAGTCATTGCAATGATAGACGGCAAATATTATGCAAAAATCAACAGCCTGACCAACAGCGCCTACTTGTTAATCTATAGCCCGAAAACCTTTCGGGATGTTGAAAACCATTGGGCAGAGAAAGATGTCAACGATATGGCCTCAAGATTGATAATCAGCGGAGTGGGCAATGATTTATTCGAGCCTGAGCGCAATATAACCAGGGCTGAGTTTTCGGCAGTTATGCTTAGGGCATTAGGGCTTAGAGCGGAAGAATATAAGAATGATTTCTTTGATGTCAAGGCAGGCGAATGGTATAGGGAATACATTTCAACATCATCATACTATGGTTTAGTTAGGGGCTATGATGACGGGACATTTAAACCTGACGGAAATATCACCCGTCAGGAAGCTATGGCAATTTTAGCGCGAGCCATGGGTGCTACCAAGCTGGGAGAAGAGCTTGAGATAGATGTAAGCGACATTCTTGCGGCATTCGACGACAATGCTGATGTTTCTGACTGGGCTAAGGATTCTGTGTCAAAATGCGTAAAGACAGGTGTTGTTACCGGCAGAGACAACGGCCGGATAGCTCCTCTGGACAACATTACAAGAGCCGAGACCACAATCATGGTGCGCAGGCTTCTCCTCCATTCGGGTTTGATTAATAAATAGGTGTTATATATTCACAATTTGAGGATGACTGCAAGGGGTTTTTAAAAAGTACGATAAGGAGGAATCAAAATGAAAAAGTCAACCATATTTTTAGTTAAATTGATAGTTATGGTATTTTTTTTAACCTGTATTCAGTTGCCGGGAGTGACAAATCTTTCTGCTTATGCAGTTACAACAGATATGGCTCAAGGCTATGAAGCATCAATTAAAGCGGCACGGGAGGCCGTGGCAAAGGAATTGTCAACCGGCATATCGTCAAGTGCAACGGTAGCCATCATGGTGGATGGCAGGATAGTTTATGCAGAAGGTTTTGGCTTGAGGGACCGCGCTAAGAACCTTCGAGTAGAAACAGATACACAGTTTAACATAGGCTCCGTCAGCAAAATCTTTACAGCTGCTTCTGTCCTTGTACTGGAGCAGGAAGGTAAGCTTTCACTGGATAAGCCTGTCACAGACTATATTCCTAATTTTACAATGAATGATAGCAGGTACAAAGACATCACCATCCGTATGCTGCTTAATCATACCTCAGGCTTTCCGGGAACAAATACTAAAGATGGTTTTACAGCAGTAAAAAATAGAAACTACGTAGAGGAAACACTGGAAAGATTAAAAATCAGCAATTTGGTGAATGATCCGGGGAAAATAAGCATTTACTGCAACGATGGCTTCACAATTGCCGAGGCTGTTATCGAGCATGTTTCAGGCATGAGCTTCCCGGATTTCCTTGAGAAGAGAATTTTCAATAAGATGAGCCTTGATAACACAAGCGCATACTTTAAAGATGGCAACCAAAATATTGCAAGAGTATATGAAAAAGATAGTATAGCGCCGTTACCCGTTGAATATGTAAACATCCTTGGAAGCGGAGGAATATCCTCCACAGCAATTGATCTTTGCCAATACGGAGAGATTCTTCAATCAGAAACTATTTTGAATCCAGCCATGATTGAAGAATATACCAAAGTTCAATATGGCCCCGAAACAGTCCCGGCGGGAGAACCGATATTCAATGCGGGATTGGGCTGGGACTATGTGCAAGTCCACAAATTCAAGAATCAAGGCGTTGACGTACTGGCGAAAAATGGCGGTACGCTTCAATACTTTTCCCAGCTCTATGTATTGCCCAAAGAGCATATAAATGTAGCGGTTATTTTTGCGGGATCTGCAAACCCCACAGCAGTTGCTAATGCCATATTGCAGGCCCTGCTGGAAGAAAAGGGAATTGTGAAAAAACCATCGTCTGATATACTCCCTCCTCAGGATGCCAAAATTCCGGATTATTTTAAGGGCTATGAGGGATTTTATACCTCAGACGATAAAATCATGAAGGTGGAGATTTCTGCGGATAAAAATGGAATGACTCTCTCAACCTATGATGGTAAAGGTTTTAAGCCCGCAGGTGTTTTAACTTATAAAGAAAATGGCAGGTTTTATAAGCCGGGCGGCTTAAACTATTCCTTTGCAGAGCATGCGGAAGGAAAGGTAATGATGATTCATCCTGACAGCTCAAATGCAGGATTTGTAAGTTGCGAGAAGTTAAATAATCTAAATGATATAGACACAAGCGCATTTTCAGGAAGGGTGTGGGTTCCCCGAAATCTGAACCGATATGATTTTTTCACGAAAATGATTCGGACGGTAACAATTCCTGAAATACCGGGATATATATTTGTCGATGACGGAGCAACATATACTCCGTTAGCTCTTAAAAGCCCGACAGGTACCTGGATGTCCTTCAACTATTTAAGGGATCAGTTTGAAGTCTTTCTGCAAAATATCGAAGGGGAGACATTGCTCTATAATTATGGCCATTACTACTCAGATGCCTCCAAATTACCAATTATCACAGAAGGTGATATTCTGCAAATTGATTCTAACGGTCAAAACAAGGCAGGCAAGATGGGGTTTAGCGACCTTGTGAGCTTTTCTATTCCCGAAGGAGGAAGAATTGTGGTCTTCTCTCCCGAACTCAATTTGGCATACGACAGTCTGATGTCAGACAGCCCTGAGACCTATGCGGAAAAAGGTGCCTATATTCTGGCTGTCGGCAAATCGGGAGATACTTTTAGAATTACTAATTCTGAACGCTTTAAAGATATAAGCGGCCATTGGGCAAAAGATTCCATAAATCAACTGGCATCTGCCAACATACTGAAGGGAACAGGTAATAATCTGTATCAGCCTGATAAAAATATGACGGGGCTTGACTTTTTGATACTTATCCAAAGAGCCACCGGCATAACCCCGGATAATCTTTCGGCATCTGGAGAAGAAACGCTTTCTTTTAAAGCCGAACAACCTATTACCAGAACGCAGGCTGTTTCCGTCTTAGCAGATGTTATGGCTTTAACAGGCTTCGAAGCTAACCTGACCACAGAAGAAGAAGTTTCATTGATAAAAGGTTTTTCTGATTTGGAAGGAATTGACCAAGAGCTTAAATCGAATGCGGCATTACTTATAAAACTGGGCATTTTTCAAGGAAGGAGCAATAAACTTTTGGCGCCCGGGGATACTATGTCTCGCGGGGAAGCAGCTGCAACGGTTTTGAAGATGTTAAAGTGCATACAATAGACTATAGTTCACTCTTGCAATGAAAGACCTGGAGGATGACTTATCCATTTGATGAATATCCGCTTTGCTTTTAGTCATCCTCCTTTTTTGGGTTACAGTTCACACCCTAGCCTAATTAATTATCTAAAAATGTAAAAGTTATTCACCTAAGAAGAAGCAGGATTTTTCGCACTTGTATAGGTTATAATTATACATTGCTAATACTTGCAATATGCTTGATTTGGAAATATAGTTATGGCAAGATTTATTATTTTGGGTGGCATGAGGCATGGAGTATATAACCGTGAAGGAAGCCGGTGAAAAATGGGGACTGGGGATCAGGATGGTGACGCTGTATTGTACCGAGGGCAGAATAGCCGGCGTGGTGAAAAAGGGCAACCTGTGGCTTATTCCTGAAGATGCCGTTAAACCGGAGGATAGAAGACGGAAAAAAGCCTCAATTCAAGAAGAAAAGGAACCGGCGGCAGGCAAAGACAATGACGTATATGAAACAAACAAGCATGAAAACGCAAGGTCTTTTCAGTCGCTGTATGAAAACAAAGATCTGTTTATAGAGATCGTAAAGCACTTTCCTTATCCTATGCACATATGCGCACCGGACGGTACGATGCTTTTAGCCAATGAAGCATATTTAAAATTTGCTAAAATATCAAATCCAGAAAGACTGTATAAAAAACATAATATATTGCAGAATCCCAACCTGGAAAGGTGGGGAGTAAAGGACTTCACTGTGCGGGCGTTTCAGGGAGAAGCCGTTTACGCCTATGATGTCAAAGTACCGCATCAGGAGATCGTTGATCGGTTGGGAGATGACAAGGAGTTAGTTTACGGAAGCATGTATCACAACATAACTGCCTTGCCTATACGCGACAGCAATAATAAATTGTTGTTTATCGTGTTTATTTTTATCACCTCCAGGTATTATCAGGACAGAGAAGAAATTATCAAAGGAAAAGAATACATAGACAATCATTGGAGGGAGGAGTTTGACATAGATAAGCTGGCGGGTATTGTTCACATGAGCAGGTATCACTATACCCGTTTGTTTAAGCAACATACGGGCATGACCCCCTACAGCTATTATCAAGAAGTAAAGATTGGTAAGCTCAAGGAAAAATTGTGCGATACTAATTTGTCCATAACCCAGGTCTTTGAGGAATGCGGAGTGGATTACAACGGGAATTTGGCAAAAATATTTAAAGACAAGTTAGGCATGACTCCTTCGCAATATCGAACAATGATGACCCAAAAATAATACTATTTTTCATTTGATTTATGGCCCTTAAGACTCATCGACGCGCAGACTGCATATCGCGCTTGCCTTCCCATCGCTTTCAGCCCTGGACGCCAATGGCAACCACTGCTTCGCTATCGCTGAGAGTGACAATATTGCATTTTTTGAATGATGCAAAACTCTCGTTTAAAAAGAATTAATATAAAAAATAGCAGAGAGCTTCCGAGCGTAATGGTTCGGAGCTCTTTTTTTGACTGCAAAATCGCCATAACCACAGAAAATATAGCACTAAATTGACTATCCCCATTGACATCATTTTACATATGATTGGACTATCACCAGTAGGGAGGAGTGGGGCTGGGGGAAAACCACCTTTTTAACCAGTCTGTCAGATCCGTTGGAGATATTCATGAGTGCAAGCACGAACAGGAAAATACCTGAATATCGGGAGGCTATTTTTTTCCCCATTAGCGAAGATTACGCTCAGACCACCCAGGGAGCAGTGATAAGTCTATTCATGACGTTTTGTGCCTCAAGAAAGGAATGGTCATATTTATGAAATAGGGTTCCATGAAAACATAGTTATGTTCAAACATAAAAAAAAGGAGGGATAAAGTGCGAAAAGTTAAAAGGCTTTTGGCGCTGCTGCTTATAATGGCTTTAACCATTACGCAGCTGCCGTTGACGGCGCTGGCGGAAGATGAGATTGTTATTGAGACAACAGAGAATAACAAAGCCTTGACCGAGCTTCCTTTGCTGCAGTCTGTACCAGAAGAGCCGGGAACTTCCTTGGGCATGAAGGCGCTTGAGAAACTGGCGGGCGGGATCATCTCCGGAGTTGCGGGGAAGACCGTCAACGAGTCGTTTGCAGCCATATTCGGCTCGGATAGCGCTCGAATTCTCAAAGCTTTGCAAGAAATCAAGGGAAAACTGGATAACATTGAGAACCAAATAAAGGCCCTATCCGGCAAGCTTGATGAGAAAGAGCTGCGGGGAAATTTGGATAGCTTCGCTGAATTCTTCAGCGATTACACCGCCCCATACAATCAGCTCTGTGGTTATCAGACGGATTTGGCTGACGATGGTGAGCTAACGGATTTATTTATGCAAGACCTCTATTGGGGTAAAAACAGGAATATTGATACCCGCGGCATGACGGTTATCGCCGCCGCCAATGCCCTGGGCGATAGAATAACGATGGTGCTGACCGGTGGTTATAATGTCTTCGGTGCTTTTGATAAACTGGAACGACACCTAAACCACTGGGAACATCAGGGCTACGATATGCGCAAGGAGTACCGGAATAACATCATCAATGTCTACGCCTTATACAATGGCATGGGCCAGATCGCCTGCGAGAAAGTGATCGAAGCGCACCAGGGTGACAGTCTGAGTGAACAAAATATCCGCTTGCAGGCCCAGAGGAACTTGAATGAGCTGAAGGCAAACGCCGAAAAGGTAAAGAATATGAATCAGCGCTGTGCCGTGGTAGAGCACTCGAACATACGCATTTTTCGTGACACCAAGGCCGGACAGGATCTGTATGCTTTCTACGAAAACTTTTATGTAGCCCAGATGACTCCTTTAGATCTTTATTATCGGGACAGACTTGAAACAACTGAGTACATGCAAAGCATGATATGGACAAAATATCCGGTTAGACGGCCGGGTAACGGTGGCAGCGAACTAATATCCTGGCAGCCATGGAGGGGCCTTTTTGAGGATATTTATAAAGCTTATGGCGGTAAAAAGACTTTATATGACATTTTTTTCGATCCTAAAGAAGGTAATTTTATCAACAATGGGCAACACCTTCCCAAGGGAACAAGGTTTGCGACAGACTATTATGTTTATAAACGTGTAAATTCGACTGATTTCCAATGGAGAACTAACGTAGTAAGTGATAAAGGGAAATTGAATGAAACTGTGGTTCTTGCGCGCTTAGACTTCAGTTATACTAAATCGCGATATGACAGTTTGAAAATTTCAAGCGAACAGTTTTTTAGCGTTAATAGGTACTGGGGGATTGTAAATCAGGGCGCTTTACAATCCAACGATCGGCCTCCGACAAGTGAAACCGCCGGTATGATTTCCGGCATGGCCAGCTCATATGAACTGCCCTATACCGGCAGCATCACTCTTTCCATGGAAGAAAAAGCCGGTGCCACCTACCAGTGGTTTGTCGCCAAGGGCGATGGCAAGGACTTTGAGGAGATAGCGGGGGAAACCGGCGCGACCTACACCCTGCCCGTGCTGGAACCTTTAATGAACGGTTGGATGTACCGCTGCGCCATCATCGAAAACGCAGGGACAGATGAGGAAATATCTACCCTGGCCGATCCGGAAATACTCAAGCTCACAGGAGAGGGCGTGCCTGAACCCGTGACGATACGCGAGATAGGCAGCGCGAATGATTTGACGGATGCGCTGGAGAAGGTGTCCGACGGCAGTTGGAATGCACAAGATCTGAGACTGACGGCGAATATCGATTATTCCATGCCTATCACGCTGAACGGCTGTAGTTTAACGATTGATCTGAACGGACATACGCTGACTGTACAGCCTGACCACACGGCACAGCCAAACGTTGACCCCATGGGCAGCACAGCCGAGATTGCTGCGGTCTATGCTGATAACTTCAGCCGGCTGAAACTGACAGGAGAGGGCGCATTAAACGTGATGGCCGGAGATGGCGTCGCCTACGGTGTCTATGTGGGTACAGGCAGCAATGTCAAAGTGAACGCGGTGACATCGGCTGGTGGCAGCAAAGCGGTTTATGCGACGGGCGACGGCGCTGTGACGGTTGACAGTATCACGGTGGCCGGGGATAACGCTTATGGTGTAGGGTGCTTTGACAGCAGCAACATCAAAGTCAGCGGCGATGTGCAGGTTACGGGTGTTTCCTCTCATGGCGTGTATATAGATTCCGAGAGTGGCGGACTGCAGTCCGTCCTCATCGGGGGGGATGTCACGGTAACCGGTGAAAAAAGCCGCGGGATATACCTGGGCGCAGAGGAAGCAGTTCTGAGCGTTGAAGGAAGTGTTACAGTCACCGGCGGCGTTTCCGCTGTTTCGGCAGGCAAGGGTGAAGTCGCAATCAAGGGCGGTATCACCGCACCGGATTATGCAGTAAACGCTTGGCACGGCGCTTCCGTCACCGTGCAGGGCAATATCGTTGCCAAGGGGGAAGAAGCCACGGCTGTTATCTCATCAGGAGCCGATGTGCATATACAAGGCAACGTGACCTCATCAGGCCAAGGCGGCATGGGAATATATGCATCGGCATGGGAGCTGGTTGACCCGGCCGAGGGGGCGAAAGTTACCGTTGACGGCAAGATCAGCGCCGCCACTCCCCTGCGGATGGAGAGTTTGCCGGTAGAGGAAAGCGAGCATACGGAAAGCACTACCAAGGAAGACTATTACACCTTTACAGATGGAAGCAGCACTGTCTGGGCAAAGCCCGGCTCTTTTCGAAGGGCGGTCACCTATACGGTCACCTTTGATCAGAATGGCGGAGATACGGAAGCAAGCCCCGCGGCCCAAGAAGTAATCTCAGGCGCTCAGGTCGGCACACTGCCCACGGCGCCTGCCAGATCAGGCTACACCTTCATTGGCTGGAATACGCAAGCTAACGGAAGCGGCACCGCTTTTACGGCAGCTACGGCAGTCACCGATTCCATTACGGTATACGCACAATGGAGTAAAAACAGTACCGGCGGCGGTTCATCCGGCGGCAGCGGAGGAACAAGTACTCCTATGGAAACACCCAAAACGGAGACCAATATTGCAGGAAATACCGCGACGGCTGCCACAACAGTTACCGCTTCCGTAGACAGCCGCGGCTATGCAACGGCCATAGTTAGCCGCATACAGGTAAGCGATGCCATCAGTAAAGCGAAGGAAGAAGCCAGAAAGCAAGGCGAAGGCACTGCCGCCAGGCTTGAAATCAAGGTGCAAGCTCCTGCAGCTGCCACCACCGCAGAAACAAGCATCCCTAAAGAGGCGGTAAGCCGGGCCGCGGAAGCCGGGATTGACGCATTGACCATATCCACCCCGGTTGCTTCTATTACCCTTGACGCCAACACCCTGTCTACCCTCTCCGGAGAAGCAACAGGTGATGTGAAAATTACGGCATCCAAAGTAGAAGCCTCCTCTCTTTCGCCTGAAGCACAGCGGACGGTGGGCGACAGGCCGGTGTTCGATTTCGGTGTTACCAGCAGGGGCAAGACCATATCCCAGTTTGGCGGGAATGTATCGGTATCCGTGCCCTATACCCCTAAAGTAGGCGAGGATACAGACGCTATTGTCATCTACTGTATCAAGGAGTCCGGGGAGCTAGAAGCAGTAAGCAATTGTATCTATGATCCCGCAACGGGAATGATCAGCTTCAACACCAGGCATTTCTCACAGTATGCCGTGGGCTATAACAAAGTCAGCTTCAAGGATGTGGCTGAAAGCGCATGGTACAGCAAGGCGGCAGGTTTTATCGCTGCAAGGGAGATCACGACAGGCACCGGAGGTGGCAATTTCAGCCCGGAAGTAAAGCTGACCAGGGGCCAGTTCATCGCCATGCTGATGAAATCATATGGCATAGCCCCAGATCTTAATACTAAGGTTAACTTCGCAGACGCCGGCAACAGTTATTACACCAGCTACCTGGCTGCGGCAAAGCGGCTCGGTATATCCGCGGGTGTAGGCAATAACCTGTTTATGCCGGAAAAGGAGATCACCCGTCAGGAAATGTTTACCTTGCTGTATAAGGTGCTAAAAATTATCGGTAAGCTGCCCCAGGGCAATTCCGGGAAGACCCTCTCTGACTTCAGCGATGCAGGTGACATAGCTTCCTGGGCAAAGGCTGCCATGAGCCTTTTTGTGGAAACCGGGACTGTCAGCGGTAGCGATGGGAAGCTTTCCCCGATAAGTACAAGCACTAGAGCAGAAATGGCGCAGGTGCTTTACAGCCTGCTCTCAAAATAAAATGTCAGCATGTATCAGGGGATTAAACCTTACAGCTCCCCCTGCTTCCCAAGTTATGATATAAGCGACATTAAATCATCCCGTTTCTTCCATGGGATCACATAATCAGAATAGGCTTTTAAAATTGAGAGAGCAGCACCTTGCCATACTTCAATTTTATTATCATCAATTAAAGCAATACCCTTATAATCAGGGGTAACTTCTTTAGTATCCACAAATTCGAACATTGTTTCAGTTGCCAAACGTTTGGCCCATGCAATATTCTCTGTGGATAATGTCTTAACGAGATATAATTTTCCGGGAATATAAAAATCAAAACGATGTTCACGTGCTTTACCGGTTACATAATAATCAGCTTCAAAATTAATGCGCTTTGAAGTAAAGTAGTTGGCTACATTTTCCTTGAAATACCTTATTCCACCAGGACGTGTAGTGTAAATTAAATACTGTAATCCGGTAATTGCTCTAATTAATCTGGATACAGCAGGACCTATTTCTTCAGTGCTTTTTATTTCAATTGATAACTCAATATCATTTAAAAAGCTTACCCCATTTGATAATAATGTCCTTCTGACTAAATTATCCCGATTAGTGGAAGAAGAGTGTAAGTCTATCCCTGAGATATATAAATAGTCATAAGTCTCCCCATTGTCAGTAAGGTAATATTTGTTACCTAATTTAAGCAATCTAAGGTTAACAAAATCTCCGTCCGGTCTTTTATAAGGAGTTTTTATGACGCCTATACTATCATCAGTATTGTTTACAAATGAGTTATCAAGCCAATTAATATACTGGTTAATGATAAATATTTCGCCCATTTCAAGCATCATAATCCCTCCTTTCTTTAATTTAGGATATACTAAAAAGTGATTGCTGTGTAGGCCCAATTACAGAAATATTGCATTCTGTCAAAAAGGCCTTTAACGCTAATTCAACATCATTAACAGGAACATCATCAACAGTATAAGCCCACTCATCCCCATATTCTTCTGTCCATTTATGTTTATGTGGAACACCATTAAATATGCTCCCATCTGGACCGGGATTTTCGTGACGTTCAAAATCCCATCTTCTTATAAGAATTGTCCCTCTGTATAACAACGCAAAACTATATCTCCGTGCACCATAATATGCCCTTAAATGCATTTCTTCTCCATTTGCCCTTCTAACCGGGACTTTTAAGTAAAATCTGTCTTTATTGCCACGTGATTCCCAAATAATAGTATCGCCATCAATTTCTTTAGGTTCGCCATATATTTCATCACGTTCAATTTCTGATAACAAAATATTACCCCCTATAATCCCTTGATATACGTTAATAATTATTTAGACCGTTTCTTTGTATATCTCGCAATATCAATCCTAACCCCTAAACTCTTCCCATCTTCGCCGCCTAAAATAGCGCTGATTTGACCCTTTACGATGGTTCCGTCATCAAGCCTTTGAGCAATGTCTTCCTGATAGTAAAAATCTTCGGGTATCCAGCCTATAGGTTCGTTATAAGAATTAACAGCCAGTATTGCATTAGGAAACTTTCCCAAATGATGGAGGTACTTGGTATTCAGCTGCGGGAAGATGCCAAAGATAAAATTATGTACGGGAATGTGGCCTGGCTGCTTAAGCAGTGAGACAAATAACTGAAAATCACAGTATTTACTTCTGCCTCCCCTTTGTTATGAAGCTATAAAATTTGTACTCTTCCGCCAAGGGGCCGCAGCTACAAGCGGCATCTTTTAATCTTCGTTAATATGGCATATATATCCTTTATTTTAGCAGAATTAGACAGGAATTTTCTGCTGGTTGGTCGAAGTACTGTAATTAGAGGATGCGGAGGTTAAAAAAGAATGGTTGGGATATGGGGAACCTGGCGTGAAACAGGTATTTCAGCCTGTAAATGTATGAATTGGGGAGTGATAAAATGCGGCGAAAATTTATGGTGCTTATATTGGGAGTTTTAATCGGCCTTCTGGCGGCGGGTTCCGCTCTGGCGGCGGAGCGACCTGTCAGCGTCCGGTTAAACAACCGGGAAATTAATTTCCAAGAAGCCCCGGTATTGGAAAACAGCCGGTGTATAGTTGCCTTAAGACCGCTCGTGGAAGCTTTGGGAGCTCAGCTAACCTGGAACCGGCAAACCGGTGCGGCAACTGTTTACTTGCCTGGCAGCATTCTAACGCTTGTTTCCGGTAATCCTGCAGCCAGGGTAGACGGCCGGGATATTTTACTGCCGGTTGCCCCGGCCATTAAAAATGGGGTACTGCTTGTACCCCTGCGAGCGGTGGCTGATATTTACAATATTCGCACTGCCTGGGATGCTTCCACGGCCAGCGTTGACCTTTACCCGGGCGGCCTGGAGGCGGCCCAACCGGACTTGATTGCTCTGGATGTTTTGAGTGTGAACGATTTTCATGGGGCGCTCCTGGATGATGGCAAAAATCCGGGGGCGGCCAAATTGGGCAAATGGCTGCGGGATGAAAAAGCTAAAAACCCTGATGGAACCCTGGTTTTATCCGCCGGGGATATGTACCAGGGCAGTATTGATTCCAACTTGCTGTACGGGAAAACGGTAGTTGAAACCATGAACCAAATCGGTTTTGACGCTATGGCCATCGGCAACCACGAATTCGATTGGGGTTTGGATAAATTGCAGGAGCAAGCTGCCGCTTCCCGATTTCCGATTCTGACTGCCAATATAACGGATAAGCAAAGCGGCGGGAATCTGCCCGGTACCAAACCCTGGGTTATGATAGAGAAAAAGGGGATAAAAATCGGGATTATCGGATTAACCACCAAAGAAACAGTTATCAAAGTCAATCCCAAAATCATAGCTGGTTACAATATAAATGAACCGGCAGCAAGCGTTGACCTCCTGGTACCGGAACTAAAACGCCAGGGCGCGCAAATAATCCTGGTGTTGGGGCACTTGGGCGGATACCTGGATAAGGATAATATCAACATTACCGGTGAAGTAACGGAATTAGCCAACGGTATTACCGGTGTGGATGCGCTGCTGACCGGGCATACTCATCAAAAAATGGCCGGTTATATTAATGGGATACCCGTTGTGCAGGCTTATTATAACGGCCGGGCAGCCGGCAAAGTTGCCCTGAAATATTCGCCCCGGACCCAAAAAGTTGTCTCCGCCGTTGCCTCCGTAATCGATCTACCCACCCCCGGTCTAAGCGAGGACGCCGCGGTAAAAGCGGTGATTAATGCTGATCAAAAGGAAATAGCGGCGGTCAAAAACGAAGTGATCGGCAAGGCCGTTGTAGATCTGGCGCATCAAAAAGAGCAAGTTTCAGTGCTGGGTCAATGGGTTACGGATATTATGCGCCAGCAAAGCAATGCTGACTTCGCTTTTCAAAACGGCGGAGGGCTGAGAACCAGTATCCCGACCGGGGAGATAACCGTCGGCAAGCTGTGGGAAGTGATTCCTTTCGACAATACCCTGATCCAGATGGATTTGCCGGGCAGCCAGGTCCTGTCAATTCTGCAGCATGGAATTAATAATCCCCATATCGGCAGCATACAATATTCGGGTATGAAGGTTGCGTACGACTTGAGCGGCCAACGTATAGCGAAAGTTACTCTGCCGGATGGCAGTGTGTTAAACCCGGAAAAGACTTACCGGGTGGCCACCAATGATTTCATGGCCGAAGGCGGGGATGGCTACAACATGTTCCGGGAGGGGAGAAACACCAGCGATACCCACCGCTTTGTCAGAGACATGCTGATAGAAGCGATTAAGAAAACTAAAACCCTTGATTGCAAAGGTGACGATCGTTTCCAGGTCATCGGCGTCGAAGCACAACCGGCAGCCTTTTTTAATAAACATCAATATAGCAAGGCTCTTCTTGATCCGGCGGCTTAGCGATTGTAAAGGGTCCCGGGTCAATCCGTCCTCTTGACCTTGATGGATAAGATGTTCTTGCCGTTTTCATATTTGTACCGGCTGCCGGCACTGCGGCTCTGAATAAGCTTCAGCCCGATATCGTGTTCGCTGCTGCCCTCGGTGATCCAGCGCTTGACCATATCATCAAAAACGCCGTTGTCCTTGCTTGGCTTCAGGAATTCGTTGAACTGTTCCCATGCCGGCACTCGGCGGAAAGGGTGGATAGATTTTGTTGAAAAAATTAAAATACCTGCTTTTGTTTATTATTTTTGCGCTCGTAATCGGATGCAGCGCGCAAACATCAAATCAATATGCGGATAAAAATAACTGGGCATTTTTCCCGGAAAGCAGCCAGCTTAGAAGTGCCGATGTTTTTTTGATTTGTCCCACCGTTTATATGGGTGAGGAAAATTCATTTAATATGGAAATGAACGATGCCAAGACCCGAGCCAGTTTTATGGGAGCGCTTAATATGGAAAAAGGGATTTATGAGAATGTTTGCAGTATATATGCGCCTTTCTATCGGCAGGCCGGGTTGAATGCTTATAGCCTCGATTCAACTGAAGCGGAACCATATTTTCAATTGGCTTATAGTGATGTTAAGCAATCATTTGCATACTATATGCAGGAATGCAATAATGGCCGGCCCTTGGTTTTAGCAGGCTTTAGCCAGGGTTCGGAAATGCTCTTGCGTTTAATGAAGGATTTATTCCAAAATAAAAGCTATAACGATCTTCTGGTAGGTGCCTATTTAATCGGCTGGCGAATTACCGAAGAGGATGTTGCTCAGTACCCGTATTTAAAAATGGCCCGGGGGGCTGACGATACCGGCGTTATAATCAGCTTTAATTCGGAAGCGGAATCGGTTAACACTTCACTGCTCGTTCCCCGCTCAACCCTGGCTATTAATCCCCTTAATTGGAAAACTACCGGCGAATATGCTGAGGCGGAGTTAAATCTAGGCGCAGTTTTTACCGATTATGAGGGAGATATTTTGAAGGAAATCCCGGCTCTAACCGGAGCCTATCTTGATCCGGAGCGGGGCACCCTTAAAGTAACCGGTGTATCTCCCGAGGATTACCCGCCCGTATTGGATATTTTTGAAAAAGGCGTATATCATCTCTATGATTACCAGTTTTTCTACCGCAATCTCCAACAAAATGTAGCACTTCGAGTGGATAAATATATAGAAGCACATGACTAGGAATGCTTTACCTCAGGGTGAGTAAAACTCAATCTACCTGTGAGTTCTTTCATATTGACCGGTATAGCCTTAATGAAACAATTACCGACTTTATTGTCATCGGCTGATGCTTTTGATGCAGCGATTTTAGCTCGTCGATTAGGAAATCAAAAGATGGCACACAATTATTTTGAACGGGCCGGTGATTCAGTTCTTTCCGATGTGCGGGCTTTGCATGAGTTTGCTCAAACGAAAATAGATATCGCCCGTAATTTGTGGATTAACAGAAGCGGAAAAGATAATTACCGGCGGGACACAAATCGTCGCTTATTAATGGAGGCCCGCGATTTACTGGAACGGGTAATTCAAATGGAAGCCCCGCCTATGCGTCATGCATGGGCATGGCGTGATTTGGGGAGGGTGCTGAAATGGTTGAAAGCGCCTATGGGAGATGTGAAAAACGCGTATTACAGAGCTATTGATTTATTGCCGGAAGAAAAAAGATTTCAAGAAGAGCTAAGACATTTGGACAGAACATGATTTTTGATAAATGGTTCTAATTTGATTGGATTTTCTATGTCATGATAAATGCCCTCCATAATGAAAAAAATGGGGGGCGTTTTCATGCCCGGGAAAGCCAAATGAAATAATTCCCAGCGTTTTGCGGCTCAGTTTGATGGTGTAAGCCAGGCGGGTCAGATCGTCCGCCATCAATAATTTGGGACAGAGTAATGAATCGGTATGATAAATCTTTGAATTAGGCGAGCCCAGTTTCTGCGAAAGACCTTTCTTGATTAAAATAAAGATGGGAAAAAATACAAAGAGTACCTTTCCCAGTGTTCTAAAATGCTATACTATGGATAAACTAAATAACTTGACTGACATAAAACCCGACAGAGTTTTTATTACCCACTCAAGGCCGCTTTTCTGAGAACATTGACCTTGTTAAAAGAACTGAAGAAGAGATGTATGATTTTAAGGAACTTTGTTACACGTGCCAGGCGTAAATTTCTTTCATTGTGGACCAAATACACTTGGCGTTTTATTTATGTTAAATTAACAAGATGTATGGGGGAGTGTGATATGATAAATTATGTTTTAACTTGTTGCTCTACAGCAGATATGCCTAATAACTATTTTAAAATAAGAAATATTCCATTTGTATGCTTTCATTATATTTTGGACGGACAGGAATATCTGGATGATTTGGGCGAAACTATATCCTTCGAAGAATTTTATAGTAGAATTGCCGCAGGTTCAATGCCTACAACATCACAGGTAAATGTGGGACAATATATAGATTTTTTCGACCCTTTTTTAAAGGAAGGAAAAGACATTCTCCACATTTCCTTTTCTTCTGGCTTATCGGGGGCCTATAATTCTGCAAATATTGCCAGAGAGCAGCTTTTATCGATATACCCTGATAGAAAAATCCTGATTATAGATTCCCTGGGAGCATCCTCGGGATATGGCTTGCTTACAGACATGGCGGCGGATATGCGGGATAATGGAAAAACACTTGAAGAAGTATATAATTGGCTTCAGAAAAATAAGCTTAATCTTCATCATTGGTTTTTCTCTACGGATCTTACCCATTATAAACGCGGCGGGCGTATATCAGCTGCATCTGCGGTTGTGGGGAGTTTGCTTAATATTTGCCCACTGTTAAATATGAACTATGAAGGAAAACTTATTCCTCGCAAGAAGATTCATGGTAAAATACAAGTAATTAAAGAAATCGTGCGTATGATGGAGATACATGCAAAAGATGGCATAAGTTATTCAGGGAAGTGCATTATATCTAATTCTGCTTGTTATGACGATGCACGTAAGGTAGCTGATTTAGTTGAGAAAAGATTTCCTTTACTCAATGGGCGTGTAATGATAAATAGTGTTGGTACCGTAATTGGTTCTCATACCGGTCCTGGAACTGTGGCTCTTTTCTTTTTAGGTGACAAGCGGGAGGATTAATTGAACCTTAATAGCAACTGCAAGGCATTGTAAAGGGCGGTCTTCGACCGCCTGCCTTCACCTCTGCCAACGCTCGTTTTGTATATTCATGCAACCCTTATGCAACAAAAAGGGTTTTTGCAGTGGAGTCAATTTTAAATATATAATTATATACGAAAGAAAGCCCAGCAGTCCTGGGCTTTCGGGCATATTTGGGCTGTTTGCCGGTTGAAAAAGCACTGGTTTCGGCCGTCTTACAGACGGTCATTTACACACCTCAACCTCCGCCGTTGAAACCAACTGTAACCTGTCCATTATCCACTATGACCGGAACCATGGTGTTGTTTGTGAGTTGCTTGATCTCTTGGATTCTTTCCCGGTGAACCGATAGATTAACTTCCTCGAATTGGATTCCCTGGGCGGTAAAATGCCGCTTTGCTCCCTCACAGTAAGGGCAGCCGGTTTTCGTGTAAATAATCAATGAGTTTGTCACCTCCCTAGCAGTACCAGTAGTAGTTATCCGTCCTTCGATGTGTTTCCCGAAGGAAACAAGAGGTATTCTTGTTGCTTTCTTATTCTATTTTATTATACCATCCAAGATAGCATGTCCCTACGCTGATCTTCGAATGCCAGCCTGATCGGGAATCATACTATTCCTTTTCATTAAAGCTAATTCAATGTATACAGTGATTGACAAAACACGGTTAAATCTGTATATTTATTTATAATTTAATATTCAAAGGCATTGACGGAGAGAGTACGTTTCAAGGTGAACGTTTTAGCGAGCCGGGGACGGTGCAAGCCCGGTACCA
>Ga0334890_1000098_pt1 | contig 154280 bp, 126 predicted proteins | sample GraSluR1_MG_3_FD_207220 | JGI IMG/M metagenome (GOLD analysis project Ga0334890, IMG submission 207220) | Sludge microbial communities from methane-producing bioreactor in Wageningen University, Netherlands - Granular Sludge_31_08-R1 | ecosystem: Engineered > Bioreactor > Anaerobic >...
ATTAAGGAGATTCCCTCGAATTTATCGTTGTTTTTATTCCGTTTATTATTTTTTGAAAGAAAAACAAGTATTATTCTGAATTATTGCGCTTTATAATGATAATTTTTGCAGTGGCGCCATTAATTAAAAAAATCAAACCCTGCGCATGGGATAGAGGCAAAGTATCGCTTTCCCTCGTATTTCATTTTGAGAGATATATGCCTCTCTGAAGTGACGACAGTCTCTGGACTTGACCCTATTGTCCCCCAGTAGAAAGTACTTCCGCTCTGGAATCTCAAAAATACCAACAGAGCCACCTCTGTATTGAACATAAGGTTCCTCAAGTTTTTCCCGATTGATATAAACATCACCATTCCGACAGATATTCACATGATCTCCAGGCAATCCAATTATTCTTTTGATCATCATTTCCTGCATCTCATTAGAATAAAAAATTAGAATATTACCTCTGTAAATTCTGTTAAAACGATAAATGCGTAAAGTAAACACCCGGTCTCCCGGCTTGAGTAGTGGATACATCGAGTATGAGGAAACAACCGTCACATAAAGAAAATATCTTCGAATTAATAATGCCATAATAATGGAAAAAGCTATGGCAACTATCAATTTAATAGTCATGAACCAAGCCATACATATTATTATAAACCAACTATAAGGATATATTTATTTCTGAGTTTAAACATCTTCCCCGATACGATGGGGAAGATGTGAAAATATATATGAAGTCATACCCGATCTCCTAATGGGAGTGGCCATGACCATGATCATGCTCTTCACCTTCAGCAAGATGAAAAAAATTCACATAAGCTTCAACATATTTACGCGCTGCGGCAAGGTCATTTATGTCATAATTCTTTAGTGCAATAACTTTCTGAAATTTTTCTTCCAGTGCGTGAAGCTCTTCCCGGGAAACCAGCCCCGCAAGCGGGGAAAGGTTCCCGATTTCAATGCTTTTATCCGCTGCTGCCACTTTTTCATCAATTGGCGTTCCGGATGGTTTAATCCCTTCAAACGGCTCCCCTTCTCCAGCCCGGTGCAGCCTAATCAGATTTTCAAGGAAATACCGGTCTGCAAGTTCTTGCGCATTTGGATTGAGAGCTCTGACTTTACAACTCAGATCAAAAATTTCATTAACCTCATGCTCATACACAGGCAAAATCCACTTTAGGGCGTAATTTATGTTACCTGTTTCGAGTGCCTTCTTCCCATCAATTGCAGTAGGGCCATCATAGGAATCACAATGTGCGCTTGCTCTTTGGGGAAACAGAAAAAATACTACGGAAGTAACCAGTAGTATAATCAGTAAATAAATAATTTCCATAATTATTCTCCATGAAATTTAATCTTTAATTCTAAGTTTTTAAAGAAAGCTTCTTTATCAATAATGTAAAGAATGCAAAAATTGAATCCGTACTCAAACAATTATATTAATTATTTTTAAGTTAATATTAAAAATAATTATTGTCAATAAATATATTCAAATCTTCAAACTTGAATTAAGCCTGGATAGGTTTTTGATGCCGGGAATATTTCCCCAGTGCCGCTGATGACAAGAAGGCAGCCCTGGCGCGGGAAATGCCGCAAGTATGGCCAGACCCACGTGTCTGTCCTGAATTTCCGCAGGCTCTCCACAGGCTCTGACCCCGCTCCCTTCGGCTACGCTCAGGGAGCGGGCGAGAATGAAATCAATAAATATTGGTAATAACACGCTCGTTGAGCGCAGCCGAAACGAGCGCGCGAGAATGAAATCAATAAATATTGGTAATAACACGCTCGTTGAGCGCAGCCGAAACGAGCGCGTGAGAAGGTAATCAATAAGTATCGGTAATAACACGCTCGTTGAGCGTAGCCGAAACGAGCGCGTGAAAAGGTAATCAATAAATATTGGTAATAACACGCTCGTTGAGCGCAGCCGAAACGAGCCGAAGGGAGCAAGGAGTATAATCAATGCCGGAACTACCAGCGGTTATAAACATCTTCAGCAAACCCCGGAAACCCATTAACATTAACTTTTTTCCCATTGTCAAGAATCGCGGTGCCTGTAAATTCTCCAAAAACCTGATGCTGAACAGATTTTATGATCCCCAGATTTGTAAAAGCCTGACGGTCAACCTGCGGCATAAATTCCATTTCAAACCTTCCGTCAGAACTGGTGAAACGCCAGGGCCTCATGTAATCCTTTTCGTCAAAATGAAATTCCACCTCTTCAAGCTTGTGAGCCTTCCCGTCATAAAAGAGCATATTTTCTGAAGCAGGAGTTCTGTCTGAAAAGCCGTAGCCTATATTCCATCCAAATGGCACACCCGCGGCTCTTCCTGATGCCGAACCCCAGAACCAGCGGTTCCGGTAGGTCCAGTTTCCTCTTCCCCAGTCAAGGGCTCCAAAGTCGGACTCTTCATTAAACTCATAGGTTTTTTCTCCGATAGTGAAAGTCCCTGACGCCGGCATGCAGTTTATCTTCCTGTTGTAATAAAAGGCCTTTCTGTTCTCAGCCCATGATGTGGCTATATTCATGCTCTCAAGGCTTTCCGGCTGTCTTAATTCAATTTGACCCTCCAAACCTCTTCGCCCTTCCGCGTCAATAATATCAGGTGAGCTGAATCTTAATAAGCGTCTGCCAGGAAAGTATTCAAACTCAAGAAAAAGTTTTTTATCTTTAAATGAAACGGTTCCGCTGTCGCTGTCAGGTGAAAAACCGGTTCTCCCCATAGGGAAGGCCCGGATAGTATCAACCTGATTACAGTATCCCCGGTTTAAATCAAAAAAACAGATCGCAAATAGACCGGCGTATCCCAGATCGCTCATTGTCATGGTTATTCCAAACCTCTGCTTTTCCGAGATCAGAGAATAATAATCCCACTCTTTTATGCGATGCCACCCAGCTTTTACAGCTTTTCGATCGTAACGCCACAAGGGGGAGCGGGCCCATCCCTCCTCGATGATACGTCCGTCCCTTCCAAGAAGATCTATAGATTTTTTTATTTCATTCTGCATAATCACCTCTTGTATCTTATGATACTTTCCTCTACCCGTAAATATTACCTGCGGGAAGGGTAAATGTCAATCCAGAATATATGAGTAGAAACTTTATCCAAGCAGCAGCTCAATAAATCTGCCCCGCACATTGCGCTCATTGAATAGAGAAATATCATTTATTATTCCGCCAGCCATGTCAGCGTGGCCGCCGCCGAAACCGATACCTTTCAGGGCAGCCTGGATAATGAAGCTGCAGTTCCAGTCAATATTTTCATTCCGCAGGGAAAAATTTATTTTCCCGCCATTGTCAGCCAGCAGAATCACAAAATCAACCTCACTGAGAGCAAGAAAAAAATCACCCAGAATTCCCAGCATATTCTGGTTGCACCCTTCAGGGAAATAACAGTATGCCACATTTTGTATTATCTCAACCCTGTCTATGGCTTCTTTGTAAAATTTCAGATCCTTCTGCTGTATATAGTTCCGCAGAATTGAATTGACAAGCCTCACGTCCGAAACAGTGTAAAGAGAAGAATAGGCCTGAATATCATTTACACTTACACCCCTGGTGAGCAAAGATGTATCCATATTGATACCGATAAGAAGGGCGCTGGCCATATTCTGAGGGATCGCAATATTATGTTCACTGTAATATTCATATATTATTGAAGAGCAGGCGCCGAAGTCAGGGCGGATATCATTGAAGGGAACATCTTCAGCTTTCTCAACCTGGTGGTGGTCTATAACTCCAATCTCATCACCAATTAGGTCTGTTACATTTTTATTCCCTTTGCACCCGTCAACAATTACAATTTTATCTTCAGCTTTCATATCATATTCGCTGATATGTTTAATATCTATTGAGAGAAAACTGATCATATCCATCAGTGAATCTCTCTGTATATCACCATCGAATGTGAGGAAAGATTTTATCCCGAAATTTTTAAAGAATCCCTGAAGAGCAAATGCGGAGGCCACAGCATCGTGGTCAGGATAATTATGTGTCTGAATGTAAATGTGTTTTTCATTTTGCAGAAGCTTTATTAATTCAGTAATCTCTTTTGTCATAAAAAACTCCGATTAACATGGGTTGATATAAATAAATTACTATAATTAATTTAAGAGTCAAGCTGTTAAAAAAAATTAATGTTTGAAATATTCCACCCTGGATATATACTTAACTATCTAATCGGTCAATATCAGCTTTCCCGGATTCATTGTGCAGCATAGAAATAAAAAATCACCATAGCAACAGGAAATAACCCGAGCACACGCTCGCGATGAGCAAAACCACACGCTTGTTTCGGCTACGCTCAACAAGCGTGTGGTTTTCAATAATTATTGATTACTTTCTTACACGCTCCCTGAGCGCACTTGTGATGAGCGTAGCCGAATCAGCCGAAACAAGCGTACTCGAAACGAGCAAAACAAGCCCGCTCCCTGAGCGTACTCGTGATGAGCGAAGCCGAATCAGCCGAAACAAGCATACTAGTGATGAACAAAACAAGTCCGCTCCCTGAGCGTACTCGTGATGAGCGAAGCCGAATCAGCCGAAGGGAGCCGAAGGAGTACAACCAATGCCCTACACATACATATTACAATGCATAGACGACACATATTACACCGGAAGCACATGGGACCTGACCCGGAGATTAAAACAGCATAATTCCGGAGAAGGAGCGAATTATACATCCAAACGATTACCGGTTAAACTGGTGTATAACGAATACCACGATTCAATAAAAGCAGCATTTGATCGGGAAAAACAAATACAGGGATGGAGCCGGGCAAAAAAACAGGCCTTAATTGAAGGAAACGAAAAAGAACTCCACCACCAGGCCGAATGCAAAAATAAAACCCATTACAAAAACTCCACACCCACCGAATAAACCCGCTCCCTTCGACTACGCTCAGGGAGCGCGAGAAAAATGAATCAATAAGTATAGAAAACCACCCGCTCGTTGAGCGAAGCCGAAACGAGCCGAAGGGAGCTAAAGCCTCCCGTTAATCCTCAAAGCAAAAGCCACCATTTTTCTGTATAAATGCTCCTTCAATGAAGCCGGATTATCCAGATTCATCCTTACCAGATGATGTTCAGCTGATGCCGGCACAGACCTGAAAAATTCCCTTATCAAACCGGAAAACATTTTAACTTTTGAATTATCACCAAAGGCTTTCATCACCTTCAAAGAGCCGCCTAATACAATATCATCATCAGATAAATCAGTTCCAAATGGGAAGGGCTGGAAATACCCCTTCTCCTGATAAGGCTTTAACAGTTCCGAAATTCTTTCCGGATAATTATTTCTGTATTCAGCCGGAATTTCATAATCGGCCTGAATTTTCCCTGCCTTTTTAACCTCATCCAGAAGCTGTTTCTGGAATCTGGAATCTGCAATATTTAGCATTCTTTTTATCACTTCACTTTCAGGAAGATCACGGATATCAGCAATACCATATTCAGTGACAATAATATCACGGCTGTGCTTTGTAATTGTGCAGCTTCCGTAACTGAAGACTATATTGGATCGGAGTGTTTTACCCGATCCCTTTGTGCTCTTAATCATAAGAATAAATCTACCGTCAGGCAGGGCATGAGCCATGGCATTGAAATTATACTGCCCCCCTATACCGCTTACAACAGTACCATCATCAAGGGAGTCCGCAGCTGCAGCGCCAAAAAGAGTAGCCTTCATCCCTGCATTGACAAAACGGCCATCTTTTCTCTGCAGTGAGCGGAGTTCCTCATCACCGTAGAGCTGGTTAACCTTCCCCACTCCCGACATGCCGAATTTACTCCTCTCCTCTTCACTCATATCATTAAGTGCCTGATAAAAAGATTTAGGCCCTATAAAAAAAGCAGCCAGAAGAACCTGCCCCTTCAGCAGTTTTTTCCCAAGAATCTTTTTTATAGCTTTAAGATTTGCCTCATCATGAAGCTCCACAGAGTAAACGGTATCTCCGTCATGGATTTTACCATCTTTAAATATAAGGCCTGACTTAAGTATACCAAAACTGCACAGGTGATCAAAATCCTCCTGATCAAGTGTTGAGTGAATGGCTTTCATTTTAATAAGTGTTTCAATAATATCATCAGGTATATAATTTTCTGATATTCTCCCGCTGTTAAGGAGTTTCATGAGAGGCGTACTGTCGTAAACCTTTCTTTTAAGAATATTTTTTTTGTACATCTGCATAAAGGGATCAACAAACATCTCCGATTCGCCATATAACCCCTGCTCAAAAGTCCCAAGTCCGCCCCAGTTTTCTATCAGATATCTGCTATTTTCAAGAAGACCCGATTTCTCAATTATTTCATTAAATTCAAGATTATGCTCATTACGCATAATAAGCCCCGCCACAATGGCATCACCCAGGGCGCCAATCCCGACCTGCAGAGTCCCGCCGTCTTTTATAAGTGGACTTACATTGAGGCCTATCATATGGTCAGATAATGCAACCGGATCCTTAGGTGGAGCAAAGAGGCTGTAATTAAATTCCTCACCATGCAGTACAACATCAAAATCCTCAGCTGACATCACCGCGTCTCCGTACATAAAGGGCATATTCTCATTGGCTTCAGCTAACATTACATTCTTTACGCCATTAGACCTGTCCTGCATAAGTAAGGCCTGACTCTCAAGTGTAATATCAGTATTACAGGCTGCAGAATATATCCGCTTCCCATCCACCTCTCTATATGCCAGCAGCATAGCTCCCACATTGCTTTTCATTGAATGCGCACAGCGGGGGACATGAGTATAATGATTAGCCAGATGGTTCAGCTGATAATGGCTGTTCTTTAAATTACTCCCCGGTTTGCAGTAGAACTCGTACAGCTCCACGTTAGGCGGAAGAGTCCCATTGCGGAAATCTTTCATGTAGTCAATATCGGGAACGCCTGCAAAAATTCGCTCCTTTAAATCTTTAAGAAAGCGGACCTCCAGCTCCGAATTACCCTGCGGTTTTTCCAGAGAAAGGGCGGTTATTATCCGGAGGCTCAACTCAGGATCCTCCTTAGCCCTGCGGTAGAATTCATTAAGTATTTTTACAGGCTTCCCCAGCGCCAGAGTCACTCCTAAAACAATATCTTTCCCCACATAATTGATAGTGTCATCAACAGCTTTTTTTACGTCATTATCAATTTTTCCGCAATTGAACTTTATACCTGTAGTGTAGTTCATAAAATTAAAATCCCCCCTGAATGTAATAATTTTCACTAATCCGGATAAATCAGCTCCCTGCAGATTGCACCCCATACAGGATAATTCGCAGGAAAAACGTCCCTTTCATAAAAAAGTCCATGGACAGTAAAAAACCGGATATTTGGTCTTTTTCTAATAACCGCTGCAAAAAAGGTCAATTATTAATTTAACCGTAAGTTAAAATATTTAACTTACGGTTAAACGCGCTCCCTTCGACTACGCTCAGGGAGCGCGTGAGAAAGGAATCAATAATTATAGAGAACCACACGCTTGTTGAGCGTAGCCGAAACAAGCGTACTCATGAGAAGCAGAACAAACTCGCTCCCTGAGTGTAATCATGATGAGCGAAGCTGAATCAGCTGAAACAAGCCCGCTCCCTGAGCGTACTCGTGATGAGCGAAGCCGAAACAGCCGAAGGGAGCCCTTAACTGAACTTGTAAATGGTGGTATGCTTAAAAGGATTTTCAGGAGTTGTTATTGCATCAGGAAAAGACGGCTTGTTGGGAGAATCGGGGAAGTACTGAGTTTCCATGCAGAAACCTGCAAACCTGTTAAACATTACAGATCCGCGGCCATAAGTGCCGTCTAAATAATAAATGGTTGGCAAAGCGGCCCACTGCAGCTCCCAGATATGGGCGTTTATTTTTATACTCCTCTGACAAATAAGTCATGGGGTCATCAAAGCCCGGAGCAATCTCTTCAATTTTACCATGTTTATCAGGCGTAGTAATGCTGGTAATAGTAGAGCCCACATTGGTTATTTTTACAGTTGTTCCAGAATTATTGTTCAGCTCATAAAGATAAACAGGAAAGTTCATATCATTCAGGATAACTGTTTTCTCAATAGGCATAAGCCCCTCTTTACTATAAAATATTTTCTTTTACCAAAAATACGGGAGGAAATAAATTTTTACTATACAATCTTATTTCATAAACAATATACTTCCAATCAGTAATTATTCAAAAAAATATCTTTTAGATTATAATACTTGTTGAGCATAACCACCCGCTCCCTTCGGCTACGCTCAGGGAGCGGGTAAAAAAGTAATCAATAAGTATCGATACCCGCACGCTCGTTGAGCGAAGCCGAAACGAGCGTGTAAAAAAGTAATCAATAAGTATCGATACCCGCACGCTCGTTGAGCGAAGCCGAAACGAGCGCGTAAAAAGGTAATCAATAAGTATCGATACCCGCACGCTCCCTTGGGCTACGCTCAACGAGCGTGTAGTTCTCTATTCCCGCACGCTCCCTGAGCGCAGCCGAAGGGAGCACTATAATCTAAAAAAAGGAACCGCCATGATTTTCACAGCAGCAGCATTATTGATAATTACAATAACTATAATATTCACACTCTCCTTTTATCTATGCAGAAAGGTAATAAAACCGGTAGTAACTGACTATGATGAAACATTTAAACTGGAACTGGAATTAAACAGATTCACCATTGACTACTATAACTCCCTGCCGAAAGAGGAAATATTTATCGAATCTCCAAATGGCTATAAAATACACAGCATATGGGTTCCTCTTGCCGGTTCAAAAAAAACAGTAATACTGCTGCACGGTTTCACTTACACCCTATTCGGATCTGTCAAGTATGTTGAATTTTTCAGAAAAAGGGGATTCAATCTGCTCATGCCCGACAGCCGCTACCATGGTAAAAGCGGCGGCAGCCATATAACTTTCGGATATTATGAAAAATACGATGTAAAAAAATGGGTTGATCTGGTTATAGAAAAAACCGGCACACCTGAATGCATAGGTATACATGCTGAATCGATGGGAGCTTCAATTGCAATACAGCATGCTTCAATAGACAAGAGAGTCTCCTTTTACATAACAGACAGCATATTTTCAGATATGGAAGATGCCCTGGCATATCGACTCAAATCAGATTACCATCTCCCCCCCTTCCCATTTATACCGGCTGCCTCAATAATAAGCAGACTCCATGGAGCCATGTACTTCAAAGACATCTCCCCTGAAAAAATTATGCCCTCTTTAAATGTGCCGGTTCTTTTTATACATGGCAGTTCCGACACCTATGTTCCGCCAAACATGTCGCAGCGGCTCTATGACATAAAAAAGAATAATAAAAAAATATGGATCGCTCCGGATGCAGAACACACCATGTCATACATTGAGCATAAAGAAGAATATGAAAAACAGATGGATGAATTTTTAACTTTTTACAGTGATTGTTTTAACAGCAAATCCCATTACAACTGTGCCGACTAAACCCATGATAAGAAGAAAAATTTTCATATGAAGAGACTCGAAAGTTAAGGCGGAGATTGATATCATAATCCACATGAGTGAGATGGAGATAATTTTCATTTTAAGGCTCATCCCTCTCTCTTCAGCAAACTGCTTAATAAATTTCCCGAATATTCTGCTGGATATAAGCCAGTTGTACCATCTCTCTGAACTCTTTGCAAATAAAGATGCGGAAAGAAGCACAAAAGGGGCTGTGGGGAGCCCGCGCACAACAATACCCGCACATCCCACACCAAGAGAAAGAAACCCCAATACTATATATAATCTTTTCATTTAAATATTTCCACTGCTAAAATTTATCCTCAATAATACGAACACTGCAGACTCACATACAATTGACAATACTTTTTTTATAATTCACTCATTCCGGATTTTCTGGAGAGAAATTCAATCAATTTCAAACAAAACCCTCTCCCGACTTGATGGGAGAGGGTGCGCAAGCGATAGCGATGCGCGGGTGAGGGCACTCATTCCGACAGATGTGACAGGACTAAAAATCCGCAGAAGGAATGTATATATCAAACCTGGTGCCGTTACGTCCGGAACTGACTTCAATAAAACCTTCATGTTCAGTAATAATTGTATTCACAATAGCCAGGCCCAGTCCGCTCCCCGACTCTTTTGTGCTTACAAAAGGATCAAAAACCGAACCTAAAATATCCTGGCTTATCCCCGGACCATTATCGCTGATAACAACATGCCACTCACCCTGGAGATCCCCCTTCGGCAGATCCCGGCCCCCCTTTTCAAGAAGAATCTCAATAAGTCCTTTACACTCAACCTGTGAGGAACTGATAGCCTCAGCTGCATTTACAATAAGATTAAGGAATACCTGCTCCAGCTGAGACCTGTCTGCCATAGCAAGAGCTTCACCCTCCGGGAGTTTCAAATTAACTTCAATATCTGCAAGCATATGACCGGAAAGTTCAACCGCATCCCTTATGAGTGCGGAAATATCGGTCTGCTCAAAAACTGCTAAATCCCTGTTTGAAAAAGAGAGAAGCTTTTTCACAAGACCCGATGCCTTAAGCCCCGATTTCTTAATCATATCAAGGCCTTCTGAAATTTCTCCGGGATTTACGCCATTACTGTTATCAAGAGAATAATTCATAAAAGAAGCGGTACTCACAATACCTGAAATAATATTATTAAAATCGTGAGCAAGCCCCCCTGCCATTGTTCCAAGCATCTCCGCTTTACGGGCCCTTTTCAGCTGAGCCTCTTTTTTCTCAATCTCAGTAATATCATCAATCCTTATAATAATACCCGATACCTCACTCTCTCTAAAGGGGAGAATAACCAGGTTTACAACTCTCGGTTTATCAACAGTTACACTCTCACCGGAAAAAGCTGCTAAATTCCGGCTCACACGCACATCCTGGCAGGCCTGTTTAAATCTTCCAATAAAGGGGATCAGTTCCCACAGAATATTCCCCCTGGCTTTCTCCGTGGAAATGCCTGTAAAATTTACAGCTCCCCTGTTCCAGTGAAGAATCCTGTCATCATTATCAAGTGTAATCAAGGCTGAAGGCATTGATTCAATAATACTGTTCATATAAAGGGTCACTTCATGGAGCTGTTCATTGGTTCTACCCAGATCATCAGTTCTCTTTGTAATAGTAGCAGCCATGTCATTTATTGCTGAAGCAATATTATTTAATTCATCCTTTCCGCTGTCATCAATTGGAGTTGTAAAGGTACCATTTTTAATCCGTCTCACCCCATCAAGAATATTGTTAATCCTTTCGACAAACAGTACGTTTAATCTTCTGGAGGATAGAAAAAACATTATTACAGTAATCAGAATAATTGAAATCAGCGAAAGCCTGAAAACAGAAAACGAATAAGTCCTGAGTGAACTGATATCGTAAACAAGCTCAATATAAATACGTGAGGAGCTGTTGAAAAAAAATTCATTAAAACTGAGCCGTTTATAAACCCTGAGAATATCCCCCTCCTCAACAACAGATTCTCCTCTATTGATAATTTCACTTATCAGCTCTTTGGGGCCATAAAAAATTTTCCCCTCATTAATTAAGGAACGCCCCTTCCCCCCTGCGAATGAGTATAGATCTACTGAGTGAAGGTAGTTTCCATAAAAACTCTTAAACATATCACGGAAAAGAAATTCATAAAGCTCGAAGTTATATCTATTCTTAATATATGCCGATGCATCAATGGAAATTTCATAGATTATACTGCTCCCCGGCGGGGAGTAATACATGTAGTGGTTAATTTTACCTTCATTGATTGATACATTGACCCCCTGGGAAACAACCTCACCCTTTCCGTAAATTTCATCGATATATTTAGAAAATGAAGGGCTTACCCCTGTCAGATCCAGGCCCACATCACTCTGAAGAGAGGAATTAAAAATCGAGCCATCTTTATCAATAAAATAGACCTCCCCCACACCAATCTGAGTGGCGAACCTTTTAAGCTCAGGAACTGAAGCTCTATTAATGGATGCGGTACCGGGATATTTTTTATAAAGCTTAAAAAGTGCAGCTTCTCCAATTCCATTCATCTCTTTCTCAACTGAATGGAGAATACTCTGATAATGCTTAAGCTGACTCTCAATACGGGAAATTTTCTCTTCTTTGTTTTCCCTGAAAACATCCCTTACAAAGTTGCGCGAAAAGGATCCTATAACAAAAGATATGGTAATTGCAGTAACAAATATAGTAGAGAATATGAGCAGGAATAATCTTTTTTTCATATAGATTTTAAACTCTTTCCGGAGTGATGGGGAGAAAAGAAAATCTCAACAAATCATTTTCCCCCTGTCCCCCAAAGGGGGCACGAATTATCTATTAGAACTCTGATAATTTAATTTTTATCATTTCTATAATTATTTCAATATTATTTAATACATCTTCATCTTTAATTCGCAATGTGTCATATGCAATCTCAACAACATTAGCAAGTATTTTAATACTCTGATTCATAAAATCACTCAAGTGCTCCTTTTACGTCCCCCCTTCAGGGGGCCAACACATCAGATACGGGCACTCTCAAAATTATTATTTGCGGAATCTCAATCGTCATTCTGCTGGATTTAAACTTATAACAATCCGTCTTCACAGTACACAGTTGCACATTTAAAATAGAGAGAAGTCAATAAATATTTAAGAAGGAAAGAATAAAAAATGAGATCAATCAGGGGAATCTGCCTTTGCAATAATTACCCCCGCATTAATAAGCCTTATGCTGAACCTGATTCCGGAGTAACCGCTATACTCTTTAATGAGAGAATCCATTTCAACTCTCGCCTTCCTTATACTGTTTTTTGTTCTGGTGATAGCGCTCTTCATGTCACGGCCATACCATTTCATCTGCCCCTCCTGAAGATCAAGCTTCTCTTCAAGCTCATTTATCTGTTTAGTATATGATTCCCGTATTTTCTCCAGTTCCGGGTCAATATTTATTTCCATATTTTCATTCAGATCAAAAACCCTTTCATTAACACGCTTCATCAGCATCTCTCTGGCTTCATCAAAAAAAACACCGCTATTCTGAATAAGAGCATCTATCGACTCTCTCTGCATCGAATGCCCGTGAGCAGAAAACTCCTGGTCAGTAAAATTTTCACCAATCTCCCTCAAAAAATATTCAGGTACACTTCTGTCCGATGATACAATAAGGGGAAAAACCTCCCTGGTTTCCGAAAGCCCTGTAAAAGTAACAAGGTAATTAAAAAACATCCCTGAAAAAGGTTTTTCACTTTTAAGAAAAACAACCCCTGTCTCCCCGCCGAAATCACCTGAATAACAGTGATCAATAATTGCATCAACAGCAGGGTGACCAAATGCAAGAAAATCGAGGCGTTCATTCTCAAGTGCCTTTTCACTGTCAAAAGTTCCATACCTGGCATCAGCACTCCCCGGGGAAACCCTGTATAGGCCGGTTCTTTTGTTCTGCGGCCCTAAAAGATCATCAGCAAACCTGGACTGCTCAATAAACCTGCTCACAAAACCTTCGATTCTCCGGTTGGTAAAAACACGATCCTTTAATGTGACCTTGTAATATTCATCATAATTAAAATCCATTCTGTCTGTAACAGTAAGTTCAGTAAGTTTTTCAAAACTCTGCCTGGCATTTTCGATACGCCTGGTCAGCTCTTCATCGACCTCTTTCTTCTTTTTCCGGCCTGTTGCCATCTCCATAAAAAGGGTATTAAGATTGATCTCATCCTCCACCTGCCCGAGCATAATATCGGGAGTTCCTATAGACTCTTCAAAAAGTTTAAGCTTGGCGGTTAAAACCTCCAGCACCCTCTCTGCAACAGTTCCTCTGGTGGAGAAATTATATACATGCACATCATTAGGCTGTCCAAACCGGTGAATCCTCCCTATACGCTGTTCAATTTTCAGGGGAGACCAGGGGAGATCATAATTTACAAGGATATCGCAGAACTGCATATTGCGCCCCTCCCCCCCGGCTTCAGTTGCAATAAGGATCTCTTTCTCCTCTTTAAACTGGAGAATAGCCTCCTCCTTCTGATCCCGGTTCATGGACCCGTTAAAGACAACAACGTCAAAGTCAGCAAGAATTGAATTGAGATAATCCTGGGTGGTTCGAAACTGGGTAAAAATCAGAAATTTTTTATGCCCCATCCGCTTTAAGTCCCGGATAAGCTTTATCAGCTTCTCCCCTTTTTTATTGACAGTAATCTCCGAGGCAATTTTGACAAGCCTGTCAATGGTGGTGATTTCAAATTTCAGCTCCTCAATAGTCTTCTTTACACAAAGTGCGTCAGCTTCGGAAAGTTCTTCATCATCAGCAAAAGAATCCCTGTCAAAAATTCCGTTGTTGAATTCAATAACAACCTGGTTATTCCTTTCTGCCCTGCCAAGAATTTCCCGCAGTTTGGCAAGTCTGTTTTTGAGCGCGCACAAAAGAGCATGTGACGATGAATCGAGAAGTTTCTGAAAAACAGTCATTACAAATCCCACAGCCCTGTTTTCCGACTGAAGCGCCCTGTTGAATTCTTCTGCAACATATTTTGTAGTTTCATCATAAAGAAAACGTTCATCATCATAAAGATCAAATCTTATTGTACGTGCATGCCTTCCGGTAAACCCGCCGACATCACGCTTGGTACGCCTGATTACAACCTGGTCAAGCTTACGTTTAAGTGATGAAAGATCAGCCCCCTCACTGCAGTACTCATTATAAAATGACTGATAAGGGCCCAGGAGATTTTTATCAATAAGTCCTATGAGGAAGTAAAGCTCCTCCAGTTTCCCCCTGAATGGGGTAGCAGAGAGGAGAAGGAGTGATTTTGTCTTGTGAGCTATTATCTCCGCCATATTATAGGCCAGTGTGGAGCTTGAAGAATCGCGCCTCAGCCTGTGAGCCTCGTCAAAAATTACCGCGTCCCATGAACATGAAAGAAGATCATTTTCAAAATCCTTATTCTTTATAAAATCCATGGAGCAGATAAGTCTGTCATGAGCCTTCCAGGGGTTGGAGTCCCCGTTCCCCGGACTCTTCTTTAAAAGCTTCCTGTCCATAATCTGGAACTTTTCATTAAACTTGCTCTCCATTTCATTCTGCCACTGAAACAGCAGAGACGCGGGACATACAATAAGGATTCTTTTATAATTATATCTGTAGATACACTCCTTAATAACAAGCCCGGCCTCAATGGTTTTACCAAGCCCCACCTCATCAGCAATGAGAAACCGCTGTTTAAAAGCATTCACTATACGGTGAGTACTCTCCACCTGGTGAGCCAGAATTCTTGTCCTGGAATTGGAAAGGGAGAGGATTTTGTTATAAGCATAAGCCAGCTTAAGAATACATGCTTCGGTTTTAAGAAGAAATTTTTCACCGCAGTCAATATTATCAGAGCGAAGAAGCCCCCTTATCCTTTCCTCATTCCCAATTATTAGTTCACTTTCAACTGTTTCTGATTCAGAATGAAAGGAGAAAAGATCTTCAGCAATAAAAGTATCTGCCTTCATTTTCAATTAACCGGCAATCCTGTAAAAAATAGATATACAAACAAAATAAACCTGAAATGATAAAATATATTCATTTAATAATCTGACTCTGCCATTTTTATTATAATAGGAATTGCATCATATACATAAACCTGGTGTTTAAACAGGGGATATTCCGGAAGCGACATAATTATACAGAGCAGTATATTGCACAAGCAATTTTTTAAGGGAAAAACCAAAGATCAATGGTAGCAGTTTAATTTTAGGGGGGAAGTTTGTCATTCCGGTTTTGCAGCTTCAGTTTTTGCAAATACCGGAATCTCATACCGTGATTATATGCAAATAATAGTCATTTCTTAATACAAAATATAATTTATGAGATTCCGGCATTCCGCTTTCGCTTCAGCCGGAATGACAGGGGATAGACATTACCCCTAAAATTAAACCACTACCAGATCAATTATATCAGGAAGGTTTTTATTTCATCCTCTCCCGGCCAAAGGCGGGGAGAGGTCGCACGGGTGTCAACGAAGTGCGGGGGAGGGCACTGTATATTAAGCCTAGGCAGTCTGTGTACTGAGAAAAATTCCAATACCCATCTGCTCAATCTGATCTTTTATCTCTTCGATTTTATCGATATGGGCATCTTCATCATTTAAAATCTCAACAAGCATATCACGAGTGGCGTTATCACCAACTTCAGCTGCAAGCTTAATCGCAGCATTATAGTCCTTAATAGCACCAGCTTCTGCGAGCCAGTCGTTATTAACCTGCTTCGGAACATCAGCGCCGATATGAATATCCTTAAGCTTGCTTACAACAGGAGTTCCTTCGAGAAAAAGAATTCTCCCTATCAGCTTTTCAGCATGCTTCATCTCATCAATAGCCCTTTTCTCAAAATCCTTATGAAGCTTTTCATAACCCCAGTCAGCACACATTTCTGAATGAACCATGTACTGATTAATCGCAGTAAGCTCATCCGCCAGCAGTTCATTCAATACAGCTATAAGTTTGTCATTACCCTTCATATAATTAATTCTCCCTTTTAATATTAAATTCAGAAATATGCTTTTAAATTTTAATAATAATTATTCTTCCGGTAAATGTCAACTATAACCTTATCTTAACAAAATATATGTAAAATCAAACATTAATAGGACTTGACAATCCCGATATTATACACATAACTTATTCTATGGAAAAGGGGAAAATAGATCAGCTTATTAAATATTGGCAGGAATCCTCTTTAATGGATTTCCAAACTGCTGAAGAGATTAAGAGAATGGATATCAGAAAAATTAAAGAAAACGCAGTAAATCTCCGGCATATTCTCAAACAGAACAACATACGGGCTGATCTGTTTATACTCTTCGGCTCTTATGCTTCAGGAGAGGCTGACGAAAACAGCGATATAGACATAGCAGTCATTTCAAGAGATTTTGGTCGAGACAGATTTAAAGAGGGGAGTATGCTCAACTACCATGCTTCCTCAGTAGACCATAGATTTGAGGCAATACCTGTAAGCCTTAAGGATTACCTTTCCGGCGAATCTATTTCTCCGATCCTGCATGAAATAACCACCAAAGGAATACCTCTACTTTAAAATCATATCATTCCCAGATTCTTTTCTATAAGAAGTTCAAAACGGTTCTTCTCTGAAAATGCAAAAGAGGTACTGCTGGTATACATTACTATTTCAGCATATTCAAGATTTACAGCAGATGGGAAAAAACTGAATTCAGGAATACTTTCCATAAGCGCGGCTATTTCATGACTTACGCTCTCAACTTCACCCCTTGTAAAAACTTCCGAATTCATGCCGTCAGGAAGGGTAAAGCGGTAACCCACATCACCATTATCAAGAATATGCAAAGAGAGTGCAACAGGCATGTGCTTATCCCTATAGTCTGCAAAAACAACATCTTTTGTAAAATCGTAATCACTCACTGCACCCTTCCCTGCGGAATCAATATCAATCTTATAAGATTTTATCAATCCGCCGCTTAAAGCCAGATTACTTTCCGGATTCGATTCAACAGCTCCGGCAACAGCGCTCTGAGCAAAAAGAATCAGCCTGTAAAGATAATCATCAAAAAACTCGCTCCTCTTGCGGAAATAAAAAAGAGAACCCCTTTCATTGAGAACATAAAAACGTGAAAACTTTTTACCCCTGTTGAAAAATATTTTTATCGAATCATCAGAATCATAAGAAAGAATCTGCTCAAGATATTCCAGCTCCGGCACCCGGTCGTCAACACAACTCATATTTACAATACCTTTACTGTAGGACACAGCATAGAGCATCTGCGGCTCACCGCTAAAGTGGCTGCATGAGACAAGGGCACTGTCTCCTTTCTTCACTTTATTGGAAAAAAGGGTAAATTTATTTGCTAAAATTGTAAAAAAACGGAGTTTCACCGATGGCCTGGAAACCGAAAAAAACCGGAGCATATTCTTTAAAGTTGCTTTTAATGTTGAAAAATCCTTTGAACTGCTGAACGGCTCTGATGCGGTAATCTGAAGTGAGTTAATTTCATCCACACCGGAAATCATTACACCTGTTGCAATTCTTGCAGCTATGCCGGGGAGTTCACCTGCGCCGCTATGTAATTCAAAACGGGTTTCACCCCAGCTGTTATGGTAAAGATAATATATCTCATCAATTTTATTTGAATATTTATGGAAAGGATTAATTATAATATAGCTCATAAGCGGGAAGGGATCGCGAAGAAAATAGCTGTTATGAAGATCGAGGCTTTTAATCGAAAAGTTAGCTGTCAGCTCCGATATTAAATCCCTGATATAATTAGGATCCATATTATAAAATCCCTGCTCTATCTCAAGTCTGGTGAAATCCTTCAGGTACAGACCGTTAAGACTAATCCATACAATCAGAGAAAGAAGATGGGGACTTTTGCGTATAAGCACCTTCTGCAGCCTGTTGCCGTATATAACACGCTTATTCAGAAACCATGTCTCGTTCCCCTTTACATCGCGGACATAATCAAGAGAGAGCAGCTTCTCCGGAGGATATTTTTTAAAATTCAGGGTATTATCAATTTTTTTATCTTCACTGCTGAAATGGGAAAATATCTTTCGGTTTATCCCTATGAGTGAATCCCTGTTAATTGATCCGGCATTAATTTCCGAACCAAGAGCGTTAAGAATATTTTTATATCCCTTAAGAATAATTTTTTTTGTATTATTCATCATCTTGTTAGTTGATTCAATATCCCATGTTTCAAAATTATCAACATGCCTTATAACTCCATCATCCCAGCTCCACTTTTTCGTGTAGAGCTCCATTATGCTGCGGAGCTCTTCTTCACCCGTTTTTTTACCTGCCGGAGCGGAGAGGCGGGGATTTACTTTAAGATAAAAGCATGTTTTAATAATATTAATGGATGTCATATCATTGCTGTGGAGCCTGTAATAATCGTAAACCTGGTCAAACATAATACAGTAAGCATCAGTGCTGAATCTATCTCTCTTCCCTGCCTGCACATTCTTTTTAATAAAATTACTTACAAATGGATTTACCTTTTCATCATTAATATAACGTTCCAGAAGCCCCAGCTTAATTAAAGATTTAAAGGGATTACCCAATGATTTAATAATCTGGAATAGAGCAGCTATTAAAAAATCACCCCTGTTAATCCCTGCAAGGTTACCAAGGTCAACAAAACTTCCTGAATCACCGGAACCCTCTGCAACCTTAAGCCATTCGCTGTAGAGCATATCACTGCAGTCTGCAGGGACAACCCACCAGAAGGGGACAACATCATTTATAATAATTGAACTTCTGTAAAACTCCTCCTTCAGCATCTGTCCCAGTGATGTTCCGGAAAGTCCATACTCCTGATCCTCATCAAAGACATTCATCTTCACCTGATCTATATCATTCAGGAAAAAATGGATCTCCTGCCCCCTGGTTTCCATTGCCCATTTTTCAATAATACTGCACTTTCTCCGGAGAAGTGACATTGAATCACTCTCCATGGTACTGAAATTTCCGCAGACCCAGAAATCCAGATCGGAATCGGGGGTAAAAGCAATAGTACCTGCACTCCCGATAAGGGCAAAGAGCTTTATTACAGGCTCAGATTCAGAAATATTTTTCATAGAAAATGACGGGTTGGTCATCCTCAGGTGCGATGAAAGTTTTGCCGGCATACTGTAATTATAAATACCGTGAGGAGCAGTAAGTTCTTTAATATAGCCGGGAAATTCCGGAAGATTTACAGTAAAAAGAAAAGGGATAAAATCGAAAATATTAATCGTCTCAGAGTCTGCCAGGGCAGCACGCAGAGAATTTATCTTGGCGCTGTTATATGCGGAAAAACTTTTTTTATTTGCCGCAACAAGAGATCTTATTTCTTCAGGGCTCTGAATGCTCATACTCTCCCTGCAGAACTGTTTTTACTGATAGAGAAGCCCCCTGCGGCATTACGGTCATAAACATTTGAAACATAATCTTTATAGGTTTTAATAAGATCAACACTAATCGGACGTTTTAATGTTTCCATTTTACTGTTTTTAATTATCCTCACCTTAGGATTAAGAGGATAAAGCCGGTTCATTTCCTCAATTAAGCCTATTTCCCCGGTGCTTATACGTACAAGATCACCACGCATCATAAAATGCTCCCCTCTATTAATAATAAAGCCAAGAGCCCTTATAAAATCCCGCAAATCGGGCTGGAGAAAACTGTATATGGTTTTATATTGAGCGTAAATTTTGTTAACCATAAACCTGATCGCCTCACGGGGTGTCATGCCGGTCTCTTCAGGCTTAGGCACAGTGAGAGATACAAAAAAGTCCACAAGTCCAAGGAGGCGCACCTCTCTTGGCACATTGTTCTGATAATGATCCATCTCAAAACCGTAGGGATACCCTTCCCCGTCAGCACGCTCATGATGCAGAAGGAGCATTTTTTTTTCTATATCATGAAGATTTTTGTTCTTTTCAACAAACTTATATCCCACATGCGTGTGATTTTTAATAATGTCAAATTCATCATCACTGAGCATAGCTTTATGAAGAATATCCTTTGAAACAGATGAAAACCCTATGTCATGGAAAAGCCCGCCAACACCCATTGCTGATTTCATTTCAGGCTTAAAGTCGAGTCTTGACCCGAGTATAGAAGCCATAATAGCCACATTCATGGAGTGATGATAATAAAATTCATCCATATCCTTCAGCTTCTCAGTAACTTCAAAAACACCATCATCATTACTGTCAGTTTCAGATATTATTCTGCCAACAAGATCTCTCGATTTATCAATAGTACTCTTACCGATACTCTCGCCGGGTGAGTGATTAAAGGTATTCCTTATCTCCTCAAGAATATTTCTGGTATGATTATAGGTTTCATCTTTAAGCTCATTAGAAATTACAGATTTTTTTGCAGTCTCCCTGGCCTCTTGCTCTTTTGAAGGATCAAAATACAAACGGGCAACACCTGATATTTTTAAATGATTAAGCACCCCTCCGGAAATGGGGGTATGGGCTTTAAAAATAAGATTTTTGTCCTCATCAAAAAGATCGAATTCAAAGCGGTAACCCGCCTTGAGAAAATTAACTTCTATAATCCCCTCTTTAGACTGATCATTACCTGAATTATCCTTTATCTGAGTCATAAATCTTCTCTCTATTATTAATGGGAATTAAAACGAATAACACATTAAAATTAATTTTCCAATAATTGTCAATATATAATACTTAAAGTTTATACAGATTATATGGTAGTAGTATAATTTTAGGGGGAAAAATTTGTCATTCCGGCCGAAGTGATAACGTAGTGCCGGAATCTCCTGAAAGAATCAAGGTTATGAGATTCCTGCATGCGCAGGAATGACATTACCCACAAAATTAAACTGCTACCGAATATATCAAGTCAACTTAAAAAAATATTATTCCGGCTATACAGTCAACAAGAGCTTATTGCACTCTTCTTTTGAACTTGACTTTTCTACATTCTCAGTCAAGCTCATACTTAGTCCTAATTGTATGCAGCATTCTTTCTGTTTTTAACAGGGTACACCTTATCTTTCCTGAATGGGGAGAAATTTATATTTCACAGCCGGAGGATATATTCTATGAAAATAATATCAATGGAAAGAAAAGAGAAGGTGGCAGTAGTAACACTGAATCGCCCGGAAAGGCTGAACGCCTTTAACAGGGATATGTTCTCTGCCCTTGCAGAAATAACAGAACAATTGAAAGAAAATATTCCCAGAGCAATAGTTATTACAGGCGGAGGGGAGGACTTCAGTGCAGGTTTTGATGTGAATCCTGACAACCCGCTTGTGGGGGACTTGATTGAAGCTGTGAAAAATCATAAGCGGGAACCTGTTGATGAGCTTATTGCACTTATCCGTAAAACTACAGATGATTTTACAGGATTACCTGTTCCAGTAATTGCGTCAATAGCGGGGAAGGCCTACGGTGGCGGAGCTGAACTTGCTGCCAGATGCGATATAAGAATAGCTGATCCAGCTGCACAGTTCTGTTTTTCAGAAACAAAACTGGGGCTCATGCCCGACTGGGGCGGCGGTGTTGCACTAACCAGGCTCACAGGAACAGGGGTCGCTGCTGAGCTTATACTCACAGCGCGTACTTTTGACTCAGAAGAGGCGCTACGTATCGGTTTTATAAACCGCATAAGTGAATCCGGGAAATCACTGGAAGAAGCGCTTTCAATGGCGGAAACAATCGCAAAAAACGGGCCCGCTGCTGTCAGGGCATGCCTCAGGGTAATCCGTGAAAGTACAGGGAAACCCTTAATCGAAGCACTGGATCTGGAATCAGATGAAGCTGCAAAGCTTATAACCGGAGGTGAATGCTTTCATGGAATAAGCGCCTTTCTTTCAAAAAAAGAACCTGAATTTCCGGATATATAATAAAAATTAAAATTCCACAGCCTCCAGTTTTATTTACCTTACAAGCTGATGATATTATTGTCTCTGATATAAAATCTTTAAATCTAAACAGCGGCCATTAAAGCTTGACTTTTAAAAACTTATCTATAATTTATTTTTTAGAATAAGACTTCGGAAACAAATTTGCAGAAGGTCTCTCTTATAAAAGTAGGATTACATATGCGCCTAAACAACAGCGAGATAAAATCTATACAAAATGCATTTACTACCACTTTCGGTAGTGGTGAAATATATTTATTCGGAAGCAGAACTAACGATACCCTAAAAGGGGGCGATATTGATTTATTTATAGTACCTGAAACCAGTAATGATCTGTCTGAAAAAAAAATTGATTTTCTTGTGAAACTAAAAAGATCTATAGGCGAACAAAGAATCGATGTAGTAATAGACCGGGGCGAAAACAGACCTATAGACAAAAAGGCAAAATCTACGGGGGTTCTTTTATGCAGGATATAAAAGATATTTTTAAAACCGTAGATATGCTCTTTCAGAGTTGCGATATAGATTATACACTTCTGAAAGGGTATAAATTAGATGAAGAACTTTTTAATGATTACGATAAACAAAGAGTAGTTAACAGCTTTCTATTTAACTACATAAAAATTCAGGACAAAATAGGAGCGAAGCTATTTAAAAATATTCTTTTCCAGCTTAAGGAGATTGATGATTTTTCTGTACCAATGCTTGATGTATTGAATATCCTTGAAAAACTTGAAATAATCGACAGCACTGAAAATTGGGATAGGTTGAGAGAGATAAGAAATGCACTTGCTCATGAGTATCCGTTAAATATAGATGAACGAATCGATAATATAAAAATGAGTATGAGTTCTTATGAATATCTGGGGAAGACTTTTACCAGAATAAAGCAATATTGTACAGAAAAAGGGCTGATATAACATCCGTAAAAAAATTAAAATTCCACAGCCTCAAGCGGCACAGCCGGATAAACCTGCCCGTGTACAGGAGGCATGCTGTTGTATACCCATGAAATCTCCACCTCACCTGTTTCAGCAAAGCCGCGCCTCTTAATTCCGGTGAACCTGCCGCGTACAAGCACACTCTCCATATCAAGGGTCATGGCAAAAACCGCGCATTCAGCCCCCTCCGGAATCCTCCTGAGCTCATCATTATAAGCGGCTGTAGAAAACTTAACAAGACCTGAATCAGCAGCCCTGCACTGAATCACGGGAATAATATCGGGGAATCCCTCACTGTCAACATATGCAATAAACTTCAAAGAGGATAGACTGTTAAAAAACGACCGGCCCGGCAGATTCAAAGGCTCATCATCATTTTTATTCACACTGCTTTTCCCTGAAAGAGCAGTAAGAATAACAGACCTGATAATATTAAACATTGGAAGCTTCTCTCTGGCGCCTCCATCTTTCAGGTCAAGGTAATGAACAGTGTTAATTCCAAAATATGTATTATACCTGAACATGGGCTTTTCGTTAAACATTATATACTCAGGCCCCTCCCCTGCTGCACCTGTCCAAAAAGCCCTGCCCCGCCAGAGGTTTTTATCCAGGGTCATCATTAGAAATCCGCATTTATGATTTTTTCTAACATAATATTTGCTCAGGCCCCAGCTGAACTCCCCGAAAGCAAGTTTATCTTCACCAATAGGCTGAAGGGAAGTTATCAGTGTAATATGAGGCTTCCCTTCAGGATCAACCGTGGCAAGCAGCCCTATCTTTTCGCATGGCTCAAGTGCTTTCATATCATCTGTGCTGAATCTCTTTTCTGTATTCATAATCATCTCCTCATCACATATTACCTTACACTTCCGCTCCATGAAACTATATCCTCTCTCACTCCGGAGGATTTTGCTGTTTCAAAGAGCTTCTCCATTTCTGATTTTTCAACAAGCCCTGTACCTGAAAATTCCCATTCAATTCCAAGCCTTTTATACTTATCAGCACAGAGATTATTAAAGGCGCAAAGCTCCCATCTCTCCACAACGCCCGATGGAAGCCGGGAAATAATTCCCCCTATTGCTTTTATATTATCTATCCGCGCAGTGGCGCCGGGTATTACAGGGGTGCGTACCCATATCCTTTCAGGATATAAATGTTCTTTAACATAAGCAGCCACTTTATGCAGGTTTTCAATAATAGGCTCATTTGACACACCGGTAAATTTTTTATGCAGGTCAGGGTCTGCCTCTTTCAGGTCAAAAAGTATAATATCAGCATAGGGAAAAATTTCATCAAAAACCTGTTCCGGGAATAATCCGCATGTATCAATAGCTGTGCTTATCCCTCTGCTTCTCAGCTCTTTAAGAACCCCGGCTGTAAATTCCCTCTGCATGGTACTCTCACCCCCGGACAGGGTAACACCTCCCCCGGAATTTTCAAAATAGGCTTTATCCTTAACCAGTTCATTAACAAGGTCTTCAATGCTCCACATTCTTCCCAGAAGTTCAATTGAGACAGATGGGCAGGTATCTGCACACAGACCACATCCCGTGCATATTTTACGGTTAACAGTAACACCTTTATCCGTGAGGGTCAGAGCAGAAGCAGGACACACCTCAACGCAGAGGCCGCACCCCAGGCATCCGGCGCCAAGCCAGTGAATCTGCGGGAGGCGTGAAATGCTCTCAGGGTTATGACACCAGGCACATGACAGAGGACACCCCTTTAAAAAAACAGTGGTGCGTATCCCGGGGCCATCCTCTGTAGACATTCTCTGAATTTCCAGCACTCTTCCTGTCACGGATGATTTCACATTACTGTTTATCATAAACTAAAACCTCTGATGTGATAAACGTGCTATAACCTCATCCTGCAGTTCCCTGCCGATTCCGGTAAAATAGGCATTATATCCGGTTATACGCACAAGTAAATGCCTGTAATCACGGGGATGCTTCTGCGCCTCCCGAAGCATTTCAGGATCAAGAATATTTATCTGAAGAGCGGTTCCGCCGTTTTCAGCATACCCTTTCAGGAAAGCCTTAAATTTATCCCGGTGTTCGTCACTCCGCATTATAGCCGGGTTAAATGTAATTGTATGGCTTGCGCCGTTTGGAAGAAGGTTAAGGTAGCTGTCAAAAGCTTCATCACTATCATCACACTTCCCCCCCAGCGCCTTACCTACTGAATTGGAATTAGAAGTGGGCCCATTAATGTCTGCACCGTTTGACGGGCAGATTGCATTGGACAAAAACTCACCCCTGCCCCTGCCGTCCGGACTGGCAGCCATTATATAGCCGTCCCCTGCCCAGTAATTCCATGAAAGCATTCCGGGACGGAATCTCCGCTCTGTTGACTTCGTCTTATATTTCCATGTCTCCTCTGTCCAAAGCTCCATCACCTTCAGCGCCATTAAATCAGCCTGGTCATCATCCCTGCCGTATTTAGGCGCCCGGTTTTTGGCCTGTGCCCTGAGTATATCATAACCCTGCCAGTTATTCCTCAAAGCTGCTATAAGTTCATCCATAGAGCATATTTTTTTATCATAAACAAGATATTTTACAGCAAGGAGTGAATCCACTGTAGTGGCATAAGTGACAGCCTCAATTGTGGTAAAGCTAATCTCCGCGCCACCCCTGGTTATATCAAGCTTCTTTTCAGCGCACCCTTTTACAAGGCACGACAGGTAGGGTGTGGGATGGAAACAGGCTCTGACCCTTTCAGACTCTTCATAGAGATGGACAATCTTATTTACAATATAACGGGTCTGAATTTCATAGGCATTCCAGAATTCTTCAAAGCTTTTAAAACGCCGCGGATCACCTGTATCAGGGCCGTCCTGTTTTATCTTTTCTGTTTTACCGGTTATGGGGTCAATAAAGGGGTGCATATCTCTCCCGGAATTAAGAACAAGCTCTACAGCCTTTAAAAGATTAAGATTATTATCCACAGTGCCGGATCGGTCATTCCCTGCCATGGTATTTTCCAGGCACCCCACAGGGGCGTAATCCCATACATTTTTTTCATTTATAAGATCACCTATACCTGCCCGTTTACCTTCAAGAATCATACCCGCCATTGACCTTTCATCAAAATTAAGGAGAAATGGAGCGCCCTGGCTTCTGCTGATCATATCCACAATCCGGTCAAGCAAAGGCTCCGGGCTTTTCCTGTGAAGCCGCACATTCGGTTTAGGCTCAAGAATCGGAGACATATCATCAATCACTTCAAGTATGGCATATGTAAGATCATTGGATAAATCCTCACCCTCAGGGCCAAGGCCCGCAAGTGTAAGGAGCTGGCCGAAACCGGCTGTAATCCCCTGGTTCCCGGTACGTATCATTGAATCGTATGCGGTATTTGCGTGTATCCAGAAACAGCGGAGAATCTCCTTACCGAATTCACGGTCCATCCCTGCGTCAATGGAAGCCTGCCAGAATGGATAAAGATACTGGTCCATCCTCCCGAAAGAGACCCCGGGACCCGGATAATTTTCATCACTCATAACAAGCATATGCGTAATCCATAGCGCCTGAAGAGCCTCCCAGAAATTTGAAGGGGCTTCCCATGGGACCCGGCTGAGATTATAAGCCATACCCCTGAGCTCAGAAGCCCTCGCACTATCCCTCTCCTTCTGCGCAAGTTCGGCACACAACTCCGCATAGCCTGATGCAACATCGCGGGGCATCTCAGAAGCTCTTATCATTGCACGAAGCTGAGCTCCTGCCTCATTTTTTTTATCTGCATCAGACAGATTATTGTAAAATTCCTTCAGCTCCCTGTTTATCCCCTTCCAGCCCATAGCTAAAACCCTGTCATAACCGGGGATAAGGTGCCCGCTTGTTGCGCCCGAGTTGCCATAGCCGTGGTCATGGAACCATTTCATTTTTGCCCTTGCACCATTTTTCCCGGATATCATTTTCTCCCGCTCCCGGGCCTCTTTTTCATTGAGGCAGTGGGAAGTCATTATGTTAAAGCGGGCACCTGCGATCAGATCACCCGGCAGAATCTCCTTTGGAAGATGCCTAACCATAACCTCCCTGTTAAACCAGGCCCTCCTCTCAGGGATACTCCAGGTCCAGAAATCGGGGTGAAGAGGCACTTTCCGGGCAGACATACGGTAGGATGAATATATAGTCTGCATAAGTGAATATGTTTCCGGTACGATGTAAAAGGTCAGTTCATTATACTGCACATCCCAGGGTGTTCCCGTGGTCCAGGAAGTGGTCTCATTATTCCATTTACGGCGGGCCCCCTCGAAGTAATAATCCCGCAACCATTTAATTCTCGGGGTAAGCCCCTGAGGTTCATGTATTTTAAATTTTTCATTAAGCGCTGATGATGTCATGATTCCCCCTTCTTTTTTTTCTTTTTCTTAATTTCCCGGACCGGATTATTTTTTAAATGCTCCTCACCATGATTAATAATCCTGGCCATTACATTTACGGCCACTTCCCTGTCACACTTTTTGACTGCTTCAAATAATTCCCTATGCATGGTAAATACAAATCCGGCGACAGCTTTGTCACGGAAAAATTCCCTGGTCAGGTTAGTATATAAATCTTTAAATGAGTTCATTAAAAGAGGGTAGATTAAATTACCTGAAGAAATAGCAATTAGCAGATGAAATGAAAAATCGAGTCTGACAATATTATCTATATCTGAAACAGAGATCCCCGATTCTTCATCAATCAGAGATTCCAGCTCTTCCAGATTTTTATCTGTACGATTAATAGCGGCAAGGGAGGCTGTTTCTGCTTCGAAGAGTCTTCTCATACTGAGCAGGCTTTCAAGAATTTCCGGCCCGAAAGTTCCTGATGAATATCTCAGAAGCGACTCCAGAAGAGGGAGAGAGCCTTCGCGCCTGTAATCACTAACCACTGCCCCTGACCTGGGTTTAATCTTCACAAGGCCCTTAGCCTCAAGTTCCACAAGCCCGGCATGAACCATTGGCCTGCTTATTCCCAGCTGAAGAGCCAGATCACGTTCTGAAGGGAGCTTCTGTCCTATGGATAATTTACCCGATATTATAAGCTCTTCAAAACGCTGTATAAAAACATCCGATACTGAATCTGTTATAATCGGCTTAAGATTCTCAAGCATATTTTCCCCCTTACAGTAACTGGTAAAACCAGTATACCAGAGGGCAGATAAAGTCAAGAGAAATTATTAAGCTTTAACCCTCAGGAAAGGACCTCCCTCACCTTAAGAGCCAGCTCCTGCATGCTAAAGGGCTTCTGGATAAAATGGACCCCCTCACCAAGCACGCCCTGCTTTGCCATAACATCCGCAGTGTAGCCGGACATGTAAAGAATTTTCATTTCCGGATATTTAGAAAGTATACTCCTTGAAAGCTCACGGCCGTTCATTTCAGGCATAATTACATCTGTCATAAGGAGACTTATCTCTCCAGAATGCTCATCTGCAAGACGCAGAGCCTCCCCCGGTGTGGAAGCTGCAATAACTTTATAACCCAGCGATTGAAGCATTTTAACTGCAACATTTAGTATAGATAATTCATCCTCCACCAGTAGAATGGTTTCATCAGCTCCATCCTGCAGATCCTCCAGAACCGCTGAAGCAGGCCTGGCCGACTCCCCTGAACAGGCAGGGAGAAAAAGTTTAATAACTGTTCCTTCCCCCGGTTCACTATCAACATTAATAAATCCATCATTCTGCTTAACTATTCCGTATACTGTGGCAAGACCAAGCCCTGTCCCCTGCCCGGCCCCTTTTGTTGTAAAGAAAGGCTCAAAAAGATTATCCAGGGTATTTTTATCCATACCGGACCCGTTATCCTCCACTTCCAGCAGTATATATTCACCCTCTGGAGAGTCGGAGTCCCCCCCATCTGTGATACCGGAAAAAACAATGCCCTTTGTCCTTATTATAATTTTACCGATACCGGATATGGCATCACGGGCATTAACAGAGAGATTAGCCAGAACCTGATCGATCTGGGCAGGGTCGAGTTTCACAGGAGCCAGATTTTCACCCGGCTCCCATTGCAATTCAATATTCTCACCTATAAGCCTTCCGAGCATATTAAGCATACCTGAAACAATTTCATTAAGATCAAGAACCCGTGGAGTTACAACCTGTCTCCTGGCAAAGGCAAGAAGCTGCCGCGTCAATTCTGCGGATCTTTCTGCAGCTTTTTTAATTTCCATAAGATCAGCATAAGCCGGATTATCACTCTCAATACTCTGGAGCGCAAGCTCTGCATTTCCCAGGATTACACCGAGCATATTATTAAAGTCATGGGCAACCCCGCCGGCCAGGCGCCCTACAGACTCCATTTTCTGCGACTGTGCCAGCTGTTCCTGAAGTTTACGCTGCTGTTTTTCAGCTATCTTCGACTCGGTAATATCAATAACATAATTAAGGGACGCGGGTTTACCGTTCCAGTTAATTAATGCTGAGCGCAGATTTACCCATTTAACCATGCCGTCTGAACTAATAATTCTAAATGAATACTCTGTTTCGACATCCTCCCCCTTTAGCCGTGCCATATGCCTCTGTTTAACCATTTCAGAATCTTCCGGATGAATAAAGTCAGTAAAAGGCCTGGACACTATCTCTTCAACAGGATAAACGAGAATATTCCCCAGTGCAGGATTAACCATACGCACAATACCATCCTGGGCAATTACAATACCTGAAGAGGCATTCTCAAAAAGAAGCCTGTACTCCTCCTCTTTCTCGGCCAGAAGTCTGTTTGAGCCAATAAGCTCTTCATTCATCGCCTCAAACTCATCGTTCATGGCTTCCAGTTCCTCAACAAGCGCCATAAGCTTCTTGTTTCTTGATGCCAGCTCTATCTTCTGCGTCTCAATATACCTGTTTGCCTCAAACAGGCGGATAGCTGTTTCAATAGAAGCCAGAAGAACTGCCTCCCCTGTTTTCTTAACCACATACCCGTATGAAATCACCACCCCGGTTTCATTTAAAATATCAGGTTCCGTGTGGGATGAAAGGAATAATATGGGCAGATCCCTTTTAGCAAGGATCAGTTCCGCAGCCTTTATACCGTCAATACCGTCTCCCAGATCAATATCCATGAGCACAATATCTATTACATCATTTCCGGAGACAATTTCCACAGCCTCTTCACCGGTTGAAGCTGTAATTACAGAATAGCCGTTTTTCTCAAGAATATTCCTGCCGGCGATTACCGATATGGCTTCATCTTCAACAAGAAGAATAGTTATGTTTTTATCCTTTTTCAATAACCTGTCCTGCACTCTTTTTCTGACATCTTTTAAAAGCACTGAATATCATGGGATAAACAAGAACAAAGAGTCCCTCAACTATGGCAGTGGCCATATGCTCTACTGACACTGAAATTTTATTTCTTTCCCAGAGTTCACCAACCTGATAAAGCGCTTTCTGGAATAAATTTAAATAAATTTCCTTTACCAGAACATTTTCTGATATAATTTTTTCTGTAATCGAAATACAGGCTCTTCTGTCACTCTCAAGAAGAGCTGAGAAAAAATCACGGTACGCTTTATCATCTATCATATTTCCTCTTGATTCATGTTTCAGTAATATTATTATTCATCAGTCTTATCTCATTACCTATTATCAGTTATTATTGATTATGAACAATATAATAATTATAATATCAAAGTATACAGCTTTTTCGATAAAAAATCAGGAGCAGCGTCTCTCATACTAATAAACAGGGGTAATTCAAACATGGAGTGGGAAAAAAAGCTTTTAGTGGGGATTAAACAGTTTGATGACCAGCACAAAGAACTGATTAGAATCATATCGGAACTCAGAAGCTCTAAAAACAGCGGAGAGAGTAAAATATACCTGAAAAGTCTCTTATTTGAACTTATCAGCTACACAAAGTATCACTTCACAGCTGAAGAGAGGATGATGGAGAAACATAACTATCCCTATTTTAAAGACCACAAGCTTGAGCATGAAAAACTTACAGAACAGGTTGAGAATTTTCTTGAACAATACTCAACCGGTAAAAGCAGCCTGGATGAAGAGGTTTTTGAATTTCTGAAAAAATGGCTCTTTGACCACATACTTGTAACTGACAAAAATATGGGAGATTATCTCAACAAAAGAGGTTTAAGGTAATTATTTAATAAGTCTGCTCAAAAAAGATTGACCCTGCAGTGCTTTTACTGTGTCTGATTTTTTAAAAGTACAATCAATTTTTAAGAGATAAATAAAATGAACAGTAATATTATTAAACTCAACTTTGCAGAATATATAAAAAGAAAATTCCAGTTCCTTGACAGCGTTTTTTTGAGCCTCCCGCTCAACAACCTGGAGGATGGTAAAATCCTAACTGATTTCAAGGAACATGTTTATAAATCATTTGATGAAAATAATGATCCGGAAAAAGTAGTTTTATCCTGCTTTCCGAACAGATGTGAGGATAGAGAAATAATTGATGATCTTTTCCAGATTATAAAATATATTGAACGTGAAGTTGTTCTATACGACTCGGTTGAAGATGCGGCATTTGAAAAAATCAATAATCTCAATGGTCCCAATTCCCTGGCCAATGTAATAGGGAATGCTGTCACGGATGAAAAATCAGAAAGATTATCAGAACTTCTTTCAGAAATCAACATAAGGCTTGTTCTTACAGCACACCCTACGCAGTTCTATCCGGGAACAATTCTCGGGATAATAAATGATCTTAACATTGCAATACGGGAAAACAATCTCACAGAAATAAGCACTATTCTAAAGCAGCTTTCATTTACTCCATTTTTCAGCAAGGAGAAGCCCACACCCTTTGATGAGGCTCTCAGCCTTATATGGTATCTGGAAAATGTCTTTTACAAAGCTATACTCGATATACAGGAGACTGTTCAGAACAATGTACCTGGATACAGCGGCGAGATAATTAACCCGGAACTTATTGAAATGGGATTCTGGCCCGGAGGTGACAGGGACGGCAACCCTTTTGTAACACCGGAAATAACCCTCAGGGTTGCCAAAAGACTCCGCTCCGCCATACTGGGGAAGTATCATGAGGAGATAAAAAAATTAAGGAGAAAACTCACCTTCAGAGATGTACATGAAAAACTTAAGATCATTGAAATAGCACTTTTTAGAAGCCTGTACTCAGAAAATAAGCCGGAAATAACCCTGGATGATCTTCTTCGAGTATTAAGAGAAACTGCCGATACTCTTAAGAACAGCTTTGATGAGATCTATCTGGAGGAGACCTTAAGGCTAATAAATACAATAAAAATTTTCCAGTATCATTTCGCTTCCCTTGATATAAGACAGGACAACAAAACACATCGCGAAGTTCTGATGGAGATACTTGAGAGCCTGGGTAAAGCTCATGATTACGAAAACCTCGCCGGAGAAGAGGCTGGGACTTTTCTCCTGGGGAATGACAGCCTAAGCGATGATTTCACTGTTAACTCGGAAATTTCCCGCAATACTCTGGAATATATAAAAAACATAAAAACGATTCAGGAACTGAATGGTGAAAAAGGGTGCTGCAGATATATCATAAGCAACTGCGGCAGTGAAAGAGATGTTTTTGAGCTCATATCACTTTTCCTTTTTGCCGGATGGGAAAAGGATAATATAACTGTTGATTTTATTCCTCTTTTTGAAACTATCAGCGACCTTGAAAAGTCCGATTCAGTAATGCGCCGTCTCTACAGCAGCAGTTTTTACAGGGCACATATAGCCCGCAGAAATAACAGACAGACTGTTATGCTCGGTTTTTCAGACGGAACAAAAGATGGAGGATACTTTACAGCAAACTGGGGGATATACAAGGCCAAAGAGGCATTAACAGCAGTATCTGAAGAATTTAATATAAAGCTCACATTCTTTGACGGACGTGGCGGACCTGCAGCGCGCGGCGGAGGGAAAACCCACAACTTCTACACCTCCCATGGCAAAAGCATAGAGAATACACGCTTACACCTGACAGTACAGGGACAGACTGTAAGTTCAAACTTCGGTACAGTAATGTCAGCAAAATATAACATGGAACAGCTTATAAGCGCCGGCCTTAAAAACCGCTTATACAGCAGATACAATGCGGATTTCCTCCCCGAAGACCGCCATCTCATGGAGGAGCTTTCGAAAGAAAGTTTTGAAGCATACCTTAAACTGAGAAGTGATGAAAAGTTCATCCCCTACCTTGTTAACCGCAGCGCCATGACACTTTACGGGAAAACCAACATCGGGAGCAGACCTGACAGAAGAATCAGCCCTGAAAAATTTTCCCTGAAAGACCTGAGGGCAATACCCTTTGTGGCAGCATGGACACTTAACAAACAGAATATACCCGGATTCTTCGGATTCGGTTCATCACTTGAAAAGGCAATTGGAAAGGGTAAACTTGCGCAGCTCCACGATCTCTACAGCAGGTCACTCTTCTTCCGTACACTGATACAGAACAGTATGATGGTTTTAAAAAAAACAGATTTCAGAATTACGGCATTTCACGGAAAGGATCATGAATATGGAAGTCTCTGGAGCATGCTTTTTGAAGAACTTGATAGAACCCGAAATAACCTCCTTATAGTTTCACAAATGGGAACCCTCATGGCGGGGAACCCCAAGGATCTTCTTTCTGTGGAATTGCGGGAAAAGATAGTTCTTCCACTTTGTGTAATTCATCAATTCGCCCTTTTCAGATTAAACAGACTGAAAGAGGAGGACCCGGAGAGCGATCTCATAGAAAGATATAATAAAATGGTTATCAGATCGTCTTACGGAATAATTAATGCTGCAAGGAATTCGGCGTAAGAGATATTATTCATATAAAAGCCGGATTACTTAAACTAAATCATTACGGGATCAGTTAATCCCCTGAGCGGATTAACTGATCCCGGTTACTTACAAGCGCAGTGGTAAATCACAAACCCATATGCTTAAGCCCGCCTGCATTGATTACATTTTTAAATCCGTTTCTTTCAAGTATCGCTTTTGCCTGGCCGCTCCTGTTACCTGTTCGACAATAAAGAATAATCAGACCATCCCTGTCGCCGAATTCATCAAGCTTCATTTCAATCTCCCCCAGAGGGATATTTACAGCTCCTTTAAAATGAAGTGCTGCAAACTCTTCAGGTGTGCGCACATCTGCTATCAGAGCACCCCTGTCAATCCACTCCTGTACCTTTCCTGAAGAGGCAACACCACCCCTCAGATAAAAAAAATAAGCTGCAGCTGAGGCTGCAATTACAATAAAAATTATGGTTTTTATATTCATAAAAGTATCTCCGCTATTATCATTTTAAATTACACACAACAATAATTATGACAATCATAAACTCTATCTGTTTAAAATTTTTTATCTTTTCCCTTTGATTATCAGGGAAAAATCAGATCCCTGCAAATCCCTTCCCCCCTGTCCCCCAAAGCTCACTTCTACCCACATTTATTCTCCCGGCCCCCAGCCGATTAACCTGGAATGCTGAATGAACTTATACCGGCTTCCCCCAGAGGGGGATTAGTAAATTATTATTCATATTGATACATTCTTAATACTAATGCAGTATATATTAAATAAAAGAACTATGAAAAAAGTTAATCAGCCCCCTCCGGGGGTGGCGGAAAATGATTTCCTGGGGGAAAAGAATTCATTCCGCCGGGGGCTTAGCCGAATTAATTGTTCGTTGAAAGAAGTGGGTAGTAGTGAGCTTGATGGGAGAGGGTGCACAAGCGATAGCGAAGTGCGGGTGAGGGCATTTATATGTATCAATTAAGATGTGGGTAATTAATAGCCCCTGGGACAGGGGCTTCCCTGCGAAAGATCCATCATCAAATAAAAAAAGGGCCGCATATTATGCCGGCCCTTTTTATCTATCGAAAAAAAATTAAATCACTTTTTGTAGCAGGCTTCAATCTGATCTTTAAACTTTTCAAGTACCGCGCTTCTTTTCAGCTTCATAGTCTGAGTGAGCATCTTGTTATCAAGCGAAAAGGGCTCAGAATCGAAGATAAATTTTTTAGGAATCTCGTAGTTATGATAATTTGCCTTAATCGTATCTACAATCTCCTTCTCCAGAAAATCGGTACACTCTTTACGCTTAATAAGCTCAGCAGGATCTGTGGGGAGATTATTCTTTAATGCCCATTTTTCCATTACAACAAAATCGGGTATTACAACGCATACATTGTATTCCTTCCCCTCGCCGTATATCATTGCGTATTCTATATAATGGTTCAGCTTAATATCCTCCTCAAGTGAAGCCGGGAAAACATACTTGCCGTTCTGCAGCTTATACTGCTCCTTGATCCGACCTACAATATAGAGAAATCCGTCCTCATCAATATATCCCCTGTCCCCTGTACGGAACCCGCCGTCAGAAGTCATGGCAGCAGCTGTTGCTTCAGGCTTTTTGTGATACCCCTGCATAACATTGGGCCCGTAAACAATAACCTCGCCATCCTTTGCATTCTCACCTGTAATTGAACGGTCGATAACAACTCTTACTTTATCCTGCACAGGCCCCACACTACCAATACGGTAAGCGTTTGCACGATTAAGGGTTACACCGGGAGAAGTTTCTGTTAAACCGTAAACATCGTAAAGAGGGATTCCCAGGTCCCAGAAAAACTTTGAAATTTCCGGGTTCATTGCAGCGCTCCCTGTCATTGATGATGTGAGGCGGCCCCCAAGTTTTTCGCGTACCTTGCTGAAAACTATCTTATCTGCTATTTTAAACTTCAGATTAGTCATAAAACTCGACTTACCCTGTTCAGCCAGTAAACGTCTCTTTTTACCCGATTCAACTCCCATTACAAAAAGCTTCCGCGCAAGTCCCCCTTCATCATTCATCTTTGTCCAGAGCCCGTCATATATGCGGTTAAAAACCCTTGGAACAGAGATAAGAAAAGTGGGGCGCACTTTCTGGATATCATCCACAATAGTTGTAGGCCCTTCAGCAAGACCTATGGCAGCGCCTATCTGAACCATGGTAAGCACCTCTCCAAGACCGTATGAATGCGCCCATGGGAGTATATTTAAAGTTACAGTGGTCTCATTATATTCCGGGTATGCCTTTACCCGTGCATGAGAGTTACTCGATAAATTCCCGTGAGAAAGAAGAACACCTTTAGGTTCACCTGTTGTTCCTGAAGTATAAATAAGAACATTAATAACTGAATGATCAGGACTCTCTGCAGGGACAGGCTTAGCTGCACCCTTCTTCTCCAGATCCTTCATTGTGTCAGGACCATCACCTTCCATTATAATGACCTTCTCGACCTTAGGGGATGCGGCAATAATATCTTTCAGACTTTCATAAATCTCTTTCTTTGATATAAACAGAACCTTAATGTCAGCATCATTAATGATATATTTCCATGTCTGCATAAGCTCAGCTTCATACATAGGAACATATCTTGCTGAGAGCCCGCTTGTAGCGAAAAATCCCACTGCCCAGTCAACTGAGTTTCTGGAAATAATCCCTACTGCGTCATTTTTCTTAATTCCTAAAAGGGCCAGGCCTGCGCGGCAGTTATCAACCCTTTTGCTGAAATCAGCATAGGTGACCCATTCATAATCACCATTGCCGTTCTTCTCCCCGAAAATATGCCTGTCGGGGAATCTGGCAACTGTGTTAATTAAAAAATCTACTGTGTTGTCAGGTTTATCAAGCTGATACATTACTCCCTCTCTTTTAATTTGTATTATTTTTTAACAAGGCTCAACATTATTACCATAATGCATAGAAAAAGTCAAATCTTTATTCTTTTTTTAGAACAGGCATGCGATTTTATATGCAAGTTGTTTATTATCTGAACATATTGCTATAAATAAGAGCATAATTTTAAAATTAACGCTTTTATTCTCATGAGTGAACATATAGCGGATTATTTTGAGTTTAATTTACTTTAGTGAAAGTGGTGTAATTTATGCAGAAACATTCCTATCTCCTTTATGCGGATCTGAATACCCGTATCATTAGAGATCCCTATTGGAATACCCCCCGCGCCGCTTTTAGGAAGTTCAATCCGCTTACGCTCCCTTCTTATGAGAAAAGAACAGATATGACCCGCATCAACTGAATGTATTGCATTATCATTATCTATTATCATGTAGAATGCTGTAAAATCCCCTTAAAAATCAGAAGCCCCTGCATCTGCTGCAGGGGCCCTGATCTTCAGTCAGCAATAATTATTCTACAATATTCCAGTGTTAATTCCTTAACTTTTATTTTAAATATAATGCTTTAATATCCCCGCCGACATAGGCGGCGGAGATATGGGAAACATCATTATTGCACTAAAAAATATCTTTAGAAATAATTAATGATAATAGTCAACTTTCCCTTTTATACCTGTAACCGATAAATATTGACACAGCACCAAGAAGCACTATAACAAACAGCACAGACAGGGGGAGATAAAATGTCCATCTTGTATTAACCGGAAGGAGTTTTACTATATTCTCAAAACCGCTTGAACGGTTTGTCAGCTCACCGCCGATCGAACTGGCCACTATTCCAAAGACAAAAGCAAGAACACCCAGTAATGCAGTAAATATATACAAGGGCCGATTCTCCAGAATGCTTTCCCGGTAAAGATACCTGATAACAATAAAAGCAGCAGTAAAAACAAGCATTACAAGTGAAATAGTAATTTTATTTTTGATTATGCCGCTATTTAACATTGCCATCATAGGCATAATTATAAATCCGGAAATGATTGTTAAAACAAGAAAAATAAAACCGGATGATACTGATAAAAGCATAACAAAATCCATCTCTTTTTTTAACGACTCACCTAAAGCCGGATTTCTTTTCCGCAGATAAATTTTAGCTGCAACAGATAGAGAAAAAATAAACATAGTACCCATTAGAAGATGCACAAGCATTGAGTGAAATGCAGGATTAATCATATCAGTTACCCCCTTTTAAAGCTGTATTCCGGTCTTTAGTCAATACCATTACAATACCGGAAATTAAAGCAGCTGTAAAAAACATTAAAACCAGAGTCGTCAGAATCCACCTGGAAAGTATTTCACTCCTGAATTCTGATTCAATACTATAGTAAGCTATCTCTTCCTCGCTATGGGCTTTTTTCATCGGTATACCCATTTTAACAGATTTTGCTCCTGCATGCTCTTTAATATTAACCGCATGATCCCAGGTAATCTGGCCAGGATAGAACAACTTGATAGTGACCCATTCAATTTCATCCCAGGGAACTGCAGCCCCCTCAAACTTTTTCGCCTGAATTTCCGCGTCACGTCCAAATCCGAGGGTATGAGGGAAAGATACATAGTGCCATCTTGTACCTGTGGAATTTTTATGAACCGCCATTGCAATATTATACTTACCCATATGAGAAAACATTTTATCGTCACGGTAATTCCCCGTATCCATGGCCCTGGTTAAATCCAGCATCCAGTTCCCCTCCAGCCAGATCGCCTTTGACGCAATGTCCGCCCTGCTCCCCGATGGAGGCCCAAGGAGCCGGCGAGGAATAACATCCCCATTCTTCCACTTATGCGCAGGGTCAAATTTCACAGTCATATCACTTGAAAGATAGTAAATATCATTCATTGTGTATTCAAGATTTTTGATTTTATCCCAGTTCAAAGCGTAAATACCGGTTTTCTGCGGATCGAACATAAACTTGGGCGCCTTTGCATCGCCATCCCAGTTTGTTGAAAACATTGCCCCCTTATCCGCTTTTCTGTCATCAAGAAGGAAGGTATCTTCAGCATAACCTATAGGATTTGACCTGTGAGAACGCCAGTGCCAAAAATCGAGGAAATAACCGGCATCAACAAGTTTTTCCAGCTCATCCTTACTCCGTTTAGTTCGCCAGTCACCAGGAACATAACGTGTTTCAGGAAGAAACTTCCTTACTTCATCAATTCCAACATGCTTCTTCGCCTCTTCAGGATCAGCCATACTTGTCATAAACCTCATCCCTTCACTAACAGTAATAAATCCGCCATACTGAGCAAAATTTTCTACCGCTCCGTCATCAACAAACATGGTAAATCTGTCTTCATAGATCTTTTGAGGTTCAGGCCCCGGAACAGACCGCCCATAACGGACCCACTTCCCATCTTCATATACCAGATAATCATGATAAATGGACCCATGCTCAGAAGGCCACTGAAGCCTCCAGAAAACATCCTTGTCATTATAAGCAACTTTAACCTTTATTTCAGTTAAAAGCTCATCAGGAATAATAATATTCCTGGCAGGATCATCGCGCACAACTCCGGTGGAACCGAAAAAAAACGCAATAATCAGAACAATTACAGCAATAAATGCAAAATAAGAATAAACCTTATCTATTCGCATACCCGCTCCTTTTATAAATTGGATTAAACTGATTTTTGTATATAATATACTGAAAAAAAATCAAAAACATAGATTTTTTTCCAACACGGAAATAATTATACCTCCTCTACAAAAAATTATGTACAAAACTTCCCGCGTCAATAGGGTGAGTATAAAGATTTTACATAGGGGGAACCCATCCATGATAGACTTAAGAAGCGATACAGTTACAAAACCCTCAAAGTCAATGCTTGAGGCAATGATGAAGGCTGAAGTGGGGGATGATGTTTTTAAGGAGGACCCCACTATAAATGCCCTTGAGGATAAAGCAGCAGCTCTTTTCGGCATGGAGAGATCCCTTTTCTGCCCCAGCGGCACCATGACAAACCAGATTGCAATTAATGTACATGTGAAACCGGGAGATGAGGTTATTTGCGATAAGATCTGCCACATCTACTATTACGAAGGGGGAGGGATCGCAAAAACTTCAGGCGCCTCAGTTGCCCTCCTTTCAGGAGACAGGGGACGATTTACAGCAGAGGATGTTTCATCTGCCATCTCCCCTGATGATATACACAGGCCTGTAACAAAACTTGTTGCTGTGGAAAACACCGTAAATAAAGGGGGCGGAGCATACTGGGACATTGATGAGCTTAAAAAAATAAGCTCCATATGCCGGGAGAAAAGTATAGGCTTTCACCTTGACGGAGCCAGGCTCTTTAATGCTCTTGCAGAAACAGGGGAAAAACCTGAAGATTACGGCAGGCTCTTTGACTCAATATCAATATGCCTTTCAAAGGGTCTTGGCGCTCCTGCCGGTTCCCTTCTCCTTGGCAGTTCAGATTTTATAAAGAAAGCCCTGAGAGTACGCAAGGTAATGGGCGGAGGGATGAGACAGGCCGGATACCTGGCAGCAGCAGGGATCTACGCCCTTGAAAATAACATTGGACGGCTTAAAGATGATCACGCCAAAGCCCGGGACATGGGGGAACTCCTTTCATCACTTGATTATATTGAGGAAGTCTATCCGGTGCAGACAAATATTCTTATTTTTAAACTGAAAGATAAAATTAAAGACACAGTCTTTATTGAAGAGCTGAATAGAAATGGAATTAAGGCACTCATATTCGGACCCCAGACAATACGCTTTGTCACACACCTGGACTTTACAGATGAGATGCTGAAGAAAGTAAAAGATGTGCTTGTATCCATAAAGGCTTGATACGAATTCTGAAGCCCCCGCATCTCCCATTGTCAGCCCCCTATCCCCCAAAGGGGGCACCTTATAAAAGCTCAGAAGCAGTTTAATCAATCAAAGGATTTAAACACCCTCTAATATTGTTGAGTTTGTAAAAAATTTAAAAACAATACGACGAGATCAGCAAAACAAAACTTTGACTGATAGATGGATTGATTTCTACAGTGTATTGAAATTCAAACATTGCAGATTAAGAATGAAGATGTTTAAATAATTTCAGTGTTAATTCCTTAACTTTTTTTTGGAATGAAATGCTCTAATATCCCCGCCGCCGAAGGCGGCGGGGATATGGAAAACATCATTATTGCACTAAAAAATATCTTTAGGAATAATTACTGAAATAATTTTAAAATAGTTATAGGAATGATAAAACTCAAACTACCAGAGTAATATTATATAAACTCGTGCCCCCTTTGGGGGACAGGGGGCCCTGCCGCTAAAACGCTGAATGATAGTCTGTGAGCGTCTGCCGATTTGTTCCAGTGCAGATTTTAAGTGCGCACAAAAAAAGCCGGCATAAATGCCGGCTTTTTCTATACGTAAAGGCTTTTCCCCCCTACTCCAATGGAGCACCTGTAAATACAGGATCACTAGCCTTAATAGTGGCTGATTCATTAAACTTAATCGCCTCTGTTCTTCCGAAATATTTCGGGAATTCAGAACCGAGATAAAACTGCGAAGAAAGAACTTTACCTGTGTAGAATGCTGCTTCGCCGTTATCAGCAAGGAATGCATCTCTTTCAGCGCCTTTAAGGTCTCCAACAAGCTCCTGCATTTTAGGCTGGCAGATTGTAAGATTCCAGATATGACACCATGCAAGAGCGAGCATATACATAGCTTCCTGAAGAGGTGTGGCATGCATAAAGAGGTGGAGGAATTTCCCCCCAGCCATCTGCTGCTTAAGCATTTCGATCACTTCATCAAGCTCTTTCATCCCTCTTACGAAAAGATCAAGATATTTATCATCTACAATACCTTTAGCTTTTGCAAGGGTATCTTCCATTCTTCCCTTAAGTACTTTGTAATTATACTGATCCTTATTCATAAGAATTTTTCTCATTGTAAGGTCCATAGACTGAATACCGTTTGTCCCTTCCCATATGGCAAGAATTTTAGAATCCGCCATCATTCTTGCAACAGGGTAATCCATACAGTATCCATATCCGCCGTATACCTGCATAGCCATAGATGTAATTTCCACACCCTTGTCTGTACAGCCTGCTTTTGCAATAGGAGTAAGAATTTCAAGAAGGGCCTGAGCCTCATTAACCTTGTCCTCTGTTTCAGCAATCTTCTTAAGGTCCATCTGATAGTAGAGATAGTATATAAGCATTCTCTGCCCTTCAAGGTGAGACTTCATCCATAGAAGCATTCTTTTTACGTCAGGATGTTTGCTGATGGCAACAAGAGGAGCATCAGGATTAAGCATCTGTGTTACATCAACGCCCTGATATCTGTTCTTTGCGTAAGTTATAGAATTCATGTATGCAGCTGAAGCATTTCCATGCCCCTGAACCGCAACACCGTTACGCGCAAAGTTCATCATCTTAAACATAATCTTCATACCCTGACGCTCTTCGCCAAGAAGGTATCCGTAACAGTCGCCGCTGTCGCCGAAAGCGAGCTGTGAAGTACCCTGTCCATGAAGACCCATTTTGTGCTCAATACCTGTACAGATTACATCATTAAATTCTCCGGGAGAACCGTCTTCCTTAAGTCTGTATTTTGGAACAATAAAAATAGATATACCCTTTGTACCTTTAGGGTCCCCTTCGATCCTTGCAAGTACAGGGTGAATCATATTTGAATAGTAGTCATTCTCACCTGAAGAGATGAATATTTTCTGGCCTGTAATTTTATAAACACCATCAGAAACTTTTACTGCTTTAGATTTAAGGTTACCAACATCGGAACCTGCATCAGGCTCTGTAAGACACATTGTTCCGCCCCACTCCCCTGTCATAATCTTATCGCCGAAAAGATGCTTCTGCTCTTCTGTACCAAATTCGAAAACAAGCTCCATGGCACCGTGAGAAAGGCCGGGATACATACCTAAACTGTAATTAGAGGCACATGCGAATTCCATAACCGCTGTACTGATAGAAACCGGCATACCCATTCCGCCATGCTCAGGTTCATCAGCAATACCCATAAAACCTGATTCATAATAGGTATCAAGAGCAGGATGAAAACATGCCGGGATTTTAACTTCTTTAGTTGCAGGATCCCATTGTGCGCCGACCTTGTCCCCTTCTTCAGCTGTTGGATAAAATACATCAACAGCAATCTGCTCAGCAAGATCAATTGTCGCATCAAATGTATCTCTGTCGAAATCTGCGAATACGGGAAAACTTACAAGTTTGTCAACTTCGAGAACTTCAAATAATACAAATTTCACATCCCTGGTATCTACTAGTGGATTAAGCATAAAAGCCTCCTAAAAATTAATTTTATCTTGTCACAATGTTTCTTGATAAAATAAGATAATCCCCCCTTACAAAAGGCCGGAATAAAAACATTCCGGAGCCTGTATGCTGCTCATCTTATTTAAAAACAAGTTATGTTCAGATCAATTGAATTGAATGAAAAAGAAAAAATAAAAACCGGACACAACACTAAAATTTTTTATTTATTTAACACACAAACTACTCATTTAACAATAATTGCTACCAAAAGACTTTTTATCTGTCAATAAAAATTGATTTTTTAATATAAATTGACCTAAAAAAAGTCAGTTTTCACTGCTCATTCTAAATTAAACTTAAAAACAAGAACTCCCTCTTCAACAATAACTTCCGGCTTTACACTGGCATTCTTAAAAACCTTAATCATCTTGCTGTTTTCATAAAGTACGCTGGCACTCAAGGTTTTAATACCCCTTTTTCCGGCTATTTCAATAAGGTATTCCATAAGAAATGTGGCAATACCTCTACCCTGATATTCCTCATCAACAATAAAAGCCATTTCATAGCTGCCGTCAGTTTCATAATAGGCATATCTTGCTTCAGCAATAATTTTATGGATTCTACCTTTTTCAACAACTCCAACTATTGAGAGGGTTTTATCATAATCCACTGCCACATAACGCTGCATATTTTTATGCGGCATGGAGCTGATTCGCGAATAGTAGCGCAGATATTTTGCTTCATCGGAAAAAAGGTAAAAAAGATCCCTCATTTTATCTTCATCTGAAGGCTTTATCGGCCTGATTTTAACATCAACATTCCCTTTAAAAGTCTTCATTATTTCGATATCTTCAGGATAATTACTTGAATGATCCGCACAGTAAATCTGATCCTTATATACAAAGCCCAGCTTTTTCGCCTCTTCAAGAAGAGCCTCTCTATGATCAGGGTGAGCGATTTCGATCATTGAAATAACTCTTTCCCTTATCGATTTCCCGAAAAGATTTGCCACTCCATATTCAGTAACAACATACCTGGTTACACCCAGAGTGGCTCTTGCCATATCAGCCTCATGATCATGCTTAATGACAATATTACTCTTCCCCTCCTGGTCAACAGAGTTAAGAACAACTATAGACCTGCCCCGCCTTGCAAATGCCGCACCCACGGAAAAATTCAGCTTACTCTCATATCCGGAAAGAAGATTATCACCTGAATGAAAAACAATAGACTCCCCGGAAACATCAATCCTCTTGACATTCATGATGCTGACAAGCTTATCAACCCGTCGTATGTTCATCGGGTTTGCCAGTATTGCAATAGGGTAAAATTCGAAAAGATGATTCTTGGAAATATAATCATAGAGCTCTCTTGTACCGTAACAGTAACTGGCAGTAACCTGCCCCCCTTTATACCTGCTCTTCTCATTAGACACAGCACCGCTCTCAATCAGGTCCATAACCCAGTCGGAAAAAACATTTGTAAAAACGCCAAGCCCCTTTTTCTCTTTAAGATGCTCAGCAATAGCGTCAAAAATACGCCCCACATGCATAACAACCGTTGTGCCGTCATTTATAAGATTCGATACATATTTCCCTATTTTAGACATTTCAGGGGTAAAGGGCTTTCTTTTCATTACAGGTATCGGTTCCATACTCTCTATTATATGATGGACCTGATCAACATGAACAAAGGTATCACCAAAGGTTACAGGCATGGAATAATTGATTTCTGCTATAACAATTTTAGCCTGTTTTATTACTATCTTTGCCACATCACAGGCAACACCAAGACTCATATACCCCCTCTCGTCAGGGGGGGACATGGTAACAACAGCAACATCAACACGCTGCGCCCCCCTTGAAAAGATGTAGGGTATTTCCATGAGATTTGCAGGGATAAAATCAACCTCCCCTGACTCAATCCTTTTAATAATACTCTCACCTGTACTGAAGGTTTTAAGCCTGTACTTGGATCCGTTATCCTGCCCCATATCAAGGTAATCAGCCATTGTAATAAGCTGAATCAGCTCAAGATCAAGCAGGTTCGGTCCTGTAGACTTTAACATTTCAGAAATGAACATAGCAGGCACAGCAGGCCCGCTGCTTAGAAAAATTTTAGCCCCGGGCTTTATCAGGTTAAGGACTTTTTCAGCAGTTGTAATTTTATCCGAATACATCTCTCGTTACCGCCTTTATTTTTTTGACTCTTCCTCTTTACGGAGCTCTTTTTTAAGAATTTTACCCACATTGCTCTCAGGAAGAGAGTCTCTTATTTCGATTACAGATGGGAGCTTATACTTTGCCAGCCTCTCCTCACAGTAAGCCATAATCTCCTTCTCTGTTACACTCTCCCCCTCATTGGGAACAACAAAAAGCTTTATATTTTCTCCCCTTTTAACATCGGGAATACCAATTGCTGCAGCCTTCTGCACTTTAGGGTGCTCGTAAAGAACTTCTTCAATTTCCCTCGGGTATACATTATATCCTGAGGTTAAAATAATATCTTTCTTTCTGTCAACTATAAAGAAGTAGCCATCCTCATCCATATATGCTATGTCACCTGAATATAGCCAGCCGTTACGGATTGTTTTTGCGGTTTCATCAGACTTATTTAAATATCCTGAAGTCACCTGGGGCCCCCTGAATATCATCTCACCTTCTTTACCAACAGGCATATCCTCTGTGCCGTTTTCAAGATCAACAATTCTCACTTCAGTATCAGGATATGGAAGGCCTATACTCCCCGGTTTATGATTCCCCTTATATGGATTAAGATGAGTCTGCGGAGAGGTTTCTGTCATTCCGAAACCTTCGTTTATATGTGCGCCTGTAAGCTCGTGGAACTGATTCATTACCTCCACAGGGAGTGATGATGCCCCTGATGAAAGAACCTTATAACAGGACATGTCGGTTTTCTTTAAATCAGGATGCTGAAGCATTCCCACATACATTGTGGGAACCATGGAACATATAGTGGGCCTGTATTTTCTTGTTGCTTCGAGAAGTTCCTGCGGCTGAGGCTTTGGAACCATTACTGCTGTCCACCCCATTGAAACAGGAAGATTAAGCGCTGCAGACATGCCCAGTATATGGAACACCGGAGGAGCGGATATTACAACCTCATTACCCGGTTCAAGCCCCAAAAACCAGGCATGATACATCTGCACCATGGAACTTAAATTCCTGTGGGTAAGAACAGCTCCCTTTGACTGGCCGGTAGTACCACCTGTGTACTGATAAACTGCTACATCATCAATTTTAACATCACCTTTTTTATAATCCCTCTTCTCTTTCACTGCATCAAGCCATTTGTAAACCCCGTCTGCGTCAGGCACATCAGCTTTCATACCCTTTTTTTTACCAACAAGTTTAAAGAGAAAACTTTTGATTCCGGGGAGATAATCCCCTATTGATGTATAAATAATCTTTTCAACAGAAGTATCCTTTCTCAGATTAATCATTCTTTCAGCAAGAAGATCGAGTGTAATCAGAATCTTCGCTTTTGCGTCATTAAACTGATAAGCCAGCTCCCTGTCAGTATAGAGAGGATTATTCATCTGGACTATAGCCCCCAGCCTGAGAGCAGCATAGTATGCTGCAGCTGTCTGGATCATATTAGGGAGGAGAATTGCAACAACATCCCCCTGCCTCACACCCTTTTCATAGAGAAAACCTGCAACTCTCTCTGTGAGGGCATCAAAATCCTTGAATTTGATTTTATACCCCATAAAAATAAAACCTGTATTTTCAGGATATTTCTTAACAGTTCTGTCAAGAAACTGATGAATACAGACCTCTTCATAATTGATATTTGCCGGAACACCCTCTGCATAATGCTTCAGCCACGGTCTGCTTAAATAAAGATTCATACTGTTCATAATTCCCCCCCCCCCCGGAAACCTTTAATTTTATTAAGTCACAGCATTATATCATTTTAAATACATTAAAGTCAAATTCTTTTACTAAAATTTTACTTTCAATTTGATATATTATCAACTATAAAATGATGCCGCAGAAAACAGGGGGAGGGGGGATAAAATAATTTCGAAAAAAAAGCTGCCTTAAAAAAGGCAGCCCAACACAATTTCGTATACTTCTTACCAGAAGAATTGATCATTGTGTCAATAATGGCATAATAAACCGTGCTTGTCAAACTTATTTTAAACATATTATAATTTTTGGTAAATTTTTACAAAAAATTACAAAATACTACCAGTGTTAATTCCTTAACTTTTTTTTGGAATAAAATGCTCTAATACCCCCGCCGCCATTGGCGGCGGGGGTATGGGAAACATCATTATTGCACTAAAAAATATCTTTAGGAATAATTACAAAATACTACATAAAAATTCTCCACTCACTGGAATAAATATTAAACCTGTTCTTCCGAACAAAACCTGCCAGGGTTATACCGCTTTCACGGGCCATACTTACAGCAAGACTTGTTGGAGCAGAAACCCCTGCAATAACAGATACCCCTGCTCTGACCCCTTTCATAACCATTTCATAACTAAGGCGCGATGAAAGGATGCAGAAAAACCCCTCACCATGTTTCCCGTTTAAAATCAGATATCCTGTGCATTTATCCAGTGCATTGTGGCGCCCCACATCCTCGGCAAAAACAAGACAGGACCCGTCTATGCTATAAAGAGCTGCAGCATGAGTGGCTCCTGTTTCATTGAAAATCTTCTGCCTTGGGAAAAAGTCCTCCTGAAGCTTAAAAAGAAGATCCCCGGAAAATAAAGGCTTTCTTTCTTCTTCAGGTGTTTCCCCTCTATATCCGACAGCCCCCCTTTCAGGAATTACACCTGCGGAGCTCCGTATAATTTTTATCTCCCCTGATCCGGAATCCCCGGTAATTTCCGCCTCCACATCAACAGTGCTTTCATCAATAAGCAAAACCGATTTAATATCTACAGGGGATTTTACCAGCCCGGAATTATAGCATATCCCTGCGGCAAGCTCCCGGTCCATACCGGGCATCCTCATACAGAAAAACTTTGCAGTGCCATTTACCCTTACTTCGAGAGGGGCTTCAACAGCAAGAGTATCATGGAGTTTCCCGTAAACACCCTTATCAAAAGTCATAATTTCAAATTTTTCTGTTTCCATTATAATCCTTCAAAATAAAAAATATCATCTCATAAACAGCACTATACTGGTGAAACGCCAATATATGGAGACTGCCCGGCGCAGCTTCTGCATTTTTCACCATGTTTCACCGGATAAGCCTCGCCGCAATCTACGCAAATAGCTGAAGGGCCGCCTTTAACTCTGGCCAGTTTCCCGGGGTCTACTTTAACACGCTGCATACTCAAGAGCCCATGGCCCGCTTCTTTTATCTGGCCGAAAAGCAGATCCCCATCCTGTTCTTTTTTTGATTTCAGCTTGAGAAACCAGCTGTTAACCTCCGGCCAGTTTTTCAGCTTCTCCGGATCAAGATAAACCCTAACCCCTTCTCCGCTCCTCTTATCATACATGGTGATAGCGAATTTACCAAAATCCATTATTTTCACCCAGCCGTTTCCTATTGTACAGGGAGTAAGGAGCTGAATAGAATCAGGCAGACAGACCTCTGTTTCACTTATAGCGTCAAAAAATTCTCCTTCCGGAAGATTTTTTAAAGCCATATCCACCATAAACCCGCCTATAAGAAGGCCTGGCGCCAGGTTCCCGTGGAATGATTCAACAAGCCTTACATATTCTTCATATGAGTACTTACCAATATACATAATTTTCTCCATTTTTTATAAATAATTCATCAGTATGCAAGAGCCAGCTTTACCTCTCTGGCAGCCCTGTTTACCTGTTCACTCCCTTCACTCTGTGCAAGGGGACGCTCAATCCAGGTTTTACTTAATCTCCCGTCAACTACAGGGAGAATTTCATCTGCAAGATACAAAGCTTCATTTATATCATGGGTTACGTAAATTATCGGGATATCGAATCTCTTCTTAATATTGATCATCTCTTCCCTTAAACTCCGGCGTGAAACAAAATCGAGCGCTGAAAAAGGCTCATCTAAAAGCAGAACTTCAGGCTCCCTTGCAAGGGCCTGGCAGACAGCACACCTCTGCCTCTCACCCCCTGAAACCATGTGTGGCTTTCTCTGCATCAAATGATCAATTCTGAATATTTCAAAAAGCTCAAATACATTTTTTCTGTCAGAAGCTGCAAAAGCGGCATTTTCAAAAAGATTCAGATGAGGGAAAAGAGTATAATCCTGAAAAACATATCCTGTTTTCCGCTTACGGGGAGGGATGGATCTTCGAGTATCGGAATCAAACCAGATTTCATCCCCCAGAGTAATCCTCCCTTTATCCGGCATGTCAAGCCCGGCAAGCATTCTCACCAGAGTGGTCTTCCCCCCTCCTGAAGGACCTATCATTACTGATATGCTGCCCGGATTACAGAAAAAAGAGATATCTATTTCAAAACATGATAGTCTTTTTTTTACAGAAACCTTCAATGACATTATCTTTCCTCATTAAGTTTATTTACAAGAAAAAGGAAGAGGAAACTCACCGGCAGAAAGGCAAGCGACATTAATGCTGCTCCCCTGTAATTCATAGTTTCCACAGCTTCATATATGGCGATTGAAGCCACCTTTGTTACACCGGGGATACTCCCGCCAACCATTACAATTACTCCAAAAGCCCCCATGGCGTGGAGAAAGACAAGAACAGCTGCTGCCAGTATTCCGCTCAGACAGTTAGGGAGAACAACGCGGAAAAATATCTCCCATCCGCCTAAGCCGAGAACAGAAGCGCTCTCGATAAGTCTCCGGTCAAGCTTCAGAAAAGCCGCTTTCATCGGCTGAACTGCAAAGGGGATACTGTAAACCGCAGTTGCAAGTGTAATCCCGGCAAAGGAGAAAAGAAGAGAGCTTCCGGTGAAAGTTTCATAGGTCTCTCCTAATGCTCCGCCAGGTCCCATAACCACTATCAGATAAAAACCGATTACAGTAGGAGGGAGTGCTGCGGGGAGATAGACAAGAGACTCTACCAACGATTTTCCCCTGAATCTGAAAAAAGCCAGAATATAAGCTATTGGAGCTCCAATTATAATCAGTATAATGGTAACAGTCAGAGCCAGTTTAAGGGAGACAAAAAAAGGGGTAAAATCCATTTATCTGCAACCTACTTATAACCGTATTTCAATTTTATTTTCCCCGCTTCAGGTGAGAGGAGAAACTCCGCGAACTTCTCAGCCATAAGGTAATTTCCGCTTCTTTTAAGCACACATGCTGACTGGACAACAGGGGGAGCATCTTCAATAATATAATAGCACCCCTTTTTACCCTCTTTAGAAACAACAGCTGACATGGCGCAGAAAGCAGCATCAACAGCTCCGGTTGAAGCATACTGGAAAGATTGCGCAACTGTTTGAGCTGTAACTGTTTTATCCTTTATTTCAGCAGCTATGCCTGATTTATCCAAAGCCTTCATTGCAGAAGTGCCATAGGGGGCTGTTAAGGGGTTTGCAATAGCTATTTTTTTTAATTCATTGCTGACTAAAGATTCCCGCCACTCCTTTCTGCTGCAGAAATTTTTATTTCGTGACCAGAGAACAACAGCTCCCTTTGCATAAACAAAAGGCTTATCTGACAAGCCGGCCTTAAAGAGTGCTTCAGGCCTCTCCTCATCAGCAGAGAGAAAAATATCATATGGAGCGCCATTAATTATCTGATTATAGAGACTCCCGGTGGAGGTAAAAACCCCCTCAACTTTAATTCCTTCTTTTTTTTCAAATTCATTTTTAATCTCGTTGAAAGGATTAATAAAATTAGCTGCAACAGCAATTCTTAACAGAGTTTCACCGTAAAGGGGGGCGGTTAAAGGGGAAACCAGCAGAACAAAAATTATAAATTTAACAATTCGAAACATTTGCAACTCCATAAAAACTACAACTAATATGCCAAATTTAACATAAAAAACTATAGTGTCAATATTTTTTAAATAAAAATTTTTGAAGGTTGATAAAAGGGGCTGTCTCAAAAGTCGGATTTTCAGGGATTTGTCATTCCGGTTTTGCAACTTCAATTATTGCAAATACCGGAATCTCCTGATTGAATCAGACCTAAGAGATACCGGCATTTTGCTTCGCTACAGCCGGTATGACAAAAAAATACTTTTTGGACAGCCCCTTTTAAATAATATCGAGGGGACTAAATTTTTTCTATTCTTACTGCACATGCCTTATATTCAGCTGTTTTTGTTTCAGGGTCAAAAACATTATTTGTCAGCCAGTTGGCGTTACCTTCTCTAAAATGGAAAGACATCCATACAAGTCCTGCCGGGATTTCATCAGTTACTTTTGCTCTGACTTTTACGGAACCGCGGCGGGAACTCACCTTCACATACTCCCCATGTTTAACTCCGAGTTTTTCAGCGTCGGCTGCTGAGATATCGGCTGTTTCTTCACCCATCATCTGGTTTAGACCGGTTTTATCGTCTATTACACGGTCGAAACCGCTACGCCCGGTCTGTGTCCTTGTATGATAATGATAGAGCCTTCGTCCCGTACTTAGAACAAACGGATATTCACTATCTTCAACCTCCGCCGGCGGGGTCCATTCAATACCTTTAAACAGGCCTTTGCCGCGTGAAAATTTCCCATCTCTGTGAAGAAATGTTGTTCCTCCATGTTCCTCATTAGGACATGGCCACTGAAGACCATCATTTTCTATCCGGTAGTACTTGATGCCTCCGTATGGTGGAGCCAGTACAGAAAGCTCATTATCCCATATCTCCTGAGCGCTGCTGGACGGCCAGTCATGTCCCATTCTCCTGGCTATCTCTTTAAATATCCACCAGTTAGGCTTTGCCTGTCCGGGCGCGTCCTTGATCTTCCGCACTCTGCTTACACGGCGTTCACTACAGGTAAAAGTACCATCATCCTCACTCCATGCGGCTGCAGGAAGAACAACATGAGCAAACTTTGTTGTCTCGGTGTGGAATATATCATTACATACAATGAACTCGGCAGATGCAAGCTCATGCTCAACATGAGTCATGTTCGGTTCAGTATTGGCAAGATTCTCACCGAATATATAAAAAGCCTTTATCTTTTTTGTGGGTAATCCTGCCATCATATCAGGTATCATTAAACCCGGTTTATCGGGAAGGGAGTGAACATTCCAGGCCTTCATAAATTTCTCCCTGTTTTTCTCATCAGTTACAGCCTGATACCCGGGGAATACACCGGGAAGTGCTCCCATGTCGCAGGCACCCTGAACATTGTTCTGTCCCCGTAAAGGATTAACCCCTCCACACTCTACCCCCATATTGCCGAGAAGCATCTGCAGGTTTGATGTTGACATTACATTATTTTTGCCGCAGGTATGTTCAGTAACACCAAGGGTATAACATAGCATCCCGGGTTTTATTGAAGACATTGTACGGGCAATCTCTTTAATTGTTTCAACAGAAACACCAGAAATTTCTGAAGCCCTTTCAGGAGTATACTGCATTACAGTTGATTTGAGCTCTTCAAACTGTTCAGTGTTCTCTTCAACAAACTTTTTGTCATAGAGGTTTTCAGTTATCAGTACATTCATTATACCGTTAAGAAAAGCCACATCAGTACCAACTTTGATCTGCGCATAAATATCCGCTTTTTTAGCAAGCGCGTGATACCTGGGGTCTGCCACAATGATTGTAGCTCCCTTAAGTTTCGCTCGTTTAACAAAGTATGCTGCCACCGGATGGGCCTCTGTCATATTTGTCCCGATGAGAAAAAAGAGCTTGGTGTTTTCAAATTCTCCAAAAGAGTTAGTCATTGCTCCAGAACCGAAAGTTGTGGCCAGACCGGCAACAGTAGGAGCGTGTCAGGTCCGGGCGCAATGATCAATATTGTTAGTACCTATAACAGCCCTGAATAATTTCTGCATATTATATGAGTCTTCATTGATACTTCTGGCGCAGCTTACACCCGCCAGCGCATCAGGTCCTGATTCTTTAATAATCTGTTTAAATTTATTTGCAACAAGGTCAAGCGCCTCGTCCCATGTAGCTTCTTTAAATTCTCCGTCTGCTCCTTTGATCAGCGGAGAAGTTAATCTTTCCTTTGAATAAATGAAATCATAACCGTAACGCCCTTTAACACAAAGATGCCCATCATTGGGCTTTGCTCCCTCCACTCCTGTAACACGGACAATCTGATCCCCCTTGACATGAAGTTCAAGCTGGCATCCCACTCCACAATAAGGGCATGTGGTTCTTACCTTTCTGGTTTCCCAGGCCCTGGCCTTTCCTATAGACTTCTTCTCTATAAGGGCTCCAACCGGGCAGAGCTGGACGCACTCGCCGCACTGCACACAGGTGGATTCACCCATCAGCTTATCCTCATCACATACAACTGCAACATGGGAACCCCTGTGACCGAAATCAAGAACTTCATTTACAACAAGATTGTTACACCCCGCAATACATCTGCCGCACTGAATACATTTACCCGGATCACGAAGAATAAAGGCACCTGACTCATCTCTGGGCTCCGGTTTTTCAACAAGAAATGCCGGCACTTCTATCCCCAGTCTGTAAGCAACGTCCTGCAGCTCACAGTTTCCATTTACCTCACAGGAAAGACAGTTATGATTTCCATTGGAAAGAAGCATATTAACTACCATTTTTCTTGCTTCAATTACTCTGGCTGTTTCGGTTTCCACTTTCATACCGTCAGTTACCGGAAGAGAGCAGGCAGTCTGAAGTCCTCTTATGCCGTCAACCTCAACAACACAAATCCTGCACATCCCTGCTGTCCCCACTTTAGGATGATGGCACAATGAAGGAATATATATGCCATTATCTCCTGCAGCCTTTAAAACCGTATCCCCTTTTTTACAGAGAATCTCTCTGCCATTAATTTCAAATTTTATGTCCATTAATTTACCTCGTAAAATTATTCACTCTTTATTTAATCAGGGCCTCAAATTCATGCCTGAATTTCTTTATCATAGCCTCAACAGGTACAGCGAATGCCTCACCCATGGGACATATGGTTAGCCCTTTAATATTGGCGCAAAGATGAAGAATAAGGTCAATATCCTCCTTTTTACCCTGCCCTTTAATCATTGCTTTTAATTTTGAATAAATTATATGTGAACCTTCCCTGCAGGGGACACATTGTCCGCATGATTCGTGATGATAAAACTCGATTGTTTTCAGTGCAAGTTCAGGTATTGATACAGTATCATTGATTACCATAATACCGCCGGAACCGAGTGCTGTACCCGCTTTCTGACATGAATCAAAATCGAGCAGAAGATCAGCCGCTTCTTCAGCAGTTACAATAGGCACTGATAACCCTCCGGGAATAACAGCTTTCAGCTTCCCTTTAACACCACCGGCAGCCTTAAGTATTTCACTCAATTTAGTACCCATGGGATATTCAAATACACCCGGATTATTCACATGACCTGAAACACCGAAAATTTTAGGCCCATGATTATTGAAAACGCCGATTTTATTAAATTCTTTCGCTCCATTTTTAATAATGAAGGGGACACAGGAAAGTGTTTCAACATTATTAACAATTGTTGGGCAGCCGTAGAGTCCGTAGTTTGCAGGGAAAGGGGGTTTCACCCTGGGGTTTCCCCTGTTGCCTTCAAGGGACTGAATCTGTGCGGTCTCATCTCCGCATACATAGGATCCGCCGCCTCTGTGAACAACGATATCAACATGATTCAGCTGGCCATCTTTCCTCGCTTCATCAATGGCAGTCTCAAGAATATCAGCAATCCATCCGAATTCCCCTCTTATGTAGATGAAAGCTTTGGCAGACTTAATAGCAAAAGCGCTTATTGCTATACCCTCAACTAAAAGGTGCGGATTAAACTCCATAATCTGCCTGTCCTTGAATGTACCGGGCTCCCCCTCATCAGCATTACAGATAAGATATACCGGCCTGCTGTCATTTTTCGGCAAAAAGGACCATTTCATACCAGCCGGGAAACCGGCGCCTCCGCGCCCCCTCACCTGTGATTCCTTCACCTCTTCGATAATTTCTTCCGGCTTCATTAAAAGCGCTTTTTGCAGAGTTTCATAACCGCCGTTTTTTTTGTAAAAAACCAGTGTACGGCAATCTTTCTGTGACCTGTCATTTAGCAGTATTCCGCATTTTGAATCAATTTTCATGGAAACATCATTTACAGGTTCTTTGCCATTTTTAAGCGCCTCAATAAGAAGATCCGCCTTTTCGATAGTCATGTTCTCAAAATAACGGTCATTGACCTGAATGACAGGTCCTGTAGCGCAGGAACCGAGATCCTGAACCTTTGTAAGGGTAAACATTCCGTCTTTTGTTGTCTCCCCGGCCTTAATTCCAAGTTTCTTCTCCAGGTGTTCAACCACTGCATCTGCTCCGTGGAGAAATCCCGGAACACAGGTATCTACCTGGAGATGAAATTTCCCAACCGGATGAACATTAAACATGGTGTAATAAGTTGCCGCACCGTATACTTTGCTTATGCTGCATCCTATTGCCCCTGCCGTTTTCTTCATTGCATCTTCACTGAGAAAATTACTGTTTACTCTCTGGAGATGCTGCATCACAGGCATTATCGCTGATTTTTTATCAGGATATCTGGAAATAATTTTTTCTAAACTTGTATCCATAACTCACCTTTCAGATAATTTTATATTAACTGATACCCCCAAGCGGGGATAAAAAAACGAACATTTTTATTTTAATTAGTTTATGCTGGTTTTATGCTAAAATAAACATATAATTTTTTTTATTTAATTTTATTTGAGATGTCATTTATGGCATATTAAACTGATAAGTCAACTGAAAAAATTCAATAAAGGTGAACCAAAACATAAAACAGAAATTCAAAAAACGAAAAACCGCCATAAAAATGGCGGTTTTTCGTAAATCAGCTCCCTTGCAAGCCCCGGGAAACAATGACCAGATAATTGATAAATGATAATTGAATAAAATCAGCAGACCCTGAACTTCCCGATATTTTTATCCCCTTCAACAACATGAACAGCACAAGCCAGACACGGGTCAAAGGAACGCACTACCCTGGCAGCTTCAATTGGATTCATATTATCACTTATAGGTGTTCCTATTAACGCCTCTTCAACAGGCCCGCGCACCCCCCTGTCATCTTTAGGGCTGCAATACCATGTAGTGGGAACAACACACTGATAATTCTCTATAACCCTGTTCTTAATATTGATCCAGTGCCCCAATGCCCCGCGTGGAGCCTCAACAAGCCCTTCACCTTCACCTTCATCAGGAATTGTATAACTGCTTCTCGGTTTTCCGCCCTTTTCAAGTTCATCAAGCCACTTATACATTTCTCCCACAAGAAGTTTTGATTCAATCACCCTTGAAGCGTGCCTCCCGGTAACCGAGAAAGCAGCCGGAGCTTCAAGGTTTACTGACTGCATAAGCTTATCCAGTTCAGATTTAACCTTTTCATTGCCCGCCATATAAGCCACGGCAATTCTCGCCAAAGGCCCCACTTCCATAGGCTTATTATTGTACCTTGGAGCCTTAAGCCATGTATATGCCCCTTTTTTTTGAGGATCGGGCTCTGTTTCACCTTTAAGAGGATGAAGATTAGATTTAGACCCGTATCTTGCGTACTTCACCTGCTCCCGGATAAGTTTTGAATCAAATTCAGAAAGCTTTGTACCTGAATAAACACCTCTTTCAAACATAAAATTAGATCCGCTTTCATCATTCTCAAAAACTCCATATGAAAGAAAATTATCATATTTCCCAAGTCTGAAGTATTCCGGAAACGCTTTTGCCACAGCCATAACATGGGCCGAGTAGGTGCTATCAATAAACTTTGAAACTTCCTTAAGAAGTTTTTTGAAACTGCTTATCCTGTCGCGTGTTGGAACAGTAGTAACTCCGCCAGGGACCAATCCTATAAGGTGCGGAGCACGCCCGCCGAAAAGTGCAACCATCTGATGAGTTTTCTGCCTTATATCAAGTGCTTCAACATAACCGGCAATTGCGTCAAGATTGGTCGCCAGATCACTGATGTAAAATCCTTCACCTTCATATCTCGGCAGAAATGGGCCTACAGATGTTATTTCATCAGCTTTCCCTTTTTTCGTTTCTATATCATTTTTTGCCCAGGCCTTAAGTCTCTGCATTCCGCTGTTAGATCCTTCATACTTTAGTACTGCTGTTATATCTGCAAAGTCAAGAGCGCATAGATGATAAAAATGAAGAATATGAGACTGAAGATAATTTGCTCCAAGCACAAGATTTCTCAAAAGTCTTCCATTAGTATTTGCTTCTATTCCGAAAGAATCATCAAGGCATTTACTTGACGCAATACCGTGGGAAACAGGGCACACACCGCATATCCTCTGCACTATCTGATTTGCATCAACAGGGTTTCTTCCCTGCAGAATTGTTTCATACCCCCGGAACATGTCCCCTCTGCATTTAGCATCAACAACCTTACCGTTCTGGACATCCATTTCAATTGAAAGATGCCCCTCTATTCTTGTTATGGGATCTATCAGTACTTTTGCCATAATTTATGCCTCCAAATTCCCTTTCTGTTTAACAATCCCGCTTATTGCTGTTCCCCCCTTTTCCTGACTGCTGCCGTGCAGATGATAAAAAATACCACGCTTACCATAATCAGGGAAAACCTTCTCTGTACAGCCGATACAGCCTGCTCCGCTCTCCGTACAGGAACTGGCCCCATTATTCCATTTGCGTACAGGAATATCACAGCCTGTGTCCATGCCGAGGCATCCAAGGTTATAAAGACACCCCTTATCTCCCCACTCTTTTGCAAAGACTCCCCTTTTATAATAATTCAGAAGTTCACACCTGTCATGAACTGTCTGCCCGAAATACATTTTCGGCCTGTTATATTCATCAAGCTCAGGCATTCCCTTAAGCAGCATATGAACAAGAGTGCCCACCATCCAGTCAGGATGTGGAGGGCATCCCGGTATATTCACTATAAGTCTGTCTTTAATAATTTCAGAAACCGGAACTGCTCCTGTTGGATTCACCCCTGTAGTCATACTTTTACCGCCGGGAATTCCTCCATATGCAGCACATGTTCCGGCAGAAACAACAGCAACAGCATTTTTACCTAGCTCTTCAACCCACTCCTTTGCAGAGACATGTTTACCGTCTACCTCGCCTATGGTACAATAATAATCATCCTTTGTGGGAATGGACCCCTCAACTATGAGTATAAAATCCTTTCTCTGCTTTTTTACAGCTTCCTCAAGCACATCAATCGCAGTGCTCCCTGTTCCGGCCATAAGTGTCTGATGATAATTAAGGCTTATAACCTCTGTTATTACAGATACTATGTCAGGGTTAATTTTGTTCAGTAAAGATACTGAACATCCGGAACAGGATTGTGCCTGCAGCCAGATAACAGGGGTTCTTGCTGAAGCCTCCTGAAGGGCTTTTTTACATCCCTGAAGCAGAACTCCGGGAAAAGCAAAAGCTGCTGTTGTACCGCCCATTATTTTCAAAAATTCTCTTCTATTCAATGCCATAAACTCCTCCAAAAGATTATTCACTTATTATTTTAATTATCTCTTCAATCACCCGGGGAACAGCTTTTTCAACCCGTTCACTCATGCCGATTTCAACAGATGATATATCCTCTGCCACTATGCCCACTATCTCAATTTCAGGATATTCACCTATGAAATGAAGCATATCAATAATGTTTTTTACTCCCGCCTCATGCAATGACATCATGCTGCCGGAATCTTTAATAGAATAAGCCGGCAGCCTGTAGATACTCCCGGGAACATCATCTGCCTTAAGGGCATCAATAATAATGATTCTCTTTCTCCCGGTCATTATAGAAAGAAGATCAAAACCGGCAGTACCCCCATCTATAATATCCACAATCGGCACAATAGAAGATCTTTTCCTGAGTGTATGTACAACATGCACCCCCACTCCGTCATCCCTGTGCAGAATATTCCCTACTCCGAGAATAAGGATCTCTTTGTATTTTTTATTTTTTCTACCCGGGGAAACATTTATTCTCTTTTCTAATGGCACTGCATGCATTTCTGCGGTCCTTTTCTAACCTCAATATGACAATCAACACATTTACCATGAAGCTTTTCATAGCCGTCATCTCCATAATGACATTTTGCACAGGTTTTAATCCTTTCGTCATTATTTTCCTTATGATGACAGTCAACGCAGGCAAGACCGATATCCTCATGTGTTTTATGTGACATTATTACAGACCCCACTTTTGACCTGTAAGGTGACACCCCGTCTTCCTGAGTTCCATATTTAGTAATTTTTGTAATCACCACATGATCAGTATCCACAGGATTCCCTCTTGTAATCCAGGGATCCAGCTCACAGGAAACCATGGTAAATATCATGGAAACGGAAATGAGAGATAGACCTATAAATAATTTTAAAAATCTCACATAGAATCTCCTTCTTTTAATAAATAGAACAGCGTAAAATACCCTCCCTCAATCTTTCGTGAAGGTACCCTGATAAAATAATAATACTTAAAACTAAACCGGGCAAAAAATTTTAACTTTATATTGTCAAAACTGACATAACAAAAACTTTCAGTCAAGAAATAATCAAAAAATTAACCCGTTTAATAATAAAAAAATAATATTGCCAATCCGGTTGACCTGCTAAATAATTGTTACTATTATTAACATAAGTTCCGGTTGGATTATATAGCAGCGTGAATATTTATATCCTTACTGAATTCCGGCAAAAAAACTGAAAAAAAAGGGATAGTAAATGAAGTTCAGTTTCAGAAAAGACCTGTCGATTAAAGAGGAAATTTTTTACACTATCCTGTTTTTTTCAATAACTGTATTGATAATTTTCGGCTCCATTATTTCCTACAGCTTTGTATCCACAAGCCTGGAGAAAGCCCGGGATTCCATTAGACATACTAATTCCGCCATCAATACCCATGTAAACGGCCATATCCGGGAGGTTATAAATACCGTCAATGTTCTTTCACAAAATCCTGACATAATAAAATCGGGGAGTAAAAACCTTCAGGCACAGGAGAGAGCTCTTGCTGTTCTGAAATCCTTTTCCGATACAAACAAAAATATCGGGTATATTTACGCAGGATTTCCCGATGGATCTCTATTAATAAATGATTACACTCCACCCCCCGGTTTTGACTCAACTAAAAGGCCCTGGTATATAAATGCGGTCCACAGTGAAACCACAGATCCTGAATGGATATTATACAGAGAAGCTGCAAGCGATGAATGGGAAATTGCATTCAGCAGAAAACTTTTATCACCGCGTGGAGATATAGAAGGTGTTGTATCAATTGACATTGACATTAAAGACCTGGAAAAACTCTTATCAGAAAAAAAATATTTTAATACTGAACACAACTACATAATTGACCGAATAGGCCGTATCATTGTTCACCCTGATGAAAAAATCATAGGAAAAATATTACCTGATACTGATAAATACATAAAAGGTGAAAAGGGGGAGCTGGAATACTGCTTTTTTCACGGTAATACAAAAGCATTCTACAGCACCATCCCGTCAGCGGGGTTGAGAATTATTACTGCTGTAGATCCATGGGAGATCAAATACCCTATTATCAGACACCTTATTACTTTTATCCTGATAGTAATAATGCTATCTCTCCTTCTGGGAATTATTTCAAACAGAATATTTTCCAGACGCTTTGCTGATCCTCTAATTGAACTTAACAGAAGGGTTCAGGACATAACTTCAGGCAGAACTGCAGAAGCAAACCCATATCAATATTCCAATCACGAAACAGCAACAATTGCCGCAAATATAGAAAAGCTGGCTGATGATGCCCTGCGAAAAAGCGAGGAAAAGTACGCACTTATAGTGAATAATATAGCAGATACTGTAACCATTCTCGATTTCCAGATGAATATAGTTTTCGTTACCCCTTCAATTGAAAAGCTAAGAGAATTTTCTGCTGAAGAGGTAATGACACAAAAAATTCAGGATATACTGACACCTGATTCGCTTAAACTTGCAGGTGAGGCGCTTGCAAAAGAGCTTCAGCTTGAAAACACGGGAACAGCGGACCCGGGGAGATCAATTATACTTGACTTTGAGGAATACAAAAAAGACGGTTCAATTATTTGGGTGGAAAACCGGGTCTCCTTTATAAGAGATGAATCGGGCAGGGCCACATCTATCCTTGTCATATCAAGAGATGTAACAGCCAGAAAAGACGCTGAGGACAGATTAAGAGAGGCTAAGCGCCAGGCAGAGGATGCAAATATTGCAAAATCGCAGTTTCTTGCAGGGATGAGTCATGAAATACGCACCCCTCTGAATGCTATACTGGGGATGACCGACCTGTCACTGATGACAGATAATGATGATTTAATCAGAGAATATCTATCAATTGTGAAAAGATCGGGGAATCACCTTCTTGAAATATTAAATGATATTCTCGATTTCTCGAAAATTGAAGCAGGGAATCTCCTTCTGGAAAAAAGAGAATTCCCGTTAAGACAGATATTTTCTTTTATAGACAAGTTCTACCGCATAGAGATAGAAAAAAAAGGGATTACCTTTATTATTGAAACATCCGAAAATCTTCCCGGTCACATTGCCGGTGATGAAGTCCGCATACGCCAGATGATTATGAACCTCATGAGCAATGCTGTAAAATTTACCGAATCAGGAACCATTACTTTAAGTGCATGCAGAAAAGAGAATATAATAGTGCCAGGTTTTATCCCTCTGGAAATATCTGTTACTGATACTGGTTGCGGTATAGACCCGGGAAAACATGAGATGATTTTTTCCAAGTTCCAGCAGGCTGAAATGAGCACAACAAGAAGATTCGGCGGCTCCGGCCTTGGCCTCTCTATTGTGAAAGAACTTGCATCTTTAATGGGAGGGAATATTGCAGTAGAGAGCGAACCGGGGAGAGGGAGCAGGTTCACTCTTTCTATCTTTGTCGAAGATCCGGCTTCCTGCAAAGGGAGTGCGCTTATCACAGCCGTATCTGAGGCTGAACCTCCTGGCGGCAGAAAATTAAAAATCCTTCTTGCAGAGGATGACGAAATCAACATAAAGCTTGCAGTAACACTGCTCAAAAAACTTGGAGATGAAGTTACAATTGCCCGTAACGGGATCGAAACCCTGGAAGCGTTAAGAAGCAGCACCTTTGACCTGATTCTCATGGATATTGAAATGCCGGAGATGGACGGAATTGAAGCTACTCTAAAAATAAGAGAGGGGTACTGCGGTAAGGAAAAGGCCGATATACCTATAATTGCCATGACAGCACATGCGGTTTCGGATGTTAAGCAGAAGGGTCTTGATGCGGGGATGAATGACTATATTACAAAACCTGTGGATATAACGCAGATCAATGAAAAAATATTAAATGTAATAAGCAATAAATGACAATAAATTTTACGTTGAAACTCTGCCCAGCAGCTCCAGCCCCTTTTTCGAAGCATATTCCGCCACATCATCATAATAAGCTCCAAACTCATTCATCAATTCCCTGCCGAATTCAGTAAGCATATACCCTTCTTTATTATTAAGCTTATAGATCAGCTTCTGTCCAATAATCTCTTCAGTGCGTTTGACCTTACCCCAGGCTCCCCTGTATGAAAGCCCAAGACTCTCGCTGGCCAGTTTTAATGAACCAAGCTCATCAATTTTTTTTAACAGCTCGAAACGGCCGCATCCGAAAAAAACACCATTATCCCTTTCGAGCCAGAGATGAAGCTTCACCACCGGATATGGCGAAATACTTTCAGCACCATCCTGCTTACTTTTATCCTGTTCAAGTCCATTACTTTTTTTCACTATTCCTTTCTCCTGTTAAAAGATGCTCCCAGAATACCCGCCATAAAACCGCAGAGATGACTCTCCCACGAAACAAATGAGTCTGCAGGGAGCACACCGAAAACAAGTCCGCCGTAAACAAAAAAAACAGCAATTGATACTGCAATCGATTTAAAATCACGTCTGAAAATTCCTGCAGAAAGGAGATACCCCAGTATGCCGTAAATAATACCGCTTGCCCCTATATGATATGAACCGGCTCTCCCGATAATCCAGGTGCCGGCTCCGCCAAGTAAAGCAGTTCCGGCCATAATAAAAAATGTTTTTCTCCCCTCAAGAAAAATAAGAAAACCTGTAATTGCTAAAAGTGCTGCTGTATTTGCAGCCAGGTGAGGGATATTGCCATGAATAAATGGGGAGAAAATAATTCCCCTGAGTCCTGAAATCTTTCTCGGAAGAATCCCCAATGAATCAATAGGGATAAAAAGGCCTATAAAAAAAACAAGCCACAGGAGCCCTATAAAATACAGGAGGTATTTAACTGAAATAACAAAGGTTCTTATTCTCATGTATTTAATTTTTCAAGACAGAACCTGCAAGTCAACAAAAATTCTCTGCCTTCAGGGAAGCCATTCCAGTACACCCTCCATAGAAAGACGGGCTGCCTCGATTAGTTTAATTATTATCTATTTTCAGGTGAAAGTATCTGACGTACTTTTGAAAGAAGTGCCTGCGATGAAAAAGGTTTTGAAATAAAATTAAGTTCTTTTTCCACAACCCCCTTACTGTGAATTATTTCAGCTGTATAACCGCTGGAAAAGAGAACAGGAATCCCGGCTTTCATTTCACTCATGACGTCATAGGCTTCTTTTCCGTTTAATTTTGGCATAACCACATCAAGAATGATCAGATCTATTCGGTCAATATTATGTAAAAATTCTTCAACTGCTTCTGCACCATCGCAGGCTTCGATTATGGTATACCCATACTCCTCAAGAAAGCTTTTAAGAAAAAGTCTCACAGATGCATCGTCTTCTGCAATAAGGATTGTTTCAGAACCTCCGGCAGACTCCGGCATTGTCTCAGGTTTTACTGTTTCTGCAGGGAGATCAACCAGGGGAAGAAAAATTTTAACTGTTGTTCCCTCATTTTCCTCGCTGTATAGAGTTATTTCACCATTGTGCTGTTTAACAATTCCGTAAACAATTGAAAGCCCAAGACCGGTACCTTTACCCATATCCTTGGTAGTAAAAAAAGGCTCAAAGATACGTTCTTTAACTTCCCTGCTCATCCCCTTCCCTGTATCAGTAACAGAAATCTGTATATAATTTCCAGGATCAAGAGAAATCTGATTAGTAATACTTTCATGAAGTTCAATTTTTTCTGTTTTAATGCTGAGAGTTCCCCCATCAGGCATGGCATCACGGGCGTTAGTGGCGAGATTAAGGATAACCTGCTCCAGCTGACTGTTATCAGCTAAAATGGTCATCTGTTCCCGGCATAAATTTATAGTAAAGATAATATCTTCTCCGATAATTCTCCCAAGCAGCTTTTCAATGCTCCTTATTATTTCATTGGCATCAATAACACGCGAGCTCAAAAGCTGTTTTCTGCTGAACGCCAGGAGGCTTTTTGTTAATCCTGTGGCCTGATTCGCTGCTGAAAGAATTTCATCAGCATAACTGCACAAAACAGCATCATCAGCAATACGCATTCTGAGCATCCCTCCAAAACCGACTATTGCAGTAAGAATATTGTTGAAATCGTGTGCCACACCCCCGGCAAGTGTTCCCAGGGCCTCCATTTTCTGAGACTGCCGGAGCTGCTCTTCAAGTTTTTTCCGTTCAGTTATATCCTCCAGTACACAATCGAGCCATTTCAGCTCACCGGTGCTGTCAAACTGCCCTTTGGCATTTATTGAAACCCATACAGGAGAGCCGTCCTTCTTCCGCATCAGTAATTCTTTATCATTGATTGATCTTTTACAGGTTACTTCATCCACAAAAATCTGGCGCGATTCAGGATAATAATACAATTCTGAAACAGGGAGTTTCATAAAATCATCCATTGAATCATAATCAAAAAATTTAAGCATTGCCGGATTTGCCTGGAGAAACCTCCCCTGCGGCCCGCTGGTGCAGCGGTAGACCCCCACATTAAGGTTATCCAGAAGAGTACGGAATCTTTCTTCACTGATTCTCAGATTCTCCGCGCTGATTCTCTGCTGCTGCATATTTCTCATCATAAGAATTATGATTGTTGAGAGCATGAATAATCCGGCAACCATTACCCATACCAGGTTTTTATTAAGCTCATAAAATGACAGAGGTTCATTTATTATAAGGCTGTTTTCAGGGAGATCCCCCATGTTAATATCAAAACGTGAAAGATAGTTATAATCGAACATATATCTGTTGGGGCTTTCCCTTATAACAGGTATATCTGCAATTTTTTCACCATCAATGTAACGGAGAGCCATTTCACCGGCAATTCTCCCCTGATCATAACCGCTTGTCAGCATACCGCCGGTAATTCCCATGCCGAGATAAAAATCCCAGACTCCGTATACAGGAATTGACGCAGCTCCCGATATCAATGTTATACTCCGGTCATAGCTGAAAACTTCCCCGGACTTATCGCGGTTAAATGTCATGAGAAGAACTATGTCACCTTTTGAGAGATTTTTTACTTCAGGGAGAAGTTCCTCCATAGTAAAGTCTTCAAAGAATGTAAAACTCACTCTATCAGAAAATTCAGGTATAAGCTCTTCAATAACCTTTCTGTTGGCAATACCTGTTGTAGTTCTGTCATTTATAACCACCACTCTTTCTGTTCCCGGATGAAGTTTAAGTGCAGCACTCAGGGTATTTTTAATATCAAATGCTTCAACTACACCTGTTACATAGGAGTGGTACCCATACTTTTCCAGATCGATCAGATAGTTTACACCGCAGAAGAACATAGGTATTCCGGGAAAAAGGGTTTTATGATATTTTATGTAAAAGTTGAATGCGTCATCATCAGTAACTATCACCGCAGAAAGGTTTAAGGAGGAATATTTCATTTTAAGGATGTTATAGAGAGACGAAAAATATTTTTCATCCGCAATAAGCTTTGTATTCATATATTCAGTATGAAGTTCAATTTCAAAAAGCCTGTTGCTGAATACGGAACGTATACCCCGGTCTTCATTGTCTGTCCAGCGCAGACCCTGATTGTAGGAATGGAGAATGAGGATATGACTGATACTGTTATTTGCAGAATTTAATTCATGTTTGAAGGGTAAAAAGAAAAAAAAGAAGATAAGACATAAAAAAAAAGTATAATGCCGGGTTCCTGGAGTATTTTCAGTAACGGGGATTAATAGCTTTGATGTAATTTCATGTAATCTTATATTTGCAGCATTTTTCCCCATATTAATCATTCAGCAAATGCACCCGCCCTTATATTTAAAGCAGTTTCAGCTTTATAATAAAGTATAATATACAGACGGGAAAATCAAAACAAACTTATCAAAAAAACCTGCTCTATCACTTATTAAAATCTGTTTCAAGACCGCTTATCTGCTCCTAAATTGAATTCATCATTGTAAAAAGTTCACGGATTAAAGCAGCGATAATATGAGAAAAATCGCAATGGAGCTGAAGGAGATAATTGACCGGAATTCCTGATTTTCTGGAAACTTATTACCCGATCTATTCAGGGAGCTGAATCATTAAAGCCTCCCCTTTTGCTTTGATATCACCATCTACGGCAAGGGTTACTTCAACAAAAACCTTGCGGTTGACTATCTCTTTTACACGGGCTCTTAATTCCAGGGGAACCTCTGATGGAGCCGGTTTTAAATAATCGACTTTAAGAGATGCTGTAACAAAGCGCTTAAGCGGTGCTATCTCCATATTGAGTCCCTGCTCTTTATGCTTTGCCCAGGCAGCAGCTGCAGCAGCGTGACAATCCATAAGTGATGCAATAAGCCCGCCGTAAATATTCCCCGGGAATCCGCCCGAATATTTTGAATCCGCTTTAAAATGGCATACTGCCTCATCCCCCTCAGGGTAGCTTTTAATCTGGTACCCCTCATGGTTTTCATAGCCGCATCCGAAGCAGTGGGCATTTTCTTTTAAATAATAATCCTGTATTGCTTTCATAATACCCTCACCAGTATTCCCGCTAATTGACCTTATAATATACTGCAATATCATTGCAAAGGCCATCTGTCAATAAAGTAACCCGGGAAGTGGCAGCAGCTGATTTTTTCAATTATTAGCAGTCATATAAAAAATTATAGTAGAAATATTTATAATACCTGTTAAATTATTATCATCTTTATAAAAGCGGAGAAAAAGATGAAATCCATCTATACGTTTATTACAGCAATTATATGTTTTATTGTTCTTCAAACCGCAGCATCAGCCCAGAGCTACAAAATAGTGGTAATGCCCTTTGACAAACTCAATAAAGAGAAAAACCTGGAGCTGGAAACACTTACAGTAGGGATAAGCGAAACATTATCGGGAGCCCTTTCAACTGTTGAAACCTTTATTATTATTGATTCAGGGAGGGTAAAGCGGCATCTCCTTGAAAGCGCTGAATTTAAACAGGCAATAGGAGCAAATGAAGAGAAGGATATAGAAAAATTAAGGGACCTCACCAAGGACAAACTGGATGGCGATTATATAATATATGGCAGCTTCAACAGAATAGGGAAACAGATACAGCTTAATGCAAAATTCATGAACGTACACTCAGGCAAGGTTCTCCAGGGAGCAAATGTATACGGACAATATCCTGATGAAATTTTTGCCCTCCAGGAAAAACTTGCAAAAGAGCTGACCGGGAAAATTACAGGTATAGCTGTTATTGACAAACAGAACAGCATTGCAGATTATACCAACTCTACAGGTAACTATACAGCCTACCAGGAATATATAAAAGGGCGTATGGAGCAGATACAGTACGATGTAAAGAACTATGCTGTAGCAGTTGAATACTACAAAAGAGCCCTGAAGCACGACCCCAAATACGCACTTGCATGGGCAGGCCTTTCAGAGGTTAATGCGCTCTGGGGGTACCAGATAAAATATGCCGGCGGTAAATGGGAACCATTTCTCAAAATTGCCGTAGAACAGGGAGAAAAAGCTGTAGAGTATGGAGGGAATCTTTTCCAGACACAGAGGGCCCTGAGCATGGCTTATTTGAATAACTCAAATTTCTCCATGGCTCAAAAATACGCTGATGAGGCAAACCGCCTTAATAGTCAGGATGCGGAAACACTGCAGATTCTTGCCCAGCTGAAAAATTACGGGTATAAAGATATGTCAAAGGATGGAACTGAGTCAAACCGGCTTATACGAAAATCTCTGTCTATTAACCCGGAGCTTATTATAGCCAAATGGTCCCTGGCCCACTCCTACTCAACAAATAATGACAACAACTCGGCATTAAAGGAATACCTTGAAATACTTAAAATAAATCCGCGCCACGCTCCGGCACTGCACGGTACAGCACTGGTATATTACGGGATGCAGGATTATGTTAATTCAGAAATTTACGCCAGAAGAACCGTTGATGCGGACAGCGAAACCGCACAGCACCATTATACCCTGGGTCTTGCCATTTACCAGCAGAGCAGATGGCAGGAGGCAATTACCGCTTTCCGCAATGCTGTTTCCCGGAACCCTGACTATGAAAACGCCTGGTTCAGCATAGCCAACTGCTACTGGTTTCTTGAGGATTTTAAATCAGCACGGGACAATTACAAAAGGGTGCTGAAAATAAACCCGGAAAACAGCGAAGCAAAAAAATGGATGGAGGAATCTCAGAAAAGGATGAAATAAAAGGACTACTGCTTTAAGTCCATATATTCCTTTTTCATTAAATCAAACTTTTCCGAATATATGTCATAGATTTCGCCTGTTGTGACAAACTTTTTCTTCCCGTCAAAAATTCTGAACTGGCGGGTGCTTTTTTTCTTTTTAAGGAGGAGATATATCCCCTCCAGAATAGCAAGAGTCTTACAGGCAGTTGCAAGCATTCTCTTATAGGTATAAATATCAAAACCGAATCCGGCCAGACCCGCCTTTTCGATCCCTTCAGAACCGTCAGGGATTTTTCCTGTTGCGATTTTCATCTCCTTAATAAAATCGAGAAGAAAATAATAGGTAGGCTTCATTACATTAATAGTCTCTTCTGTAATCTGATAAAATTTTTCAAATCTTGCCAGTTCCGAGTCATCACCCTGTTCCCCCTTTAAAAACTGCTCACTGATATTATTAATATTGGTTAACCTGTTAATAAATGCGGAGTCCTCATCAAAAAAACTTTTCAGCATAACAGAATAACTATTATGAAGCTTAAAAAATGCCTGGTATGTCTTATTCCTTTTTATGAAATTTTTCCATACCCCTGCAAGCCACTTCAACACATCAGGGGTAAGATAAAGGTCATTTTTAGTTTTAAGGTTATAGATAATATTAGAAAAGAAAAATAGTATATAACTCCCCCCTGAAGACTTGAAATAATACTCACACTCCTTAATATTATCAGGATCATTAATAATCCCATCTACCAGTGCTAAAGCATTATCAAGCCTCTCAATAGGACACGGTTCATATTTCAAACAGGAGAGAAGCACATCCCCTATTTCATTAAGGGCATCGTGAATCTCCATTTTTCCAGCATTTTCTTCCATTTATTTATACCCCCTTTCTCCAAACCCGGAGAATATATAGAAAATTTCACTGGAAATCTATAAAATTCAAGCAATAATTAAATTTTTGCAGTATTTATTCCTAAAATTATTTTTTTAAAATTTAAAAGCCCGATTATTACCGGAAAAAATAAATTATTATTGAAATATTAGCGCAATTTTAAAGTATTGTTCTACCTTTCTGCTGAAAACATCTTCAGTATTTCAGCAGCAAATACCAAAGGAAGGAGGAACTAATGAACAAATACGAACTTACAGTTATTGTAAGAAACCGCGAAGCAGAAACTCACAAGGAAAAAGTTAAAGAAATTCTGCAGAAGCACAATGCAAATATCACCCTTGAAGACCACTGGGGGGTAAAAAGGCTCGCCTATGAAATAGATAGAGAGCGTGAAGCATTTTATATGTTCATGAACATTGAAGCTGATCCCTTGACAATTTCGAAAATTAAAAAGGAATTAGGTCTTAATGCTGACATACTAAGGAATCTTTTTGTAAGATTACCTGACGAAAAAACTGCGTAAACCCAGGAGGGACTATGGCTGGAGATCTTAACAGAGTAGTACTCATAGGGAGACTCACACGCGATCCGGAATTAAGGTATACTCCATCCGGTACAGCTGTGGCCAGTTTTTCCATTGCCAACAATAGAACATATGCTGTTTCAGGTGAACGTAAAGAAGAGGTTTCCTATTTTGACTGTATAGCATGGTCAAAACTGGGTGAAATCATCACCGAATACTGCAAAAAAGGGCAGAAAATCGCTGTTGAAGGGAGACTTCAGCAGAGAAGATGGGAAGACCAGGACAAGAATAAGAAATCAAAAATTGAACTTGTAATTGAAAACTTCCAGTTTTTATCAGGGAAAAGCTCCGGCGATGAAACCTCCCAGCCTAAAACTTCGGCTCCAGCGGAATCTTCATCAGATTACGGCAGTTCAAATTTTGATGACAACCCTTTTTCAGATGATGAAATACCATTTTAGTCGATCAATTTTACCTAATAATTACAGGAGATCATGATGTCAGAAGAAGTAAAAACAAATGAAGATATAAACGAAGAAGTTAAGGCTGAAGAAACTGCGCCGGTGGAAACTGCAAATGCAGAAACTACACCTGTAGACGCTACACCTGTAGACGCTGCACCTGTAGAAACTGCAGCACCAGCAGAAGAGAAAGCTCCTGAAGCCAGGTCTGAAGGGACAGTACAACCTGCTCCATATCAGAGAAGACCGCAGGGCGAAGGATATGAGAGACCTCAGTTTCAGAGAAATACCCGTTTTAAAAGAAAGGTATGCAAATTCTGTTACGATAAAAATCTTGCAATGGATTATAAGAACTCAAAACTTCTTGAGCAGTTTATTACAGACAGGGGTAAAATCCTTCCAAGAAGAGTAACAGGAACATGCGCGAAACACCAGAGAGGGGTTGCACTTTCCATTAAAAGGGCAAGAATAATAGCACTGATCCCTTTTGTTGAACAATAGGCTTTGAGCTTAATATTATTAATAAGCGGAATTCTGCTGGCAATTAGTTCAGTACTGATTTTTTTCAGGCTAGGGGCTGTTAGTTTAATAGTTTTTGTCCCGGTTGCCTTTATGCCGGTTTTTTTCAGCTCCTACTCTGCAAGTCTGTCACTCTTTCTTGTACCACTTATTTTTGGTACAGCCGGGGGATACTGTTTAAAGAAGGGTAAAGGACTCGATATTTACCTGAGTGTTTCCGCCATAGCTTTTGCGTTTCTTTTTACAGGGGATTACTACCTGATTAAGAATATTCATAATTATGATATGATAAAAGCTGCAGGACAGAACATAGTAGAACAGATGGAAAGAACAGAACCGGAGCTTGAAAAAATATTTCAGCAGTATAATACACCGGAACAGAACAGGGAGAAACTGAAAGAGGACTTTAAAACAACCCTGACACTTTTACAGGACAGAAAGTGGATACAGTTTGTAAGGGATATGCTCCCTTTTATCACATTTCTTTATTCACTTCTTATTGGAGCCTTAAGCTTCTTTTTTCTGAAAAAGTTTTTTCTTAAGAAAGACGGGGACCGGATGAAGGCTCTGGAATTTTTCAAAATGAATGACTATGCTATATTCGGTTTAATCGGATCCTGGGCATTATTTTTAATTCTTGACAGGCCTGATTATCCGCTTACAAGTATAGTTTCACTAAATATTGCGCTTATGCTGTCGGTCTTGTATGCAGTTCAGGCCATAGGAATAGCAAAATTTTTTTTAATCAGAAAAGGGCTGCCCGTTTACATTCTCCCTATTCTGATTATTTCAATAATTCTGCTGGGAGCATCAGCATTCATGTTCACAGCAATACTATTAACAGGTATAGGGACTCTGGACCTCTGGGCGGATTTCAGAAAACTAAACCCTGAAAAGAACGAAATAATTAAGGAGTAAACAATGAAAGTTATACTTCAGAAAGACATACCAAACCTTGGCGATGCTGGAGATATTAAAGATGTAGCAGATGGATATGCAAGAAACTATCTTCTGCCTAAAAAGCTTGTTCTTTTAGCAAATGAATCGAGCAGAAAAGCAATTGAGCACCAGAGAAAGCTCATAAAGCTGAAGAAAGATAAAAGAAAGAAGGAAAGCGAAAAAGCTGCTGAAGCCCTTAATGGTGTTGAAATTCAGATTGAAGCACAGGTTGGTGAAGAAGGTAAACTATTCGGATCTGTAACATCAATGGACATTGCAGCCAAACTTCTTGAGAAAGGGATTGAAGTGGACAAAAGAAAAATTCTCCTTGATGCTCCTATCAAGCAGGAAGGTGAATTTGATATAACAATAAAACTGGAAGAGGGTCTTAACGCTCAAATTAAGGTATCTGTTGTTAAGGGGTAGTTATGACTATAGACAGGCTTCCACCACAGGACATAGATACTGAAGTTGCCTGTATAGCCTCGGCTCTCCTTAACAGGGAAGCTCTTCTCAGAGTTACAGAAATCCTCCAGCCGGAGGATTTTTATCTGGAAAAACATAAAATTATTTACGATTCAATAATAGATCTTGAACGTAAATCGCTCCCGGTTGACCTTACAACGCTCAGGCAGAGACTCATTGACAAAAGCATGCTTGAGCGCGTAGGGGGTAACCCCTATCTTGCCGAGCTATACCAGGCATCTTCAACATCTGCAAATGCGGAAGTGTACGCAAAAAGAGTAAAGGAATTCAGCCTCCGCAGAAAACTGATTGAGGTTGCAGCTAATTCAATTGAAAAATGCTTTAACCGGGCGGTTGATACTGACGAGGTTATGGATGAAATTGAAAGAGATATCTTTACTGTAACCGAACAGCGTATTACCTCCGACTACACTGATATTAACAGTGTAATGAACCTGACACTTAACGAGATAGAAACCTGGCACAGGACAAAACAGGTGGTTACAGGTCTTGCCAGCGGCTTTACTCTTCTCGATGAAATGCTCACCGGATTTCACGGATCGGAACTTCTTATTGTAGCTGCCCGTCCGGGCATGGGGAAAACAGCTTTTGCTCTAAACATAATGAACAATATTGCCATCAGGCAGAATAAAGCGGTGCTTTATTTTTCACTTGAAATGCCCGCTACCCAGCTTGCCCTGAGGATGATCTGCATTGAAGGGATGATAGATTCACAAAAGGTCCGTACAGGGCATATCAGCTCGGAGGAACTTAAAAAAATTGTAAACATCTCGGCAAAGCTGAGCAAATCCCCCATTTATATCGATGACAGCCCATCGGTGAACATTCTCGAACTGAGGGCCAAAGCAAGAAGACTGGCTCAGAAAGCACCTCTGGGGATGGTGATTGTTGACTACCTTCAGCTTGTATCAAGCCTTTCAAGAGTAGACCGGCATCTGCAGATAGCAGAAATATCCAGAATGCTCAAACAGCTGGCAAGGGAGCTTAATGTTCCTGTAATGGCAATGTCCCAGCTCTCAAGGGCTGTTGAATCAAGAGCGGACCAGATACCGACCCTCTCCGACCTGCGGGAATCGGGATCTATCGAACAGGATGCTGATGTTGTAATGTTCCTCTACAGAGAAGAAAGGGTAAAAAAAGATAGTGAAAAAAAAGGTATAGCCGCTGTAATTGTGGCAAAGCAGAGAAACGGCCCCATAGGGGATGTTGAACTCCGTTTCTGGGATAAATACACCAAGTTCGCAAACCTTGATGTAGCTCACTCATACGAGGAGGCAAGCCCGGCTAATGAGCTCGCTTAAAACAGCTAATCCCGTTATAGGATTTCTTGAATCACTTGGGGCGCACTCTCTTTTTTTTAAAGAAACAATAGTATGGGTCTTCCGCCCCCCCTTTGACGGCAAAAACATTATCAACCAGATGCTGGAGATCGGATACCGCTCACTGCCCGTTACCTCTATTACGCTCTTTTTTACAGGTATGGTAATGGCGCTGCAGATTGGTAAAGCTATGGATGCTCTAATGGCCGGCTCTTCGGTTTTTATCGGAAGCGCTGTAACAATCGCTATGTTCAGAGAGTTATGCCCGGTATTAACAGCACTCCTCCTTGCCGGAAGAGTGGGATCATCAATGGCTGCAGAGATAGGCACAATGAAGGTAACAGAGCAGATAGATGCGCTCTGGACCCTTTCTGCAAACCCTGTCCAGTACCTCTCTGTACCAAGATTTCTGGCATGCCTTTTAATGACCCCGCTGCTGACAGTAATTGCAGACATAGTTGGAGTAATGGGAGGGTCACTTGTAGCATACTTCTCCCTTGGTATTACACCGGAACTATATATATCAAATATTCTTGAAAATATACGCATGGCTGACTTCCTTTCCGGCCTGGGCAAATCGGTTTTTTTTGGTATTGAAATAGCTGTTATTTCATGCTACAGCGGATTTAATACCAGAGGAGGGGCTGAGGGAGTTGGTAAATCAACAATTCAGGCTGTTGTAAGATCATCCATGGTAATTCTTATTTCCGACTTCTTTCTCACATACCTGATACAGCTTATTGAATAAGGATTCTATAATGAGCATTGATAAATCTGACTTTTTGAAAAAAATTAAAGCGCTTAAACTTTCTAAAAAAGTTCAATCCGCCTTTGAAAACACGGACCGGGCACTCTTTTTCGATCCATTCTTTAAAAAACAGCTATGGGATTTTGATCCCCTCCCTGTAGGTTTTGGCGAAAAGAGCGACAATGTAGAAGTACTTGCCAGAATGCTTAATTATCTCAATCCGGGAAAAAACTGGGAAATACTTGAAATCGGGACAGGATCAGGATACTCGACAGCGCTACTTGCCTCAATGTGCGCAAAGGTAATTTCAATTGATGTTAATGAGAACCTTGCAAAGGAGGCGAAAAAACGGCTCCTTGATAACGGATATTTTAACGCAAAGTTTTATGCGGGTGACTGCACAGAGCTTGACGATACAACAGGGATCTTTGACGGTGTAATTATATTTGGCGGATGCATGCACAGCCCCTATGCGGTTCTTAATCTGCTGAAACCGGGGGGTATAGCCATATTCCCCATGGGTCCCATGCATCTTCAGCAGATTACAATGTACAAAAACATCGGCACATCAGATCCCTTCAAACGTTACAAATTTCTGGAGACCTGTGTAGTACCTTCACTTCAAGGTGAATACGGCACATCAAATCCGGGAATGAACATTATTGTAGAGAAAGGATAACACAAAAATATTATTTTTTTGGACTATAGTATTTAACGATTGAATTACTGCATTTTCCGTCATTCCCGCGAATGCGGGAATCTCATAATACCAGCTATCAGATCCCGGCATTTCGCTATCGCTACAGCCGGGATGACAGAATGCTGATCAATTATATAAGTGCAATAAGCACATATTTGCAATTAATTTAATGAGGGATACCATGATAATAGAACAGATTCTTGTAACAGGTATGGCCGTTTTCTGCTATCTTCTTGTTGATAAAAAAACAGGGGAGGCTCTTCTCATTGATCCTGCAGGGGACTTTGACAGAATATCTGAAAAAATAAAAAAGCATTCTGCTGAGATTAAATATATAGTAAATACCCATGGCCATTATGACCACACCTCCGGGAACGACCATATGCTTAATAAAACTGAAGGGAAACTCCTGATACACGAAAAGGACCTCCCCATGCTCAGGTCCATTTCACAAAACGATACAGCGCCATTCAGCAGCGCAGGTGATAAAAGGATCCTCCTTCTTAAGCACAATGACACGATTAAACTGGGGGAGAGCAGCGTAAAAGTTATACACACCCCGGGGCATTCACCCGGAGGGATAGCCCTGTATATAGAGGGGAATATCTTCACAGGAGATACACTTTTTACTGAAGGTGTGGGACGCACAGACCTCCCTGGAGGATCTCAGCAGGTGCTTGTAAAATCAATTATTGAAAGGATACTCTCCTATCCTGACAGCACGGTAATATGGCCGGGACATCACTATGGCCGCAAACCCTCATCAACTGTTAAAGAACAGAAGCGCATATTCGGGGTAAAATAGGATGACAGAAATGGAGAAAAAAATCCTCTACAAGCTGAAGGATATTGCCTCAGATCTGCGCGCGGAAAACGGATGCGCCTGGGACAGGAAACAGACCTTTTCCTCCCTTAAGCCCTACCTTATTGAGGAGGCATATGAAGTATATGATGCCATTGACAATAATGATCCGGAACACCTGAAAGAGGAACTGGGTGATCTGCTTTACCAGATTTATGCCCACTCCCAGATCGCTTCAGAGATGGACCTTTTTGATATTGATGATGTGGCAGATGGAATAGTTTCCAAGCTCATAAGGCGTCACCCACACGTTTTTGGTGATGAAAATATAACCGACCCTGAAAAAGTTAAAGAGCGATGGGAGGTCATAAAAAAAACAGAAAAGTCGGGAAGAGAATCGATACTTGACGGAATCCCCTCTCACCTTCCAGCCCTGGTAAAGGCGCACAGAGTCCAGGAGAAGGTTTCCCATGTGGGATTTGACTGGGAAAAGCCGGAGGATGCTGCAGCAAAAATTGACGAGGAACTGGCTGAATTCAGGGAAGCCATGGCATCCGGGGTCAAAGAGAAAATAACCGAGGAGGCCGGGGATGTGCTCTTCAGCATTGTCAATGTTATGCGTCTTGCAGGTATTGACTCTGAAGATGCCCTGCGGAAAACAATTGATAAATTTATTAACCGCTTCAAATACCTGGAAAAGCAATCTGAAAAAAACGGCCGCAGTATAAAGAAAATGAATATAGATGAAATGGAAGAGCTCTGGCAGCAGGCTAAAGCGGCTTTAGCCCGCGATTAAAAAATCCCCTTCAGCAGATTGAATATTTTTCTCATATCATCATCTGAAAGGGGTGATCCCGCATATCTGCATAGATAAACCTGATCCCTTGCCGTAATAAAATCCGGATCATCCCGCACTGAATCCGCTGTTTCTATAAGCTTTAAAGCATTCCGGAGAAATCCTTCCCTGTCTCTTTTATTAAAAGAAATCCCCAGTTCATTTAATAGAATTCCCCTATCATCAGAAACAGGTTTAGAATCGGGAATTATATCAGCAGCATTTGTATCTCCCCCTCTTTTTATATGACGGAAGATCTTTCTATCCCGCATAAAAAGATATAGACCTGCCGCTGAAGATATAATAATAAAAGAAATAATTAAAATGTAATTCAAAGCTGATGAACCCTCTTTATCAACCGGTACAATCTTTGATTCCCCTATACTGACACTATTCCCCTCTTTCACATCAAAGCTGATAGGATCACTTTTTAATATATTATACTCACCTGAATAGGGATTATATACAGGGAGGGATAAAGACCCATTTACATACCCCTGCTTCTCAGGCACAAGGGTGAGAGAATACCTCTTTGACCCTTCAGGTATATCCTCATTAAGATTAAAATCGGGGGGCTCATCCTCTATGAGCACCCTGACCCCATCCATCCCATCTACAATGGGGTGATGAAGCGACTGCAGATTGCCGCGCCCCCGGATAATTACTCCAAGTTTAACTTCTTCAAAAAGCGAGGCTTCTTCAGTATTAAAATCAATCTCCATACCAAAATCGCCAAGTGCACCCCTGAAACCGGGAGGGGCCCCTTTAAGAGGTATGGGGAGTACCTTAATATTACTTTGCGGCATTGACAGGAGCTTCTGATCAGGGAAAGAAAAGAATCCCCTCCCCCCCTCAACTGTAACTACTATGCTTCCCCCCCCGACACTGTACTCACCCTCACCTGCAGGGGTAAGAAGAAATGTTGCAGCATGGATTTTTTCGTATTCAAGCCCCTCTGAAATTTCAATTGAAGGGGGTATTTTTTCATCAATACCTGTAAGAATAAACCCTTTTACATGAGGCTGCTCCCTGAACCCTTCAATTCTAAGAGCCCTGTTGCCCGACAAATAGACAAAATATCTCATAACCAGAGGTTCTCCAGCATAAACTTGTGCCGATGAAAGCTCTATCCCCCCTCTCATGTAAACCGATGAAACCCTCCGCTCAGGGGAGGCCCCTTCCCTCACCAGGAGGGTCAGAGCCTCTGACTGTAGCTCCACACCCCCTGCTTTAATTACAAATGGGGGGATTTTATATGAACCGCTCTTTTCTGCAAAGACCGAAAAATTTAGAATAATCCCGCTCCATACATTTCCATTTACAAACTGAAAGCTTTTTGAAGAACCGGTATATGATATCTTAAGCCCCTCTACAGCCGGAACTTTTACCGGAGTAATATCGGAAGTTTCTCCTGAAATCATTATTTTCAATACAGCACTCTCCCCAGGGGATAGAGATGTGCGGCTTAATTCTGATGATATCTCCGCAGAAAAAACCGGAAGAGATATAATAAACAGAAAAACTGTTATCAGACATAAAAGAATTCTACCATTGCTTTTCACGGCTTCTCTCCTCAACTTCGCCACCTTTCTGTCTCCTCACAGGTTTATTCTTTAGTGATTCCAGCATATTTTTTACCTGTTCTCTGGAGATATCACTCTTTTTAATATCTGGTGATCCTTTCATGTCATCACCATCACCAGAGGACTTATCATTTCCAGGATCAGGTTTATTGTCATCTTTATTGTCTTTACCATCACCGCTGCTGCTCTCTTTCTCCCTGTTATGCAGCAGATACTCAATATTCTTTTTAGCCTTTTCATAGGCAGGATCGATTTTAAGAGCTTTTACGTATGAATCAAATGCCTTATCATAATCCTTAAGCTGCAGATGTGAATTCCCCATATTATACCAGGCTTTTTTCTGCACATCTCTGTCTCCGGACTTAAGGGATTCATTAAAATATTCAATCCCCTTCTCATAGTTCCCTCTCCTGTACTCAGCTGCGCCTCTGTTAAATGAAAGCATGGCGCGCCTCTTTTCGTCAGGAACAAACCTCTCAGAATTATCATAATGCTCAATAGCGCTGTCAAAATCCTCAGCCTCATAACTCCGGTTCCCCCTGGTCACCTCATCTTTGAAAGGGTCAATCCATGCGGTCTGGATAAAAGAGAAAACCAGAATAATAAGCATACCCGTAATTCTGGAGTTAAAAATCATAATTCCCTCCCCCTTATATTTTCTTTAATCATCAGTTCTGCAGTGAGAACTAAAATGAGAAGAAAGAGAAAAATCGATGTCCTGTCCCTCTTCTCCTTTACTATCCCGCCGCCGAAAACCTGTTTCTGCTGTCCTGCAATTCCATTATAAACAGACCTTAAACCTGCAGTGCTGCTGCTTATATCAGTAAAACTCCCCCCTGTAAGGGAGGAGATCTTTTCCAGAAAAGCCTTATCAGGAATACTCTTCACAAGGTTCCCCTCCCGGTCTTTCATTATTGTTTCTGATGAAGCCCCGGACTTAACAGGTATATAATCCCCCCCTCCTGCTGCAGCGATAGTATAAATTGAAATCTCATTTTTAATGTAAAAGTCGAGGGCACTCTCAATACCAGGCTCATGGTTCTCCCCGTCAGTAATAATAACCAGCATTTTAGATGTAAGCCTTTTTCTGGAAAATACCTTTTCCCCCTCCTTAAGGAGTGCAGGGAAATTAGTGCCCTGAACCCTTATTGAATCAGTATCAGCTGCATCAAGGAACATCATAAATGATCCAATATCAGAAGTAAGAGGGCAGAGGAGGAAGGCCTCACCGGCAAATACAATAAGCCCTATTCTATCCCCTTTGAGAGATTCTGCTATCCTGCGCACTGTATCCTTCCCTCTGGTAAGCCTGTCAGGTGAAACATCTCTGGCCTTCATACTGCTGCTCACATCAAGTGCGATAATAACATCTGTACCCTCGTATGTAACATCCCTCACAATCTCACCCCACATGGGGCGGATAAGGGCTGCAGCAGAAAGAAAAATTGCCAACAGAACCAGTACCTCTTTAGCAAAAATACGGCGGTAATTCCCCCTCAAAAGTCCGCTTTTTTTAAAACCATTACCGATAATTACCGCAGTCCCTTTTCTGCGCCATAGTGCATAAATAATAAAAACTATAACCGTCATCAAAACAGCAGCAAGGATATAAAACCTGTATTCATAATTCCCGAATTCTATCATGGAATTTTCCTGTAAAAGAGAGATCTTAAAATAATATCAATAAAAAATATAGACACAGCAAAGAGGATAAGGGGGAAGGATTTATCATTAAACTCATAATATTTCCTTGTTTCAATTTCGCTCTTCTCAAGCCTGTCAATATCACTTATACTTTCAGCAAGGGCGCCGGAATCATCGGCCCTGTAAAACTTCCCATTTGTAAGAGCAGCCGCGTCCCTCAATGATTTTTCATCAAAATGATTCATGAGCCTCCCCCTTCTCCCGTCAGGACTTGTAAAGGAGACCTCCCCATCTTTCCCCACACCGATTGCGTATATCTTCACATCCATCTCTGCAGCGGCTTTAGCAGCTGTTTCTGTATCAATAAATCCCCTGTTGTTCACACCATCGGTTATTAGAAGAAGAACCCTGCTTTTAGCGCTGCTGTCCATGAGCCTGGCAACAGATACAGCAACTGCGTTACCCACAGCAGTACCGTCTTCACTGACGGTATCAAAGTCAAGTTCATCAACGATATCATGTAAAAAATCATGCTCAAGAGTAGGCGGGCACTGAAGATAGGCATCCCCTGCAAATACAACCAGACCGATTCTGTCATCCCCCCTCTTATCAATAAATTCTTTAAGGACCTTTTTTGCTGCTGAGAGCCTGTTGGGCTCAAGATCCTCCGCACTCATTGAAAGGGAAAGGTCCAGGGCTATCATAATATCAATTCCCTGTGACTTTATGCTTGTGAAAGAAACACTCCGCCCCGGACCTGCAAGAGCAATGATTAATAAAAAAATAGTAAAAAAACGGAGCAGCGGCAGATATGGATATGTTATAATTTTAATGTTTCTTTTTTCAGGTACAATATGCTGTGAAGAAAGAGCAATAGATGCACCTTCTTTGAATTTCCCTTTAAAAAAGTATAAATAAACCAGGTAAAAATATGGAATAAAAAGGAGAAGAAAGTATGGGGTGTTAAAGCTTAGATCAGCCATTTTAAGCACCCCTCTCCGGGCTCAGCTTCCGGGCAAGAGCAAGAGTGGAATCGAAATTATTCATGAGTAATTCCTCAGAGGGGGCAAATTCAGCAAACTTGGAAAGGTCCCAGAAATTCATTATACCTGTAATCTCCCCCCTGATAATTTTATAATCCTGTCCAGACATAACATATCCGAGCTTACCGGAAATTTCTTCAGTAGTCATTTCAACTGCGTCAAAACCGTATAGTGCAGAAATATATCTCCTGAAAAGAATTGAGAGCGCAAAAACATATTTCTTTATCTCCCCTTTTGCTATCAGGGCCGGGGCATCTATTTCATCTACCCCGGTTAAAAAGGCTTCAATGGGTGAGATAGCAGGTATAAATTCTTCAGGAGTTCTGATGCGGCTTTTAATATATTTATAAAGAAAAAATATTAGAGCTGCCAAGAATATTGAAGCCAATAAAAGAAGAAGTACCCTGGTATAATTTCCTGACAGGTCAAGGGGGGATTCAATCTCAGCCAGGCTCCCCTCCTGATTAAGACTTACTATCTCCACCTGCGGTACTTCATATAGCAGGTCCGCACCGGAGGGGCCGGTGATTTTAAGCTCAGGAAGATTATATATTCCGGTTCTGTAATAGGTTATCTCTACTTTAATTTCTGCTGCAGAGCTGTCACCATGTGCGGTTTCTTTTCTTGAAGCATTCCCCACAACATAGAGGGGTACAGATGCAGCTGCTTCCGATGGTGTGTTTTTATCACCCCCCTTGCCTGAAGGGAAATAAACCTTATCACCGGGGAGATGGACATCAAAGGTACCGGATGAGGGACCGGAAAGTATAATAACATATTCGAGCATAGTCCCCACTGTTGATTTCTCCGGAGTAATCGAAGCATGAACAGTTACATGGGAAGCATCAGCTTCACCCGTTTGGGAAAAAGAATAGCATGGGAAAAGTACTATTACGATAATAAGGAGTAATATTTTTTTCATAATCAGAAACAGCCTGTCTATTTCAGGGATCTCCCCTTTCTTCTTTTTTCAAAAAAATTTAAAACAGATGACTCAATAGGTTCTTCAGTAGAAAGCCTCATTGACCCGGCAAATCCGGTGTCAGGGAGATTGCAGCTATGTTCACTGTAATCGGAGTAAAAAGTTTTACCGCTTTCAAGATCAAAAAATTCTGTAAGACCAGGGAGTGACATCCCCTTTTCAAGGGGATCAAAAACCTGAACAGGTATAACATCATGCTTTCTGGAGAGAATTTTGAGCCTGGTTAAAAAATCGCTCCCCCTGTCCATAAAGTCGGACACTACAAAAATAATGCTTCTTTTTTTCATAACCCTGTTTAAATAATCTACCGCCGCGGAAATGTCAGTACCCTTCCCGGAAGGGATTGTATTAATAATCTCATCAAGTACTTTAAGTATAAATTTTCTTCCCTTCCTGGGCTTTATAAATTTCTCCACCCTGTCGGTAAAAAGAAGAAGGGAAATCCGGTCATTATTCATCTGTGCAAGATAGAGGATAAGGGTAACAAATTCCAGCATCACATCACCCTTTGTGCGGCTTACTCCAAATTGAGTGGAAGCGGAAATATCGACCATAAGCACAACTGACAGTTCCCGTTCCTCTATGTACTCCCGTACATAGAGATGATTCATCCTTGCAGAAACATTCCAGTCAATATTCCTTACATCATCGCCGGAAATATACTCCCGCACACTGTCAAAAAGAAGACCATAACCTTTAAAAGCAGACCTGTAGCTGCCGGAAAACATTGTATTAATTTTTTTCCCGGTTTCAAGCCTTATCTTTTTCAGTATTGCGATTCCACTCTGTTCCAATCAGGGGACCTCCACAGAATCGAGCACCATCTTAACTATGTCATCAGGGCTTTTCCCCTCAGCCTCAGCCTGGTAGGAGAGTATTATCCTGTGTCTTAAAATGTCGGGCGCTATCTCCTTTATATCATCTGGTGTAACAAACCCCCTCCCCTTCATAAAGGCTACACACCTTGAAGCTTTCATTAAAGCAATTGAAGCCCTGGGGCTTGCACCAAACTCAATAAGCCTTTCACTCCCGGGAGCAGGGGCTTTCCTTGTTTCAGCAACAACAGAAACAATATACTCCATAAGCTTTTCATTTATATAGATAGATTCAATAAGCTCCCCCTTTGCAGCGATCTCTTCAGGGGTTACAACTTTATTTATCAGCTCCGGTTTAAGCCTCTTATGATTTAACAGTATATTCTTCTCCTCTTCAAATGAAGGGTATTCAACAATTACCTTCATAAAGAATCTGTCCAGCTGCGCTTCAGGTAGCGGATATGTACCCTCCTGTTCAATAGGATTCTCTGTTGCAAGAACCATAAATGGTGAGGGGAGAGGATAGGTATTATCCCCTATGGTAACCTCCTTCTCCTCCATTGCCTGAAGAAGAGCAGACTGAACCTTGGCAGGGGCTCTGTTTATTTCATCAGCAAGTAAAAAGTTGGTAAAAAGGGGGCCCTTCCTTGTAAAGAAAGACATGTCCCCGGGGTTATATATCTGTGTTCCTGTTAAATCAGCAGGGAGAAGATCGGGGGTAAACTGCACCCTCATAAAATCCACATCAACAGCCCTTGCAAATGATTTTACAGCCAGGGTCTTGGCAAGGCCGGGGAGCCCCTCAAGAAGAATATGCCCCCCTGTAATAAATGAGATAAGCATACGATCAATCAGTTTTTCCTGCCCTACTATTGTACCGGCAATCTCTTTTTTAATTGCAGCTACAAAATGATTTTCCTCTTTTACTCTACGGGTGAGATTTTCAATTTCCGCAAAATCCATAAATTACTCCAGTACAATATTCTGAATAATGCCGGCTTCACAGTGAACCGGCAAAGAACTTCTTTTCCCCCTGTCCCCCAAAGGGGGCACGAATTATCAATTATCAATTTGATAATTTAATTTTTATAACTATTTCAATATTATTTAATACATCTTCATCGTTAGTCTGCAATTCCTGAATCACACTATTATGCAGAAATTCATCCTTGGCATTCTGTTTATTTTTTTGGTTCAGTCATATTATTCTGCAAATCTTTAATAAGCTCAACAAAATAAAAAAGGTGCTTGATACTGTAATTCATCAAATTACTCAAGTTCTAATTTTACGTGCCCCCTTTGGGGGACAGGGGGGCTGACTCCGGCAGATGTTGGAACAAATAATATTATTACTTTTCCAAAAGATACGGAATGAGCCTTATATATAAATTTCTTTGGAACAGCATCTGTTAAAAAGTTACAAAATCAGAATTTTCTTTTTTAATTACTCACAGGCAATGAAAAAACACTTAATGGATCGACCTGTGTACCCCTTATAAGAAATGAAACATGAAGATGAGGAGCAGTTGACATGCCGGTAGACCCTACGGCACCTATAATATCACCTGCCTTGACCCTGTCACCTGCCTGAACATTTCTATCATGCATATGCATATAATAGGAAAAAATTCTGTTGCCATGATCTATAAGAACCATCTTCCCTTCATAAAACATATCGTGAGAAAGGACAACAAGCCCGTCAGCAATGGCAAAGACCGGCTCCCCCTCTCTGCCTCGAAGGTCCACACCGCGATGAATACTCTTTCTTGTAGAAACCTGCTGCCTCTTGCGGTTCTTAATTCTGTAGGATAGATACTCTCTCCCCTTCCAGAACTCACTTGTAACCTTGTGGAAATCCCTCGGATGAGACAGAACATTTGAAATAGAGTCGGGGGTAATACTTTTAAATGCCTCTGCTCTAAACTTCCTCGATTCTTCAATATGCTTTCTGTTTTCCGGATCACCATAATGATCTTTATCGGAAAATTTACCCAGGTCTATTCTTATCTGCGCAGAGGGGAAAACTGTATTTTTTACTTCAAAAGAACCGGCCACCTTCCCTGTATCCCCCGACTCATCCCTGGTATATGCAAATTCAACTTTAAAATTCCCGGTTTTTGATGACGGGCTTATTCCGTAAAAACCGCGCAGGCCCCAATGGAAAGAAGTAAGAGGAATATTCTCCCCGTTTATCTCAAGCTTTGCTCCGCTGAAAGAACCGGCCAGAGGTTCCACTTCAATATATACAGCTTCGCCCTGTGCAAAGGCCCTGGCAAAGAGCTTCACTTCAGCTTCGTGGCTGGAAAAAACAAGTTCCTGAGGAGGGATAAATTCAAACTCTTCAGGAATCTTCAGTTCTGTAAGATTCTTTACTTTAACTTGTTCACCAGACTCTTTACCTGCTCCATTACCTGCACTCGAACATCCTGCCAGCATAAATATAACAATCAGCTGAACTATAAATAACTCTTTCTTTAACCGCAATTTATAAAAACCCCCGCATAAATAATTTTTCATCTTCGATTATTTCTATTATACTTATTGTATCAAACAAAATTTTTACTATACATCTAAAAATAACCGGAGATAATTTACAAATCAGGATCATTCCTGATTTTAAAACAAAAGTAATATTATTTTTGTTCATCGCATCTACAAGTCAGCCCCCTGTCCCCCAGACTGTGTAAGAATAGGGGCTGCGGGCAATTGTTAAGGAAAATTTAATGAAAAGAGAAATAGAAGCTTTTAATGAATCGGAAAAAGAGGTTGTTGACCGGATCAGGACTCTCATTAAAGGGGCGGGGTATCCGGATGATTATGCAGGGATCGACAGCACCTGCTATTCTTTAATATCCATGGCTGACCTGATCTCCATATACCCTTCACTTCTGGACAGCCAGAGCCTGGGGGGGAAGTCCCGGTCAGTTGAAACACTTGTGCAGACACTATGCTCAAGCCGCAATCTGGACCTGATCCTCCACACCCCCACAAAAGCTGTGCTTGGAAGAAGCTTCACAATCGCCAAAATTAATTTCTTCCTCCTCCTTTCATACCTGTGCAGAGATATGAAGGAATTACGGGATGAAGAAACTTCCATTCATGAAATAATTTCTATGAATATATTCGCAATTATGGCTGAAGATGTATTCATTTCTATAGTTTCAGACATGGATATTCTGGCTACTGTGAGGGAGTCTGCAGGCATTCTCCTGACAAAGATCTGGGAATATAGAATATTTCTGGGAGTAAATGATTTTGCCCCGATTTTAAATGAGCTATGGGAAAAGAGAAAAAATTTTCTGCCATCCTTCGGAACAATGGCAGGAGTTACAGAAACAACCAGCTTCTGCCAGAAGAACAACAGTCTCTGGATTTCATTTCTTGAAGATGATGAATTCAATGAAGACAGGCTGGAGTCTCTTAAAGAGTACCTTATGGGTCTTGCCTATGAGGAGATTTTAAAGATTCAATCCTTCATGGAATCGAATAAAATCAATGTCCTTGATCAGACAGGGATATCAAAAATACTCGAATCAGCAGGAACATATTTTATGAAAAATTATAATGACCCCAGGGAGATATACCACTTCTATATAAGGAGGAAAGAAAATTCAGATTTTAGAGAAAAAAGTCAGATCCCGGGACCAAAAAAAACCATTGAGGAATATATAATGTGCTACCTGCTTAAAAGAAATATGCCGGTTCAATAACAAAAGAGAGGGTAAATCCCCTCTCTTTTGTTATAATTGCTGTTTTGCTGCAGAATTTTACTTACTGTCTTTATAAGATAAGTAAAATTCTTTATTACAGTCAAATTTACTCAAAATACTTGAAAAGAATAAATAATTGAGATAATATGTTAAATTATTTCCTAGTATTCTTTTCCACCTGAAACATAACAAGAAACAATTCACACCAAATCCTTACGAATAATGGGCCTATAACCAGAGTTACAAGTCCCGCCCAAAAACTTGTACTAAACATAAGGCCAATACCACTAACAACGCAAGAAACAACACCTATCCAAAAAATAACTTGAATAAGAACGGGTGTAACAAACTGTTTAAATGAAGCGAATTCCTTAAAATCAAAATTCTCCATGAAAAACCCCCTTTTTTTAACTGTATTTTAAAAAATGGAAAACCGGTAAATCTGACACCCCTTATGGAATATGCAATTTCCCGGTTATCTATTTTTATATTATACTTAATATACAATATAGTACAGTAAAAAAAAATAAACACTTTTTCATCAATTTCTGCAATTATTTTAAAGTTAGTAACAAAATTTCAGAGAAAAAGTCTCTCATTCCAGCCGAAGTAAGAACGTAGAGCCAGGATCTCCTGAAAAAATCATGAGTAATGAGATTTCAGCACCTGTACTGAGCTCGTCGTCTATGAGCGGAATGATAACACCTACAAAGTTCTGCAGCTACAATTTGAAAAAGCTTCTACTTCGTTGCAGCCCCCTGTGTCAGGGTAGTTGTCCGATGTGACCGCACTTAACAGTAAGCTTCATCGCTTTGAGTCCAAAGAGGGATGAAAAGCTGGTATAAGTTTATACATACATAAACCATGTCCGGAGGTTCGGAAATACGGTATATTCATCACAATTTCCCCTGATCACCTGATTAGGGCTATGGTTTTTCTAATAAAAATTTATTTTCTGGAGAGATTTTCGAATGATTCTTGAAGGTTATTTTAAAAGACGGAATGAAAATGGTATTGAAATTCCTATTGGTTCTGTCCGACATCAGTGGTTTTGTTCAACAGAGTCTTGACATAGCTGCTTCGGATAATTAAAACATTATCTTTTATTCTGTTAAACCGCTAATGAAACTTAGCGGTTTTTTTGCGGCAGCTACGTTAAGACTTCTATAAGTTATCGGAAGTTTTTTCGCCCCTTGACATGAAAATATATTATCTTTTTCCTTTTGCCTTCACTTTTGGTTTGGCAATTTTTTCAATTACTACTCTATATCCCAATGCAGACATAAGAGAATTCAAAGTACTAAATGTAACATTTGTTGCTTTATCAGATTTTATATTCTGTATAATGCTTGTTGATATTCCGGATTCTTCAGCAAGTTTGCGTACTGAAATATGATTTTCATTCATTGCTTCAAGTAGAAATTCTTTGACTAAAAATTTGCTATATTCTTTATCGAATTTTTCCTTCTGTTTTGGATTTTGAATCAGTTTATCGAATGTGCTTAAATTCTTTTCTTTTTTATTTTCCATAGTATGTACCTTTTTATATTCTATTAAAATAATCTTTTTTGTATTTGATAGCCCTGTTTTTTTCATCGGCCGGTAACTTTTGTGATTTTTTATGAAAACCGTTTGCTATTATGATTTTTTTATCTTTAACAAAAAAAGATAAAAATCTATCCGGTTGAGGTTTAAATGCGAAGATACTATCACCTTCAAAATTAAATTTTGTTTTATCATGGATTTTTCAAAAATCACCAATACGTTTGAATAAGACTAATAATTTTCGTTTTTGGAGATCTGATAATCCTTCATAGTATTCAAATGACTGGCTTTCCCCATTTTCATCAAAATACCATTCAATAGTAAAAACTTACCAATGTATGCTATATGATCTTTATTATTCATAATTCAATGTATCTAAATATTGATACGGTGTCAATATTTTTTTTATCGTGATTTTCTTCATAATGAAGATAATCACAAAAGGGAGATACCGGCCAATAAGGTAAATACGCCATTCCCACCAGCGGTTTTTTACCCCCAGGGCCCCCTCAAATTTTCTACGGGAATAAACCAGCACAGCAGAGCAGCACCCAGAATATAGGGGAAACGCCACAAGTTTCCCAGGTCTACAGCAGCGGCTGTCATAGAAAAAATAAAGGCAGGTTCAGAACTCCACTGTTTCCGGGACTCCTGTACAAACTTTGAATCTGGCATATCAATCATCTCTCTTTTTTTTAAATATATTTTATATTGTCCCCCTGAAGATACACCTCTGTATACTCTCCTGTCAAGATGAAATCCAAGCGCTGTACACACCTGTCAAGCTATGCAGATTGTCTGTTAAACTGAGCTGATAGCTTATTAAGCGGAGCGGAGCCGATCGCTTGTTAAGTTAAGCTGAGCCGATCGCTTGTTGAGCGTAGCCGAAACAAGCCTGTTAAGCTGAGCGAAGCCGATCGCTTGTTGAGCGTAGCCGATCATTTGTTAAGTTAAGCGAAGATGATCGCTTGTTGAGCGTAGCCGAAACAAGCCTGTTGAGCGGAGCCGATCATTTGTTAAGCTGAGCGAAGATGATCGCTTGTTGAGCGTAGCCGAAACAAGCTTGTTGAGCGGAGCCGATCATTTGTTAAGCTGAGCGAAGATGATCGCTTGTTGAGCGTAGCCGAAACAAGCCTCAAAGAGGGACTCTATAAAGCTGAATAATTTAATAATAAAATGTGAAATAACTTTGTTGACTATTTTCTAATAATATTGCCTGAATAATTTCTTAAGAAAGAGAAAAAGATATTCCATAAAGAATATCTTTTTTCAGTAATTATTCCTGAAGATATATTTTGTATAATATTGCTGTTTTTAATTATTTAACTTCTAAAACTGTTCTGTGATGTGACATAATATGAAAATGATAAACCTGATAACATTAAATAATAAACCTTACCGGGATTCACTTGAAAAAATGAATTTCCAGATCAGGGAATTCCCCGTTTCTGTAGATCTGAACAGTCTCAAAAAAGGTTTCACATCTCATAAAAAAAATTATACTGTTCTGCAGATTACAAATGAGTCTTTAAAAACATTGAATCAATTCTGCGAAATAACAGACTTTCTATACAATAATACAAAACTGATCTGCATTTCTGATGATATTACACCGGAGATCAGGATCAGACTTATTAAGTGCGGCATTGCAGACTGTCTCCCATCCACTGAAGCAGGAGCTATAGCGTCCTACATAAGGATTCTTGACCAGAGAGAAAACCATAAAGCTGGAAAATTTTTAATTCTCGATGACAACAGTTCCCACTCAAAAATTTTAAACAGTATAATTAAAAGATTCGGCTATAAAACAGAGTTTATACCTGACGGTGATACCCTTTACAGCAGATGCAGTGAGAATAATATTGAAATGATACTTGTAAACCTGGGAACCAGGGGGCTTGATCTTAACAGCATAATAAGAAGATCCTACGGGAACAGCGAAATAAAACGTAACCCCCTTGTATGCTACAAATGTATGGATGAAGGGCTCTTTGTTCATGAGCTTATTAGCGGACTACATAAAATTACAAAGGTTATATTAACACCCCAGGAGCTTTACAGCTTTCTTACAGATATACTCTTTAAAAAAGAGGTAATAACCGCATCTGCCAGACTTAATAAGGCATTAAAATTCGACCAATACCGGGAATACTCAGGGAGTTCCATTTCCACTATTTATTATTCAATCCAGGAAAAGCTCAGCAGCAGGGAATCACTTTTTAAAGATGAAACAGTAACAGACATGATTAATCTTACAAGAACCCTGGGGAGAACCCTGGCAAAGGTTGAAGGATTAAGATGGCTCAGCAACGATTCTGATGATGAAACTAAAAAAACTACCTGCGGAGTCGGTGCTTAAAATTAACATTCCCTTTTATCAATGAATCGATTGTGTGAATATATATTTTCTGTTTATGAATTTCATCGTGAGACTCAGGATAACATGGCCGGTCATCTCTATGACATGATGTACATAGCCGTTCACGCCGCTTAAGGCTGTCTATACCGCGGATAGGATACATTCCAAGCCTCAAAGCCTTTCTGTAGCCGTTTTCACGGTTGGTATAATCAACATGATTACTGGCTTTATGATATTCACTGCCGGGCCCGTGGCACGCTTCACACCCCACCCCTTCACTTTTAAGCTCTTCATAACGGCCGCGCCCTGTTGTGTGGCACCTGAGGCAATCGGGATGATTAACCGGATCATCAATACCCTCTTTTTTTGCGATGACCATCCCCCTGTCTGTAAGGAGGGAAAAAAACGCTTTTGCATGAGGGGAGGATACCCAGATAGCATACTGATTCCCTATTGCATCCTCGCCGTGACACTCCCTGCATACATTTACTCCCACATAGGTAAAATTATTACCTGGCGCATCGTCAGTAAAAAGTATAAATGCAGATATAAATATTGCTCCGGCAGTAAAGGGAATTATTTTTTTATAATACCATTTAAGATTCACCAGCGCTCCCCTCTCCCTGTTATCTATACACATATACCTCTATGCGGTCAAGAAAAAATGAGCTTGACATTGACCCGATTTTAATTATATTTGAGTTTTACGGAGAGATATATAATGGCCATAAAAGATGATGAATACAGAATCGGCGAATTCCTTATTGAGAATGGTATTATAAACCAGTCCCAGCTTACTGAGGCTCTGGAGCTGCAGAAGGATAACCCTGACCGAAGAATAGGTGAAATCCTTGTTACTCTTGGAGTTCTCAGCAAAGAGGATATTGTCATGGCTATTGAGATGTATATGATGATGACAGATACAGACAATATCGGTATTGACGAATGGCTCGACCAGGATGAAGTCGATTTAATGATGAAAAAGCTTGATGATCCGGAATCAAAAATTACTTGACAAAAGAGCCCGAATGAAAAATAGATGTATACATGCTTGAATATGAAGATAAGATATGTTTTGGTTGCGGTCCGGAAAATGAAGTCGGCTTAAAGCTTAAGCTTGAGTTTGATGATGACACAAAGACTGCTTTCGGTGAATACGCCGCCCATGAACTCCTTGAAGGGATTCCCAATATAATCCATTCCGGAATAGTTGCAACTATACTTGATGAAACTATGGTTACAGTAAACAAGTATCTGGAAGTTATGGCAATAACCAGTGAAATTACTGTCCGCTATCTTCAGCCTGCCTTCATTGGCGAAAATCTCTATATCAGGGGCTGGTTTGTTAAAAAAAGCAAACGGGTTATTGAAAACAGGGCTGAAATAGAAAATGAGATGGGGAAAATAGTGGCGCGTGCAAAGGGGAAATACATCGAGGTGGATGAAATCCCTCAACCGGAGTAAACATCAGCAATAATTAACTGATAAAAAATCTATTACTATAATAGATTTTTTTAATTAGTAGCCGAAGTGGTGAAATTGGTAGACGCACCGGACTCAAAATCCGGCGGGGGCAACCCCATGAGGGTTCGATTCCCTCCTTCGGCAGATACTCTCTCTTTTTTAACTTCTACTTCCCCGGACAATTACTCAATTATATAAATCAGGCACAGAGCCGTATTATGGCAGGGCGTTTGATACAGGGTAATTGGTGAGATTTAAGAGGGACCCTGCGCCTGATCCAATAATCCTTTCTATATAAGATTGCGTACCGGATAAAAATCGATATTCATCTTTAAAGCATCAACAATCTCTCCATTAAACTCCTGAATGAAAGAGGAGACTGCACTCTCAATTGTTTTGTAATTTTCCTTATCTTTTCGTGTTCTAAAAGAGCCCTTACCTCTCGATTTCTGTCCGGCAGCCGTAAATACACATATGTTCTCTTTTTTTGTAACATAAGCTTTCATTTCACTCTCTCTATAGTATTATTAAAGTGAACATGCTGAAAAACCGCAGAATGGACAGAAAAAACAGCCCGATTCAGGAACAAGTCTGTTACCGCAATCAGGACATTTATTTAAGTTCTTATTATAAATCCGCATGTTTCACCTCTAGAACAAATATATAGTATATTTTTGTGTAGTATAAATCAACTGTTTTTTTATTTTTTTGTAAAAAAAAGATGTAAAATAGTTCAGCAATTATTCTTAAAGATATTTTTTAGAGCTATAATAACGTTTTGCATATCCCCGCCGCCTACGGCGGCGGGGATATTAAAGCATTTTATTCCAAATTCAAGTTAAGGAATTAACACTGAAAATAGTTAATAAATCATTTTTACCATAAAATATATATTCAGGAATTATTACTGGAAAAAAATAAAATATTTGCTTCAAAACAATATGAATATAACTTTTGTAAAAAATCACAGAGGACTGAAATGACAAAACCATCAATAGATAATGAAAAAGCCTTTGAACAGATCCTTAATATGGATCCTGAAGAACTCGATGTTAACCCGGAAGAAACAGGCAACCCTACAGGAACAAAAACTGTTGAGTCGGATATAAACTTCAACCTTCTCCCCGAGGAGCTTGAAGAGTACCTTAACAGATACATTGTAGGGCAGGAATCCACTGTTGAGGTTATTGCCACAAAGGTGTGCACCCATTTTAACAGAATGAAGATTGAAAAAGATATCCCTGAAGATCAGCGGATTATAGGTAATATAAAAAGCAACATGCTCCTCATCGGGCCTACCGGTGTTGGTAAAACATACATCATTAAGCTTATTGCAAAAAAAATAGGAGTCCCCTTTGTAAAAGCAGATGCCACAAAGTTCAGTGAAACAGGCTATGTGGGGGGTGATGTTGAAGATCTTGTTCGGGAGCTTGTCCATGAAGCTGAAGGGGATATTTCTAAAGCGGAATACGGGATTATTTATATTGATGAAATTGACAAAATCGCCTCATCAGGCAATACCACAGGACCTGATGTTTCAAGAACCGGGGTTCAGAGAAATCTTCTTAAACTTATGGAGGATTCTGATGTTGACCTGAAAACACCCCATGATCTGGCATCACAGGTTGAAGCTGCAATGGAGGCTCAAAAAACAGGGAAGGTGACCCGCAAAAAAATAAGTACAAGAAATATTCTCTTCATTGTATCAGGTGCCTTTTCCGGGCTTACAGAAATAATCAATAAACGGATGAACAGCCAGAGTATCGGCTTCAACAAAAACAAGGCATCAGGTGAAAAAACTCACGATGTTTTAAAGAATCTTAAAACCCAGGATATCATAGAATACGGTTTTGAATCGGAATTTGTCGGGCGTCTCCCTGTTTATGTTGTTCTAAATGAGCTCGATGTTGACGGGCTTTTTAAAATTTTAAAGAACAGATACAGCACTGTTATACTGGGGAAGAAGATGGATTTTCTTGCCTACGGGATAAAGCTCGACTTTACAGATGAAGCTCTTATGGAACTTGCGGGCAGAGGCTTCTTTGAAAAAACCGGTGCCAGAGGGCTTCTAAGTGTTTTTGAAAAACTGCTGATTAAATTTGAAAAGAAACTCCCCTCTACCGGAATTAAGGAACTGCTTATTGATATGGACCTTATCAATAACCCGGAGAAAACACTTTCAGCAATGATAACAAAAGACGCTCTTGCAGCGTTTCAGAAGGAATTTCTTATTGAACACGGGATCTACCTCACATTTGACAGCGAAGCCGCAGCTGCACTGGAAAGCAGATCTGCAGAAACGGGGATGTCACTGAAAGAGCTATGTAATACATCCTTCGGGAACTACTTCCACGGCATCCGCCTTATGAAGCTTGAAAGTTTTAACATAACCGCTGATGCTGTAAACAATCCGGAAGTTTACCTGGATGAATATATAAAAAAGAATTACAAGGCATAAGGCTCATCCCGAATTTTTGAAAAAAGTAATAGTATTACGTGTTTCCATATATTCCAGAGTCAGCCCCCTGTCCCCCAAAGGGGGGAAGTGAAATAAAAACTTTAGCAAGTTGATGAATCACAGTATTAAAAAATCCTTTATATTGTTGAGCTTGCAAAAGATTTGCGCATCAATATAAAGGGAACAGTTATCGAAGTGGCAGCAATTATATTTTAGAGTGATAATAGATTACTCGTGCCCCCTTCAGGGCGCCCTCTGCCTGTACTGAGCTCGTCGGTATAAGCGCAGCGAAGAAGTACCCCCTTTGCATCCCAAAATCCGGGATGAGCTATGTTAAAGGGAGCTTCACCTCCCCAGAGGCTCGCTCATAAAAAACCTCACATCAATTTCAGATATTGATTTATGCCTCTTCATGAGTGATTCAATTAAATTTTTCATTATAATATTATCAGGTTTTTCAACCCCTGTTACAGATAATTCCAGAACATCCCCTGTAAGTTCGCCGGTAATGTTAGAAGCGACAATAGACAGTTCCGGAAATTCCCTTTCAATAGTAATTCTTGCATCTGCCAATGCTGTCTCTTTTCTATAACCATCCACCATAAAAAAAGCTACCGGTATGGATATTACTGCAAGAATAATTACGGAAAAAACTATCTGCGACATTGCCCTTCGTGTAACTTCTGACTGGTCAGCGCTGAGAGGCTGCACCTTCATAAGCCAGAAAACAATTGCACCTGCAAGTGATATGCAGACAAGATTAATCAGGAAAAGAAGCGTTGCTCCCCCTGCAACAGCCATATTCAGTTTACCTATACCGATCCCGATTGTGCAAAGTGGAGGCATAAGTGCAACAGCAATGGCAATACCCACCAGTGAATTACTTATTTTTTTGTTGGCATTACCATAGGCACCAACAAGACCTGAAGCTATGGCAACTGCAACATCAAAGAGGGAGGGAGTTGTTCGTGCCATAATTTCACCAGACAGGACAGGGAGCGGTACAATAAAAGCAATAGATGAAGATATCAATATTGCCCAGAAAACACCTTTAATAATAGAAACAAATGACATTTTTATCAGGAGAAGATCCCCCCACACAACACCAAGTGAAAATGCCAGGATCGGAGTCATTAGAGGAGCAACTATCATTGCTCCTATTATTACTGCAGCTGAACCCTGAATAAGCCCCATAGTTGCGATAATACAGGATAAAATTGTTAAAACGTAGTATTCCCTGGTTGGAGCTGCACCCATGGCAAGGGTTTCAAAAATTGTCAGATCCTGTTTCTGCTTCTCACGGATTTTCAGAAACTCCCCGGTCTTCTCTCTCCAGAAAAAAGGATTAATTAAATTCTTTACTGTTCGCTCTTCAGGTGAAATTATCATAGAAACAACATCTTTCAGGTTCTCTTTTTCCGGCTTATTCCTGAGGCTTTCCTTCTCTTTCTCCAGGGGCTTCTCTTTCTCCGGGGGCTCCTCTTTCTCCGGGGGCTCCTCTTCCCCCTGCTTCAACTTAAGCCTGCTGCTTAAATTCTTTTTTTCAACCTCTACTTCCACCACAACCTTATCAGGGGCCTCCCCGGCTGAAGGCTCCTCTTTATCTTTTTTAAGAATTATTGTGACGGTTTTTTTAAATATTTCATAAATTCCCATTAAGAGCTCCCCCTTATTTATACAAAGACGCTTTTCTTATACTTTTCAAGCTCAACAAGAAGCTCATCCCTTCTCTCAAGGAGTTTCTTCCCTGCAAAAGTATCTTTAATCTTTTTCGGTTCATCAAAGGTTTCTATCATCTCAAACTTAAGCCTGTTAGGCTCCTTCCTCTTCCTCAGCTCAATTATCTCACCCGGTGTTGGGAGTATAATTACGTAAAGGGAATATGGTGTCTGAATAAGTGAATGTCCCCTGTTAAGGTAAGCGCCTGCAAAACCGCCGTCAATATTAATCGCTCTTTTATCTGCAGTAGCTATCTTCTGCCCCTTGCTCACATCAATAGGTGTATGGCCGAAAACTATCCGCTCCACATTAAATTCCTCAGTGAGCCTGTTCATAAATTCGGGATTTTCTATATTCCTGCCCCAGAAAAGGGTCTTCTCCTTATGGGTTTCCTTATCCTTATAAAAATACCTTTCAAATGTTTTCATTGCATCTTTACCGAAAAGAGGGGATTTCGGCCCGCACCAGAGATAAAACATCATTGCCTGCTGAAAGGGCTCCTGCTCCTTCCCGGCAAGATAATTTTCTCCTATATCTTTTACTGTTGCCTCTATATGATCAAGAAGCTCTTTCCCTTTTTTCCCGTAGAGCTCTTCAAAATCACCATCTTCAGTACTTGGAACCAGGGCATGTATATTCATTATATAGTTGTTAACATGATAAAGTTTGCCATCCTTAAACAGATACTCCATAAGTCTCCGGATCTGTTTGCTTTTAAGAAACTGAGCTGCAAGGTCATTTATAATCTCCTCCTCCTCTGCAGTCAAACTGAGAGGATCATCAGGATCTATTGTGGGGAAATGGTCATCTGTAAGCGAAGATGTGTCGCCCGATTTAAGAATCTCTGCAAATTTTTCAAGATTAAGTCTGGAATTCATCTCCAGCTGCGGATACCTTTTAATAGTCTTTTCCTCCAGTTTAAACTGGATTACTGCAAGTGTTTTCTCCAGCTTCCTGGAGATGTCCATTTTCGCTTTAAAATTGCCGGAAACTTCATCAGGATAGAGTTTCATGGCGAAATCTTTTAGTTTTGATATGTCGATCCCCAGGCGCCCCAGAAAAGCCAGATTATCATATCTTACACTTATTCTTAATGCTTCAGCAATGAGAGACTTATTCCCTGCTGCAGCACCCATCCAGAGTATATCGTGGTTACCCCATACAAACTGGACAAATGGCTTCAGATCCTTTTGAGAGAGTATACGGAGGATTTTATCAGGCTCATCCCCCCTGTCAAAAACATCCCCCAGAACTATGAGCTGACCAAGTATTACCTGCTTTACAATTTTAGCCAGAGATAATATAACTCTATCTGCTATTACATCATTTTCATAGACAATATTAGGCACATGAAAATTAAGGATCAGATTCTCCAGGAGCGGCTTTATATCCCTGCTGATACTCCCCCTGATTATATCGAAATCCTGTATACCCTGAACCTTGTATCTGACAATATTAACAAGAGCGGATACAACATCCTGCCTCTCCATTTTAAAATCATCAGCTTCAATATATTTTTCATTTTTAATAATTCTGTCAATATGCTCCAGTTTTTCACTGGAAAAAGTTTTAGGGAGTGCTTCATAAACAGTTCTCCATATAAGGCCGAATCTCCCTTTTAAAATAGAAACAAATCTCTCCCCCTCCCCATGGGGATCACTTATCCATAAGGTGGTATCTATATTCATCTCAAGACGGGACTCAATATCGGAAAGCTCCCGGAGTATTTCATGAAAAGACGTTATATTAAGCTCTTCTGTCATAAAGCCCCCTGCATTTAATAAATGCTGAAAATTGAACTTAAACTGCCTCATAATAATTATTAAGATAAAGCCTTATTGTCAATTGATTTTGCATCATAAATCTCAAAAGAAAAACCGGAACTCTCTCTCTACATTTCTGAATAAGGATAAATATTCAGGAATATTAATTCTTCACCACATCAACCGGAATCAACCCCCTGTCCCCCGAAGGGGGCACGAGTTATCTAATATCACTCTGAAAATATAATAGTTACCACTTTGATAACTATTCCCTTTATATTGTTCCGCAAATCTTTTGCAAGCTCAACAATATAAAGGATCTTTCAATACTTTCATTCATCAACTTGCGCAATTTTTTATTTTACGTGCCCCCTTCGGGGGACAGGGGGCCTTCTACGGATGACATGTGCTTCACATAAAAATGTGGGTAGTAGTGAGCCGGGGGACAGGGGGCAAATCGAACAAGTTCACTTAGGGATAACAGGATGGACAGAATTGATTTTGCATCATAAATCTCAAAAGAAAAACCGGAACAAATATCTTCAAAAAATAGAAGTTAATGCCGATAATAAGAGTGAAAGCAATTTTTAAGGAGGAATCAGATGAGCATCAAAGAGATTGATACACTATTTAACCGCGGACTTGAAATGATGAATAAAGGTAATTTCAGGGAAGCAGAAGTGCTTTTTGAAAAAGCAAAAAAAATGACAGTGAATATGAGCAGAAAATAATAGTATGCCGGCTTTAAAAGCCGGCATCCTTTTTTCTAAAGATACTTGCAGATAAGATCGCCCATTTCTGCTGTGCCTACCTGTTTTTTCCCCTGTGACATTATATCTATTGTGCGGTACCCTTCTTCAAGAACCTTTTCAATTGATTTAAATATGGCATCATATGCCTCATCAAGGCCGAAGCTGTATTTAAGCATCATTGCTCCTGAGAGTATCTGTGCAATAGGATTGGCTATCCCCTGCCCTGCTATATCGGGAGCAGATCCCCCTGCAGGTTCGTACAATCCGAATGTGCCTTCAGAAAGGGATGCAGAAGGGAGCATACCCATTGACCCTGTAATCATAGAAGCTTCATCTGACAGTATGTCTCCGAACATATTTCCGCAGAGCATAACGTCAAACTGCTTCGGATTTTTAACCAGCTGCATGGCCGCATTATCCACGTAAAGGTGGTTAAGGGCAACATCGGGGTAACGCTTCCCTACTTCAGTAACAACTTCTCTCCATAGAACCATTGTGGAGAGCACATTAGCCTTATCGATAGAGGTTACCCGCTTATCACGCTTTAGTGCTGCTTCAAAGGCTACTACAGCTATACGCTCAATTTCACCCCTGGTGTAGACCATGGTATCAAATCCCCTTTCAGAATCCTTCCCCTTGGGCTGGCCGAAATAGATATCACCTGTGAGCTCTCTCATTATAAGTATATCAAAACCATCTCCAATCAGTTCAGATTTAAGGGGTGATGCCTCCCTTAACTCTTTAAAAACAATCGCAGGACGAAGATTGGCGTAAAGATTAAACATCTTTCTAAGAGGGAGAAGAGCCCCTCTTTCAGGCTGCTTTTCAGGGGGAAGATTCTCCCATTTAGGACCTCCCACTGAACCGAAAAGTACAGCATCAGATCCCTTACATATATCGATTGTTGACTGAGGGAGCGCCTCCCCCTGATTATCTATACCTGCTCCGCCAACATCTGCGAAGGTGTAGCTGAACTGAATATCAAACATCTCTGAAATTTTATTCAGAACTTTGATTGCCTCATCCATTACTTCCGGACCTATACCATCACCAGGAAGAACTGCTATCTTTTTAAGCGACATTTTATGCTCCATTTATTATTTTTTTATATTTGAATAAAGCAGGAAATGAAGCAGTATTGTCAAACTAAAATCACTATTTATTTCTTAACTTTTCCCGGTAAATAATCGATTTAATTAAGTATTTATTCCTGAACTTATTGTTGTCAAGAAATGCTCTATTAATTCCGCTGCCGAAAACGGCGGAATTATAAAATTGTCCATTTTTACACTAAAATATTTTTCAGGAATTAACACTGAATCCAAAAATTTAACTTTGAAAAAAATAGAACAATAAAAACAAAATTGTTTATTGCAAAAAAATCACTATTATTATATTAACAATAAAAAAATTCCATCAAGGAGTTGTTTCATGAAAAACAGCAGAAAATACCTTGTACTGCCTTTATTATTAGCTCTTCTGATTACTTCCGCAATAATAATTACAGCAGGCAAAAAAGGATCCGGTGAAGTCTATGCCCAGACTACCAGAGAGAGCATATTACAGCGCTTTAAACAGGATAAACAGAGTATAACAAGAACCCACGAAGAGATGACAGCCTTAATGGGGGATATTGTTGCAGATATTAAAAAAAGAAATCTTAAATTCCGTGTTGAACTGAATGAAATGATGAAATATCAGATTGCGGAAATTACCGGAAGCAAGCCCCCTTCAAGAGACGAAATAAGACGTCAGGAGGAGGAACAGAAAAGGCAGGAACAGCTCCGCAAAAAAGAAGAGGAGAGAAAAAGAAAGGAGCAGATGCGTCAGGAGGAGCTTGAAAGGAAAAAGCGCGAAGATGCAATAAAAAGAGAGAAAGACAGACAGAAACAGGATGAGCTGAGACGCCAGGAAGAGGAGAGGAGACGCCAGGAGGAGCTGCGCAGAAAAGAGCAGATGGACAGGGCCGACCTTCTTAACAGAAATGTTCCTGCATCTATTATGCCAGCAGTGACCCTTGCTGCTTTCAACTGGAGGGATAGCAGAGGCACAACAGAGGTAAAATATCAGGGTACATGCGGAAGCTGCTGGGCCTTTACATCCACAGCTGTTTATGAGACAAATTACAGGTTAAAAAACAACAAGATAATAGACCTGTCTGAGCAGTTTATTCTCGACTGCGCAAAAGACAGTAAAGGGAAAAAAGTAGGGAGCTGCAATGGAGGATGGTATGCCGGCGTATTTGACTTTCTCATGAGAAACGGTGCACTTACAGAACAGGAGCGCCCGTACAGAGGGAAAGACGGTTCATGCTCATCAGGTAAAAAAACCCCCTACACAGTGGTAAGTCACGGATATATCAGAAGAGACGCGGGGATACCATCAGTTGCGGAGATGAAAGAGGCCATAGCAAAATACGGCGCCATAGCCACATCCATGAAAGTTACACCTGCATTTCAGGCCTACGCAGGGGGTATCTTTGATGAACACACCAGAGTATCAGGGCCCAACGATGTCAACCATGCTGTAACTTTAGTTGGATGGGACGATAATAAAAGGGCCTATCTTGTAGAAAACTCATGGGGACCTCAATGGGGCGACAAAGGTTTTGTATGGATGGAATACGGTACAAACAACATAGGCTACGGTGCAGCCTGGGTTGTTGTATCACTCGAAGATTAAAATGGAGATATCCTATTATGAACAGAAAAATATTTACTTTTTTCTTATGTGCGGCACTTTTTACAATGTCATGCGCGGCTACACCTGTGATTACTGACACCTCAGGTACCGGAGAGGAATCTCTCTCTGTTAAAAAGGGACAGGCTTTTTCAATCAGGCTTGATTCGCAGCTCAGTACCGGTTTCAGCTGGAAAGCTGTAGAAATTCCGGATAAAATAATTCTTAAAGATGAAAATATTAGAACTGAGGAATCGGGGAGAACCGGCGGCATTGATATTCAGGAGTTTATTTTTACTGCGAGAAACAGCGGGAAAGCTGTAATTCTCTTCAAGTATGGTGAGCACTGGAAGAAAAATCCTGAATACATTAAAACATTTAAGGTGAATATAGACATTAAATAGAAATAAATTATTTCCGGGGTTTCCCAGGACTTCTGAAAAACCCCGGAAATAAAATCATATCCCCGCATTAAGAATCTTCATTGCCTGAAAAACCTCATTATAGCTGTTTGATGCATTCCAGAAAAGGTAGCCATTCGCCCCTGAATCATCTGAAGCTTTAATCTGTTTAACTATATAATCAGCATTATACCTTGACACACGCCATGGGAAAGCCTGCAGCCAGGGCCTCACTAATGTTTCCCCCCCTGCAAGATCACGTACCCTCTTACATCCGCTTAGAATAAAATGATAGGGATTATCCCCCGGTCTTGCAAAGCCGTCAAAATTATCATTAAAATGGGACGGGTAAAGCATAGGCGAAATAACATGGGAATGCTTTGCCAGCATCTCCACACTCTGCCCTGTTTTGCGGATATCCACATCCTTCCCCCAGGCAACAACGCCGAATATATCAATAGAAATAAATACATTATACGGGGTCAGAGCCTCACCCGCTCTTTTAAGAAAATGCGCGATTACCTCTGTACGCTCCATTTTCCCGAAATCGAAAACAAAATCCGCATCCTCCTTATCACCGGTTGTGGGGAAACGGACATAATCGAACTGAATTTCATCCACACCTGCTGCTGCAGCTTCTGCTGCAAGGGCTATATTGTAATCCTGCACAATCCTGTTTGTGGGGTCGCACCATTTCTCCCTGGAACCGGAGCTCCACTCCCTCCCTGTTCTACGGGATTTTATTCTCAGGGAGGGGGCTGAATCGTAGAGAAGATGATCACTGAATAGGGAGACCCTTGCAATTGTATAAATCCCCCTCTCCCTGCACTCCCTCAGCAGTTTGGGAAGGTTATCTATAGCACCCCGCCTGTTAAGATTAAATTTATTTACTAAATCAACCCTGCTCCTGGTGTGAACAATCCCTGTAATATCCTTTATATCAAAGACGATTGTATTTAATCCCGCCTCTTTCATGGCATCAAGCCTTGATGAAAAATCTGCACCCCCGGCAGTGTCACCGGTGAAATAGAGCCCCTTAGTTTTGATTATCCTCCCTCCCCTGTTCCCCTTAATATCTGCAGTATAAAATGGAAGAGCACCAGGGATAAGTATGGTTTCACCTGAGTTGATAATACCCCGGTTTATTTTATTTACTGAGTTCAGGGAATCTGCAAGAGTTCTGATTTTACTGAAACCTGTCAGCTCTATTGATCTCTCCGCAAGGTGAGCAGTAGAAATATTGGCAGGGGGATTATAAAACAGCATACCGGCAAAATGGAAGTAACCCTGTTCCATTCCGGTAAATGTTTTTTGATGCTTTAATTGAGTGCCCGGCTTTATAATAGTCACACCTGAATGAGGTGGAGAGTAGAGCCTGAATGTATGAATAAAAGCTGATTTAACATAATCTCTGATATAAACAAGATGGCTGAATGATGCGGCTAATATAAAAATAGAAATAAATAAAACTACACCTGTATAAAAAAAGCGCTTAACCCTTTTTGTCATTATATCTTCCGGAAATATTTTTTTACCATATCTGCCATAAACATGATCCCGGTGAATTACTCCTGAGATTTTATTTATAAATGGCCTGAAAGTATCTTATGTCAACAAAAATGCTTGGAAAATTTCCGGGGATTTTTGTGATTTTTTTTCAGTCTTTATTCCTAAACTTATTATTGTTAAAAAATGCTTTATTATCCCCGCCGCCGAAGGCGGCGGGGATATAAAATTGCCCATTTTTACAATAAAATATTTTTTTAGGAATTAACATTGATTTTTTTTTGAAATTATCCCTAACAGCCCTATTATAAAAATAAGTTCTTTCCCGGTATTGGGGATAATTCTGCTTTTTTCAAAGCTTATAATCTATAAATCAGCTTAATAGATGCGGATTAAACCGCACTTTAAATATCAGATAGAGAGGTGTACGATGAAAAAGATTTTTCTTTTTACTGCAGCTATTGCTGCAGGATTTGTACTTGCCCTGGTTCTCTCCTTTGAACCGGTTAAAAACGCCTATGCTGCAGACGGTTGCTATAACTGCGGTTCAGGAAGCTCGGCAAACCAGTGCAGGTATTACGGCAGCGACACAACTGAACAGAGAAAAAAATGTGAATCAATGGGGTGTAAAATATCCGGAACTTCAAGCTGTTCAACTGCAGCCAATGTGAAAGTTATTAACTAGTTAAACTCCGCCATTCAAATCCTCCGGGCCGGCGTAAAAAGCCGGCCCTTTTTCATTCTTGACAAATAGCCTCAGGCGGGTTTTAAGTTTATGAGTATTTAAAACTTATAATCTGATTCTCATTACAGGTAAAAGACTGATAAATTATGTTAATTAAATTAAGCGGGAAAACCGGGAAATATTTACTTTCACTCTACCGGGGGATTAATGATTTTCTAAACTTTTTAAAAGAGATAGTTGAATCATTCAAATCACTCAAATACCTCCATTTCCGTTCAATTTATACTACAATAATTAATCAGACCAAATTTACCGGATTTGACGCCCTTGGGATTGTAATACTCATCGCACTCCTTCTGGGAGGTACTGTAATTATTCAGGCTATGACAAATCTTCCGAAATTCGGAGTAGAGGATTTTCTGGGGAACCTGCTTGTAATCATTATTGCCAGAGAAATGGGCCCTCTTGCAACTGCACTTATTGTTATAATAAGATCGGGAACAGCAATGGCTACTGAAATATCAGTACAGAAATGGTCCAAAGAGATACTTGCCATGGAGCTTATAGGTATTGACACAAAACTTTTTATTGTTTTCCCGAGAATTATTGCTACAATAATTTCTATTGCATCTCTCATCATAATATTTATTGTGGTAGCCTTTTTCGGCGGCTACATCATTTCACTTACTGTTATTTTTATTCCCATTGACGTTTTCGTGCAGTCAATAATTGACGCGTTTACATACAGTGATATTACTTCAGCATTAATTAAAAGTGTAATTTTCGGAACTACAATACCTTTAGTAAGCTGTTACTACGGATTTATGCCGCAATCAAAATTTGAAATACCCATATATGTTTCAAGAGCTGTAACGAGAACCCTTTTTGTTTCAATAATTGTCAATATTCTGGTTTCAATAATATTTTATCTGTAAATCCGGAGACTCTAATGAGCAGCACAATACTGGAAATATCAGACGTAAATTATCTTAAAAACGGCATCACTCAGCTGAAAGATGTATCATTCTCCCTCCGCAGAGGGGAAAGTATTACCATTTTCGGTCCTGAGGGGTGCGGCATGTCATCCCTTGCAGAGCTGATAATAAATATAAACACTGATTTTGAAGGTGAAATATATTACAAAGGTGATTCTTTAAAAGATTTCGATTATATGGATAAGCTTGATTATAAAAAGGATGTTGGTTATATTCATGGCGACTTCGGACTTTTAAGCAACATGACCCTGGAGCAGAATGTGGCTCTTCCCCTTGAATATCTTTCGCAAAAATCCTCCGAAGATATTAAAAAAAGAATAAACTGCCTTATATACGACCTTAACCTGGACCATTGCAAAAAGCTGCGCCCTGTAGACCTTACCAGGTCGGAAATACTAAAAACAGCTTATGCCCGGGCCATAGCCCTGGACCCTGATTTTCTCTTTATGGAACAGGCCCTGGAAAATCACTGTCACCTCAACATAATAACACTTATGGAGCTGATAAAAGAACGCTCCAGAGATGAAGACAAAGGGATGATTGTTATTACATACAGGCCGGAAAAATTTATTGATATTTCGGATAAATATATTATGTTTTTTAATGGAAGAATAGTTTTCCAGGGAACAAAAAAAGATTTTATTGACTCGGACAATCCCTATCTTGTTCAATATAGAAACAACAGCATTGAAGGGCCAATGCCTATTTTATAGAGGGGCAGATGATGAAACGTAACTCCCGCACCAATCCGAATGAACTGAAAGTAGGTCTTTTTGTTTTTATACCGCTGGCAATAGTTTTACTGTTTTTTGTAGTAAAGCTGGGCTATTCCCTGTCAGGTTCTACAATTGATGTTTATCTTAAAATTGAGAATATCTCTGCCATCAAAAAAGGGACAGCCGTCAAACTTAAAGGTTACGATGTGGGGCGCATTGTTGAACTTTCACCGGTTTACAGGCCATCACTCCACTTCCTGGCCAAGATGAGGATTAAAAGCAATATAAATCTGCACGAGGACTGCTCTGCTATTATCATGAACCAGAATATAATTGGTGATACAGTTATAGAACTCCGGAATCCTGAAAGAAGCGGCAACCCACTTAGAGAAGGAGATGTAATTGAAGGATTTGAATATGTTAACCTTGAGGCAATATTACAGGATGTTCACCGGCTTCTGGCAACTATAACAGATACAATTAATGTGCTCCAGACAATATCAAATGAAAGCAGGTTCAATATTCAGTCAATGACTGCAAACTTAAACAGCAGTATGGAAACAGTAAACAAAATACTGGCAAGCTCTGAGGGGGACATTGTATCCACTGTAAAAACCTTCCGTGAAACAGCTGAGACAATTCAGGAGATCTCTCTTGAACTGAAAAAACGTCCTTTCGGCTTTATTATGAAAGGGAGCAAGGAAAACGAATAATTCCACTGATAATTTATGAAGGGAGCCGCCAATTTTTCCTTAAGATATTTTTTAGTGCATTATTGATATTTTCTATATTCCCGCCGCCGTGGGCGACGGGAGTATTAGAACATTTTATTTCAAAAAAAAGTTAACGAATTAACACTGGAAGGGAGCATAAAATTCTAAGATGAGCCGAAAAGAGAGAGCCGCGGTTATTGAGCATATAGAGAATCAGTTTAAATCATATATCCCCTTTATTAAAGCATATAAAGAAGAAAACAATTCATCTGTTGCAGCATGGGAACTGGAAACCATCCCCCATGAACTGGCAGCTGCCTTCAATATTCTTTCTCTGAAAATTCCTTCCTTTTTACAAGACCAGGGGATTCCCGGCAGCGGCTATTCATCCATTGCCGATGTTTTTATTACACCTGCAGGAGAGTGCAGCAGCGCAGATTCTCTGCTTCATGGTATACCTGCTTTCAAATACATAAACCCTTCCGGCTATGGTGAAGACGCGGCTGTGTCAATACATAATGAAACAGCACGCTTACTCGATTCAATGTTTAACATTGACATTAAGACAATAAATATAGAAACTCTGCAGGAAAAGACCGGCCTCTATGAAAAACTGAGAAGAACCGTACGGGGGATCTGCGCGGCGAGAACCGCTGATCCCCGAATCATTACAAATAAAGAACTTGCTGTAATATTTGAAGCAGCCCTCATATACCCCCCGGAAAGAGCATGCGCCCTCATTGAGCCTTTGCTCCATATTCTTAAAAATGGAGAGATTGCGGATGAGGAACCTCCCCTTAAAGCCATGATATTCTCCTGCGACCCCTTCTGCGGAATCACTGCTGACTTAATCGAAAAGGAGGGGATAACTATTGCTGAAGATGACACCCCGGACGGGAGGCGATGCTTTGACATATCACTGGATCATGGATCTGATTATATTTTCTATGAACTCCTTGATGCATACTCATACAAACCATATGCGCCATGCATAAGGCCTGCCAGTGAAAGATACGATCTCCTTTACAAACTTCTGCGGAATTACGGGATTGAAGCGGTTATCTTCCTTAAGTCCAGGAAACATCCCCTATCTGAAGATCTTATTAATTATCTCCGAATTAAATCAATGAGAAACGGTATCGATGTAATCGCAGGTTATCGGGAGGATTGCCCGCAAATGGCTGCAGATTATATTAAAACAATCCGAAGCCATTTGGGTAAAACTTAATTTATTATTACATTTAAACGGCTAATCCCCTATTCCCGTAATGGCCCGGCAAATAAGGGATGAACTTTATATACTGAATAAAAACAGCACCACTACTTAATCATCTCAAGGTAATCAACAGAGAGATTAAAAGCCTCTCTCAGGAAAAGATCATTCTGCAGATCTATCCCCTCTCTCTCCCGCTCCTGTTTAATCTTCTCCTCCATCTCCTTCTCTTTCTGCCTGTTAATATCAGATTCCTCTTTAAGGCTGATGGTTCGATCCTGCATCCTTTTGCTGTATTTTTCTATCCTCTCTCTCAGCTCCACATACTCACCTGCTGTAGTTCTCTTTCTCGAAACTGCATTAAGCTTATCTATCATGTGAGGCGTAAGAAGATTATAGGTTTCGTAAGCAGGCTTTCGGATCTTTTCCCACTTTAAAGGAAATCTCGTTTCACTCTCCCCCAGTTTCCATATTGAGCTCATATCCGGGACAACCACATCAGGTGCTATACCCCATAGCTGGTTCGATGTACCGTCAGGCTGATAAAAAATATGTGTAGTAGTCTTTATAGCGCCTAAACGTCTTGGCAGAACCTGGTAGGACTGAACAGTTCCCTTCCCGAATGTATTACCAGGGCCCACAAGAACCCCTCTGCGGTAATCCCTGATTGCTCCTGCAAGAATTTCTGAAGCACTTGCGCTGAACCTGTCAATAAGCACAACAAGAGGGCCGCTATAATGAATTCTCCCCTCTTCCGCGTAATAAATCCTGGGGGGGTTATTCTTATTTTTTATCTGTACCACAGGCCCTTCTTCAATAAAAAGTCCCGCAATCCTTATGGACTCAGATAATAAACCGCCCGGGTTACCCCTTAGATCGAGTATTACCACATCCACTTTCTCTTTATTAAACTCTTCAAGAAGACGTCTAACATCACCAGATGAACTTTTATTTTTTTCCGGATCTTCGTAAAATGAGGGGAGCTTCAGATATCCTGCTTTATAGCTCCGGCCATTCTTTTTATATTCTTTCACCTCAGATGAAGCTTCGCTGTCCTGCAGCTGAATCTCCTCCCTTACAATAGGGATTACAAGTCTTTCTGTACCCCTGGTGCCCGACTCCCTTAAAATCGTGAGCCTTACAGTTGTTCCTTTTTTACCCCTGATAAGTTTAACAACATCCCGCAGATCCATATCAATAACATCTACAAACTCCCCCTTATCCTGGGCAACAGCCATTATTTTATCACTCGGCTTAAGCTGCAGATCCTCCGGGAGTTTGTCCGCCGCACCCCCGGTAATTATCGACTCCACAAGAACAAAGCCGTCCTCTGAACGGAGACGCACGCCAATACCCTGAAGTTTCAGCCTCATTGATATTTCAAAATCCTCATGTTCTTCAATTGTCAGATAATTGGAGTGCGGGTCCAGTGCAGTGGTAAAGGCATTCATAAAAATACCGAGGAGCCGTGCTTCATCTATCTCGTCAATACGCTTCTGCGCAAGTTCATATTTCTTTTTAAGCTTTGTTCTTGCCTCATCTATACTCTTCCCTGAAGAAAGATAATTTAACAACTGAAGCTTTATGTTTTTTCTCCACCGGTCAGCCATCTCCTTACTGTCTGCTGCAAAAGGGACCTTCTCTCTTTCAACAACTATATTCTCATCAACAGTAAAATCGTGATCCTGCATAAGAATTTCACTGAAGAGCTTCATTGCCTCAACTGTCCGTTTTTTATAAACAGCAAAGATATCATATACTGCAGTATAATCATCAGAGATAATATAATCGTCAAAAAGCATCTCATGCTCTGCAAATGAATCTATATCTGACTGGTAAAAGTAATATTTCCCCGGATCGAGAGAATTAAGGAGATTTGCATATATTTTTCTGGAAATAGTATCATCAATGCTGTTATAGTGTGCATGATCCATGAGGACTCTGTTTACCAGAATCTGCATATCGGACTGTTTCAGCCCTTCAGAATTTTTAAAACATGAAAAAACAATAACAAGGGTCAAAAGGGGTATAAATCTTTTTTTAAACATCAGAAGCTCCGGGAAAATAAATTAACCGCATAAAAGAGGCGATTTTTTAGATATTTAATATGATATATCTAAAATATATTTGTTAAACAATATTTCAAGGTATTTTTTAAATTCCGCCGCGATATTGCAAAAAGAATCCGCCAGAGTGTTGCTGCAAAGAGACCCTTCTTTTGATTTTTTTTATTGACACTTGCGTCCCCGCTTAAATTCTATAATACAGAACATGGAGGAGTATATGCTTTACAGAAAGGGACTCAGGGAATTATCAGAATTATTACTGAAAAAGGAAATTTCAGCCGAAGAAACTGCACTCTCTTTTGCAGAAAGAATAGAAACAGTTGATGCAGATATAAATTCATATATTACCTTTGATAAAGATGCGCTTTTAGCTGCTGCAAAGGAATCGGACAAACGCCGCGCTTCAGGAAACCCGCTTTCTGATTTTGACGGAATCCCTGTAGCACTTAAAGATAACATAAATACTGCAGGGATAAAAACAACCTGCGGGTCTAAAATGCTGGAAAACTTTATCCCTCCATACAGCGCCACAAGCCATGAAAAACTATATTCAAAGGGAATAATTCTTCTGGGAAAAACCAATATGGATGAATTTGCCATGGGATCATCCACAGAAAATTCATATTTCGGCCTTACAAAAAATCCCTATGACAAATCAAGGGTCCCGGGAGGGAGCTCCGGCGGTTCCGCAGCATCTGTTGCATCTTTAATGGCCCCTGCTTCACTGGGATCGGACACGGGCGGTTCCATACGGCAGCCTGCCGCATTCTGCGGAGTTACAGGGATAAAACCGACCTATGGCCGGGTTTCAAGATACGGCCTTGTGGCATTCGCCTCATCACTTGACCAGATAGGCACATTCGGACGTAATGTTAAGGATGCAGCATCCCTCCTTGAAATGATATCTGGACACGACAGGAGAGATTCAACCTCTGTAAAAAGAGAGGTTGATTTCTCCAGCGAGGCACTTACCGGAGATGTGAAAGGGATGGTTATAGGTGTTCCGGAAGAATACTTTAAAGGAATCTCCCCTGAAATAGACAAAAGAATAAAAGAAAAATTAGCTGAACTTGAAAGTGCAGGAGCCCGTATAGAGCCCCTGAGTCTTAAATACACTGAGTATGCCATACCGATTTATTATCTCATCGCAACTGCAGAAGCATCATCAAACCTGGCCCGCTACGACGGCATAAAGTACGGCTACACTTCCCCTGATGCTTCCAATCTCAGCGAAGTCTACAATAAGTCAAGGAGTGAAGGCTTCGGCAAAGAGGTAAAAAGAAGGATAATCCTGGGGACATATTCCTTAAGCTCCGGCTATTATGATGCCTACTACCTGAAGGCACTCCAGGGGCGGGCTCTCATAATAAAAGATTTTCAGGAAGCCTTTTCGAAGGTTGATGCAATCATTTCTCCTGTTACAACAACTACTGCTTTTAAAATCGGTGAAATGATAAGCGATCCTCTCCAGATGTATATGTCCGATATATTAACCATATCCGCAAACCTTGCAGGGATTCCCGCTCTATCTGTACCTGCGGGCCTCGATTCACAGGGGCTCCCCATAGGGCTGCAGATAATGGGTGAACATTTCCAGGAGCAGAAAATTCTCAATATTGCACTTGCTGTAGAAAAATGCTGTGAACAGATTTCACCTGCCATATAGAGTTCTCTCTTTACTCTGCATTTTTCTTATATCCTGCTCATCCTACAGGGAGATCAGGATAGAGGAAAAATTTCCGGCAGATTTCACCGGCAGGCATAATCCCTATTATGCAGTAATGTACACCGGTGCTGCACAGCTCAAGGCAGGTGAAAAGTTCCGATATTATAACAGGATCAGGTATGTGGCAGTAAAGTCAGAGGACAGACATCTCACTTCAATACTGGAGAAAAGCTCTGAGGAATTCAATAAAGGTAACCATCATTCAGCAGCAATACTCCTTAAAGATGCCGCAGAAATATGGGATAAGGGTGCTGCAGAAAACAACCTTGCAGTATTTTACGAGTTAACCGGGGAAAAAGATCTTGCTTTTAATATGTACACAAGGGCATTATTACGTAAACCTGAGAACAGAATGTTCAGGCACAATTTTTTAAGTTTTATCAACAGAAAAGAGTCAGCCCTGTAAAAGTGCTGAAGGATATATAAAATGCTTAAAGACAGCTTCTTAAGAAACCATAATTATCTCCGCGTATCAGTAACAGACAAATGCAACCTGAGATGCAGATACTGCATGCCCCCTGAAGGGGTGGAATTCCTTCCTCATGACCAGATATTGAGAAATGAGGATTTTGCCAGGATTATCCGGGTATTCATAAACATGGGGATCAACAAGATACGCTTTACAGGGGGGGAGCCTCTTGTGCGTAAAGGGATTATGGACATAATTTCAGATTCACGGAGCTTTTCACCCCATGTTGAGCTCTGCCTCACAACCAACGGGATTCTTTTAAATGAATACGCTGATGATTTAAAAAACCTGGGGGTTAAACGGATCAATATCAGCCTTGACACAATGTCAAAAAGCCGGTTCCTTGACTTAACAGCACGGGACTATTTTGATACTGTAATAAATAATATTGAAAAAATGGAAGCTTCCGGTTTTTTCAATATAAAAGTAAACACAGTTCTTTTTACCCACACACTGGAAGAGATAGATGATTTTCTCGATTATTTTATGGATAAAAATATTACACTCAGGTTTATTGAAAGGATGCCTGTTACAGAACAGGACGCACTGAATTCTTTTGTTCCATCAGATGAACTCATCAAAGTACTGGAATCTAAAGGGAAGCTTACACCCATAATTAAAGATGCCTCAGATGTGGCAATGAGATATGATATTTCCTACAAAAACCGCAATATCAAAATCGGCATAATCCCCCCTGTTACTCACAGATTCTGCTCCTCCTGCAACAGGCTGCGGATTACTGCAGAGGGGAATCTTCGAACATGCCTCTACTCAGACATAAACTATAACCTGAAAGAAGTGCTGGCAAAAAGCAGTGATGATGAAGAACTTATAAAGTATATATCAGGGGCAATTAAAGAGAAGCAGCATGGCCATAACATAGAATGCACTTCCGATAATAAAGGATGCAGGTCAATATCGTGCGGGATTAAGGCTATGTCAAGAATCGGCGGATAAGGCGCCTTTTCTTCACACCCCTCTTATTAGGCAGGTTTCAGCAAATTTAAGACACTCACCTTTCATAGCCTCCAGATAAACAGAAGGATAGGGCGATAATTCCTGAAGTGCAGGGTCCAGAAGATTACCTGTATTCACAAACTGCTGAAGAAAGTATTTTTTCACACTTCCTATTGCTTCCCCGATTTTTGCAATATCGCCAATAGTGACCATTTCAGGTATGCAGGTAGTACGGAGTTCAAAATCGATCCCCGATTCTTTAAGTATATTGATTGTTTTTAGAACAGTGTCAAAGGGGAGATCGGTCCCTGTAACAAATGCATATTTACCAGGGGATGATTTAACATCCAGAGCAATGTAATCTGCAAGACCGAGGCTGATGACATTTTCAATTACCGCAGGTGAAAATCCGTTGGTATCGAGTTTAACAATAAAGCCCATCTCCTTGATTCTTTCAAGAAACTCCGGAAGATCCGGATGGAGGGAGGGCTCCCCCCCGGTTACAGTTACACCATCAATGAGGTTTTTCCTTCCGGAGAGAAACTGAAAAAAATATTCCTCTTCAATCTTTTCCAAGCCGGAAGAATCCAGTACCATATGAGGATTGTGACAATACCCGCAACGGAGATTACACCCCCCTGTAAAAACTACTGACGAAATTTTACCGGGGAAATCAACAAGTGAAGTTTTATACAGCCCTCTTATATTCATTGTATTCCACTTTTACATTATCACAGCATGTTTCAATTACATACTCTTTTCTGTCGGCAAACTCTGACTGCTTACCTTTGTTCCACTGATTAACCGGCCTGAAATATCCTGCTACGCGTGAATAAACTTCTACCGGAACCTTTAATCCCTTTTTCTGCATTTTTATGTCTCCTCTGACTGTGAATCTGATTAAAAAAATATATATTACTTATCGGTCTCTATCCCGTATTGCAAAAGCTCTTCCGGGGAGTGATCGAATGGACAGTATTTGTGCTCACCTGATAAATAGCCGTGAACCGGGCAAATACTGAAAGTAGGCGTTAATGTAAAATAGGGGAGCGCATAGTTTTCCGCTATTTTTTTTACAAGCGACTTTACTACCTCTATATCATCTATCTTTTCACCAAGGAAAAGGTGAACAACTGTACCGCCTGTAAATTTTGTCTGCAGTTCATCCTGGTGATCGAGAACCTCAAAAAGATCATCAGTATGGGATACAGGGAGGTGGACAGAGTTGGTATAATAGGGCTCATCGCAGCCGGATGTTTTAATGTCACTGAACATGGCCTTGTCATGCTTGGCAAAACGATATGTGACCCCTTCAGCAGGAGTAGCTTCAAGATTATAGAAACTCCCTGTCTCCTCCTGATACTGCATTATCTTTTCCCTCATGAAATCGAGAACCTTAAGAGCAAAACTCTTCCCTTCAAGAGAGGATATATCTGTATTCAGAAAATTAAGGCATGCTTCATTCATCCCCACAAGACCTATTGTTGAGAAATGATTTCCCCAGTATTTACGGTCCCTTTCCCATACCCCGGAAAGATAGAACCTGGTATAAGGGTAGAGATTATTCAGTGTAAAATTTTCAAGTGCCTTACGCTTTATTTCCAGAGATTTTTTAGCAAGAATCATCAGCTTCTCAAGTTCAGTGAAAAATTCCTCTTCGGTTTCACTTTTATATGCGAGCCTGGGGAGATTGATTGTAACAACCCCGATACTCCCGGTAAGAGGATTGGCTCCAAAAAGCCCTCCCCCTCTTTTACGCAGTTCCCTGTTATCCAGTCTCAGCCTGCAGCACATTGAACGTGCATCTTCAGGATCCATATCTGAATTGATAAAATTCGCGAAATATGGTATCCCGTATCTGGCTGTCATCTCCCATATATTATTAAGCTTGGGATTATCCCAGTCAAAATCCTTGGAAATATTATATGTTGGTATGGGGAATGTGAAGATTCTGTTTTTAGCATCACCCTCTGCAAGACATTCCGCAAAAGCCGCATTAAACATATCCATTTCCTGCTGAAATTCCCCATAAGTTGTATCAAGCATTTCGCCGCCGATTATCACATATTCATTGGCTACTGTGGAAGGGGGAACAAGGTCCAGGGTAACATTGGTAAAAGGTGTCTGGAAACCTACCCTTGTGGGTATGTTCATATTGAAAACAAATTCCTGCAGGGACTGTTTAACACCGCTATAATCGAGTTTATCATATCTGATAAATGGAGCAAGATATGTATCAAAGTTGGCAAATGCCTGGGCGCCTGCTGATTCCCCCTGGAGTGTATAGAAAAAATTAACCACCTGCCCCAGTGCGGTCCTGAAATGCTTGGCAGGCTTGCTCTCAACTTTTCCTGCAACCCCTGAAAAACCTTTTAAAAGAAGATCTTTTAAGTCCCACCCCACACAGTAAGCGGAAAGGAGGCCAAGATCGTGTATATGGAAATCACAGTTTATATGTCTCTCCCTTATTTCAGGGGGATAAATTCTTTCAAGCCAGTATTTTGCTGTAATTGAAGTGGAGATATGATTATTCAGCCCCTGGAGGGAATAACTCATATTGCTGTTCTCATTTACACGCCAGTCAGATCGATCCAGGTAATTATCAATCAGCTCAAGCCCTTCATTAAGAAGATCCTTGCTCTCCCTGATACGCCTGTGCTGTTCACGATAGAGGATAAATGCCTTGGCAACCTTGGCATGCCCTCTTTCAATGAGCATCTTTTCAACAAGGTCCTGAACATTTTCAACAGTAGGCATACGGCCGTCTTTATAAACTATTCTTAGAATATCAAAAACAGAATTCGCAGCTGTCTCTGCCATCTCACGGCTTGACCCGCCCACAGCCTGGGCAGAATTAAAGATTGCATCAGTAATCTTATCTATATTAAACGGAACGACCCTTCCGTCCCTTTTACGGATATAACTTATTTCAGATTCATTTATCATGTGGAAAAAACTCCGGAAATTAAGACATTTTCAAACCAAAAGACAAAAAAGTATCACATCAACAATCTCTCAAATTGCAGAACATAGTATTGCAGTTTATATATATTTTGAGGCGGTTTTGCCTGTATGAGCACTTAATCAATATAAAGAGTATTTTAAAAATTACCATTAAAGTCAATCAAAAATATTATGTCTCAAGAAAAAAACTTATAAAAAATTCTGAAATTCCGATAATATAAACAGACAGCTATATTTATACATCATACTTTGAACATGCACGAGGTTTTAACATGAAAAGAATAAAAACACTAACCATATTATCATTTTTATCTATTTGTTTTTTCCTGAGCAGCACTGCAGCAATGTACAGCAATTCCGTAATTGATGTTATAAAGCTCAATGATTCAGATATTCCTGAAGGTTACCGTTACGGAATAATCCCGGAATTTGCGAAAAATATGCTGAAAAACAACCCCTGGAACCTGGATCAGAATGCCCTGAGCAGGTTTGCCCCGAGAATTTATCCTGAAGCTGACAGCAGGAGCATGGCTAATGTTCATATGACTATTATTGCCAGCGAGAAAAACCCCTACGATGATGACATTGTATGCTATATCTTCATTTATAAGGATAAAAAATCTGCAGAAAGGGAAATTGAAAAGCTGACAAAATTTGTTGAATACAACAAAGACCGGGGGATTGTTTTAAGCAAAGAAAATCTGGCTGTATATCTTCTGGTTGATCATACAAAAGAATACAGACACATAGAAAATATATCCAGAAATATTCAGAAAAGAATGGATACTCTGTAACATTACCCTTTCTCTTCTCACAAATTAATTAGGGTAATTAATAATGCTGACAAAAATCCGCCAGTACATAATTTTTCTGCTCATTTTCACCATCTCTGCTGTTTCATGCATCATCGGAACAGTATCAGCAAAAGGTGAAAGCCCCGGGGGGAGCGAATTTTTAATATGGAGCCATTCCGACATTCAGCCCAGAAGTGAAGGTGAAAAAAGTCATTACGAAACAGCTGTAATTGATGTAAAAAATAATTTCCCATCCATAGACATGGCCCTCTTTGCAGGGGATATTGTTCAGAAATCTCACTTTGAGGAGATTTACCTCTGGTACCTGGAGACCCGCAAGAATGCCCCTGTTAAAGAGTGGTTCGACATAGCTGGTAACCATGAATGGCGAGCCATTGATCTCTATAAAAAACATATTAACAAAAACCTCTATTATTCGGTGGAGAGAGGGAACCTTCTTATTCTAATGATGTCCAATGAAATGAGAGAGCGGAGAACATTTCTTTCTGATGAAACCTTCAAATGGTGGGAGGGTATGGTAAAGAATAATCAGGATAAAATTATAATTACTGTTACCCACGGAGTACTTAAAGGTAACGGACTTGCCGCTTCAAGGCTCGACCGTCTGAGAATAATCGATTCAGAAAGATTCAGAAAGGTTCTGCAGAAATACCGTGTTGACATATGGATCTCGGGACACTCCCACTTTCCAGGATTGCTGCCGGGGAGTGAAGTAACCAACGCAGAACTCGGGGGAACAACATTTATTGACAATGGCGGAATCAGGGACGACTTTATGACAACCATTGAATCAAGATTTATCTATTTCCGGGAGGGGAGCGATAAAGCTGTGATGAAGAAAAGAAATCACAGGTCAGGGCGCTTCTATTCAAATGATTTTATAATACCCCTTGCACACCCCTTTTCTAAAGAGTAACTGCAATTTTTCAGGGAAATGCTGTCATTCCGGATTCATGGGATACAATTTAAATTCAGACAAGCTTCTACCCCTCCCTGAACACTCATTAGCTTTCCCCCTGTCCCTCAGAGGGGGCACGTGTTAATTTATTATAACTCCAAGAATTTAATCTTTATACTTTCTATAACTATTTAATACATCTTCATTTTTAATATGCACTCTTTTCCAAGCTCAACAAAATAAACTGATTTTTTTATGCTTTGATCAATCTATTTAATCAAGTATTCCTTTTTGCGTGCCCCCTTTGGGGGACAGGGGGGAAAAGACTTGAAAAAATTTATAATTAACGGCTAACCACCCCTCTATTTTTATTAATATCTCTAAATTTTCCTTGACCATTAATTACAGGCATCAAAATTAGATTAGTTAATCTACTCAGGGGAATATTATGCTGACATCTATGCTTAAAAAGAATTTATGCTTCACCCTTATTATATGCTCAATTATGTTTTTTACAGGCACAAATTACGGATTCTCCCAGGAGAATCCCGATGAAAATATTACCGCGGAAAACTTAAACAATACCGTTCAATCCGGATACCAGTTTTTCCAGACTCAGGATCTTTCTACTGATATTAATCCTTTCTGGACACCGGAGGAAACAGGTTTCAAGAAGGGGATGCGCTACTCTATTCTAATAGGGCTGCCTCTTGGTCACCTTGTCTATGGAGTTGCGGTATGGAACTGGGGGGAAAACAGCGACTGGAAATGGGGGAAGGAACGATGGTTCCAGCGTGACACCGACTCAGGGGGTGCTGACAAGACCGGCCACTTTTTTGCACACTACATGGTTTCGAGGGCATCCTACTCTTTTTTCAGCTACACTGAACAGAATCAGAATCTGGCATTAGCCTATTCCGCTTTTACTGCCGGTGTTGTGGGGCTTCTAATTGAAGTTGGTGATGCCTATACAGGGAAATACGGATTCTCCTACGAAGACCTGGTTGCAGATTTTGCAGGGATAGGCGCAGCAGTAATTCTGGACAAATACCCTGCTGCAGATGAGTTTATCGGCATAACAGCCACTTACTGGCCCTCAAAGGGATTTAGAAAAGATAAGGATAGCAGCTACGGCGATTTTGCAGGTGATTACAGCGGCTGGAAATATATAATGAATTTCAAGTTAGCAGGATTTAAATATATGGGCTACAACATCCCTGAATTTATGCGATATATTCAACTCGACCTGGGCTACTATACAAGAGAATATACAGACTATGATCTTGCCGCTAACGCGAGCCCGGAACCGCAGCGGCACTGGTTTTTTGGAGCATCTGTAAACATGCGGGAAGTGACAAGGGATATTTTCAGGAACAATAAAAAAGCAGGTTGGCTTGCTGAGCAGCCCTTTAAATATTACCATATACCTATAGGCTACACAAGCGAAAGATCGATCTAAAGAGATCCACTCCATAAATTAAAAAGAGCGCTGGAATTTCAGTGCTCTTTTTAATTTGCCTGTAAACCGTAAATAAAAAATCATTCCCCGGATAAAAACCTGTCTATCCCCTTTGCAGCCTCTCTACCCTGGTGTATGGCCCAGACAACCAGTGAAGCGCCCCTCACCGAATCACCAGCAGAAAATATACCCCTTTGAGAAGTCATAAATTCCTCATTAACTGAAATATTACCCCTCCCGTCAAGTTCAAGCCCCAGGTCATTCACCAGCCCCTTATGATGCACATGGGAAAAACCCATAGCAATTAAAACAAGATCTGTTTCAATCTCAAATTCAGATCCGGGGATCTCTGTCATAATATCACGCCCCGATTCATCACGATCCCACTTAACACGAACAGCATGAGCCTTTTTAACTTTCCCCTTTTCCCCGGTAAATTTCAAGGTTTTTACGCTCCACATGCGGTCGCACCCCTCTTCATGTGAACTGGAAGTCTTTTTAAGCCTGGGCCAGAGAGGCCATGGCTCATCAGAGGTTCTCCTTGGCGGAGGTTCAGGGAGAATCTCAACCTGGGTAATCCCTGCTGCACCCTGCCTGTTGGCATTGCCGACACAATCAGAGCCTGTGTCACCGCCCCCTACAACAAGGATTTTCCTGTTAATTGCCTTTATCAGTTCAGGTTCAGGAATGTGATCACCCCTGACCCGCTTATTCTGCTGCCTCAGATAATCCATTGCGTAATAGATCCCTTCAAGATCGCGCCCTTCAACTTCAAGGTCTCTTTCCAGCCGGGCACCGATTGCAATCATAACAGCATCAAAATTCTTTTTAAGATCCTCAACTGAATAATCACGGCCAACTGTCACAGAAGTTTTAAAAACAACACCCTCCTGCTCCATCAGATCGAGTCTACGGTCTATTACCTTTTTATCCAGCTTAAAATCGGGTATACCGAAACGGAGATATCCCCCTGCCCTGTCCTCTGCTTCAAATACAGTGACACTGTGACCATGCTGATTCAGATTATCCGCGCATGCAAGGCCTGCCGGGCCGCTCCCTATTACTGCAACTTTTTTACCGCTTCTTTTCTCCGGGATTCCCGGTTTAACAAGCCCAAGTTCAAAAGCCTTTTCAATTACAGAAAGTTCATTCTGCCTTATTGTTACAGGCTCATCATTGATTGAAAGCACACAGGATGCTTCACATGGAGCAGGGCAGACCCTCCCTGTGAATTCCGGGAAATTATTGGTTTCGGTTAATACCTCATAAGCCCCTTTCCAGTCCTTTCTATATATCATCTCCTGCCATTCAGGCATAATATTTTCCACAGGACAGCCCCAGTGGCAGAATGGGACTCCGCAGTCCATACACCTGGCTGCCTGGAGGCATCTCTCATCTTCAGGGAGCATTACCTCCACTTCGCCGTAATCGTTTACCCTCTCTTCAACAGGGCGGAAACCAGCTTCCTTTCTTTTTATACTTAAAAAACCTTTTGGATTCCCCATTAGAAACTCTCCTGTATCATCTGTTCCGCTCTGATTGCCTTGAGCTTTTCATCAATAAGGGCTGTCTTCATTTCATTAAGAGCCCGTTTATACTCAAGGGGGAGTACCCTTACAAACCTGGGAAGATAGTCATACCAGTTATTTATTATCTCCTTTGCCACCTGGCTGTCTGTATGATGAATATGCTTATTCAATGTCTCAATAAGAAAATCCTGGTCATCATAATCCCTTACAGATGAAAGTTCCACCATACCGCTGTTGCAGAAATATTCAAAATCACCATCCATATCAAGAACATAGGCTATACCGCCGCTCATACCTGCAGCGAAATTTCTCCCCACTCTACCGAGGATGATAACACGCCCCCCTGTCATATACTCGGCGCAGTGATCCCCTGTACCCTCAACAACAGCAATTGCCCCGCTGTTTCGCACACAGAAACGCTCGCCTGCCACACCGCACACATAAGCCTCTCCGCCGGTAGCACCGTATAGCACAGTATTCCCGATTATTATATTCTCTTCAGCCTTGAATGTACTCCCGGCCGGAGGGACAGCAACAAGTTTTCCCCCGGAAAGACCCTTCCCGAAATAATCGTTTGCATCACCCTCAAGCCTGAAGGTTATACCCCTGGCAAGAAAGGCGCCGAAACTCTGGCCTGCACTGCCGTGAAAAGTACACTGTATTGAATCATCAGGGAGACCCTTCTCCCCATAACGCTTTGAAACCTCATATGAAAGCATTGTTCCCACAGCCCTGTCTGTATTAACTACAGGCATCTCAATATAGGCATTCACATCCTTAAGCCTGTCAAAGGAACCCTTAACACGTTCTATAAGCTTGTGATCAAGAACTGAATCTATTTTATGGATCTGCCTGCTTACGCAATAGGATGAATAGATATCCGCTTCTGCAGGCCTGAATAAAAGATCATCCGGATTGATATGTTTTGCTTTCCAGTGATCAAGGTCGCGCCCTTTAAGCATATCGGTTCTTCCAACCAGGTCATCAAACTTACGTACCCCCAGTTCAGCCATTATCTCCCTTATCTCTGCTGCCATAAATTTAAAATAATTTACCACATACTCCGGCTTCCCTTTAAATCTACTCCTGAGCAGGGGATCCTGTGTAGCCACTCCAACCGGGCAGGTGTTAAGATGACACTTCCTCATCATTATACATCCCAGAACAACAAGCACAGCTGTGCCGAACCCGAACTCCTCAGCCCCCAGCATAGCTGCAATAACTATATCCCTTCCGGTTTTAAGCTGGCCATCCACCTGCAGCCGCACGCGCCCCCGCAGATCATTTTTCAGAAGTGTCTGATGTGTTTCTGCAAGCCCTATCTCCCAGGGGAGCCCTGCATGTTTAATTGAGCTCAGAGGGCTTGCGCCTGTGCCGCCGTCATATCCGCTTATAAGAATATTATCAGCATGAGCCTTTGCAACTCCCGCTGCTATTGTACCCACACCCGATTCGGAAACAAGCTTTACGCTTATCCGCGCCCCCGGATTGGCGTTTTTAAGATCAAATATAAGCTGTGCCAGGTCCTCAATTGAATAAATATCGTGATGAGGCGGTGGGGATATAAGAGTAACACCCGGTGTGGAGTGTCTTGTTTTTGCTATTATTTTATCCACCTTATGCCCGGGGAGCTGCCCCCCCTCTCCAGGCTTGGCACCCTGTGATATCTTAATCTGTATTTCATCTGCATTGGCAAGGTAATTGCTTGTTACTCCGAATCTCCCTGAAGCAACCTGCTTAATGGCACTCCTTGAAGAAGAACCGTCACCCCTTTTAGTAAAGCGTTCAGGATCCTCCCCCCCCTCCCCGGAATTACTCCGTCCATGGATAGAGTTCATTGCAAGAGCAATCGCCTCATGAGCATCCTTACTGATTGAGCCGAAAGACATGGCTCCGCTTGTAAGCCTCTTCATAATTTCTTCAAGAGGCTCAACCTCTTCCAGGGGGATTGAAGCATTTTTCCGGAAATCAAACACCCCCCTGACTACATGAGGCTTTCTGTTGGAACTGTCAATTATTGCACTGAAGTTTTTATACTTTTCATAATCCCCTGACCTTACTGCCCACTGAAGTGTATAAATCGATTCCGGGTTCCAGGCATGCTTTTCTCCGGTTTTTCTGTAGCTGTAAACACCATCAGACTCGAGAAGATTTTTTTTATGCAGATAAGCCCTTTTATGCCTCACAATAGATTCCTCTGCAACCTCTGCAGATCCTATACCTGATATGCGGGTCACTGTTCCGGAAAAATATTTATTAACAAAATCACGGGAAAGCCCCACAGCTTCAAATACCTGGCCGCCGCGATAGCTTCTCAATGTTGATGTACCCATTTTTGCCAGAATTTTCAGAAGCCCCTTATTTACAGCCTTTATATAATTTCTTTCGTATTCAGGATATCTGGTATCGCACCCTTCAGAGCCATTATGTGACAATGAAGAGATTGTTCCAAAAACAAGGAATGGATTAACCGCATCTGCGCCATAACCGAGAAGGAGGGCAAAATGCATAACCTCTCTTGCCTCACCTGTCTCAACTATGAGCGCAGCTTCTGTTCTTATACCTTTTTCTATAAGATGCTGATGAACAGCAGAGCATGCCAGTAAAGATGGTATGGGGATATTATTTTCATCCGCTCCCCTGTCAGATATGATAATATAATTGATACCTTTCCCCACAGCTGACTCCGCCTCCAGGCAGATTTTTGCCACTGCAGAATCAAGAACCTCTACGCCATTTCCGGCAGGGAATAGCGCGTCTATAGTGATCGATTTAATCTCAGGGTTAAGACTACCCCTGATCTTTTCCACATCACTATTTGTAAAAACAGGGCTGAAAAACTTTATAAGCCTGCAGTGTTCCGGGGTCTCCTCAAGCAAATTTTTCCTTGGCCCCATAAAACTTGTGAGGCTCATTACAAGCTCCTCTCTGATTGGATCAATTGAAGGATTGGTAACCTGGGCAAAAACCTGTTTAAAATAATTAAATAGATTCTGCGGCTTATCGGATAATACTGCCAGGGGTGTATCTGTACCCATAGAACCTGTGGGCTCCTGGGCTGTTTTCATCATTGTTTCAATTATTTCACCTGTATCTTCCCTGTTATAACCGTGGAGAAGCTGAAGCTTTTTAAGCCGCGCCCCTTCAATAGCCGGGTCAACATTATATGGAACAGGCATGTCATTAAAATTTATAACATTCTCCTCCACCCACTTCCTGTATGGCCTCCTGTGGGCAATCTCATTTTTAACCTCATCATCCGGGATGATTCTCCCCTCACCTGTATCCACAAGCAGAAGTTTCCCCGGCATAAGCCGCCCCTTATGTACAATCTCCTCCGGAGGAAAATTCTGAACACCAACCTCTGATGCCATAACAACAAGTCCCTCTTTTGTTATAATATACCGGGAAGGCCTTAATCCGTTTCTGTCAAGGGTGCCGCCGATAAACCTGCCGTCACAAAAAACTATGGAAGCAGGACCGTCCCATGGCTCCATTATACCCGCATGAAATTCGTAAAAATATTTAAGATCATCAGGGATGGGATTTGACTCATTCCACGATTCAGGAATCATCATCATAAGTGCCTGAGGGAGAGAGCGCCCTGTTGCTACGAGCATTTCAAGGGCATTATCAAAGGAGGCTGAATCGCTCTTTCCGGGCTCAATAACAGGAAGAATCTTCTCCATATCATCTTTTATTATTTCGCAATGGAGAGTAGCCTCCCTGGCTTTCATCCAGAATCTGTTCCCCTTCACAGTATTGATTTCACCATTATGTGCTATCATCCTGAAGGGCTGAGCCAGCATCCATGATGGGAATGTATTTGTACTGAAGCGGGAATGAACAAGGGCTATAGCGCTTTCGGCCCTCCTGTCTCGAAGATCGCCGAAGTAGCATCTCACCTGAGCAGGGGTGAGCATCCCTTTATAGACAATTGTTCTTGAAGATAATGAAAGTATATAAAAATCATCTTTCTCTTTTATATCTGAATTTCTTATTTTCTTTTCAATAAACTTTCTCAATATATAAAGTTTCAGTTCAAGGGGAGTTTCACCATCATTCTTAAGCTTGATGAATATCTGCCTCACAACCGGTTCCGATCTTTTTGCTATATCACCTATGTCGCTATTATCAACAGGTACATCTCTCCAGCTTATAGTTTCAAATCCTTCACTTTTAACTGCTGATTCAAGAATTTCCATACAGGCTGATGAAGATTCCGGATTGCGGGGGAAAAAAATCAGCCCTGTCCCATAAGAACCTTCCGCGGAGAGTGCAGTAATTTCTTCACTATAAAATTTATGGGGAATCTGGATCATAATACCTGAACCGTCCCCGGTTTTATTGTCAGAACCTTCCGCTCCCCTGTGGGTCATCCGTTCAAGTATCTCAAGGCCTCTTTTAATTATTTCATGAGATTTTATCCCTTTAATGCTTGCCACAAACCCTATTCCGCAGGAATCATGTTCAAACCGGGGATCATATAATCCCTGGCCATATTGCTCTTCATACATCATATAATTCTCCTGCACACAGGCCTTTAGGCAACTTCAGGAAAGCCTGTGGATTTAATTGCATCTTTCTATTACAAGTTAAGATATTGTCAGGTCTGTTCAATGAAAAAATAATGATCTATGTTACAGCATTGTTAAAAATTTTCCCCTGCTTAACAAGAGCTCTCACTTCTCTGATTAGAATCTTCAGTAATTATCGGTAGCAATAAAATTTTGTGAAAGAAGCATGTCATTCCGGCCGAAGTGACAACGTAGTGCCGGAATCTCCTAAAAAAAAGGAGTTATAAGATTCCCGCCTTCGCGGGAATGACACCAACCCTAAAATTCGACAACTGCATTAATTTTTACTGATAAAAAAGTATTAAAAATCTTGACATGGGGAACGATGTTCCATTATTAGTATTTGTGTTCATAGATGAAATTTTTCATTTTTCTCCGCTCTTATAGGAGATAATAATGGTTTCATTTCAGCCTTCGGCGCGGCTGGTACGGTTTAATAATTCCTGAATATACTCTATTGTAAAATTGAGTATAACTGAAAATCGGTTCAGTCTCTCCCCCCCCCGTGAGACTGGACGGTTAACCGGCAAATTAAGGAAGCAGAAATATTAAAGGGATTCGATGAACCGTACCATCCGCCCCGGCAGGTAAAAATTCTCTTTACAAAACCCCCTCCCCCCATTACCTTTTTATTATACCATATACAGGAGACTCTCCAATGAATGAACTAATGCCGGAAATCAAAACCTGTACCATTCCAGACTCAGCGATTCAGTACCTTCACTACAATGGGGAGGGGCCAGACCTTCTCCTTCTCCATGCCACCGGTTTTACACCGTGGCTGTGGCACCCCATTGCCCGTGAGCTTGCCCGGTCTTTCAATATATATGCGCCATATTTCTGCGATCATAAATTCGCAGAACCTGAAAATGGAGGATTAAGCTGGAAGGTCCTTGCAGAAGACCTCTTCCATTTCTGCGGGAATCTAAATCTTTCTAATCCCTATGTTGCAGGTCACTCCATGGGAGCAACAGTAATAAGTTTGTGCGCAGCTCATCACAGGGTTAGCCCTGAAAGAATGATACTCATTGAACCTATTTTTCTCCCTGAAGCGATATACCAGGCTAATCTCACAGTAGACCAGCACCCCCTTGCTTCAAAATCAATAAAAAGAAAAAACAACTGGGACTCCGCTGATGAAGCAAGAGTCTACCTCAGGTCAAAGAAGCTTTTTAAAAACTGGGATGACGAGATGATTGATCTCTACATAAAACATGGCATGTTCATTTCCGAGGCTGACGGGCTGCAGCTCTGCTGCTCACCCAGAAGGGAGGCTTCATTGTTCATGGGGAGTGTTGTTGAGAATCCATGGCCTCTCATACCTGAAATATCCTGCCCGGTACTTGTTGTTGAAGGTGAAGTAAGCGAGAACAGAAGCTATATTGATCTTAAAAAGGCAGCCTCACTATTCCCTGCAGGGAGTTATGCTGAAGTTAAGGGAGCGGGACATCTGGTCCCAATGGAGTACCCTGAAGATGTTTTAAAACTGATGAAAGATTTTTTTATTAAGTAATATTAAGTTATGTTAAAACAACTAAAAGGGGCTGCCTAAAAAGTTCGATTTATCCACATTTGTCATTCCGGTTTTGCAGCTTCAATTCCTGCAAATGCCGGAACCTCCCGATATAATCAGTTGTATGAGATACCGGAATTTCGCTTCGCTACAGCCGGTATGACAAATTTCTTTTCAGGCACCCCTTAAAATGTTTATCTATAGAAACAGGATTTTATTCTTTAAACTCACTTCCCCATGAGCCTCAATGATCCCCTTCCGGTTATACTATTCCATATGCAAGCATTGCCTTTGCCACTTTTGTAAAGCCTGCAATATTGGCGCCTGCAACATAGTTACCCTTCATACCGTAAGCTTCTGAAGCATCAAGACACGATTTATGAATATTTTTCATAATCACATGGAGCTTCTGATCAACCTCTTCTCTGCTCCATGAAAGCCTTAAGCTGTTCTGCGACATTTCAAGACCTGAAGTAGCAACCCCGCCTGCATTTGCAGCCTTACCCGGACCGAAAAGAACATTATTATCAAGGTATATATCAACAGCTTCAGGGGTTGAAGGCATGTTGGCCCCCTCTGAAATACATATACAGCCGTTCTTCACAAGCGCCTCAGCATGTTTTCCGCTTATCTCATTCTCTGTAGCTGACGGATATGCGATATCAACCTTAAGGCCCTGCTCAAGAATTACATCCCAGACATTTTTGTTCTCGTAATATTTTGCGTTATACTTATCAGCATATTCCTTAATTCTTCCTCTACGCACATTCTTAAGTTCCATGATGAACTGGAGTTTATCATTATCTATACCCTCTTCATCAATAATTGTCCCTGTTGAATCGCAGAGAGATATTACTTTTCCGCCAAGCTCATTAACCTTTTCCACTGTGTACTGTGCCACATTACCGGCTCCGCTCACTATTACTGTTTTCCCTTTATGGTCAAGACCTCTTGTTGAAAGCATCTCTGCTGCAAAATATACAGCGCCGTAACCTGTTGCTTCAGGCCTTATAAGGCTTCCGCCGTACTCGCGCCCCTTACCTGTAAATACTCCGTCATGCTCATTTACTATTTTCTTATAATAGCCGTACATGAATCCAATCTCTCTTCCGCCCACACCGATATCACCGGCAGGAACATCTGTAAACTGCCCGATATGCCTGTAGAGTTCCCTCATAAACGCCTGGCAGAATCTCATTACTTCAAGGTCCGACTTCCCCTTTGGATCAAAATCTGACCCCCCTTTGCCGCCACCCATTGGAAGGGATGTGAGTGAATTTTTGAATATCTGTTCAAAACCGAGAAACTTTATAATACCAAGATTTACTGAAGGGTGAAATCTCATCCCCCCCTTATATGGTCCTATAGCATTATTAAACTGAACCCTGAAACCCCTGTTAACATGGACATTCCCTTTATCATCTGTCCATGGGACCCTGAACATAATGACCCTGTCAGGTTCAACTATTCTATCGTAAATCCCCGCCTTTGCAAATTCCGGGTGTTTATCCACTGTAAGTTCCAGAGAATCGAGCACCTCTTTAACAGCCTGAAGAAATTCCTTCTGCTCCGGGTCTCTCTGTTTAACTTTTGCATAAACTTCATTTAAAATTGTCATGGGAAGCTCCTTCTTTTATAATATCACTATTGTATATGGCTTATAATAGAAAATCATTCACGCCGCATCTTTATGAATAATTTTTCTTTAAGTACATCTCATTTCAATAGTAATATAATACCAAGAATATAACTCATGAATATTGCAGAATCATTAAAATTTAACATTCATGTAACAATGCTGCTTTAATTCACCCTTTCCTGAAAAAGACTGCCCGGTCAGTTATAATATCTGACATCAAAGTCATATTATCGCCTGTAACATCATAAACTCCTACCACATCTGAATACTTTGACCAGTCAGGGAGAATTAAGGGCAATTTATTCTCCCTGTCCGCAATAAAAGTTTCATTATAAACAACCCCATCCTGCCCCGGAAAAAGTGCGGCATAAAATATTCCTGTTTCCACCAGGTCATGGAAAAAGTGTGATCCGAATGAGAGCTCCGGCATAATATTTTCATCCATAACAGCAACTTCAACAAGAACCTTAATATAATTAATTTCATGGAATCTCACCGGTACACCCAGGGAAGGGGTAGTTGTTCCCCATCTGCCGGGGCCAATGAGTACAACACCGAAATCGTTCCCCACCGCAGGGATAAGCCTGTTAAGATACCCGATAAGCCTGGCCACATCATATTTCCCCGACTGATTAAGGGCAGAATACCGGGCCGGATTGACAAAGATAATTCTGTCTACCTTGATATTAACACTCCCCCCCAGGAAATCCCCTTCTGAAGCGAACATTATACTTTCTGCCTCTATATAATCCGGAATTTCCACCCTTCTTCCTGAGCCGCCGGTCTGATATGGTCTGCACTGAAGAAGATTAATCCTGTATTTATATTCAGAAACAAAATTAACAGTGAACTCAATATCCACCGGATAATTGTAGTTATTCCTGAGAATAGTTAGTATACTTCTCATTTTAACCGGGAAATCGCTCTTCTTAAAAAAATTATCAAAGCTGAGAAGCCAGGGGGTTGTCCCCTTCATATTATAATCCCTTATTTTCCCTGCCAGCTCCTGGCTGTACTCACCCACCATTTCAATTTCTTTATAATTTATATCCTCAAGGAGCTCCCCCAGCTTTACTGTTTCAAATAGATTTGTTTCGATATTAAGCAAATCTACCAGATGCTGGGAAAACTTCTGCAGATCATCAGGGCCTGAGTGGGGTCTGAGCAGGGGGTCATCCAGGGCAACTATGCGGGGATAATCCCCCTCTACCCTGTCAACAGCCCTTGTTCCCAGCCCTGCAACAAGCCGGAGCATACCTGCATCAGGGTCTATCCCCTCTCTCCAGGCATAGGTATTATATGAAAGACCCACACCTGCCATGTCAGGGAAAAAATATTTACCATGATGGTTCCCGGAAACCCTCTGCACAATAAGCGCCATCTGCTCATCGCTTTTATTAAGGCCTCTCTGCTCCCTGTAGGCAAGGGCATCCTCATTCATTGTACTCGCATAAACCATTCTTACTGCCTTAGTAAAATCGCTGAACCTCTGCTGCGGGCTCCCCTGGTTAACACAGAAGTGACTCTCATACTTGCCCGCAAAGGCATGCCCGAAGGTATCCTCAAGAAGACTGCTTGATCTAACTATAAAAGGAGACTGGCCGAAATATTCTATTATCTGCAGGAACTGCTCCTTTATTTCCGGGGGGAATAAACCGTTAAGCATCCGCACCCTCAAGTTAGGGGCTGTTGAGTAATATCCCTCATCGGTTTTATGCTCCATAAAGAGACCCCATAGCCCGTTCTGTACAATAAAGGTATGAAATACATCGGACCCTATAAAAAAGGTATCGTGCGGCTCTATAAGTTCATCACTGGCATCACCCAGCTCATTGCGAAGAATTTTTCCTGCTATCATCATACCTGCTGCTTTACCACCGATATAGCCGGTACCGGTAAGCCTGTCATTTATCGAAATAAAATCATCAAGTGTAAAATGCCTGCATGCAAGATCAACAATTCTATCCTCCCGTCCAATCATGAGCCTGGCAAGACGACTCACCATACCTTCAGCTTCTTCACTATCGCCGCTTCCGGTTAATGAGGCTACTTCAAGGAACAGCCTGTCCCAGAAGTCAAGATTTCTGCTGGTCATCTCTGCATTAAGTTTCTGCATATAGCTTATAAATGCGGTAACATCGGAACTTTTAGTTAGGGGTTTAAATTTATATCCATCCCTTTTATGAGGGAAAAACATGGTTGGTGAATAACGGTTCCACACTTTCAGGGGGTGGACATAGAGGTTACCCTCAAAATTGTGAATATCGATTAATACCTGTGTTGTCTCCCTTATACGGGCCACGGTTTTAAAATCGTGGCTTTTACGGATAATGGCAAAATATGCAACTGTGTTAAGTTCAAAAAGAAAGGGGCAGGTAACAAAGAAAAAGTTCCCTATCATCAGGTCTGTGGCCCATGCTGAAAGAAGATCGGAAAGTGAATCAAAGACGTAAAATGCCTCCTCCCCTGCATCACGGATTATTTCATGTACATCCCTGGAAAAATTTTCAAAACCTGAATGAGCGCTAAGCCTGCATATGGTGACCCCCTCTGTACCTTCTTCAATAAGGGGTGCGTGAGATGCGAACCGGATATAATAAAGCCTCCTCCCTTCACTTAATGAATGTTTAACAAAGGGTGTGACAAACTCCCTGTAATCATTGATATTGTCTGTCTGCCATACCACATTGTCTCCAATATTAAGAGAATCGATAATATGGTCAAAGCTCTCTATGCCGCTGCTCACTGCTGTAATAGATTTCAATAATTCCCCCTGAGGCGGCCCTGTTTCAGGACACACCGATTCTGGTAATATCAACAATACAGACCTCCTGCTTTTAAAAAAATATTTTTTACAAAAATGGTGCGTAAGTGATATTTTTTTACCATTTTGTAATAAAAAATGTTTTTCTCCGTTTATTCAATAATTTTAAAATATAGTGCATTTAAAAACCATAGTGCTCTTTGTATTTCAGTCGGGAGAAGAGCATGCAGGGAAGGAGGGAATTCTGACGCTGATGTAACCTGGGCGCCCATATTCTATCTCATGGCAGGTATAGCTTTCTGATATGGAATTATAATACAACTTAATGGCCCCTGACTCTCCTTTTGCACAACAATAAAACCCGGAATAATTCCGGGTTTTATTGAATAGCCGTAAATATTTATAAAAATGCGTTATTTTTTAACCCTCAGATTATCAATACTGATCAAACCGCACAGTTAAGTACTGCGCGGTTTAGATACCTTTACCATTCACCTGTAGCCAGATAATCATTGATAGCTGCAGCTGCTTTTCGTCCAGCACCCATTGCCTCAATTACAGTTGCTGCACCTGAAACAATGTCACCCCCGGCAAAAACACCTTTTTTAGATGTCTTCATCGTTTCATCATCTGCAACAATATTTCCCCATTTATTCGTTTCAAGTCCCGGTGAACTTTTCTGCACAATAGGATTCGGGCCATTCCCTATTGCAATAATGGCAACATCAATATAAATAACAAATTCCGACCCCTTTACTTCCACAGGCCTTCTTCGTCCCGAATCATCAGGCTCGCCAAGTTCCATCCGCACACATTCAACACCTGTGAGCTTCCCCTTTTCATCACCAATAAACCTTACAGGATTTGAAAGAAGGTCAAAAATAATCCCCTCCTCCTCTGCATGATGGATCTCCTCCTCCCTTGCAGGCATTTCACTGCGCGATCTCCTGTAAACAAGGTGAACCTCGTTACAATCGAGCCTGCGCGCGACCCTTGCGGAATCCATGGCAACATTACCGCCCCCGAAAACTGCTATACTTTTCCCCTTAATTACAGGGGTATCGTAATGAGGGAACTGGTAGGCCTTCATCAGATTTACCCGTGTTAAATACTCATTTGCAGAATAAACCCCCTGCATATTTTCCCCCGGAATATTAAGAAATGACGGAAGCCCGGCACCTGTACCGACAAATACAGCGTCAAATCTTTCAAGGATATCATCCAGGCTTTCAGATATCCCGACCACTCTGTTTGGAATAATCTCCACACCCATTTTAACCAGCTGATCGATTTCGTAATGTACAATCTCCTTTGGCAGACGGAACTCAGGTATACCGTAAACAAGAACCCCGCCAGGGCTGTGGAGCGCTTCAAAAATTGTTACTCCATGGCCGCATTTTGCCATCTCACCTGCAACCGTTAATCCGGCAGGGCCTGAACCGATAACTGCTACTTTTCTTCCGCCAGTGCATTCAGGCTTTTCCGGGTTTAAATGCTCCACCTTTCTCTCATAATCCGCAACAAAACCTTCGAGTTTACCTATTGCCACAGGTTCAAATTTTTTCCCCAGAATACATAATTTTTCACATTGAGACTCCTGAGGGCACACCCGGCCGCAAACCGCAGGGAGAGAGTTGGTACCTTTTATTATCTCAACAGCTTTTAAAAAATTTCCTTCAGCTGCCTCTTTGATAAAACCGGGGATATTTACATTTACAGGACACCCTTCAACACAGTTCGGATTTTTACACTGGATACATCTTTTAGCTTCAATAACGGCGGTTTCCGTGGAAAAACCGAGGGGAACCTCATTGAAATTTTTTATCCTTTCGAGCGGATTCTGTTCAGACATTGTCTGTCTTGGAATTCTTTCAGCCATTTTTTGTCACCCCGTCAAGTCTGCATTTATGCTTATGCTCTGTAAAGCAGGCACTTTCCTCATCTTTATAAGTGTTAAGTCTCAAAAGGAGCTCATCAAAATTGACAAGATGAGCGTCAAATTCCGGTCCGTCAACACAGGTAAATTTTGTTTCATTCCCCACTGTAACCCTGCACCCTCCGCACATCCCGGTGCCGTCAACCATTACAGAATTTAAACTGACAAAAGTTTTTATATTCTTCTCTTTTGTAATCTCACTTACAGCCTTCATCATAGGCACAGGCCCTACTGCAACAACCAGGTCGATTTTTTCACTCTCTAAAATTTCGGAAAGCCCCTGAGTAACAAAACCCTTTCTCCCGGCAGAACCGTTATCAGTAAAAACCTGGAGTGTATCACATACCTGCGACAATTCATTTTCCAGTATAAGAAGCCCACCCTCTCTTGCGCCGATTATACCTGAAACCCTATTCCCCGCCTCTTTCATTGCTGAAGCTATGGGATATACAGGAGCAATACCGATCCCCCCGCCTATACACAGCACAGTCCCGAATTTTTTTACTTCAGTAGGATGCCCCAGGGGACCTGCCACATCTTTTAAATATTCCCCGCTTTTAAGCATGGAAAGTTTTGAAGTGCTCTTCCCCACAATCTGGTAATAAAGGGTTATTGTACCTGCACCTTTATCAGCTCCGGCAATTGTTAAAGGGACTCTTTCTCCGAATTCATCAATAATGATAATAACAAACTGCCCTGCCTTTCTATGCATGGCAGTATATTCAGCTTCAACCACCATTTTCCCAATATTATCCGCAATAATTTCATTTGAATGTATTAAATGCACTGCATACCCCTTAGTTTTGTATTTTTACACTTAGATATATTTTCAGGAATTAAAATTGATTTATACTCATAATTTTCTATGCGTCTTAATTTATTAGTCAATATTTTTTTGACCCTTAAAAAGTAAGCTCTTAAGAGATATATTACAGACAGGTAAAATAATAATATAAACCTGACAAAAGCCATCCAATCAGCATATATTCCTCATTAAAACCCCTTCTTTCTATAGAGAGATTATAAAAAAATTCAGTATTTATTCCTAAACTTTTTATTATTAAAAAAATGCTCTATTATCCCCGCCGCCGGAGGCGGCGGGGATATAAAACTGTCCATTTTTACACTAAAATATATTTTCTGGAATTAACATTGAAAAAATTGCGGAAAAGCTGAAAAAATAAAGTGACAGATACACTGCCTTGAAATACCATTGATTAACTAAAAAAGAAGATTGAAAAAATGAAAGAAAATACCAGATTTAACCTGAAAGATACGCTTATCAAAGAAAGCTTCCATGATAACGATGAGTTTATAAAACTCCGCGACAATCCTGTTAAGCTCATTGATAAAGGTTATGAATTTATAGACAGCGGTGAATATAAAAAAGCTTTCAAGCTTTTTACCATGGGCGCAAAAACTGACCGAACTGATCCGGATATATTGAACGGTATAGGGATCTGTCTTTGTGAAATGGGTAAGCTCAATGAAGCACGGCAGATTCTTGAATATGCAATAGAAAAAAATCCTGATGACCCGGTTATCTACGCTAATATAGCTGGCGTGTTATGGGAACAGATGGATTATGATATGGCAATATATTACTACAATAAATCTATCGAAATTGATCCCGAAATAGAAGAGACTTTTTTTAATCTTATAAACCTCTACATTGAAACAGGCTCACTTTTCATGGCCTTTATTGAATGCAATAAATTCATGAAAACATTCCCTGACAATCAGGAAGCCCTGGAACTGCAGGAGGATATTATCCTGAACCTTGGGATTTCATTTATTTAATCCACCTGAAGATTTTTAAAATACTCACCTGCTCCTCCTCTCTTAAGGGAGTCAGCCATCTTACTGAAATCATCAGCCCTGTCAATTTTCCATAAATCATTCTCTTTCTTCATTTTCAGATCAATTGTAAATCCCTTCATATTCTCTACAGGATGATCAATAAATCTCACTGTAACAATAGAGCTGTCACCATTGTACTTCTCATCAGCAATTTCAAAAACCCCCTTTTCCGGAATAAAGCTTAAAATCGAATAAGCTGAACTCTTCTCAATGCCGGAAGCTTTAACAAACCGGTTAAACTGATCTATTGTACTCTCAGTATAAAGCTGAACAATCTCCTCTTTACCGCTAAGCTTCTGAAGCAGATCAATAAGCTCTGCCGGAGAACCTGCGGGGATCTCTTTTTTGCCGCATCCTGCAGAGAGAAAGAGCAGGATAATACATGTGATTATTGAATTTAATTTCATAATAGCAGGCTCCCTTTCCCGGATCGGGACAGAGGAATTTTTAGTGCAGGTCCCCGTCACCGGATGATAAATTTTTGTATATTATTTCAGCTTTATAGCTGTGGTGAAGCTCATTTAGAATAATTTCCTTTGCGGAAAAATCGAGTTCATCCCATTGAATGGGATTATCCATATTTTCACAGTGAAGATTAATCAGCTCAGTTTCCACGTCAATATAGACATCGACTACATTAATGCCCACATACCCCTTTTCATAATCATTATAAGGTATCTGCACATTAATATCTGCTTTCATCTCCGGGAATGTACCGAGTATCTCAACAACAAACCCGGACATCATTAGCCCTATTTCAAATGTTTTATGCCCGATATTAACCGCTTTGACATCAAATCTGTCTTTTTCCATAATTTTTAATTAGTCTCAAACACTCTTCGCATAAAAGGGATTTTAAAAGGAAGCCTTGTCATACCGCGACTACCCCTTCCCCCCTGCACTTCCCCTGTATCCTCTACGCTCCAAAGTCCCTTATCAAGGGCGTAAAGTATTTCCGTTAAACCTCTTTCACTTAAATCAGAAATTTCTTTACCGCAAATAAAGTCAAAAAAACCTGCCGCGCCTGACCTGTAAAGATCTGCACAGACATTCCCCTCTTCATTTATAAAAATACAGTTTATTGACAGGTTCCCAGATCCGGTACTCGACTTTCTTGTTTCAAAGTATGATATTCCATCAAGATAAAGGGGACTGCCGGTATCTCCTCCAGCCTCAGCAATTTTAGACTTAATTGACTCAAGAAGAATATTGTTATCTAAAGCATTGTCATGCATTCAGCACCCCCGCAGATAAAATTTTTATTCATGCACAGGTTTATTATCGGAATATTATATCAAAAGGATTAGCAAAGGAATGCTTATGAAAGGGGGTTGCTTTTCACAATAAAATATATGCCGCGAGAGGGACTCGAACCCTCACAGGTGTACACCTACTAGACCCTGAACCTAGCGCGTCTACCAATTCCGCCATCGCGGCATAACTTTATTATATAAAAGAAATCTGCGATCTCTTTTGTCAAACTATTTTCAGCTGTGCTGCTAAATATACTTTGTTATCTCCGCCACCCTGAATTCCTTCTCTTCATCATCAATTCTCAGGATTACAGAATCACCGGTTTTTTTGCCAAGCATAGCCTTAACAATAGGAGATCTGTAGGAGAGAATTCTTTGTTCAAAATCCGCATCCCAGGGGCCAAGAATTGTATACTTCACTTTGTCCCCTTTTTCAACATCCTCAATTACGACACTTGTACCAATACTCACAATATCAGAATTTATTTTATCGACAGCAAGAACATCAGCCCTCTTCAGCTCATCATCCAGTTTTGAAATTGCCAGCTTTAAAATTGTCTGTTTCTCCATAAGGGCGTTATATTCCACATTCTCCCTGATGTCGCCGGAAGCTTCAGATACTGCAGCAAGATCTTTCGAAAGATGGACCATTTCAACTTTAACCATCTGTTCAAGTTCAGATTTTTTCCTTTCAAGACCCTCACGGGTAACAATCAGCTTTTCAATGCTCTTTTCCCAGCTGTCATCATCCTCTTCCTGAGCAGGCTGAAAATTTTCAAACCTGACATTTACAATTTCCTGAAATTTTTCAAGATGACTCTCTTCTATAAATGATAGATTTTCAAATATATCGAATATTTTACCTACAAATGTACGATCATGCTTTTCTACAATTTTTTTCAATACAGCGCTGTTCTCATCAAATAAAAGCTCAAGCATAAGATTTTTCAGCCTGTTCCCGTCCACTTCAATCTTTTTAAGATCATTCAAAAGTCTGAAATAGGCGAGAATCAGCATCTCCTCATCATAATCGAGCCAGTCATAATTCCATGTACCTGTAAAAATATTTTTTGCAATCCATAGATAAATTTCAGGATACTGTTTCGCGCCTGGAGTAACCCTGTCTATAAACTGATTTATTGTTTTATACTCATGAGCTCTCATAAGTATATTTATAATATACTTATGAATACGGACAGGTGTTTCAAAAAGAAGCTCAAAAAGCACTGAAGACCAGTCCTCTCTATTCTCAACTATAAGATTAACAAAATCCTTTTTATAATCATAGGAGCTTATCTTCATTGAAAGGAGGGGCAGATCATTGCTCTCTTTAAGGAAGGAGATAACCTTCTCCTTATGCTGGTCAAGCTTAAGTTTTGAAGAATCGGAGAAACGTCCAAGGTCTGACAGAATAAAATAGGAAAGGATCTGCCTTGTATAGGAATCCCCCTTCATCTGTTCTGAAAAATAATCGATAAAGAAAGAAGAAACCTCCTCCCCCTCTTCGCGATCGATATTATTTATAAACTCAATAGCATGATTCAATTTTTCAGCAAATGAATCTGTTGAGATAAAATTCCCCAGAAGTTCATCAGCAAAGGTAATTGGCTTGTCTCTCATAAATACAAGATTTTTCTTCTTATCCGAAATACCGAAGAGAGGGTCCTTCTTAATAATAATCCGGACTTTACTCCACCATTTTGCCCAGTTTTTCTCCTCTACAAATTCCGGTATCAGCTCATTCTTAATATCTGCAACAGCAATTTCACCGCCATAAGACTTTATCAGAAGCTCAAAGAACTGCATAAAATCATCTTTAAAAAGGGACATGAGCATTGCCGGATCTTCATACTTCATTACATAAATATGATCCTGCCTTACCGGCTTTAACGAGGTAAGCGCCATTTTAACAGACATCCTGTGATCAGGTTTCTCCTTAAAATTTACAACCAGGTTTTCACTGTCAATCTCTTCAATACGCCCGATTCCCCATGAATTGTGAAAGGCGTAATTCCCCTTATCAAAAATAATATTCTTTTCAAAATCCTGAATGGCAAATTTAACCGGTGCTTTAAAGTTGTTCAGCTTTGAAAGCTTCATAAACTGCTGGAACTGGGAATGTTCCTTATACTTAACCTCATAGAGTTTTATAAGTTCTCTTCTGGAATGTACATCCTCAGGCTTATAATTAAGTATTTTCTTTAAAAATTCTATTGCCCTCTCGGGGTTTTCATTATCCTTATATTTATTGAGCAGAATTTTCAACAAATCTGCTGCAAGTTCAAGCTGCTTTGCATCAACAAGCATTCTTTCTATTCTTTCAAAGAAATTTATATCCTCCCATGAAACAGAAACCAGTTTCTGCCACAAAGGCTGCAGTTCATCAAATTGTTTTGCCTTGATAAATCCTTCAATTGAAAGCTTCAGGTACTGAATACCCTTTTCCGGATCTGTTGCTATCAAGCCCAGGGCCAGCTTTTTTGCAACCTGAGCATCAAATCTTTCGATTTTAAGAAGATCCTCCCATACAGGTATTGCCTCCTTCCCCCGTCCAAGACGCTCAAGACTTGTGGCAAGAGCCCTTAAAGCAAGACTGCTCTCCCCGTATTCCAGTATCTTTTCTGCAAGAACTTCTACTATTGCCCACTTCTGGCTCTCTGTAAATTTTTCAATTAGCCTTCTCAGATAGATCTTATAATCAATCTTTTCAAGCTGGTGCCCCATAATTCCCATAATATATGATGCGGTTATTGATCCGGGATGCTCCTCCAGATATTCCCTGCATGTACCCAAAGCTTCCTCAGTAGCACCATCTGCAATTACTGAATTGATTATATCATCAAGTATTTTGAACCTGGAGATTCCCACATCTTTGGGATCTATCCGCCCCCATGATTCCTCCTTGAGAAGAGAAGCAATTTTTTCCAATATTTTGTCTTTTGACATTTTTCCATCCCGTTACTTAATATTTTGATGAGCAGTTTCCCCTTAACCAGCCGCCCTGTATTAAAATGTAAAACTTTTACGAATGCAGATTGAGAAGGGACTTTATCCAATTTCTGACATATTAAAAATCATATCCGGAAATTACCAGCTGATTTTGACCATTTTTAAAACAGAAAATACCCATCTTTCCGAAATTGATGGGTATTCTACAACTTATGGCATGTTCCGGCATAAAGCCGGAACATGTATTTACAGCTGATTTAAATCCAGTTATTCCTGTTTCTGATTATTCCCTTCAAACATCTTGTGAAGATCCTGACCGTCAAAATAGACTTCATAGGTATCTGTAAGTACTTTTATCTGATCAAGGAATACATAGGTATCAGACATATTTCTGGAACTTGTTGCAGATAGAGTACCACCCACATTTGTCACTTCTCTGATAACTATACGTACAAGTTTTGCAACACGTGTTACAGGAAATGTGTCCGCAGTCTGAGGAACGTATCCGGGGATCTGAAATGTTAAAGGTCTCCACCCTATAAAGTTAATAGACTGTTTATCAAGGATATGAACATCACCCTTGTAGTCCTTAACCCACACTTCAATAGTATAAGGGAAACCCCTTGCATGTACCCACATGGAAATCGCTTTCGACCTTCCGGGAAGCTGGATTCCCCTTTCCTGTACATCCCTTCTCTGTGCCTGGTCATATGTGAGAACAGGATTTCTGTCCTTCCAGTCCACTTCTAAAGGGGGCTCAAGGGATACAGAATTCTGACCCGGGTATCTGAATCTGAAACGGAGTCCCAGAGATTTCTCCTTTGTTTTCCCAAGACCTGTTACACTTGTGGCATCCTCCACACGCATATCATTGGGCCCTGCAGTAACATATTTAAGATCAAGAGTCATAACCGGATTCTTGGTCTTCAATGTTTCTTCATCTGTTGCTTTTACATATTTTCTCGGATTAGTTGTAACAAACCACCCGTCTTTATCGATCTCTTCCGCTATCTGGCCGGTTTCAAAGTCTTCTACTACAATTGCCCTTGTTTCATCACCTGTTACATCAGCAGGGACATTTGTTTTTATTTGTGAATCCGCACCTGTTAAACCGAGTGTTAAAAAACCGGCAAAAGCAGCGCAAAGTGTTATAAAAAATATTCTGCTAAATCTTCTATTCATTTCAGGCCTCCATTCTCCTCTTCACTCTTACCAGTTATCCTTAATTCTTTCATCACCTGTAAACTCAGAGAGATCTGTAATTACTCTGAACTGATCCAGATAAAAATAGAAAGGTCCCGGAGCTTCAAATTTATCACTTTCAACGAAGAAAGAGACAAAATGCAGATTCTTATCCATAATAGCATAATTTGACGACTGAGGGAGCCAGCCTGGAACTATAACCGACATTTCACGCCATCCCCAGAAGTCGAGTCTCCCCATCTTCAGCTTATGGATATTTCCGCGGTAGTCCCTTATTTTAACGTAAAGAGTATGCCTGAACTTTCTGCCAAGAACCCATACCTTAAATTCTTTAGCCTTTCCTCTTACAATATACTCATTGGGAGGGAAAACCTCAACTCTGTCAAAACCCCTGTCCATAAAATGGGTTTTTACACCAAGAACATATTTATTCTCGTGAACAATTCCATTTTCATCCGGAGGGGTCTGATCAGCAAACTCACCCGGTTCATTATTCTCATTAACCGGTTCGCCATTACGCATAGGTCTTGGTTTACCGGGATATTTTCTAATCTTTGTCTCGCCCAGTGGACAGGTTGCTACTGCTCTCCAGTCCTCACTGTTTTCAAAATCATCTAACCAGTCTGTTACAAGTCCATCCAGCTTAGGTCTCTCATTCCCGGTTCCGGTTGTCTGATTTGTACCAGCACCAGGATCCGCCTGTGCGAGCAGGTCCGATCCTCCATTGCCGATAAAAAGAACAAGAGTCCCAATAAGAATCGACAATGCAGCCACTTTCAACTTCCTGTTCATCGTAAACTCCTTTAATCAATATTGATTAATTCACTCATTATTCATGAATAATAATTATACCTGACTTAGTTTTATTTCGGCATAAAAAAAATAAAAATTTAATATTTATTAGAAACTTATGCCAAAATAAAATCTCTCATATAAATTAAAATATATTGTTGCGCTTTGTCAAGGAAAATAATCACCTATTATAATCTCATCCCCATTTATTGGATATTTATAAATAAAATATTAAAAATCCCCCTCCTTTGCGACATAATAAAGATTTTTCAAAGCGAATTCGCCCCCCACTTTTTACGAAGCTACCAAAAAAATTATTGATAAAACTATTAATGAATTGAAACCTGATAAAACTTATGTGATATATCAATATTCACTTTTTAATAATAACAATACTCTAATTATAATTATTACACTAAGCAATATCTTTACCCGGGGATTTTTAATGAGAAACAGAAACAAACAGGACATGCCTCCCCATCTGAAGGCTATAATACTCCTTGCAGGCTTAATTGTCGGGGCAGTTGCAATAAGATTCTTTTTCATGATAATGGAAATTAAAACCGATTCAATGGAACCCGCATTAAAGCGCGGCGACCTTATTTTAATCAGCCGCATGTCAGATGTAAAGAGAGGGGATATTGCCGTTTACAATAGCCCCATTGAAGAGGGGCTCCTCCTTCTATCCAGAGCAGCAGGGATAGAGCATGAGAGTATTGAAATACGGGACAAATCTCTTTTTATAAATAATGAAAAATTTGAGATGCCATGGGATACGATAAAAAAAAGCAGCGAAATATTCCCCATGAAGTTCAGCTCCAGGGACAATATGCCCCCTATACGCCTCAACAGGGGTGAATATTTTATGCTCTCTGATAATTTTGACAACAGTTTTGACAGCAGGACTACGGGGCCGGTTAAAAAAGAAAAAATTATCGGCCCTGTAATATATATTTATGGAAAGTAGAAATTATTACTTCTTTATCATTGCAGGGGCAGGATTATGATTAAAGCTATAATTATGGCAGGGGGTGAAGGTACACGGCTCCGGCCTCTCACCTGCATACGCGCCAAACCGATGGTCCCTGTAATAAACAAACCGGCAATTGAACATACCATAAAACTTCTGAAGAATCATGGTATAACTGACATTACCCTCAGCATTTACACCCTCCCTGATAATTTCCAGAACTACTTTGGCGACGGCTCGGAACTCGGAGTAAACATAACCTACTCTGTTGAGGAGAAGCCCCTTGGAACTGCAGGGGGAGTACGCAAAGCCCTGGGAGAATCGAAGGGGACTGCCATTATTCTCAGCGGAGACGGGATTATTGATTTTAATCTTACAGAAATAATTAAATACCATAATACCAGAAATTCAGCTCTCACTATTGTTCTCAAAAGAGTTAACCGCCCCACAGATTACGGCATTGTAATTACCGCCCCGGACGGCAGGATTGAAAAATTTGTAGAAAAACCATCATGGAGCGAGGTATTTACCGACACTGTAAACACCGGCATATATGTAATTGAACCATCTCAGATTATAAACAGCATCCCCCCTGATGAAAAATTTGACTTTTCACTGGACCTCTTCCCTCTCCTGAAAACAAAAGACCTCCCCATATACGGATTTATTACAGAAGATTACTGGTGCGATGTGGGGAACCTGTCAATGTACAGCAATGTACATAAGGACATTCTAGAAGGGAAGGTGAAGATAGAAATTCCGGGAAAAAAAATTGCCCATGACATCTGGGTGGGGAAAGATGTTGTTATTGATCCTGAGGCAAAAATAGAGGGCCCTCTGGTTATAGGTAATTTCAGCAGGATAAAAAAAGGGGCTGAAATATCCGACTATACTGTTATCGGCGACAACTGCCTCATTGAAGAGAATTCCACTGTTAAAAAAAGTATAATCTACCACAACACTGTTATCGGAAAAAAATGCGAGCTCCGCGGAGCCGTTGTAGGTAAAAGATGCGTACTTGGAGAGGGTGTATCGATTTACGAAGATGCTGTTGTTGCTGATGACTGCTCTATCGGTAACGGCGCTGTTATCCAGTCAGGGATAAGGGTATGGCCTGACAAATCTGTTGAACAGGGTACACGCCTTACTGCTGATCTCATATGGGGGCAGACTGAGAAGAGGAATCTATTCAGCTCCGAAGGGATTTCGGGAACTTTTAACGTAAAGATTACACCTGAGTTCTCCTCCAAACTCGGCTCAGCTATCGGCGCCTACCTGAGCAGAAATGCAAAGGTGATAATCAGCAGGGACGCTACAAAAGCTGCTGCCCTGATCAGCTACGCCTTTACCTCAGGCCTCCTTTCCATGGGTGTGGATGTTTACGACATGGAGATTGAAACAGTCCCCATTAACAGGTATGCCACAAGATTTTTTAATGCTGACATGGGGATATACATCCAGGTAGCACACAATACAGGTCTTCAGAATATTCAGATCCATTTCTTTGAAAGAAACGGTTTTCAGATCTCCCTGAGCGATGAAAAGAAAATTGAGAATATATTTTTCAGGGGGGACTACCCCAGAAAAGACATATACGAGGCAGGGCAGATAATATACCCTTCGCATCTTCTGGGCTCCTACATAAGCAATGCAGGAAACTATGTTAATCCTGATATAATTAAATCGGGGAAGTGGAAGATTATTCTCGACTGCCTTAATGGAACAGCATCATACATCTTCCCTGAGCTTCTTGATTCCATGGGGGTTGAAGCCACGGTTTTAAGAGGTCAGATTAAGGAGACCATGACCGAGAGTGATGTAATGTCCGGCACAATAAAATCGATCTACAATGTGCTGAGCATGTCTAAAATAAACAGGGAGATAGGTATAATAATAGGGCAGCACGGAATGAACGTAACAGTGATTGATGAAATGGGGAGCGTACTGACTAACGGTGACATAAGCGCGATTTTAAGTCTCTATTACCTGAAGTATACAGATACAAAAGAGATAGGACTCCCTGTTAACACGTCCCGTCACCTGAGCAGTTTTATTGAAAATGAAGGAGGGACTGTGAAATGGACCCCCACAACTCTGCGGAATCCTGATGACTGCATAGATATTTTCTACCAGGGTACCGCTAAATATCCTTTCCTTGAACAGAAGTATGACCCCATGATTACCTGCCTCCTTATACTGGAGTTTCTATCCAGGGAGAAAAAGGAGCTCTGCGATATAATGGAAATACTCCCCAAGCCGAACATTATCAGCACCACTATCTACTGCACCCTTGAGGAAAAAGCTTCAATAATGGGGATGCTATCCGCTGAAGGGGAGAGCGGAGATATTGAACTTATTGACGGAATCAAAATTCATAAAGACAAATCCTGGATACTCCTTCTTCCCGATGCATCACAGCCCCTGATTCATATTTATGCAGAAGGGGAGAGCGCTAAAGAGCGGGATATGCTTGTACAGAGCTATTATGACAAAATTAAGCATTTCAGATTGAACATGATGCAGTGAGAGGAACAATGTACACAATAAACAGAGACAGACTCGTTGAAACATTTATTGATCTTGTGAAGATACCCTCCCCCTCCTGGCAGGAACACAAGGTTATGGACTATATTATCGGGAGGTTCAGCCGTCTGGGAGCTGAGTGCATCCCCTTTGAATGCGATGATTCCTATAATCTCCTAATGCGTCTGGCGGGTAATAAAGCCGGAACTCCAATTCTTCTCTCCGGACACATGGATACTGTAATACCATGCGATGATGTAAAGCCTGTGATTAAAGGGAAAAAAATAACCTCCGACGGAACAACTGTTCTGGGGGGAGACGACAAGGCTGCTATAGCAATGTTTATTGAGGCCTTCGAACATATAAAAGAACAGAACATCCCTCACGCACCGGTTGAGATACTACTCTCCTGCGCTGAGGAGATGGGCCTGAAGGGGATAAAAAAATTTGACCTTTCACTCCTCAAATCAAAGTACGGCTTTGTTTTTGACAGCGGCGGTGATATCGGGCGGATTATAACCGAAGCACCCTTCCATTCAAACATGACAGTTACTATTACCGGTAAAGCCTCACACGCGGGTATGGCGCCGGAAAAAGGGATAAACGCCATCAATGTTATATCCGAGATAATAACAAAATTACCTTCCGGCAGAATAGATAATGAAACCACACTGAATGTGGGTATCATCTCCGGAGGGCGAGCCACAAACATTGTGGCGGAAGAGGCAATGTGCTCCCTTGAAGTCCGTTCTATTGAAAATAAAAAAATGCTGGCCATAGAAAAAGAGGTTCGCTCAGTAATAAAGGAGACCTGCCGCAGACATAAAGCTAAATTCAGGATTGACCGCTCCCTGGAATATGAAGGCTTTAAAATCTCCCCTGATGAAAGAATAGCCCGCATCTGCCATGATGCTATGACAGGAATTAAAATCAAACCTGTTATGCTCCCCATGGGCGGCGGGAGTGACACTAATATTATCAATAAAAGCGGATTAAGATCAATAAATCTGTCATGCGGAATGAGAAACATCCACAGTACAGATGAATATATAAAAATCAGCGACCTGGAAAAAGGGACAAAGCTCGTATTATCTATTATTGAAACAGTACAAAATTCCAGTGATTATTCCTAAAGATATTTTTTAGTGCAATAATGATGTTTCCCATATCCCCGCCGCCTATGGCGGCGGGGATAAAAGAGCATTTTATTCCAAAAAAAAGTTAAGGAATTAACACTGATAAAATTCAGCATTTATACTTTCGGGGGATTTATGGCCTGCATTAAAACAAAAAACCGGATTATTACATTCCTTTTTTTAGCCTGCACACTCCTGATGGCAGCAATACCCGCTTTCTCATCCGGAGCAATTGACGTAAGTTCAATAAATAAACACCTCCCCATCGGCTCTCTCTGCTACACCCTTGAAGACCAGTCAGGGAATATTACTATTGATGAGATTATCTCAGGAAAGCATGATAATGACTTTACCATCTCCCCGGGAAATATCCCCAATTTCGGCTTTACAAAATCTGTTTACTGGGTCCGCTTTACCCTTGAAAACAGCAGCTACAGAATCATGAACAGGCTTGTTGAGATCGGTTTTCCCCTTCTTGACAATATTGAAATATACGCATTCACCGCTGATAATAATGCAGAACCGCTCATGGCAAAAAAAGAGATAACCGGAAGAGAAATACCATTTAATGAGAGATTATTCAGTCACAGAAATTTTGTATTCCCCATGAACCTCCTCCCCTATGAGTCACAGGATGTTTATCTCCGGATAAAAACCGATGACGGGATGATCTTCCCGATTTCAGTCTGGGAAACATCCTCATTTTACAGAAAAGCGCAGAGGGAGCTTTTTGCATTCGGTATCTATTACGGCATTATTATAATTATGATACTCTATAATCTTTTCATTTTCACAGCAACCAGAGACAACAACTACCTCTACTATATTTTATACATTGCCGCATTCGGCATGTTTCAGCTTTCAATGAACGGGCTTGCATACCAGTTTTTATGGCCCTCGTCGCCATGGTGGGCAATACATGCCAACCCCTTTTTGATCGGGTGGAGCGCACTTCTTGGCGCAGGATTTTCTGTGAAGTTTCTTGAAACACCGGTATATGCCCCTGTGATGGACAAACTCTTAAAGGGACTCATGGTATTAAGCGTAATCCTTATAATAGCTTCCTTAACTGTTGATTACTCAATAACTATTCTTGCGGGACAGATTCTCCCCCTTTCAATGATTCTTATAGCAATTCCTACAGCAATTCTATGTTTAAAAAGGGGAAACAGGTCTGCACGATTCTACCTCATTGCATGGTCAGCCTTTTTTATCGGGGTTATCCTTTCCACACTCCGGATTATGGGACTTATCCAGCATAACATCCTCACTGAACATGGGCTGCAGATAGGCTCCGCATTTGAGATGGTCCTCCTTGCACTTGCTCTGGCTGACAGGATCAATATAATGAAGATGGAAAAGGAAGAGGCGCAGATGGAGGTTATAGCAAAACAGCAGCAGATAGTGGACAATCTTAACAGATCAAATATGGAAATTGAGAGTGCCCATAAACTCCTGAGTATATCTGAAGAAAAGTACCGGCGCCTTGTAGAAGGAACCAAGGATATTATATTCTCACTTGACGAAGAGTGGAAATTTATATCTGCAAACAGGGCAATTACCACAGAACTTAAAATCGATACAGATACAATTGCCGGGAAAAGCTTTCTCGACATACTCTACAGCGACCAGAAGGAGCAGTATGTAACCAGGAGGCTCATGATTGAAAAACTTGAGGAATTCAGCCGTTCAAAAAAACCTGTACAGTTCAGAATACAGTTCAAGTCCCCCATCAGTACAGAACCGCGGGAACTTCTCTTAAGTCTTGAATTTATAAATATTGAAGGGAAAAATGAAATTCTGGGGAAAGCCTCGCATATAATAGAGGACAGCCTTCTCAAATACTTCCTTGAGGAGAGCCAGAAATATGCAATAGGAAACTACCTTATCACTGCTGAGGAGATTACACACAGAATCACCAGGAACCTGAAAAAGTATATGGATTCATCATCCCTGAAACTTCTGCGCATATCCCTGAGGGAGATTATTATAAATGCCATTGAACACGGAAACCTGGAGATTTCATTTGAAGACAAGTCAAATGCCATGATGGAGGATAACTATTTTGAAACAGTACGGAGCAGACAGATGAAACCCGATCTGGGCAGAAGAAAAGTTCTCATCGACTATTCTGTAAACAGCGAAAGAGTATGCTACACTGTCACTGATGAAGGCTCCGGATTTGATCACAGGGAATTTCTGGAGAAAAACGATGATATTATGAACGCCATGCTCCTTTCACACGGCAGAGGTTTATCAATGACAGTAAATACCTTTGATGAAGTTATTTTCAATGAGAAGGGGAACAGCGTTAATCTTATTAAATATTTTAACAGTAAAGATGATTCCGCCGGATAACTTCAGCTGAGAAGTCTGACAAAAAAATAGGCCCCTGCAAACATGGTAACAGGTGTTGACAGAATAAAAGCAGCCACCTCACCCTTGGATATTATCTTTGTTTTATAAACTTTTTTGCCAAAAAAATTAAGATCATAGTATTCCGGGTCCCTTGATCTTACAATTATTTTCACTGCAATACGGATCTGTATAAAAAGAAGGAAGCCGAATATAAGCCCTGCTTCCACAAGAAGTATCTCTTCAATATTAAATCTATATATAATCTGAGGAGTCTGAATCAGCATTACCAGCAGTACAGCTGTAAATGCAAAATTTGCAAATATGGTAAAGAGAAATCCCCGGAATGCAGCTTTGCTTCTGCTCTTTAAATATGACTCAAGAAAGAGAATGTTCACAAAAACTGATATCTGGAACAATATTATAAGGGCTGGAAAAAATGGATCTCTCATTATGCGGATATAACCTCGTTTCCCCGGAAGAATCTGTCTCTTTATACTCACATGCCCCGGAAAAATCAAGAAGTTTTAACCGCATCAGTAAATGATCTGCAATAAAGATATAATAAAATTTTTGGAATATTGAGGAACCTAATAAGCTTCATTCCCCCTGCCCCCCAGAGGGGGTCACGTAATAAGAAAACTTGATGCATACGGTGATTAATCGAAGTATTATAAATACCCGTTTACATTGCTGCACTTTCCATTGATTAACTCGTGCCCCCTCTGGGGGACCTCACTACTACCCACATTTTTATGTGAAGCACATGTCATCCGTAGAAGGCCCCCTGTCTACCCCAAGGGTACTTCTTCGCTGTGCTCAGGGCGCCCAGAAGGGGGCACGTAAAATATAAACTTGCGCAAGTTGATGAATGAAAGTATTGAAAGATCCTTTATATTGTTGAGCTTGCAAAAGATTTGCGGAACAATATAAAGGGAATAGTTATCAAAGTGGTAACTATTATATTTTCAGAGTGATATTAGATAACTCATGCCCCCTTTGGGGGACAGGGGGCAAAGCGAAGAAGTACTTTCGAGGGGGCTTTTGAGAAGTGGGTAGAAGTCAGCCGGGGGACAGGGGGAATAGACAGGTAAAATCCCGCAATTTAACAACACCCATTAATGAAAAAACCCGAAGAGTTACCTCTTCGGGTTTATGATAATATGGTCAAGCCTCACGACTGATTAGTAATGGTCGGCTGAATGTGTCGCCACACTTACACCTCCATCCTATCAACCTGGTAGTCTTCCAGGAGTCTTCAGCTGGCTTAAAGCCAGAGGGAAATCTAATCTTGGAGTCGGCTTCCCGCTTAGATGCTTTCAGCGGTTATCCGTTCCGAACATAGCCACCCAGCTATGCCGCTGGCGCGACAACTGGTTCACCAGAGGTTCGTCCATTCCGGTCCTCTCGTACTAGGAACAGATCTCCTCAAATTTCCAACGCCTGCAGAGGATAGGGACCAAACTGTCTCACGACGTTCTGAACCCAGCTCGCGTTCCGCTTTAATCGGCGAACAGCCGAACCCTTGGGACCTTCTCCAGCCCCAGGATGCGAAGAGCCGACATCGAGGTGCCAAACAGCGCCGTCGATATGAACTCTTGGGCGCTATAAGCCTGTTATCCCCGGCGTACCTTTTATCCGTTGAGCGATGGCCCTTCCACGCGGGACCACCGGATCACTAACTCCTACTTTCGTACCTGCTCGACTTGTAGGTCTCGCAGTCAAGCTCCCTTATGCGTTTGCACTCTGCGCACGATTTCCGTCCGTGCTGAGGGAACCTTTGAGCGCCTCCGTTACTCTTTAGGAGGCGACCGCCCCAGTCAAACTGCCCACCAGACAATGTCCCAGCCCCTGATCAAAGGGTACCGGTTAGTAATCCAATACAGCAAGGGTGGTATTTCAAGGATGACTCCACCAGAACTGGCGTTCCGGCTTCAAAGTCTCCCACCTATCCTACACATGCTGAACCAGAGTACAATGTCAGGCTACAGTAAAGGTGCACGGGGTCTTTCCGTCCTTCTGCAGGTAGTCCGCATCTTCACGAACATTACAATTTCACCGAGTCCCTCGTTGAGACAGTGCTCAAGTCGTTACACCATTCGTGCAGGTCGGAACTTACCCGACAAGGAATTTCGCTACCTTAGGACCGTCATAGTTACGGCCGCCGTTTACCGGGGCTTCAATTCAGAGCTTCGGACCGAAATCCTAACACTTCCTCTTAACCTTCCGGCACCGGGCAGGTGTCAGACCCTATACTTTCTCTTTCGAGTTTGCAGAGTCCTGTGTTTTTGGTAAACAGTCGCTTGAGCCATTTTTCTGCGGCCCCCTCGTGCTCCACGCGCAAGCGCTTCACACTACCGGGGCGTCCCTTCTCCCGAAGTTACGGGACCATTTTGCCGAGTTCCTTAACGAGGGTTCTCTCGAGCGCCTTAGGATACTCTCCCCGTCTACCTGTGTCGGTTTGCGGTACGGTCACCCAGTTTCGCGTTTAGAAGTTTTTCCTGGTAGCATGGAATCAGGACCTTCGCTTCACCGAAGCTACACTCCCCTACATCCTCAGCCTTAATGAAAATCCGGATTTGCCTGGATTCTCAGCCTACGAATAAGGACAGGGACAACCAACGCCCTGCGCCCATATCCTTCTACGTCACTCCATCACGATAACCTCCACCGGGTGGTGCAGGAATATGAACCTGCTTCCCATCGACTACGCTTTTCAGCCTCGCCTTAGGGGCCGACTAACTCTGAGTTGATTAACATTGCCCAGAAAACCTTAGACTTACGGCGAAGAAGTTTTTTACTTCTTTTATCGTTACTCATGCCGGCATTCTCACTTCTATACAGTCCAGCCATCCTCGCGGTTGACCTTCAGCCCGTATAGAACGCTCCTCTACCACTGTACTTACGTACAATCCAAAGCTTCGGTGATATGCTTAGCCCCAATTATTTTCGGCGCGAAGTCACTCGACCAGTGAGCTATTACGCACTCTTTAAAGGGTTGCTGCTTCTAAGCCAACCTCCTGGGTGTCTGTGCGACTTCACTTCCTTTATCACTTAGCATATACTTGGGGACCTTAGCTGTTGGTCTGGGCTGTTTCCCTTTCGACTACGAAACTTATCTCCCGCAGTCTGACTCCCATGATCTAAAGTTACGGCATTCGAAGTTTAAGTGGGTTTGGTAAGTTTGTGGACCCCCTAGCCCAATCAGTGCTCTACCTCCGTAACTAAACTCATGAGGCTAGCCCTAAAGCTATTTCGAGGAGAACCAGCTATTGCCGAGTTTGTTTGGCCTTTCACCCCTAGCCACAGCTCATCCGAGCATTTTTCAACATACAACGGTTCGGTCCTCCATTCCGTTTTACCGGAACTTCAACCTGGCCATGGCTAGATCACTCGGTTTCGGGTCTACTCCATACAACTAAATCGCCCATTTAAGACTCGCTTTCGCTACGGCTCCGTGATTCCTATCACTTAACCTTGCTGCATAAAGTAACTCGCCGGCTCATTCTACAAAAGGCACGCTGTCAGGCTTGTTAAACAATAGCCCTCCAACACCTTGTAAGCATACGGTTTCAGGTTCTATTTCACTCCCCTCCCGGGGTTCTTTTCACCTTTCCCTCACGGTACTTGTTCACTATCGGTCACTGATTAGTATTTAGCCTTGGAAGGTGGTCCTCCCGGATTCAAACAGGGTTTCACGTGCCCCGCCCTACTCAGGAATATAAACCAGGGAGACATTGATGTTTTCGCGTACGGGGCTATCACCCTCTTTGGCCCTCTTTTCAGCGGGTTCTGCTAACATAATGTTTTGTAACTCCCCGAGCACTCTGGAGTGCGCTCCGTTTACATCCTACAACACCGATCCTACAGCGGCTCCAGCCTGTAACGTATAGATCGGTTTAGGCTCTTCCCCTTTCGCTCGCCACTACTCAGGGAATCTCAATTGATTTCTTTTCCTCGGGGTACTAAGATGTTTCAATTCCCCCGGTATTTCTTCTGCTACCTATGTATTCAGTAACAGATGCTACAGGTTCACCTGTAGCCGGTTTTCCGATTCGGTTATCTGCGGGTCATAGGATGCTTGCTCCTTACCGCAGCTTATCGCAGCTTGCCACGACCTTCATCGACTTTCAGTGCCAAGGCATCCACCGTATGCCCTTATTCGCTTGACCATATTATCATACCTATTACACGTCAAAATGTAATAAACATTCGCTCGATCAAAAAAATGAGATTTTTTTTAACTCGTGTGAAATTGTTAAGTAAATAATTCTCTTATTTGGCTTAACCGTTTTAAAAGATCATTCTAGCGGTTTCCCGCATTTGGAGGTGAACGGATTCGAACCGATGACCCTCTGCGTGCAAGGCAGATGCTCTCCCAGCTGAGCTACACCCCCAACGATATTCTTACATATCCATTGGGCCTGAGTGGAGTCGAACCACCGACCTTACGATTATCAGTCGTACGCTCTAACCAACTGAGCTACAGGCCCTTTATCCTGAAAACAGAATAAGGCCTCTGGTTCATTCTTTCAAAACTGGGCAGTAAACTTTCAAAACATAAGTACAAAATTCTTCTTTCCTTATAAAGGAGGTGATCCAGCCGCACCTTCCGATACGGCTACCTTGTTACGACTTCACCCTCTTTACCGACTTCACCTTAGTAACCTTCCTCTTTTGCAAGTTAGATCAGCCACTTCGGGTGCTGCCAACTCAGATGGTGTGACGGGCGGTGTGTACAAGGCCCGGGAACGTATTCACCGTAGCGTGCTGATCCACGATTACTAGCGATTCCAACTTCATGGAGTCGAGTTGCAGACTCCAATCCGAACTGAGACCGGTTTTCTGAGATTAGCTCCACCTCGCGGTCTCGCAACTCTTTGTACCGGCCATTGTAGCACGTGTGTAGCCCTGGACATAAGGGCCGTGATGATTTGACGTCGTCCCCACCTTCCTCCGGTTTGTCACCGGCAGTTCCCTCAGAGTGCCCAGCATTACCTGATAGCAACAGAGAGTAGGGGTTGCGCTCGTTGCGGGACTTAACCCAACATCTCACGACACGAGCTGACGACAACCATGCAGCACCTCTATACATGCCCCGAAGGGAGAGCGTATCTCTACGCCTGTCATGCACAGTTCAAGCCCAGGTAAGGTTTTTCGCGTATCATCGAATTAAACCACATGCTCCACCGCTTGTGCGGGCCCCCGTCAATTTCTTTGAGTTTCACCCTTGCGGGCGTACTCCCCAGGTGGTATACTTAATGCGTTTGCTGCGGCACTAGTGGACAAGCCACTAACACCTAGTATACAACGTTTACGGCGTGGACTACCGGGGTATCTAATCCCGTTCGCTCCCCACGCTTTCGCGCTTCAGCGTCAGTTCTAGGCCAGAGAGCCGCCTTCGCCACTGGTGTTCTTCCTGATATCTACGCATTTCACCGCTACACCAGGAATTCCGCTCTCCTCTCCCGAACTCAAGAAAACCAGTTTTAGATGCAGTTCGCGGGTTGAGCCCACGCCTTTCACATCTAACTTAATCTCCCGCCTAGACGCCCTTTACACCCAATAATTCCGAACAACGCTAGCCCCATACGTATTACCGCGGCTGCTGGCACGTAGTTAGCCGGGGCTTTAGGCAGGTACCGTCATCACATGAAATATTACCTCATGCTTATTCTTCCCTGCTTATTAGACTTTACAACCCGAAGGCCTTCATCATCCACGCGGCGTCGCTGCGTCAGGGTTGCCCCCATTGCGCAAGATTCTTAACTGCTGCCTCCCGTAGGAGTCTGGGCCGTATCTCAGTCCCAATGTGGCCGTTCACCCTCTCAGGCCGGCTACTGATCGTCGCCTTGGTAGGCTGTTACCCCACCAACAAGCTAATCAGCCGCGAACTCATCTCCAGGCGGCAGGCCCGAAGGTCCCCGCCTTTAATGACTGCTGCTTATGCAGCTGCCATCTTATTCGGTATTAGCGTTCCTTTCAGAGCGTTATCCCCATCCCGGAGGCAGATTATTCACGTGTTACTCACCCGTTCGCCACTCTCACCTCTAAGCAAGCTCAAAGGCTACCGTTCGACTTGCATGTTTAAGACGCGCCGCCAGCGTTAGTTCTGAGCCAGAATCAAACTCTCCATGATAATTTATCATTAGTTTGTTAGTTTCGACATCAA